>Ga0182746_1002318_pt1 | contig 14808 bp, 13 predicted proteins | sample eDN3rd30CBELigOP_FD_128881 | JGI IMG/M metagenome (GOLD analysis project Ga0182746, IMG submission 128881) | Enriched Organic Plus compost microbial communities from Emeryville, California, USA - eDNA 3rd pass 30_C BE-Lig OP (version 2) (version 2) ... | reverse complement strand
TTTCCCGGTGCGCGGATCAACGGTCGCCGCGGACAACAGCAGCGCCAGGCCATGTCGATCGACGGCCATGTTTATCGGCGCAAACGGTAGTTGACGAGTGAACAGCAGATTGCCGCGACTGTCGAGACCGGTAAGCCGTTCATGACTGAGGTCGGTTGCGAGCAGTGTGTCCGTTCCAATTGCCTGCAGCCGAGTGATGTGCCGAAACTCACCCGGTCCATCGCCGGCCCTGCCCCACGTGCCTGCGAACCGACCTTCGGGAGAGTAGCGCGCGATGGTTCCTTCGGTGTACGTGCGATTGACCAGATAGCTGCCATCTGCGAGTCGCAGGAGCTTCGCACGCACCTGCGGCGACGCCGGCCCCGCTTCGCGACCGATTTTCACAGCATGCTCGAGCCGCAATCTGCACGTGGAGCACGTCGGTCGGGTTGGAACGACCGTAACGCCCTGGAGCGCGAGCGTGGAGGCGATGGCAACTGTGCTGAAGGCGGCAAATGGCAGCATTCGAATCTCCGATCGATGCGGGCTGATTCAGGCGATCTACCTCACTAGCCATTCCTGTATTCTCCCCGCGCCTGCCGCAAACTGCCCCACGCGCGGTACTGGCGGCCGCGATTGTGCGATTCGCGTCGGCAGGCCTGCCGCAAATTGCCCATTTGTGGTGCGCGCGGCCGCGATTGTGCGATTCGCTGCGGCAGGCATGCCGCAAACTGCCCATTTGTGGTGCGCGCAGCCGCGATTGTGCGATTCGCTGCGGCAGGTGTGCAGTCAAATTCCCACTCACGCACGCTTTTTCGGATGGATGCGGAATTCACCAGCCCCAGGCGGGTGAATTGTCCAGTCATCATGGAAATTTCCAGGCGGGTGGACAATCCATCCGGTTGAAACTGGTCGATTCCGCACTCAGCGTTGGCGGCGCGGCCGTTGGGAGGTTCGCCCGTATTGAAGCCGCCGATCGCATTCGCATACTGAAACGTGCCCGATCCTCGCGCCTGCCTCGATCCTCGCGCCTGCCCGATCCTCGCGCCTCCCGCGGTCCTCGCGGAACCAGATCCTCAGTGCGCTCCTGCAGTCGCTACGAGACGAGGCGATCGCGGCCGAGTCGCTTGGCCTCGAGCAGGCGGGAGTCGGCACAGCGGATCAGCGCATCGACTTCCTTCGCATCGGAGGGGAAGACGGCGAGGCCGGCGGAGATGGTGACGCTGACCTCGGGGCCGTTTGCGCGGGCAAGGACATGGAGGTCGCGGATGCGGTCGATGAGCTGCTGGATGCGGACGACCGCATCGCCTGCACTCGAATGCGGCAGCGCGATGATGAACTCTTCGCCGCCGTAGCGGCCGACGAGGTCGGTGCGCCGCACGGTCGCGCGCATCATGGTTGCGACGGCGCGCAGCACGTGGTCGCCGGTCTCGTGGCCCCAGGTGTCGTTGACGTGCTTGAAGTGATCGATGTCGAGCATCGCGAGTGCGAGTGGGCGCTGCTCGCGTTGTGCGCGTTCGACCTCCTCGTGCAGCCGTTCCATGAAGTACGCGCGCGTTTTGAGCCCGGTGAGCGCGTCGCGAGTCGAGGAGATTCGCAGCTTGCTCGACTGACGGACGACGGATACGCTGACCCAGGTCGCGGCCATGAGGATGACGAGTCGTGCGAACTGCTGACCGGGGACGATGGTGCCGTAGCCTGCGGTATCGGGCGTCGGAGCGAGCGACCACATGCTCCATGCGACGAGCGCGATCGCGGCGTACTGCACGGTGGCGAGTGCACCGGCGGTCAGGCACATGCGCACATCCCAGCGCAGCGTCGTGAGGGCGAGCGCGAGCAGGTAGAGCGGGTAGGTGGTGCGGCTGTTCGCGGCGAGCGCGGGCAGATCGCCGAGCAGATAACCGAACTGCACGAGCGAGACCAGGGTGACGTCGGTCACACTGGTGACGAAGCCGATCCAGCGTGCACGGCGGCGGCGCAGCACGAAGAGCAGGAACGCGGCGGCGAGCAGCACGGTAAACACGGCGAACCCGAGCGCGATGCCGTTTTCGCGGACCCAGCCGGTCGAGATCGTGGCGGCGACGGGCACGCAGAGCACGGCGAGAGCGATGGTGAGGCGGATCCGGGCCACGAGGATTTCGCCCTCGATGCCGGCGTCGATCAGGGACGGATCGGGCGCAGTCCACCAGCGGCGCCCGCGAGGCGGCGGTTCGTGCGGCGCGTGGCCGGGCGCAATCGTCTGCGGCGACGAGGGTTGGACGGACATCCGCTGAGGGTGCAATCCGCGCGCGGCAGTGTCAATAACAGCGTGGACGGACGCTGCCAAAAGGTGCGCGGCAGACGGGCAGCCGTGCGATAATGACGTGGACTGAGGCTGCGAAATGGTGCGTCAGCGGGCGGGGCGCGAACCCTCCGGCACATGACGTGCGCCGCGTCGGGGCGAGAAAGGAGAGCGCCATGAGGACGGGGTTGCTGGTGGTCCTGACGATGGTTGCGGCCGGGTGCGGCGAAGATGTCTCGTCGCGCGCGGTCGAGTCGGACTCGGCGAGCGCCGCGGATACAAGCGCGGTGGACACGATGGCTGCCGTCACGGACACCGCGACGATAAGCGTGCCGAGCGCGGCAGAGGACGCGGTGCAGGTGCTGCGTGCGTATTACGCCGCGATCGCGGCACGCGATTATCCGCGGGCGTATGCGTTGTGGGGGAATGGCGGCCGTGCGAGCGGCCAGTCGTTGGAGCAGTTCAGCGCGGGGTATGCGCAGACCGCGTCGGTCGCCGTGCAGGTTGGTACACCGGGTCGCATCGAGGGTGCAGCGGGGTCGCGCTACATCGAGATCCCTGCAACCGTGCGCGCGCTCACGACGAGTGGTGAGACGCAGTGTTTCCGCGGCCCCTACACGCTGCGCAGAAGTGAAGTACCGGGCGCGACCGAGGAGCAGCGGGCGTGGCGTATCTACAGGGCGAAGCTGAACAAGCGACCGGTGGACGAGTGTGCGGCGGTGCAGTTCGGTGAACCGGCCGCCGATTCGGCGAAGCAGGTCGTCACCGAATTCGGAAAACAGCTCGCATCGGTCTCCCTGCTCGCGCCGGTGAACGCGGTGAATCGCGCGATGCGCGACAGCTACGGACCGTATGTCGAGCCTGTGCTGCTCGAGCAATGGATGGCGCGTCCCGCCGATGCGCCGGGCCGGACCGTGTCGAGTCCGTGGCCCGATCGCATCGACATTCTCCGCACGGAAGCTGTCGCGGAAGGGCGCTACCGCATCGAAGGCGACGTCGTATATGTGACCAGCACCGAGGCTGCCAGCGGCGGCGCAGTCGAGCGTCGACGTGTCACGATCGAAGTCACGCGACAGCCCGATGGCCGCTGGCTGATTTCACGCTGGCAGAACAATGCCAACCCGATGGAGAATTGACGATTCCGCGCTGGCGATGATCGGGCTGTCTTACTCGGGCGCCGCGGCGGACAACCCGTTCGGTGTGCTGAACGCACCGGCAACGGCATGGCCGGCGATCGCGTTGGCGGGCTCGACCCCGAGCAGCCAGAGCGCAGTCGCCGCGGTGTCCATCGTGCGAATGCCTGTGCCGAGATCCTCCCCCGCGCGCACGCCCTTCCCCCAGACGATCCACGGAATCGTGACATCCCGCGGGTCATCGCTGCCGTGGTCGCGGCCGTGGCCGCCGTGGTCCGCGGTTACGATGACCGTGTAGTTGCCAGCGCCGTACGCCTTGTCGGCGGCCTTCAGCAGATCGCCAACTTCGTCATCGGCCTCCTCGACCGCCCAGCCGTACGGGCTGCTCATCCAGCCGGCGATGTGCCCGACAAAGTCCGGCTCGCCGATGTGCACGAACAGCAGGTTCGGCGTATTCCGCTTCAGGTACTTTTCGACCTGGCCCACCGTGTTGTCGGCGAGGCGCTTGCCGAGGAAGTTGCTCGGCGTTTCGACATGGTCGAGTGTGCCCGGCGCCGCGAGATGCTCGAACTTCGTCTTGCTGAAGAACGCGGCCGTGTGGAAGCCCGCCTGCTTCGCCGCGGCGAAGATCGTCGGCGTCGCGATGTGCCCATGTTCCTCCATCTCTTCGCTGTTCCACGTCACACCGTGCTGCTCCGGCTCGGTTCCCGTCAGCATCGACGTGTGCGATGGCAGCGTCTTGCTCGGCATGATCGTCGACGCCTCCATCGTGAAGCTTCCCTCCGCCATCAGACGGCGCAGGTTCGGCGTGTTGTATTTGCGAATCGCATCGGGCCGCAGACCATCGATCGAGACGACCACAACGTGATCACTCACGAAGCCGCGTACCGCTGTGCTGTCGCTGCTCTTCGTTTCAGGCGCTGCTGTAGCCGGTGTTACGACCGCGGGCACTTCGTGGAACACCGTGCTCTCCTGGAGTGCAGCACGCTGTGCGGCAACCACGCTGTCCGGCGGCTCGACCGCGGCCAGCGGGCCGAGCGGGAGCGCCGTGACGGCGGCGGCCACAAGAATGCGGCGCATCATGCCACGAGGGTTCATGGATCCTCCTTGCTGCGATGCAGATGCGACGCACACGTGCGATGTTGTCCCGCGTCGGGCACCTGCTGACAGAACTGTAGTCGATTGTGTATTGGAGTTTACCCGATCGGCTTTCGTCGGTTTCGCTACAATGCTGATGTACGCAGAGTTCCGGACGCGCTGTGGACTCGGTGGGCTGCTGGAACTTTCGCTTTCACTCGAACGGCACGAAGCATGAGGCGAACGCGTGCATCACCAGGCAGGAGCAAGGAATGCGGATCGGGATCATCGGTGCGGGGCATATCGGCGGTACACTGACGAAGCGGCTGACCGCGCTGGGGCATTCAGTCGCGGTAGCAAACTCGCGCGGCCCGGACACACTGCTCGGCCTCGCCGAGGAGACGGGCGCACACGCGGTCACGTCGCACGAAGCTGCACGCGGGCGCGACCTCGTGATCATCACGATTCCGGAGAAGAACGTGCCCGACCTCCCGAATGACCTGTTCGCAGGTGTGCCCGAGGAGACGATCGTCATCGACACTGGCAACTACTACCCGCAGCAGCGCGACGGTCGCATCGACGCGATCGAGAACGGAACCACCGAGAGCCGCTGGGTCTCCGAACAGATCGGGCGGCCGGTCGTGAAGGCCTTCAACAACATCTACTTCAATCACCTGCTCCACAACGGACGACCGGCCGGGTCGCCGGATCGCATCGCACTGCCGGTTGCAGCGGATCGCGAACGCGACAAAACGGTCGTCATGCAACTGGTGGATCAGCTCGGCTTCGATCCGATCGATGCGGGCACGATCGACGAGTCGTGGAGACAGCAGCCGGGCACGGCGGTCTATACCACCGACCTCGACGCAGACGGTGTGCGACGCGCACTCCAGGAAGCGAGTCCGGAGCGCCCCGACGAGTTTCGCGACAACGGCGCGGCGCCGACCGGGTTCTGAACGCGCGCACGGCCGCGGCGCTGGTCGTGGCGCTGGTCGTGGCGCTGGTCGTGGCGCTGGTCGTGGCGCTGGTCGTGGCGCCGGGCTGGGCCGCGGCGACGCGCCGCGACGCGCCGCACACACCGGCCGGAAATTTCATCTGTATCGCTCCCCGCAACTTTGGTTGTTCATACAAGTTTGCGCCGTGGGTTGGTGGACCCGCCCGGACCCGCCGACCCGCCCGGGACCCGCCACGCGCGTCGGGCCGTAGAGCTGGCCGGCGCGCTTGCGGTCGGCAGGACCGGTTAGCCGCAACGCAACGAAGTGCGTCAGGAACCGCTGGCGGCGCATCGGGCATTTTGCCGGCTGGGCCGCCATGCACCGGACGCCGAAGCGGTCTGTGGCGGGATGCGGGCTGCCTGCCCCAGACCGCACCAGTCACGCGAATGGCGCGGACACCTCGTCCAGCATTCGCATATCCTCAGCGCTCAACTGCACACGCGGCGCGGCCATGAGCTCTTCGAGCTGTTTCGTGCTGGTGGCGCTTGCGAGGGGTGCGGTGATCGTTGGTTTTGCAAGCACCCACGCGAGCGCGACGGTTGCGATGGCCGTGTTGTGTTTCTTCGCGATGGTCTCGAGCGCGTCGACGACCGCGAGCCCGTTCTTGTTGAGGTACGCCTCGACGGCGGCGCCGCGCGCTTTGCCTTCGACGTCGGCCTGGGTGCGGTACTTCCCGGTCAGGAATCCACTCGCCAGCGCAAAATACGGGAACACCGAGAAACCATACTTCTCCGCCAGAGGTGCGTAGTTTTTTTCGTAGTTCTTTCGTGCGACGAGGCTGTACTGCGGTTGCAGTGCGATGGGCAGCGCGAATCCGTTGTCGCGCGCGGTGCGCATCCATTCCTCGATGCGTTCGGGCGTGTAGTTCGAGATGCCGAGGTAGCGGACTTTGCCGTCTTTGACGAGTCGGTCGAAGGCGGCGAGGCTTTCGACCATGGGCGTGTCTTCGTCGTCGTAATGCGCGTAGTACAGGTCGATGTAGTCGGTCTGCAGGCGCTGGAGCGATGCTTCGGCAGCACGCGCGATGTTGTCGGGCTTGAGTCTCTTGAACTCGGGGTGCGCGCCGACCTTGGTTGCAACGACGACTGTGCCGCGGTTGGCGCGCTTGCGCATCCACTCGCCGATGATGGTTTCCGATTCGCCGCCGCGGTTGCCGGGCACCCAGGCGGAATACGAGTCGGCGGTGTCGATAAAGTTCCCGCCCTTCTCGGCGAACGCGTCGAGCACGTGTTCCGAGGTCGGCACGTCCGCGGTCATGCCGAACACGTTGCCGCCCAGCCCGAGCGGAAAGATGTCGAGGTCGGAATTCGCAATACGGGTCATTGAAAGCTCCATGAGTTTGATGCTGCCACACTACAAGTTTCAGTCCCCAAACACGCTCTCGCTATCGCTTTCGCTTTCGCTTTCGATCTGTTTTGCGGCAACCCGGGGGGAACGGCCGAGAGCGAATGCGTTAGCGAGAGCGAGAGCGTGTTTGGGGGCGTGAGCGAAAGCGTTAGCGAGAGCGGGAGCGTGTTTGGGGGCGTGAGCGAAAGCGTTAGCGAGAGCGAGAGCGTGATGGGGGGGAACCGAAAGTGCGGTTTTCGGCTAATCTTAGCCGGACGCATGGCGCAGAACATGACATTGCGCCCGCGGATCGTCCACCTGTGCGAGTGCGTGAACCCGTGAGTTTCGGCGATAACCGACATCTGCTGCGAAAAGCAGGCTGGGCTGTCCTGCTGGTTCTTGTGCTGTCGAGCGTCGATGCGGCAGCGGGGCAGGCTGCGGCACAGCAGACCGACACACGTAGCAGTAGCGAACCGGGGCAAAGGCCGCGGGTCGGGCTGGTCCTGAGCGGCGGGAGTGCGAAGGGGCTGGCGCACATCGGCGTGATCCAGGCGCTCGAAGAGCTGGGCGTCGGGGTCGATGTGGTGACGGGCACGAGTATGGGCGGGCTGGTCGGCGGGTTGTACGCATCGGGGTACGACGCGCGGGAGATCCAGCGGATCGCGGGGGAGCAGGACTGGACGGACCTGTTCACGGATGCGCCTGAGCGGCAGTTCCTGACGCCGGACCGCCGAGCGGATGCGGCGCGCACGGTGTTCGCGGTGCCGCTGCGTGGGGGCGGGCTCACGCTTCCGGGCGGCGTTGTCAGCGGGCAGAATATCATGCGGCTGATCCAGCGGCTGACCTGGCCGGTGCAGACGGTGCACGATTTCCGACGCCTGCCGATCCCGTTTGCGGCGGTGGCGACGGACCTCGAGACGGGTGACGCAGTCGTGCTCGACTCGGGCGTGCTGGCGGAAGCGATGCGTGCAACGATCGCGCTGCCGGGCGGGATCGCGCCGTACCGGCTGAATGGTCGACTGCTCGCCGACGGCGGGATCTCGCGCAACCTGCCGGCCGAGGATGCACGTGCACTGGGCGCAGACTTCCTGATCTGCAGCGATGTCACGCGTCCGCGCGGGCGCGCCGAACGACTGCAATCGATCTTCGACATCCTGAACCAGACGATCACGCTCGAAGTCGAGAAGAACACCGAGCCGCAGCGTCGTCTGTGCGATGTGCTGATTCGGCCGGAACAGGATGGACTCACCGGCTTCGATTTCGGCGCGACCGACGAATGGGTTCGCCGTGGCATCGAGGCCACGCAACTGCATGCGGAAACATTGCAACGAATCGCGGGTCCGCGTGGTGCTCGTTTCACGGCACGCACACCGTTCCTCCCCGACTCGCTGGTCGCAACGCGCATCGAAGTGCGGGGCGTGCTCGATCCTGCGAAACGGATCGTCGAACGCGCGATCGATCTGCCTTCACCTACCGTGGTCGATGCGCAAAAACTCGATGCTGCGCTCGCACGGCTGTATGCGACCGATCTCTTCGCACAGGCGATCTACCGCGTCGAAACCGGGGCTGGCGACACGACGGTTGTGTTCGACATCAGGGAAGGTGCAAACGATCAGATCGGGTTGGGCATTCGGTTCGACGATCATCGCAAGGCGGCGCTGCTGTTCAGCGGCACGTTGCACAACCGGCTGAGTTACGGCTCTACCATGCAACTCGATCTGCGACTCGGCGAGGAGTTGCAGGCGCGTGCGCGGTTTCTGCCTGGGCTGGGTATTCGTTCACCAGTCAGTCTGGGCGCGGAAGCGCGGCACACGCGTGCGGTGTTCGATGTGTTCGACAACGATCGTCAGGTTGCGGAGATCCGGGCGCGCGTGTCCGAGGCGGCTGGACTGCTCGCGTCGCCGATCGGCAGAACCACCGCCGCGGGTCTGCGGCTCGGCATCGAATACCTGAACGCACACACGAGCATCGCGCCGGAAGACACCGCGCAGGATGAGTTCAGTCTGACCGCGGCGGGCGAGCTGTGGCGCAACACGCTGAACCGGAACACCTATCCGACGCGCGGCGTCGCGCTGCATGTGCAGAGTCTGTGGGCAGAACGCATCGGCGAAGGCGAGTTCTGGACGCAGCACATCTTCAACCTCGAGCGCGTGTTCCCGGTTGCACGGCGCACTGCGGTACGTGCACAGGTTTACCTTGGTGCGGCCACCGGCGACGAGGTGCCGATCCATCGACTGTTCTTCCTCGGTGGAGCCTACCCGACCGCAATTTTCGGCGAGAGTCAGCCAGCGTTCTGGGGACTTCGTCCACAGGAACGTTTTGGAAAAGCCGCGCAGGTGTTTCGCGTTTCCGTGCAGCAGCAGATCCGGGGGCGCATCCACGCGATCGCCGGACTCAATGCAGGCAACACGCTGGCTGAATGGAGCTGGCCGGACCGCTACCTCGTCGGCTGGGGTGTTGCCGTGGGTTCATCCACTGCGATCGGACCGATCGAGCTGACGCTGCACGGCCGCGGCCCGGACAGCAAACTGCTGCTCGACCTGAACATCGGGTACGTGTTCTGACGCATCGAACACTCGGCACTTGCAGGCCGATTGTATTTTTTGCGATAAGGAACACGACAGCGCACGGGAGAACCGGATGACAGAACGACGCTACAACGATGACGAGATCGCGCGAATCTTCGATCACGCGACCGCCCGGCAGATCGCGCTGCAGCGTGCGTCGCCGCAATCCGGGCTCACGTTGAGCGAGTTGCAGCAGATCGCGGCGGACGTCGGCATCGAGCCGGATCTCGTCGCACACGCCGCTGCGGACATGCGCCACGAAGCAGTCCAATCCCTCAGCAACGAATCGGCTGGCGGAATCTCGCTGCGTGTTGCGCGAACCGTAGAACTCGAGCGCGAACTCACCGAAGCCGAATGGGAACAACTGGTCGCAACGTTGCGCATGACCTTCAATGCACACGGCAGGCTCCAGACCGACGGGCGCACGCGTCGCTGGTCAAACGGAAATTTGCAGGCGACACTCGAACCGGGTGAACACGGGCATCGGCTTCGTCTTTCGACGATGAAAGGCAACGCGAGATCGCTTCTCGGTCTCGGTGCCGCGACGCTGTCAATTTCGGCGGCGCTGTTCTCGGTTTCGCTGGCGACACCCGTGGATGTGCTGCCGATCTGGGTGCCGGTGATGGGGATTGTGCTGGGTACCGGGACAATCGGCGGTACACTCGCATCGCTGCGCGACTGGTCGCGGCGACGCGCGGAGCAGATGAAGCAGATCGCGGAGCGAGTCGCCGACTGGTAATTCGCACAACGGCAACAAACACATAGAGGGTGGGATGGAGATCGGGATCTACTCGTTCGTTGAGCGAACGCCGGAATCGGGCACCGGACGACTGCTCAGCCCGGAAGAACGCGTGCGCAATCTGCTCGAGGAAATCGAACTTGCGGACCAGGTCGGACTCGACGTCTTCGGCATCGGTGAACACCATCGCCCCGACTACATCTCATCCTCGCCCGCGGTGCTTCTGGCCGCTGCAGCCACGCGCACGAAGCGGATCCGCCTGACCAGCGCGGTGACCGTGCTCAGCTCGGATGATCCGGTGCGTGTGTTCCAGGACTTTTCAACGCTCGACCTGGTCTCGAACGGTCGCGCGGAGATCATGGCCGGGCGCGGTTCGTTCATCGAATCGTTCCCGCTTTTCGGTTACGACCTCAACGACTACAACGAGCTGTTCACGGAAAAGCTCGAGCTGCTGCTCGAACTGCAGAAGAACGAGCGCGTGAGCTGGCGTGGCGGGCATCGCCCGGCAATCGACAACCTCGGCGTGTACCCGCGTCCGGTGCAGCAGCCGCTGCCGGTGTGGATCGCGGTCGGCGGCACGCCGCAGTCGGTGGTGCGCGCGGCCACTCTCGGACTGCCGATGGCGCTCGCGATCATCGGCGGGACGCCCGCACGCTTCGTCCCGTTCGTCGACCTCTACCGCGAAACCGCACGGCGCGCGGGCCACGACCCCGCGAAGATGAAGGTCAGCATCAACTCGCACGGGTTCATCGCGGACGATTCGCAGCAGGCCGCCGATGCAGCGTTTCCTCCGTATCTCGATGTGATGGGCCGCATCGGCCGCGAGCGCGGCTGGGCGCCGCCGACACGTCAAGCCTTTGAGGCGGAGCGCTCCGCACGCGGTGCACTGCTGGTCGGCAGCCCGCAGGAAGTGATCGACAAGATGATGTTCGAGTACGAACTGTTCCGGATGGATCGCTTCCTCATCCAGCTTAGCGTCGGCACGATGCCACACGACCAGATGCTGCGCGCGATCGAACTGCTGGGCACCGAAGTCGCTCCGGTCATCCGACGCGAGACGGCTGCGTTTTCGCAGGAGTAATTCGCCTGCGAGCGCAACAGCCATGGCGTTGCGTGGTATTACAAGGCTGGGACGTTCGTTTCAGAAAGCAGTACACAGGAAGTTGAGATAATGCAGTCACGACATTCCGGATCGGCCGGCGTTGCCGAGCGATCACCGGACGGATTCGATACTGAATTTTCACACGAGGACTGGCTGCGGCTCGCGGTGATCGTTGCCAGCACACGACCGGGACGTGCGGCGCCTTTCGTCGCGAACTGGTTCGAAGCGCAGGCGCAGCAGTTCGGTCGGTTCGAAGTCGAGATGATCGACCTCGCGGAACTCGCACTCCCGCTGTTCGATGAGCCGGCACATCCGCGTTTGCGGCAGTACGGCAACGAGCATACGAAGCGCTGGAGCGAAACCGTCGCGCGCGCCGATGCATTCGTGATCATCACGCCCGAGTACGATCACGTGCCCCCCGCCGCACTGACCAACGCGCTGCAGTACCTGATGCAGGAGTGGGCCTACAAGCCGGCCGGGTTCGTGAGTTACGGCGGCGTGTCCGCGGGATTGCGCGGTGTCCAGCAGACGAAGCTGCTGCTGAACGCACTGCGGATGGTACCGGTGCTCGAAGCGGTGTCGATCCCGTTCTTCGCGCAACACATCGACCGCGAGAAGGGTTCCTTCGAGCCGGGGGAGACGCAGGAAAAGGCAGCGCAGGCCATGCTCGCGGAGCTTCACAAGCTCGCAACCGCACTCAGGCCGCTGCACACGCCGATTCACCTGGAACGTCAGACCACACACGCAACACGCTGAAGGATTCGGTCAGAAGCATGAAAATCGAAATTTTCTCGGACATCGCATGTCCGTGGTGTTATATCGGCGAGGTGCGATTCGAACGCGCGCTCGCTGCCTTCCCTGGACGCGCTGCTGTCGAAGTCGTGTACCGGCCGTATCAGCTCGATCCGTCCGCGCCCGAGCAGGCGGTTCCGCTGAAGGAAAACCTCGCACGGAAGTTCGGCGCGGGCAGGGACAGCGCACTGCAGCGCGTCAGCGATGCGGCTGAAGGCGAAGGCCTCGTCTTCGACTGGGATCGTGCGCTGGCGGTAAACACACGCACCGCACATCGGCTGATGCGACTCGCACGTACTGAATACAGCGCAAATGTTCAGCACTCGCTGCTGCACCGACTGTTCGAAGGCTATTTCACGCAGGGTGCCGATGTCGCCAGCCACGAGCAGCTCACCGGGATGGCGGTGCAGGCCGGTATGGACGCCACCCGCGTCCGCGAGTACCTCGCGTCGGATGACGGAAACGACGAGTTGAGCGAAGAACTCGAGTACGCGCGCCAGCTCGGGATCACCGCCGTACCGACGTTCGTCTTCAACGGCCAATACGCCGTGCAGGGCGGACAACCGGCGTCGGTCTTCCTGCAGGCACTCGAGGAAGTACAGCGGCGCACCACAGCCGAGCCCACGGCTGACGCGGGGGCCTGCGGCGACGACGGTTGCGAATTGTAGATGCGGATCCGGTGGCGGTTGCGGGGGCGTGAACCGCGAGCCGCCAGCGCCCACACAACTGTAGCCGGCTGAGAACGGCTCGGGGCTTGCGGCGGTCAATGCGCATGCAGAATCGTCCGGGGATGGAAACGGAACAGCGAAGGCTGGGGCGTGCACCGTGGCGCCTCGCGGTGGCGTTCGTAATCCTGACCCTGGTCGCGCTGAGCCTGGTGCCGTGGCTGGTGCAGCGTCGTGTCAATGCGTTGCGCGCGCGGATCGGGTCGGCGGAGCCGGCGCGGACGCTGGTGACGCGCTGGCAGTTCCATCTGGTCCGCGAGATCGCGGCGATCGACGAGATGCTGCTCTCGGGCGACACGACGGAGCTGCGCGTCTACCTCTACTCTGCTTCGCGGGAACGCGCGACTTCAGCGCAGCTCGAGCAGCTCGCCGTGGACCTGGGTCCAACCGTGGTCGCGGCGGTTGCGCGGGCGCGTGCACTCTCCGACCGCTGGCATACGCGCGTCAGCCAGGAGCAGGTTCGTACGATCCAGGGGCGGGCGAGGCTGACCGGCTTGCCGCGCGAGTTGGAGCTGTTCAACGAGGTGCTCGAGGCCGTATCGAATGTCGACTCTGCAATTGCGGTCGTAGGCGAGCGCAATCTCGCTGCGATCCGAAGCGCAGAGCGGGCTGGAATCGTCACGACGTTCATCCTGGGTGCACTCGCGCTGATTGCGTCGGCGGCGGTAGTTGGGATCGAGGCGCGGGTGCGCCGTTTCGCGGCCGAGGCGGAACGCCGACGTGCGGAAACGGAGGCCGCGCTGGCGGAAACGGCGCGCGTCGAAGAAGCGAGAGCGCGTCTGATCCGGGGGATCACGCACGATGTGAAGAACCCGCTGGGCGCGGCACGCGGCTACACCGAACTGCTGACGCTCGAGGTGAAAGCGCCGCTGGCCGACGAGCAGAAGCCGCTGGTCGAAGGTGTGGAGCGTTCGATCAATCAGGCGCTCGCGATCATCGACGATCTGCTCGAGGTCTCACGTGCGGAGAGTGGCACGCTCAGCCTGAATCCCGTGCGGGTCGACCTGAACGAACTCGCGCACGCCGCGCTCGATGCGTACCGCGCATCGGCAAGGGCTGCGGGGCACACTGTCGAGTTCAGGGTTCTGGACGGCACGTTGAGCGTCACCACCGACACTGCGCGTGTGCGCCAGGTCCTCGATAACCTGCTGACCAACGCGATCAAGTACACTCCCGCACCCGGCACCATCACCGTGATGACGAATCGTGAAGAGCGCGGGGATCCCGGGATCGGTCCGTGGGCGACGGTTGCGGTCGCTGACAACGGTCCAGGCATTCCGGCCGAGGCGCGTGAAGCGATCTTCGAGGAGTACACGCGACTGGAGCGTACGAGTGCGGAAGGTCATGGACTCGGGCTCGCAATTGCGCGTCGGCTCGCGCGCAGACTCGGTGGCGACCTGACGCTTGCGGATACCGGACCCGGCGCAACGTTCGTGCTCTGGCTGCCGATGCGCGAAAGATGAGCCGCTCCGTGCACAGCGCCTGACCGCGCCTTAGCTTGGACGATGTTTCCGGGGGCGCGGGTGGAATGGTAAACGAGCCACACAGACAGACGGTCGAAGCGGTTGCGACCGCACTTGGAACGGATCTGCAGCGCGGCCTTTCAGAAGCCGAAGCGGCCCGACGGCTTTCCGAATACGGCCGCAACGAACTCCCGACCGAAAAACCGGTCCCCGCCTGGCGCAGGTTCCTCGCCCAGTTCCAGGATGTGCTCGTTGTCCTGCTGCTGATCGCGACCGCAATTTCGATGGTGCTGTGGGCGATCGAGCGCGACACGGCGCTACCCTACGAAGCGATCGCGATCTTCGCAGTCGTGCTGCTCAACGCAACGATGGGCTTCATCCAGGAGACACGTGCGGAAGCGGCGATCACCGCACTGCGTGCACTCTCCGCCCACGAAGCCGCCGTGATCCGTGACGGCACGCGTCGTCGAATCCCTGCCGCCGAGCTGGTTCCCGGCGACCTGATCCTGATCGAAGAAGGCGACACGATTCCCGCGGATGCGCGACTCGTCGAATCGCATGCGCTGAACGTGGCGGAAGCGGCACTGACCGGAGAAAGCCTGCCGGTCACGAAAGACACCGCACCGCTG
>Ga0182746_1002310_pt1 | contig 14818 bp, 11 predicted proteins | sample eDN3rd30CBELigOP_FD_128881 | JGI IMG/M metagenome (GOLD analysis project Ga0182746, IMG submission 128881) | Enriched Organic Plus compost microbial communities from Emeryville, California, USA - eDNA 3rd pass 30_C BE-Lig OP (version 2) (version 2) ... | reverse complement strand
GCCTTCGAGCGCGCCCTGGCCGCGGGCGGGCCGGCGCTGATCGAGCTGCGCGTGAGCCCGGAGGCGATCACGCCGCGCACGACGCTGACGGCGCTGCGCGAGCAGGCGCTGGCGCGCAGCTAGTGTGCTGTCCCGCAGATACGCCCGCACGAAACGCCCCCGTTGAGGCGATGGCGTCGTTGCAAATCCTCGCGATACCTGCGGGTATCGCTGCGGTTTGCGCCTAGCCCTGACCCCAACGGGGACGCCGGCTTGGCAATGAATATGGGAATCGTTACTATTTACGGGCTGTGCCCGGACGAGGCCCGGCATTCCCTTCGTTGCCATCCGGCGGAGCCTCCCCGTGGCCGTGCTGTATTACCAGGAACTGCTCAACTTCTGCGCGCGCGCCCTCGGCAACCGCGACGCGGCGGCCGACGTCGTCCAGGAAGCCTACGCCCGCATTCTGTCGGCCAGGCAGGCGGGACGCGAGATCCGCGATCCCCGCGCCCTGCTCTACCGCATCGTCCGCAACCTGATGATCGACGGCCACCGCCGCCTCGCGGCGCGGCCCGATCTTGGCGCGCAGTCCGACGACGCCGCGTCGCCGGCGGGCCACCAGCCCGACGACATCTATGCGGCCAGCCAGTACGCCCTGGCGCTGGGCCGGGCCATCGAGACCCTGCCGGCGCGCTGCCGCGAGGCCTTCCTGCTGAACCGCTTCGAGGGCCTGTCCCACCAGGAGATCGCCGAGCGCATGGGCATTTCCCGCAACATGGTCGCCCAGCATGTGATCCGCGGCGTCCTGGCGTGCAAAATGTGTGATGATCGGTTCCGGGAACGGGATCGGGCGGAGCCTCCGGCCGTGCCTTGACGGAGCCTCGATGGTGCCCCGATGGCGCCGCGCCCGCCCGGCCCGATACCGATCGATTTCCGCCCATGCCCGATCTCCTGCATCCTCTTCGTTTTCCGCGGCGCCTCGCGATGCTGCCGTCCGCCCCGGCCCGGGGCGACGCCGCCGCGCGCGCCGCGGCCGAATGGCTGGTGCGGCGCTCCGAAGGGCTGGCCGCCGACGAAGAAGCCGCCTTCCAGGGGTGGCTGGCCGACCCTGCCCATGCCGACGCCTATGCGCAGATGGAGCGGCTCTGGGCCGGGCTGGACGTCGTTCCCGAGCGCTACCGGACGGTCGCGCCTCCCGGCACGGCGCCGGCCGCCGCGCCGGCCCCGGCCCCGGCCTGGCCGAGGCGCCGGGTGCTGGCCGGCGGGTTCTGCCTGCTGGCGCTGGGGGCGGGCTGGGCGGGCCTGCTCGCCTGGCAGGCGGCCGCGCATCCCTGGCGGCACTACGCAACGGCGCGCGGCGAGCAATCCACCCAGGAGTTGCCCGACGGCACCCGGCTGTGGCTGGACACCGGCACCAGGCTGGCGGTGCGCTACGAGGCTGGCCGCCGGGACGTCCGGCTCGTCCAGGGCCAGGCTTTCTTCGATGTCCGCCGCATCGACGGCGCCCCTTTCGACGTGCGGGCCGGCAGCCTGCAGGTCAGGGTCACCGGCACGCGCTTCTCCGTGCGGGCCACCGACACGGGCTTGAACGCGGGCGGGGTCGGCGTGGCGGTCGAGGAAGGCAGCGTCGCCGTGTCCGACCGGCCCGTGCGGTGGCTGCCCGCCCGGTGGCGGGTGGATCTGTCGGCCGGCCAGTCGCTGGACGCGGACGGCGACGGCCGGGCGGGGCCGGTAGGCCGCAACGAAGCCGGCTTGTGGCGCTCCGGGCGCATCGCCTTTCGCGCCACGCCCCTGTCGCAGGCGGTGGCGGAGTTCGAGCGCTACGGCGACACCGGCCTGCGCATCGACGACCCGGCCGTGGCGCAATTGCGCCTGAGCGGCAGCTTCGAGCTCGGCCGGCTCGACGCCTTCCTGCGGGTGCTGCCCCGGGTATTGCCCGTGCGGCTGGAGGCGGCCGGCAGCGCCACGCGCATCGCGCGCGCCGCGGCGGGCTGAACGCCGCCTGCTCGCGGCGCCCGCGTCCTGGACGGCATCCGGGACCTCAACATCCGCGCCTCGCATCCGTCTTCACGAAAACAGGCTGTTCGCCTTCCCTTCGTGAGGAACCTCGACCCATGCTTCGCCCGCGCGCCCCGCTCGTCCCCGTTTCGCTCGCCGCCACCCTGGTCTGCCTCGCCCAGGCCTGGACTTGCCCCGCCCTGGCGCAGGCCGCGCAGGAAGCCGCCCATGCCATCTCCATCCCCGCCCAGCCGCTGGAGACCGCGCTCAACGAGCTGGCCCGCCAGGCCGGCCTGCAATTGATGTCCAATCCCGCCGACGTGGCGGGCAAGCGCGCGCCGGCCGTGGCGGGCTCGCTGACGGCGCGGCAGGCGCTCGACCGTCTCCTGGCGGGCAGCGGCCTGGCGGCAGACCTCTCGGGCCGCGAGGTCGTCATCCGCCCGGCCGGCGGCGACCCGCGCGGCGCCGCGCAACTGGCGCCGGTGGTGGTCAGCGCCGCGCTCCCGTCCACCACCGAGGGCACCGGCAGCTACACCACCCGGGCGATCGCCCTGGGCAAGGGCGAGCGCAGCCTGCGCGAGACGCCGCAATCGGTCAGCGTGGTCACGCGCCAGCGCCTGGACGACCAGAACCTGAGCACCCTGGGCGAAGCCATGCGGCGCACCACCGGCATGAAGACCACTTCCTACGGCACCGGCACCGACAACATCGCGGCGCGCGGCTACGACTTGAACCACTACCAGCTAGACGGCACGCCGGTCAAGGCCGGCTCGGGCTCGTGGAGCTCGGATTTCCTCGACCTGGCGATGTTCGACCGCATCGAGGTCTGGCGCGGTCCGGCCGGCATGCTGCAGGGATCCGGCGACCCGGGCGGCACCGTCAACCTGGCCCGCAAGCGCGCCCCGCTGGAGCGCACGGTGCAGGGCGCGGCGTACGCCGGCTCGTGGGACAACTACCGCAACGAGATCGACGTCGGCGGCGCGCTGAGCGAGGACGGCCGGCTGCGCGGCCGTTTCGTCAACGCGGTCCAGGACCGCAAGTACTTCACCGACTACCTGTGGTCGCGCAAGGTGATGAGCTACGGCACCCTGGAGTACGACTTCACCGGCAATACCACGCTGTCGCTGGCCTTCACGCGGCAGGACGGCCGCTCGCGCCCCTTCTACGGCGTGTCCACGGAACCGGGGCGCCTGCCGCGCCTGCGCCGCAGCACCTTCATGGGCGCCGACTGGAACCACAAGAAGGAGCACCTGAACTTCTACCTGGCGGAGCTGGACCACCGCCTGGACAACGGCGGCCAGGCCCGCCTGACGGCGACCATGCTGGACCGCGACAGCTTCGGCGAGAACAACAGCTGGGGCAATTCGCCGATCGACCCGGCGACCGGCAACGTCTCCATGATGCCGATCGCCATCCGCAGCGACGAGCGCGACATCGGCCTGGACGGCTTCGTCTCGACGCCCTTCCAGGCCCTGGGCCGGCGCCACGAAGTGCTGCTGGGCGCCGCTTTCCAGCGCTCCTCGGGCGGCAGCGCCTACAACTCCGCCAACTACGGCGAGAACCAGGTGCCGCAGAACATCTACGACCCGGACGTCCACATTCCCCAGCCCGAGCTGCCCGTGGGCCCCATCCCGGACCTCGTCACGACCGAGTCGGCGCTGTACGGTCAGGCCAGGCTGCAGGTGGCCGAACCGTTGACCGTGATTCTCGGCGCGCGCCTGAGCCGCTGGGAAGCGCGCGACCACGACGCCGGCACCCGGCAGCTTCAGTCCAGCGAGCTCACGCCCTATGCGGGCCTGATCTTCGACCTGAACCGCAACTTCTCGCTGTACGGCAGCTACGCCACCATCTACCAGCCGCAGTCGGCGCGCGACGCGCAGGGCAAGTACCTCGATCCGCGCGAAGGCGCCCAGGCGGAGATCGGCCTGAAGGGAGAATTCCTCGACCAGCGGCTGACCTCGCACCTGGCCCTCTACACCCTGGAGGACAGGAACCGGGCCATGGCCGACCCGGACGTCCCCCTGGCCTCGATCGCCGCCGGCAAGGTGCGCAGCCAGGGCTTCGAGGCCGAGCTCGGCGGCGAGATCCTGCCCGGCTGGGAGCTGACCGCCGGCTACGCCTACACCACCACCAAGTACCTGAAGGCGCCGCGCGACCAGCAGGGCAAGCCCTTCGCGTCGGAGTTCCCCCGCCACAACTTCACCCTCTGGAGCAAGTACCGCTTCTCCAGCCGGCCCTTGTCGGGCCTGAGCCTCGGCGCCGGCCTGCGCGTGGTCAGCGAGGCGACCTACGAGGAGTCCGGCTATACCTGGCGGCAGCCCGGCTACGCGGTGGTGGACGCCCAGATCGGCTATGCGCTGAACCGGCACGTGGACGTGACGCTGTCGGTCAACAACCTGTTCGACCGCTATTACTACGACCGCATCGGCACCGCGCGCCAGGTCTATTTCGGCGAGCCCCGCAGCGCCATGCTGGCGCTGCGCTGGCGACTGTAGGCCGGGGCGGCCGGATCGGCATAAACTTGCGGCTCCCCAAGCATTGCCGACAGGAGCCCGGGTGAGCCATACGCACGAACTGGCGCTGATGGTCGAGCTGGTGCGCGCGGGCAGCATGTCCGGCGCGGCGCGCGAGCTGGGCGTGACGCCGGCGGCCGTCAGCAAGCGGCTGGCGCAGCTGGAGCGCCGGCTGGGCGTGCGGCTGCTGCGGCGCAGCACGCGCCGCATCGGCCTGACCGCCGAAGGCGAGCTCTACCTGGAGAACGCGCGCCGCATCCTCGGCGATCTCGACGAACTGGACCGCCTGATCGCCGGCCGGCAGGCCGAGCCGAGCGGCCTGCTGAAGGTGAACGCGCCGCTGGGCTTCGGGCGCAGCTACATCGCGCCGGCCGTCGCGCTGTTCTACCGCCGCCATCCCGGCGTCGAGATACAGCTGGAGCTGACCGACCGCGGCGCCGATTTCGTGCGCGACGGCATCGACCTGGCCATCCGCTTCGGCGACCTGCCCGACCGGCGCCTGATCGCCCGCAAGATCGCGCCCAACCGCCGCCTGGTGTGCGCCGCGCCGCGCTACCTGGACGAGCACGGCCGGCCGGACACGCCGCACGACCTGCTGCGCCACCGCTGCATCGTGCTGCGCCAGAACGAGGAAGCCTACAACCTGTGGCGCTTCTCGCGCGGCGACCAGTCCGAGACGGTCAAGGTGCGCGGCGGGCTCAGCAGCAACGACGGCGAGGTGACGATGACCTGGGGCCTGGCCGGCCTGGGCATCCTGCAGCGCGCCGAGTGGGACCTGGCCCGCTACCTGCGCAGCGGCCGCCTGGAGCAGGTGCTGCCCGGCTACCAGCTGCCGCCGGCCGACATCTACGCCGTCTTTCCCGAGCGGCACCATCTGTCGGCCAAGGTGCGGGTGTTCGTGGACTTCCTGGTCGAGCACTTCGAGTCGCGCCGCCGCCGCGCGACCGAGGCCGACGGCTGGTAGGAAATTCAATCCAGCTTGATGTCCGCCTCGCGCACCAGCTTGCCGTACTTCTCCGTGTCGCTGCGGATCTGCCGCGCCATCTCGGCCGGGCTGTCGCCGATCGGCACCGCGCCGATCTCGGCCATGCGGCGGCCGAAGTCCGCCGAGCGGATGATGGCCGCCATCTCGGCATTGAGCTTGTCCACGATGGGCCGGGGCGTGGCCGCGGGCGCCAGCACGCCGAACCAGGTCCCCATGTCGAAGCCCTTGAGCCCCGCTTCGTCCAGGGTGGGCACGTCGGGCAGCGCCTGGGAGCGCTGCGCGGTGGTGACGGCCAGCGCGCGCAGCTTGCCCGACTGCACGTGCGGCAGCACCGGCGTGATGGTGTCGAAGGACATGTCGATCTGGCCGCCCAGCAGGTCGGTGGTCAGCGGCCCGCTGCCCTTGTAGGGCACGTGCAGCAGCTTCACGCCGCCCAGCGATTCGAACTGCGCGCCGATCAGGTGCTGGCCGGTGCCCACGCCGTTGGAGCCGAAGGTCAGCTTGCCGGGATCGCGCCGGGCCAGTTCCAGCAGCTCCTGCACCGACTGGGCCGATACGCCGGGGTTGACGACCAGGATGTTGGGCACCAGCGCCACCGTGGTGACCGGCGCGAAGTCCTTCTCGAAGTCGTACTTCAGGTTGCGGTAGACGCTGGTGGCGATGGTGTGGTGCACCGCGCCCATCAGCAGCGTGTAGCCGTCGGGCGTCGCGCGGGCCACGTAGTCCGCGCCCAGCGTCGAGCCGGCGCCGGGCTTGTTCTCGACCACCACCGGCTGGCCCAGCCGCTTGGACAGATCCTGCCCCAGCGCGCGCGCCAGCGCGTCGGTGGTGCCGCCGGCGGGAAAAGGCACCACCAGGCTGATCGGCCTGGCGGGGTAGTCCTGGGCCGGCGCGGCGCCGGCCAGCAGCAGTTGGGCCAGGCCCGCGGCCAGCAGGCCGCGCGCGTATCGCAGCGTCTTGTTCATGCTCGTCTCCTCTTGGGTGGAAAGTCCGCGCCGCAGTTGTGGTGTCGGATGGCGGCGGCGGCGATGCGGTCAGGCGTTCATGGATGCACCGGGGGCATAGGGTTCGTCGGGGGCATGCGGGTCCGTGGCTGCGCCGCGGTTCAGGCGGCCTGCTGCGCGGCGGCCCGGCGGACGTGCCGGCACACCGCCTCGGTGACCTGCTCGGTGGTGGCGCGGCCGCCCAGGTCGCGGGTGTGCAGCGCCGGGTCCGCGGTGACGGCCTCGATGGCCGCCATCACCCGGCGCGCCGCGGCGTCCTCGCCCAGGTGCTCCAGCAGCATGACGATGGACCAGAACGTGCCCACCGGGTTGGCCAGGCCCTGCCCCATGATGTCGAAGGCCGAGCCGTGGATGGGCTCGAACATCGAGGGATGGCGGCGTTCCGGGTCGATGTTGCCGGTGGGGGCGATGCCCAGGCTGCCGGCCAGCGCGGCCGCCAGGTCGCTCAGGATGTCGGCGTGCAGGTTGGTCGCCACGATGGTGTCCAGCGAGGCGGGCCGGTTCACCATGCGCGCCGTCGCCGCGTCGACCAGCTCCTTGTCCCACTTCACGTCGGGGAATTCGCGGGCGACCTGCACGGCGATCTCGTCCCACATCACCATGGCGTGGCGCTGCGCGTTGGACTTGGTGATCACCGTCAGCAGCCTGCGCGGCCGCGACTGCGCCAGCCGGAAGGCGAAGCGCATGATGCGCTCGACGCCGGCGCGGGTCATCATGGAGACGTCGGTGGCGGCCTCCAGGGGCTGGCCCTGGTGCACCCGCCCGCCCACGCCGGCGTACTCGCCCTCGGAGTTCTCGCGCACGATGACCCAGTCCAGGTCGTCCGGCCCGCAGCGCTTGAGCGGCGCGTCGATGCCGGGCAGGATGCGGGTGGGCCGCACGTTGGCGTACTGGTCCAGGCCCTGGCAGATCTTCAGCCGCAGGCCCCACAGCGTGACGTGGTCGGGGATGTGCGGGTCGCCCGCCGAGCCGAACAGGATGGCGTCCTGGCCGCGCAGGGCCTCCAGGCCGTCCTCGGGCATCATGACGCCGTGCTCGCGGTAGTAGTCGCCGCCCCAGCCGAAGTCCTCGAAGGCGAAGCGGAAATCCCCCTGGGATTCGGCCAGCGCCTGCATGACGCGGCGGCCCGCCGGGATCACTTCCTTGCCGATGCCGTCGCCCGGGATGGTGGCGATGCGATAGGTCTTCATGTGCTGTCTCCTGCCCTGTGCGGCTTGCGGGGAGACAGAACTGTATCGGGCGACAAGGGCCGCGGCGGGAGCGCGATTCAAAACACTGTTTACCCAGCGTTAAGAATGCGCGGCCGCCGCGCCGGCCCCGGCACGGCGCCGACGGCGCTGCGCGGGCAGGCGCCGTCGGGCCCGGGCCGTCCCTAGCCCGATGCGGCCCGGGGCTGGCGGTTCGCCGTCGAGGCCCGCACCGCCAGGCTGAACGGCAGCACCAGGCGCTCCGGCTGCATCGGCTCGCGCGCGCCGATGCGCGCCAGCAGCCGGTCGGCCGCCAGGGCGGCCATTTCCTGTAGGGGCTGCGCCACCGTCGTCAGGCGAAACGAGGACCAGCGCGCCATGGCGACGTCGTCGTAGCCCGCCACCCAGATATCCTCGGGGACGCGCAGGCCGTGGTCGCGTAGGCCGTCCAGGCAGCCCAGCGCGATCACGTCGTTGACGCAGAACACCGCGTCGGCGTCCGGCGCGCGGGCGGCCAGCTCCCGCGCCACCCGGTAGCCTTCCTCGTAGGACGCGAAATCCACCCGCAGGCGCGGGTAGCCGCCGGGCAAGGCGGCGTCCAGGACCTCGCAATAGCCGTCCTCGCGCTCGCGCACCGTGCTGATCGAGCGCACGCCGGCGATGATGGCCGGCCGGCGCCGGCCGGCGTCCAGGAAATAGCGCGCGACCAGGCGGCCGCCGGCCAGGTTGTCCACCTCGATCTGGTCCACCGCCAGCGAGGCGATGCCGCGGTGGACCAGGACCACCGGCACCAGCCGGGCGCTGTCCTCGATGCAGCGCACCGACGAGGCGGTGGCCGCCGCGAAGACGATGCCGTCGACCAGCCCCTGCGAGGCGGCGCTTACGGCCGCGTCCTCGCCGCCGGATTCGGAATGCCAGACGATCATCTGCATGCCCGCGGCGCGCAGGGATGCGCCCAGGTGCAGCAGCAGCTCGGGGTACAGGGGGTTGGCCAGCCGGGCCACCACCACGCCCACGGTGCCGATGCGGCTGGTCTTCATGGCGCGCGCGGCCAGGTTGGGCCGGTAGCCTATGGCCTGCATGGCGCGCAGCACGCGCTCGCGCGTCTGCGGGTTGACCAGGGGGTTGTCGGACAGCACGCGCGATACCGTCGTCTGCGACACGCCCGCGGCGCGGGCGACGTCCCGGCTCGTCGGAAGCGGGCTTTTGGCTTCGGAGTTCATGCGGCGTCGCATTCCTGTCATGGGCGCCCGCGCGATTGTACATGCCCGCCCTCGCGCGTCCCGCCCCGGCACGGGCGCCGCATGGCCCGCCCCGGGCCGGCAGCCGGCCCGGGATGGGGCAATGCCGCCGCCTATTCCGGCGTCAGGGTCCCGCCCTTGTAGATGGGCTTGGCCAGGCGCTGGTAGACCGACAGCCAGCCGCGCTCGGGGTTGGGCTGCCAGGGCTGCAGCGCGGCCGTGCGGCGCGCCTGCTCGGCTTCGTCCACCAGCAGCGATATGGTGCCGCGCGCCACGTCGATCTCGATCGGGTCGCCCTCCTCGATGATGGCCAGCGGCCCGCCCTCGGCCGCCTCGGGCGCCACCTGGCCGCAGGCGATGCCGCGGTTCAGGCCGGAGAGTTGGCCGTCTGTCACCACGGCCACCTTCTCCGACAGCGGCGAGCCCTCCAGCGCGGCGACGAACCAGGACGCATAGGCCAGGCCGGGACCGCCCTTGGGGCCCAGGTAGCGCAGCACGGCCACGTCGCCCTCCTGCAGGCCGCCGCTGCCGATGGCGGCGATGGCGTCCTCCTGCGAATGGAAGACCCGCGCCGGGCCCTTGAAGTACAGCTTGTTGGCCGAGCCCGTGCCCAGCTTGAGCAGCGCGCCCAGCGGCGCGATCGAGCCGCGCATCACCACCATGGCGGCCTGGGTGGACAGCGGCGCGTCCAGCGGCCGGATGACGCTGCCGGCCGGCAGCGCGTAGCCGTCCAGCTCCTCGGCCAGGGTGCGGCCGGTGGCGGTCAGCACCTCGCCGTGCAGCAGCGGGCGCAGCTGCTTGAGCAGGCCGCGCGCGCCGCCGCCGGCCTCCAGCGCCTCGACGCGGTCCGGGCCGTTGGGGCGTATCGCCACCAGCAGCGGCACTTCCTTGCCGCGCCGCTGCACGATCTCGTACAGGTCCACGCCGGCCAGGCCGGACTCGTCGGCCACCGCCTGCAAGTGGCGGATGCAATTGATCGAGGTGCTGGCGGCCAGCACCATGGCCACGGCGTTCTCGAAGGCCTCGGCGGTCATGATGTCGCGCGGCCTGAGGTCCTCGCGCACCATGCCGACGATGCGCTCGCCGGCGCGCCGCGCGTAGTCGAACATGGCCGGGCTGTCGGCCTTGACCGGCGCGTTGCCCGGCAGGCACATGCCCAGCGCCTCGCAGACGATGTGCATGGAATTGGCCGTGCCCATGCCCGAGCACACGCCCGGCCCCGCCACCGACACGTCGCACATGCCGGTCAGGTCCTGCAGAGACAGGCTGCCCGAGACCACCTTGCCGACGCTCTCGAACACTTCCTCGATGTCGACTTCCTGCTCCTTGTACACGCCGTGGCCCTGGTAGCCGCAGATCACGAACAGGCTGGGAATGTTGATGCGGCCGGCGGCCATCAATTGCCCCGGCGTGGTCTTGTCGCAGGAGGCCAGGCAGATCATGCCGTCCAGCAGGGCGCCTTCGACCGCCACCTCGATGTCGTTGGCCACCAGGTCGCGGCTGGGCAGGATGTAGCGCGCGCCCTTGCCTGCCGCGGTGATGAAGTCGCTGGGCGCCATGGTGCGGATCTCGAAGGGCACGCCGCCGGCGCTGCGGATGGCGTCCTTGATCGCCGGCACGATGCCGTCCAGGTGGCTGAAACAGCTCGACAGCTCGGACGAGGTGTTGACGATGGCGATCTTGGGCTTCTCGAAGTCCTCGTCGGCCAGGCCGAGCGCCTTCCACTGGGCGCGACGCACCGCCCAGCGCGTGGTGCCGGGCACGAAATTGCTACGGAGTTGCTGTTTCTTGGTCATGGCGGAAATCGTTGCGGGTTGGGAAATGGGGATGGGAGTCACGGCGTGCCGGCGGGCAAGCCCAGCACCGCGCCGTGCTGCGCCAGCAGCGCCTGCAGGCGGGCCAGGGGCACGTCGCGCACGCGCCGCCCGGCGCCGGCGGCCAGAGCGGCGGCGATGCCGGCGGCCTGGCCCATGGAAAAGCAGTTGGCGGTCACGCGCAGCGCCGCCTGGGCGTCGTGCTCGCTGGACAGGCAGCGCCCGGCCACCAGCACATTGTCCAGGCCCTGCGGGACCAGGCTGCGGTAGGGGATGTGGCCGTAGCCGCCCGGCGTGAGCCAGACCCAGCGCGTGGCGCGGTCGCTGCCGTGGTCTTCCACCGGCCAGCAGTTCAGGGCGACGGCGTCGGCGAACTTGCGCTCTCCGGTCACGTCGCGGTTGCTGACCGTGTAGTCGCCGCGGATGCGCCGGGTCTCGCGCAGGCCCAGCTCGCAGCCGGTGTCCAGCACGTAGGCGTCGCGGTAGCCGGGCACGTAGCGGCGGAACACTTCCAGGTAGCGCTCGGCCTGGCGGCGCCCCTCGAACTCGGCGCGGGTCAGGGCCTCGGGGTCCAACACGTCGGGCGGGCTGCCGTCGGGCTCGGCCACGCGCGTGATGTTCAGGTGGACGATGCCCTCGCGCACCGAGTAGATGCCGCCGGAGGTGCGCGGCAGGTCGGCGCCCTCGGCCACCGCCCGTTCCAGCAATTCGCGGATGTCCTCGCGGCCCAGGCGCCCGGCCGCGGCGGCATCGACGCCGCCCATGCGGAACATGGCGGTGGGAAACTGCAGCGACTCGCGGTCGTATTCGTAGGGCGCGCCGGCCAGCGCGCACACGTCGGCGTCGCCCGAGGCGTCGACCACCGTGCCCGCCCGGACCGCGAATTCGCCGTCGCGGCCGCGCACCACCAGGGCCTGCACCAGGCCGTCCTCGCGCACGGCCTCGACGATGCGGGCATGCAGCAGCACCTGCAGCCCCGGTTCGCGCACGAGCTCGTCGCAGACCTGCTTCATGCCGAACAGGTCGTAGGGCAGCGAGGCGGTCTTCAGCCAGGGCAGCGGGCCGCGCGCCGCGCCGCGCTGCATCAGCCGCCGGCGGACTTCCTCGGCAAAGCCGTAGACCATCTGCACCGGCTCGCCGTCGACCAGCGAATACAGCCCGCAGATTCCGCCCAGGGATGTCGCCGTCATCACCCCGCCCAGGAAGCCGTTGCGCTCGATGAGCAGCGTGCGGGCGCCGGCGCGCGCGGCCGATACGGCGGCGGCCAGGCCGGCCGAGCCGCCGCCGGCCACCGCCACGTCCACTTCGTAGCGCACCGGCACGCGGCGCGCCGGTCGCAGGATGCCTGGATTGCCTTGCTGCGCCATGGCCGTCAGTCCACCGTCACGTGGGCGAACTTGATGACCTTGCCCCAGCGCTCGACTTCCTCGTCGAAGAAGCGCGTCAGCTGCTCGGGCGTGCCGCCCGCGATCTCCGCGCCCAGCGCCTCGTACTGCGCGCGGAATGCCGGCGTGGCCAGGATGCGGTTGATCTCGGCGTTGAGCCTGGCGACGATGGGCCCGGGCGTGCCCCGGGGCGCATAGACGGTCACCCAGGACGAGGCCAGCAGCTCGGGCATGCCCTGCTCCGCGCTGGTGGGCACGTCGGGCATCACCCTGGATCGCGCCGGGCTGGCCACCATCAGCGCCTTCACCGTGCCGGCCTTGACCTGCGGCAGGGCCACGCTTACGTTGTCGAACAGCATGGCGGTGGTGCCGCTGATCAGGTCCGGGTAGACCGCCGAGGTGCCGCGATACGGCACGTGGGTGAACTTGGCGCCGGTCAGCATGCCCAGCATTTCGCCGGCCAGGTGGGCCGACGAGCCGGGCCCGGAAGAGCCGTAGGTCACCGCGCCGGGGTCCTTCTTGGTCGTCTCGACCAGTTTGCGCACGCCGCCCTCGCCCGCCTGCGGGCCGGCGATCAGCACCAGCGGATAGGTGGCCATGTGCACGACGGGCGTGAAGTCCTCCCGGAAGTCGTAGGGCAGCTTCTTGTACAGGTTGACGGCGATGGCGTTGACCGGCGTGCCGATCAGCAGCGTGTAGCCGTCGGCCGCGGCGCGCGCGGCGGCGGCCGTGCCGATCTGGCCGGCGGCGCCGGTGCGGTTCTCCACCACCACCGGCTGGCCCAGGCTGTCCTGCAGGCCCTTGCCGATGGCGCGCGCCCAGATGTCGGTGGCGCTGCCCGCCGAGAACGGCGCGATGATGGTGATGGGGTGGTCGGGATAGCTGCCCTGGGCCGGCGCCGGCGCCGGCAGGACCAGGGCGGACATCGCTGCGATCAGGGTAGCGGCAATGCGGGGTTTCATCGTATGTCTCCTCTTGGTTTGGATCGCCCCGGCGCGCGGGGCGGCTTGGCAATCTTCGGGGATCAGTGCGCCGGCGCGGCGGCCGGGTCCGCGTCGAGCAGCGCGCCCTGCGCCAGCAGCGCCCGGCGCAGGTCCGCGAAAGGCAGCGCCCGCACGTCGGCCAGGCCCGCATCGGCGGCCAGCGCGGCCGCCGTGCCGGCGGCCTGGCCCATGGCCATGCAGGTGGCCGTTACCCGCACCGAGGCATGGGCGTCGTGCGAAGCCGACAGGCAGCGCCCGGCGGCGATGACGTTGGCCAGCCCGCGCGGCAGCAGGCAGCGCCAGGGCAACTGGTAGTACAGGCCCGGCGCCAGCCAGTCCCAGCGGGTGGCGGTGCCGCCCTCGTGCACCTCGACCGGCCAGGCGCAGGACGCGATGCCGTCCTCGAAGCGGCGGCCGGCGTAGATGTCGTCGATCTCCAGGCGGTAGTCGCCGGCGATGCGGCGGCTTTCGCGCACGCCGATGTGCGCGCCCGAGTCGATCACGAAGGCGTCCCGGTAGCCCGGCACGCCGTCGCGGAAGGCCTGGCGGTAGGCCAGCACCTGGCGGCGCCCTTCCAGCTCGGCCTCGGCCAGCTCGAAGGTGTCCAGGGGATTGGGCGCGCGCCCGCCGCGCGTGACGCGCGTCAGGTTCAGGTGCGGCGTGCCGGGCGTGTGGAAATACACCCCGCCGCAGGTGCGCGGCAGGCCGGCGCCGCGCCGGTTGGCGTCCTCCAGCAGTTCGCGCAGTTGTTCCCGGCCGACCGCCCGGGCCGCGCCCTCGTCCACCCCGCCCAGGCGGAAGGTGGTGGTGGGCAGTTGCAGGCGCTCCAGGTCGAACTCGCATTCGCCGCCGGCCGCGCGCACGGCGTCGGCGTCGCCCGTGGCGTCGATCACCATGGGCGCGCGCGCCGCCCAGCGCCCGCTCTTGTCCTCGACGATGACCGCCTCCACCCTGCCGCCGTCCGCCTGCACGCCGACGAACTGCGCGTGCAGGGCCAGCCGGACGCCGGCCTCGGCCAGCATCTGGTCGAAAGTGACCTTGAGCAGGAACAGGTCGTAGGGCACCGTGACCGCGCCCAGCCAGCGTCTGGGCGGCGCCGCCCCGCCGTTGGCGCGCAGGCGCTCGACCGCTTCCGTGGGGATGCCCGCCAGCAGCGGCAGCGGCCGGTCGTCGGCGCCTATGCCGTACAGGCCGCAGATCGTGCCGAGGCTACAGGCGGTCATGATGCCGCCGAAGCAGCCGTGGCGCTCGACCAGCAATACGCGGGCGCCCTGCCGGGCGGCCGCCAGCGCCGCGGCTGCCCCGGCCGAGCCGCCGCCCAGCACGATCACGTCGCAGGCGTGGCGCACCGGGGTGCGGCGCGCGGGTTCCTCGATGCCGGGCAGGCCGGCGGCTGTCTCTTTCATGCTCTTCCCTTCCGGCGCAGCGCTCGGGGCTGCTTCGCTAGTCTTGAATACGTATTCAAGCATACGTATTCAATCATGGGGGAAACGGGCCGTCAATTGGAATTTTCGATGGGGAACCGCGATGCCCTGCGCAGGTCCGACAGGCGGCGGACCGCGGGGTGCAGACAAGGGCTACAAGGCCGGGCGGCAAGGCGCCCGCCCCGCCCCTACACCGACAAATGCCGCCTTACGTCCTCGCCGTCCATCTGCGAGCGGTCGCCGCGCGCCACCACTTCCCCGCGCGACAGCACCACGAACTCGTCGGCCAGCTCGCGGGCGAAGTC
>Ga0182746_1002307_pt1 | contig 14829 bp, 22 predicted proteins | sample eDN3rd30CBELigOP_FD_128881 | JGI IMG/M metagenome (GOLD analysis project Ga0182746, IMG submission 128881) | Enriched Organic Plus compost microbial communities from Emeryville, California, USA - eDNA 3rd pass 30_C BE-Lig OP (version 2) (version 2) ... | reverse complement strand
CTGCGAGGAACCCGTTGCCTGTGCTTCGGTGCGGCGGTGCCGTTTCTCGGCTTTGCATTCTGGCTGCCGGTGGCGGCGGCCGGGGCGCCCAACCGAAATCCAGGCAGCGATGGCCTCATCATGCTGCTGATCGCGATGGCGGTGGCGCTTGCCGCCGGGCTCGCAGTTAACCTCATCCGGCGGGGTCTGCACCCCGGCGCATGGTTCCAGGTGAGCGCCAGCGGGATTGGCTATGGTGATGGGCCGACCCGGCGCGAGCAACCGAGGTCGGGAATGCAAGGATGATCGCCTGGGAGCATGTCGTTCGCAATCCCGAGCGGGCCTATGACATCGGAACATCGTCCATGCGCTATCGCGCGCTCAATCCGCGCATGACGTTCTGGTACAGGATGCCAGAGGGCAGTCTGGTGGAACGCAGCCTGCCGTTGCAGTTGCGGGAAGACGTCCTGCGTTGCCTGCGCTTTCGCAATGCCCACGCCGTCAGGGTCGCCATGCTCCAGCACCTGGCCCGCCGTGAGGGCCTGCGCTTTCACCCGGATGTGTTTGTCGAGGCCGGGATTGACCCGGAGACCTGGCAAGCGATGAAGACGCCGCGTCGGATTCTCTGGCTCGCCGCAGCGGCCACCCTGGCGTGTTTGCTTGGCTTCGCCGCGCTTGTTTCGCAGAGTGTCTCCCCGGGCTTTCTGGCCCTCGGCGCGGTCGCCCTTCTGGTCCTGGCCTTCGGGATCACGTCGAAAGGCTGGCGGGCCGCCTATCCCCGTCTATCCGAGATCATCACCTTTCGACCCGGGTCATGACAGCCGGCTGGCCTCCGCTTCAGCCCGATGGCGGATGACGTTCAGCACGGTCCCGTGGAAGTCGTTCAGGAAGATCTGCCCCCACCAGGTGCAATAGGCGTTGATCGGGGTGGCGATGACGTAGCGCGTCGTCAGCGTGAGCCGTGTCCGGCCGCCCGGCAGCGCATCAAGGCGGTAGTCTCCGCCGGCCAGTTTCAGATAGTCGCTGTCGACGCTGATATGTCCTTCGACGGCTTCCGGAATGGACTTCGGCCCGAACCGGAAATCCCACGCCAGATAGCGGTCCTGCCGCCATCCGGTGACCACCTCCTCGAACGTGACGCCTCGCGTCCAGCGGAGGTGACGGACGGATCCCACGCCATGACCTGCCAAACGGGCGTCCACTGGCCTTGGAATACCGACGATATTGTGGCTGAAGGTCCACTTGAGCTCGCTTGGGCGAACCTCTGGAATTTCAACCGTACTCCGCCAGACCGTCTCGGGCGGTGCGTTGATGTCGATGATGGTCTGCACCTGGCGCTCGATCGCAGGCGCAGGGATGCCCGGCTCCAGGGGTAAGCCGACCAGCGGAAGGATGGCGACGCATGATACGACCGAGCGTGAACGCGAACGCAACTTGCGCAGCGCAAGGCTGGAGATCCACGACCCCAGCGCCGATCCCGCATAAAAGAAAGGCGCGGCCATCACGGCGCAAATGCCGGCCTCGCGCAGCAGGATGATCGCGAGCATGATGAACAGCGTTATGCAAATCCAGCCGATCTTGATGTGGCGCCATGTGCTCCCTTCTCCACGCGGGTCCGCCAGAATGGTGGCGACACTGGTGATCGCCATCGGGAAGAATAGGAGACCGGCGATGAAGGGCAGGGCGGGGGTCCGCGGGTTCCAGACCACGAAATATAATAATGTGCCGTAGATCAGGGCGGCAGGTAGCGCGAAGATCAGACGTTCGGAAATCGAGGGGCGCTTGGTGGCAGATGGGGCATCGGGCGACGTCAACCTGGATCCTCGCATTATGAACGATCGTGGAGTGCCTGAACGGCCTTGCCAGGCGCGCTGCGATCACGCGCCTGAAGGTCGTGCATTGCAGCGAGGAGGAAATCCGCGACCTTCGGCCCTGCGCGCGTCTCGGTCACAGGGCAGCCTCTATGTCCGTCATGGGAAAATCATTGCCCTTGAACAACAGGGGCTCGCCGTTCGCCTTCGCCAGCGCATAGGAAAAGCAGTCCCCGAAGTTCAGGCCGGCCTTGTGGCGGCCCTTGCCGAAGTCGAGAAACGCTTGCCGCGCCAGCTCGCCATGTTCGACCGTCACCGGCTCGATGGTGATGCCCGCACGCCGGAAGAAGGCTTCGGCCTGGCGCATCCCTTCCGGACCGAGTTGGGTTTCAACGACCATCGACAACTCGACATAGCTTGCGACGCTGATACGGCAAGCGTCGGCGTCGTGGATCGCCTGGACGAAAGATTCCGCTTCGGGTTCGCGATAGAGGATGGCGACCAAGGCCGATGTGTCGAGGATCATTTGGGCAGGCCGTTTTCGTCGTAAAGCAGATCGGCATGGTTGGCATAGGGCCGCTTGACGTGCGCGGCGGCGCGGCCGGCGATCGCCAGCAGTTCCGCGACACTGGCCTTGCCCTTGCGGCGCTCGATCCGCGCATGACGCTCGCGCAGCGCCTCCGTCACCACGCGGGTCATGCTCTGGCCGGTTGCTTGGGCGATGGCTTGTGCGAGCCGGTGGGCCTCGGGGTCTTTGATGTTGAGGCTCATCATGCACCTTTCTAGAAAACTGTCATCCTTTCTACCATATCGTAGTTCGTGACGAAAGAATATGATGAAAGGAGATCGAAATTCGGTGGTTTTTCGGTCAAAATTGGGCCTCGACGGTTAAGAGGCCGATCCGAAAAACATCGATCTCAAGGCCTTGTCGACAGCCTGCCTTGCAGTACCGTGTCAACGCCTCATTGCCTTCCCATAGCCCGCACAATAGACCTGCCGGATGACCCGTGCGTCGATACGAAACCGGTTTCATTGCATTGCGGCGTTTGCTGTCGCCTCCGCGATACCGGCGCCGGCATGGGCGAACCACTGGTTCATGGGAGAGCCTGTCAGGACAGGGGACTCCGTTCAACTGGCCGGCATCGATCGCGACTCGATCGGACGGGATGCCGATAACGTCCTGCACGTCACGCTCGTTTCCTTCGCAGGGTCGAAGAAGCGCAGCATCAAGACAATAGCGCAGCTTAACGTGGACTGCGCCAAGCGCGCGTTCCAGCAGACCCGATTGTCACTCGAGCGATCGGATGGCGAGCGGCGGACCATGCTCTCGAATGGGCCGGACTGGGAGGAGCCCAACGATGCGCTTGGCGCTATGTTGCTCGACGCGGCTTGCAAGCAGGACTTTTCGAGCCTGAACGATCTCCGCGACGAGAGCCCGGAGCGCTATGCATCCCGTTTTGCGCGCTTTAAGGTCTGGGGCCGCGGCTCGGGTCATCGCGAATCGTAATTCCCTGAGACTCCCCGCTCACAGATCAGCCTCGAGCTTCTCCGCTGCCGGAGAGCATTTGCAGGTCGCCTGCCTAGTGGCAGACAAATAGGCCCATGGGCAACGGACTTGGCATTGCTTGGCAATGGTCCGCAGTCCTGGGTTGCACGGCTCATTCGGACGCGAGCAGCCGAAGTGTCAAAGGATCGCGTGCGCCCTCGAACCAGCGGTCGATCGCGGCGGAGAACAGCGGATGGGGGTTTGCCGACTCGAAGAGGGTCAGCGAAGATCTCAGCTTCATCGCGTCGATCTCGCCCAATACAGTCACCGGGTCGCTGTCCGGCAGGCCCTGCAGCGTCTCGACACATTCCAGATAACGGGGACCGAGCACGGGATGTTCGAGATAGGCCCGCGCTTCTTCAGCCGTGCGGATCGCGAAGCTACAAGCTGGGCGACGAAGTGCTCAAGCTGCTGTCCTAGATCCGCACTGATCATCGCGATCTCCTTTCGCGTCGTGGCGGGATCGGCCGAACCGATTATCAGACCGCCATCTTGCACGAGTTCGGCCACGCGATTGGTTTCAACCATCGCACCGACGGCAACACCTGCCCATGCATCATGGCAGCATCTGTGCCTCGCGGAACGATCAAGCGCACGATATGCGCTGACGAGCGACAACGGATGGTGAGTGTATATGGCGCGCGCTAGAGAAATCATAGCATTGGCTGTCGCCGCCGCCCTCGCGGCATGTGGGGGAGGGGGGCCGCGAAAGCGGTTCCCCTGCTCTGAAAGGCGGCGCCGTAAAGAAATATGGGACCATCGACCGCGAGGGCTTTGCTCATCCAAAAGTTCGGCGGCCGGAAGCGATCACGATAGACGGGTGCTGCACGATCGAGGCTACCTCGGCAAAGGTGATGGCGCTTCAGGGCGACGCGCAGCTTCGTGTTGTCGAAGGACCAGGCTATCGGGCCGAGATCAGCTTCGGTTTCGCGGAAGGCGACGGTGATTTCGCCGGGCGCTCGATAGCGCGAAAATCGATCGATGGAGTTGTGCTCCGCCGCCTTAGCGACACCGGAGAAAAAGTTCGGACCTGGGTGCCGAAGTTCCTGTGACCTCGCAGGCGACTGCCCGCGGCCTTGTTAACCCCAAGCTGCGTATCAAGGGAGAATGTGATTCTGAAGCTTCCTGCGGCAAGCTCGAAGAATTGATGGCCTCAATCCGCTTCTAGGCATCGATCCTTTCTATCAGGGTTTGCAGCCCCGTCAGAACCATTGCCCCCGAAGGATCGGGCCGAACTCAATCGCGACTGTGACGACGTCGGCGATCAGCGCGGTTAGCGCGAACAGCACGAGCCGCGCCAGGACGGGGTTCGGATTGGTATCCGGCATGTCGCGCCGACCGACGGAAACCGACAGTTGACCTGAGGGGGTGTTCGCATGGGTGGCAATATGGAGACGGCTTATGCGCAGAGGCGACAAGAGCAGCTATACCGATAAACAGAAACGCAAGACCGAGCATATCGAAAAAGGGTATGAAAAGCGCGGCACTCCCCGGAAGGAAGCGGAGAGTCGGGCCTGGGCGACGGTCAACAAGGAGTCCGGGGGCGGCAACAAGTCAGGATCTGGTCGCGGGAAGGAGGATACGTACGCCTCCTCCTCGCGTGGTGGTCGGGCTCACCGATCGGGTTCGGCCGAACAACGATCCGCCGCAGCGCGCAAGGGCTGGGAGACACGCCGGAAGAACGCGAACAGCAAGTGACAGCCGGCATAGGGAGATTGGAACGCGCTTATCTTGCCGGCGCACCGTGGCGGCCCCATGACCGCTACGAAATCGCGACTTATCTTCGCGTTTGCGCGCGCACAATCGAAGCCAGGCCTTCGCGATACCTCGTGGCGCGGAAGTCCGGAAATCGTGCCTTGAACTTGTCCGAGACAAAAATGTTGTCCACCGCATATCTCGGCAGCAACTCCGCAGCATCTCGGATGGTGCTGTTGAAGAGACCAGCCACCAACTGCCAGCGCTTGAGTACCCGGTATCGAGGTTGGGCGCCCAATTGTTCCGCGGCCAGATGAATGAACCCGCGATAGGTCAGCCGGTCATCATCGCAGGGCAGATGCCAGGTCTGATCGTAAACATCGGATGTGTTGCCTAGCATGGCCATCGCGAGGCTCGTGTCAGGCGTATAGATCAAGGTGCGCAAGGTGTCGTCGCGCAGGAATACCCTCGCGGTCTTACCTTGAACCAAGGGTTCGATGATCGCACTATTGGTGATGCTTTGTGTCTTCCCCGGGCCATAGAATTCGGGAGCCCGGCAAATCATCGCGCTCAGCCGGTTTCGATCGATCGCCGTAAGGAGTTCCTCGGCGATCGTCGCTCGCACGCGCCCTTTTGCGCCATAGGGCAGGAAGGGCGTGCTTTCCGTCTGAGCGTCGGCGGTCTGTGGATACATGTAAGTGTTGTCGAAGAATACCAGCTTTGCACCATGCACAGCGCAGGCGTCGATCACGTTTTCATGATCACCGGCCATTGCTCGACCCATAGCCTTGAATCCATCGGCAGGCCGGCGGTCAGATAGACAATCTCCGAACCTTCGACCGCCTGCTGTGTCTCCCCGGCATCGAGGAGGTCGGCACGATGTAGCTGGTCGCTCTCATTCACTTGTCGCGGGTTTCGGCTGACAAGTCGTCATCGGTGAAATCGCGCTTGAGAGAGACGGCCAGTTCATGCCCGATTTGCCCGGAGGCGCCAAGAATCGTCTGCATATAGTGTTCTCACGTCGAGCGTTGCAGCGGGCCGGAGTTGTTCAGATCGGGCGAGCGCCGTCAGCCTTGCGTGAACGACAAGAGATCGGCGTTCAACTGTTCGGCGTGCGTCGTGGGAATGCCATGCGGCGCACCCTCATAGGTCTTGAGCGTGCCGTTCTGGACCAGTTCGGCCGATCGCGGCCCAGACGCCTTGTAGGGAACAACCTGATCGTCGTCGCCGTGGATGACAAGGACCGGGATCGAGATACCCTGAAGATCGGTGGTGAAGTCAGTCTGCGAGAAAGCCACTATGCCATCGTAGTGCGCCTTGGCGCTTCCCATCATGCCCTGTCGCCACCAGTTGAGGATGACCGGCTCCGATGCCTTCACCAAAAGGCGGTTGTAACCGTAGAACGGTCCCGAAGGGACGTCGTGATAGAATTTCGCCCGATTCGACGCGAGTTGCGCCTGGAAGTCGTCGAACACTTGCCTGGGCGTGCCATCGGGATTGGCCTCGGTCTTCACCATCAACGGCGGGACGGCGCTGACCAGCACTGCCTTGGCAACCCGGTTCTCTCCGTGCCGTGCGATGTAGCGGACGACCTCGCCGCCGCCCGTCGAATGACCAACGTGAACAGCGCCCTGGACGCCGAGTTGATCGACAACCGCAGCGACATCATCGGCATAATGATCCATGTCATGGCCGTCCCACACCTGTTCCGAGCGGCCGTGTCCGCGACGGTCGTGCGCCACAACGCGAAATCCCTGATTGACGAAGAACAGCATCTGCGCGTCCCAATCGTCGGAGCTGAGCGGCCAACCGTGATGGAAGAAGATCACAGGCGCGCCCTGCGGTCCCCAGTCCTTATAGAAAATTTCGACGCCGTCTTTCGTGCTGACGTAGGGCATAGATCTCTCCTTGGTGTTCGCGCTGAAACTGGATGACCCGGAGCAAGACCGCCGACTTGGCACCCTCTTACTTGACCGAAACCCGACCATAACCTTAAAGTTCCATTGAAGGTCAACCGGGTTATGAAGACACGCATGAAGATTGGAGAACTGGCGAAACGCACCGGCCTCAACGCCTCCCGAATCCGCTTCTATGAAACAGAAGGGCTACTCGGCACCGTTGAGCGCGGAGCCAATGGCTACCGCCGCTATCCGCCGGAGGCCGTCGCGTTGCTGGGGATCGTCACCAGCGCGCAACGGGCCGGCTTCACGCTCGATCAAATTCGATATCTGATGCCCGCTGACTCGCAAGGCTGGAAGCATGACGAACTGGCGGCACGGCTGAGGGAGAAAGTCACGGAGATCGACGTCCTGCAGGAGCAATTGGCGCAGAATAAGGCCCAACTCCTCGCCGTCATCGACGGCATCGAGAACCGGCCAGATGGAATCGCCTGTTCGGACAACAAGCAGCGGATGTTCGATCTGCTGCGCCTTGAGGAAGGCAAGGCAGGCCAAGCCGATTGACATTAAAGTCAGGTTTAGGGTTACAAGGCTTATCCGCCTCGATGGGCTGGCGTGCGAGGCCCCATCCGAAGACCGGAAAGGGCCGAAAGCATGAGTGAGCGTTGCGTCGAAGTCGAGTTCGGTCCGGAGCGCGTTCGGGTGCCTGAAGGCGGCTATTACGACCGCTTCCGAATGAACCCCGATCTCGATGAGGTGGCGCGCGACCCAGCGACCGGTAATATCGACTTCTTCCGCAGGATTCCCAAGCAGCAGGTGGATTCGCGGGTGGGGCGGGTCTGGGCGCCCAACTTCTTCTATCGCATGTGCAGCGTCCAGCTCCTGTATCTGGCCCCGGCCGCCAGGCTGCGCGCGATGCTGCCGCAGCCGCTCGAGCCTTTGCGGGCGCTGCCCGGCCGAGGGTTGGTCGCGTTGACCTTCTTCTCCTATCTGGTCGCCGATAACGATCCCTATAACGAGGTTTCGATCGCCGTCGTCGTGCGCCGACCCGGCGCGCGCGGACCGAACATGCTGGAACTGATCAAGTCGATGCGCCGGCGCAACGTCTATGGCATGTGCTGGCCCTGCCGGTCACGACCGAGATCGCGCGCGTGCGCGGTGTTCAGGGCTATCAGCTGCCCAAATGGCTGGCCAGGATCGATGTCAGCATGGAGGAAGGCGTCAGAGCGAACATCGCCGCCGCCGACGGAACGCCTGACCTGACACTGGAAGCCCTGCTACCGGCGTTGCGTGCGGTACCTTCACAGTCGCGGATCAATACGACGAACATGCTCAATCTGATCGACGGGAGGTGGCATCAGACCAAGGTCCAGACCAACATCTTGAACCATGCGGAGCAGATGCTTCCCAAGGGCGTCGAACTGACCAGGCATGGCGGGCCGATGAGCCAGCTTTTCGATGGTTTGGGCGTGGGCAAGATTGTCCGCATGGATGTGGTCAAGGACGGGCAGGCCGTCCTCAACATGCCGACGCCGCTCAGCGCGCTCGATCCCAAGGGACGGTAATATCCACGATGACCAAGCGCATCCTCCACGTCGTCACCAACGTTTCCCATTATGCCGATCCGCACGAGTCGACCGGGCTGTGGCTTTCGGAACTGACGCACGCCTACGATATCTTCGAAGCGAAAGGATATGAGCAGCGCATCGTCAGCCCTCAGGGAGGGCCGTCTCCGCTGGAGCCTCGCGCCTTGAAATGGCCTCTGATTGACGCCTCCGCCAAGGCGTGGCTGAACGATCCCGCGCGCATGGCGCTTCTGTCTCAGACGGCGCGGCCCGACGAGATCGATCCGGCGCAGTTCGACGCCATCTATTTCACCGGCGGCCATGCGGTGATGTGGGACTTTCCCGACGACACCGGCTTGCAGGAGCTAGCCCGCGCCATATGGGAACGGGGCGGTATCGTTTCTTCGGTTTGCCATGGCTATTGCGGCCTTCTCAACATCAAGCTCCGCAACGGAACCGCGCTGGTGGCAGGCAAGCGCGTCACTGGCTTTGCCTGGTCAGAAGAGGTGGTCGCAGATGTTGCCCGCAAGGTGCCATATAATGCCGAAAAAGAGATGAAGCGGAGAGATGCCCGCTACCAAAAAGGCGATTCTGCCGTTTATGCCCTATTCTGTGGCAGATGGACGCTTGATTACTGGACAAAATCCCTTCTCGGCCAAAGCCACTGCGAGGAAAATCGCCGCTATGTTGCAGGATCGATAGATAAAGGATCGATTGGTGATGAAAATGAAACTGATTTCCGCTGCTACACTTGCGCTCGTTGCTACGACCATGGCTGCTTGTCAAACAGACAAGAGCCGGCTCGCAGGCGATGCCGCTCCGGGGCTATGCCGGGCGGACGCGGCTGAGGCATTGGCGGGCATGGATCATTTGACCGATGAGCAGGCGATGCAAAAGACCGGCGCAACCATCGTTCGGCAGATCGCACCCGGCCAGGGCGTGACGATGGATTATCGTCAGGAACGGGTAACCATCGAAACCGACCCAGGAACCGGCAAGATCGTTCGCGCGGCCTGCGGTTAAGCGAGAATTGGTCGCTGGTTAGCTGGGTCCGGCGCGCTCGATTGTTCCGCGCAAACCGTTGGGCGCATCACAGCGGTCGTCCGCGGGCAAATTGCCGGTGAGCTCGGCGCTGGGAGAGATGTCGAACTGGTCCGCGTTCGTGGCCGGCGTGGCCGCGCACGGGGGGCGTTCCGGACATGTAGCCCAATGAGCTGTCCGCGTTGAAATTACCCCTTATTTTAGTTGCGGGCCTTTGGTCTGCGCGTCGATTGGCTGCATTTCGATCCGCGCGTAATAGTCCTGCCACTCTGATCCATCTGCTTCGGATGAGATCGACGCTGCGATGCCCTTCCTATATCCCAGCCAAATGGCGCAGCGGCTCCAGATTGGCGAGAGCGTCGGAAACCGCGTCGGGTTCGGTGAAGATGTCCTCTGATATGTCCATGTAGATCCTTTTTCTGCCCGTGACCTGGGCGCATTCGCTTCCAAGGCGCTCAGCGTCCGTCTCGACGAGTCTTCGAGAATCCGACCACAGCCAGCGCAACCGGAAATGTCCTCGCCGGGCACTAATTTCCTAACTCTCGGACCGGGCCTTAGCCACAGGGAGGCGCCGCCGCGCGATCTGGCAGATCATTGCGCCGGCCTCCGCTTGTCGCCGAGTTCGATCCATACCGGCGCGTGATCGCTGGTCTTTTCCCAGGCGCGCGGGCGCGTATTCATGACACGCCGAAGGTATGCAGCCCGGCAAAATGCGCCAAACGCGGCCGTTGGGCGCCGATTTTCGCGCATCTCATAGCGGACATCCGAAGAGGGCGTTACATGCCCGCGCGCAATTAACTCAGGAATTCGAGAAATGCTGGCGATGATTCAACCAAGCGCGAGGCTCAAGGATAATCTTCAGCAATTGTCGCCCGTCGATGGCGTGGAACGCATCGACCTCGTAGACGGGAAAGGGGCTGTGGTCGCCAGCATGGAAAATCGGCCGGCAAGCAAGGCTCGCTAGCCGTCTACCAATACCTGAAGCAATTCTTTGACACCTTGGATGCAAAAGCGGCCGAACATGGCTTGGCCATATTCGCCGAGCATACGGCGGATGCGCGCAACTGCCCGGGCGCGCATCCGAATGTCGACCGCCTACTTGCTATCGCCGCTGGCGGTACTCCGCTGAGTATCGAAGTCATCGCCGTCAGCCGCTGACCTAGCTGCTATGCGCTCAATCTCCCTCGTTTAAATTGGAAAATGCTGATTCCGTAACCGGCCATTCATTTGGTCGCTTCCCCGTTCTCTTGAATGCCAGAAATTGGTCAAGCCGGAAACAGGCGAGACTGCTCTGTGGCAAGCTGCCCCGCCAGCGAGGGTCAACTTGCAGCCTTGTCTAATGCCTGAGTCAAATCAGCCAGAATGTCCTCAATATGCTCAAGGCCGATAGAAAGTCTGACATAGCCTGGGGAAACGCCGGTTGCAGCTTGCTCGGCCTCGGATAGCTGGGAATGTGTGGTCGATGCAGGATGTATGGCAAGGCTGCGCGCGTCTCCAATGTTGGCAACATGATAGAAAAGCTGCAGAGCATCGATGAACCGTCGCCCCGCATCACGGCCCCCGGCCAGTTCGAAACCCAGCAGACCACCAAAACCACCGGGGAGATATTTCGACGCGCGTTCCGCCTGAATACCGGTCTGCACTGAAGGGTGGATCACGCGCATCACATCCGCCCGGCCCTGGAGAAAGGTCGCAACCTTCATCGCATTATCGCAGTGTCGCGGCATGCGCAGCGGCAAGGTTTCAAGGCCCTGTAGAAGCTGGAAGGCGTTGAATGGTGAAAGCGCAGCGCCAAGGTCGCGCAGAAGCACGGTGCGTGCGCGAAGGATGTAGGCGATCGGGCCGAGCGGCTTAGCTGCTACGCTCCATATCGCGCCATGATAGCTGGCATCTGGCGTATTGAGAGCGGGGTGACGTTGGGGGAACGCTTCCCAATCGAAATTGCCGCCATCCACGATCATGCCACCGATCGATGTGCCGTGGCCGCCGATATATTTGGTAGTCGAATAGACGATGATTGCTGCTCCGTGTTCAAACGGACGAGCGAGCAAAGGTGCTGCGGTATTGTCAACGATAAGCGGGATCCCAATCGGACGACCAAGGGCCGCGATCTCGGCAATCGGGCAGACCACCAGCTTGGGATTCGGTAGCGTCTCGACATACCAGGCGCGCGTGCGCTCATCGCTTGCACGCGCGAAGGCTGAGGGGTCTGAGGGATCGACGAATCGCGTCTCAATACCCTGATCCTTCAGTGTATTGGCGAACAGATTATAGGTGCCGCCGTAAAGGTCCGTGCCGCTTACGATATTGTCGCCGACACGCGCGAGATTCTGGACCGCATAAGCAGAGGCTGCCTGGCCCGATGCGACTGCCAATGCTGCAGCACCACCTTCCAGCGCTGCAATGCGCTGCTCAAGGATGTCTGTCGTCGGATTGCCGAGCCGGGTATAGATATTGCCAAGCTCTTCCAGAGCAAAAAGGCGTGCGGCATGGTCGGCATCGTGAAACTGATAGGATGTCGTTTGATATATAGGCGGCGCGACCGAGCCTGTTTGTGGATCCGCACGCCATCCGGCATGGAGGGCCAGGGTCTCGGGGTGTAATTTACGCTCGCTCATGGGATTCCTCAGACTTTGTTCGATCAAATCATATCGGGCTGCCCATTTTATGCACTGACATCAACAGCCACGCTGCCGGCGCTACACATTTTTCTGGTAGAACGCAGTATCACTGAGCTGCCGAGCCGAAATCGGTGGAGTCTCACGATCGGCCGCAAAATGAACGAATGTCTGGTTTCGAGAAGCAGGAAACCAGCCCTGAGTGGCTGATAATGGTGAAGGATTTCGGGCGCCGACAAACGACAGCTATCGCACGGCCGCCTTCTAGAACCCACCGGACCGGAGTCGGCCACTTTCCGGGTCATGCTGGGATGGGATGAGATTGGCGAGGCATGGGAGAAGCAATCCCGAAGCGATCCACCGCGCGATTATCTGCGCGTGCAGATCGACGATCCGCTTTGCCCGATCAACGCCCTATTGTTTCCCGACCCCGAAGGACTCACCGCTGCCATGCTTTTGAAACAAGCTACGCGGGCGCCCGGTGCCGAGCAGGGGCGGGCGAATCGAGGTTTCATCCAAGCCTCGGATACATACTTCCATGAGCGCGGAGGGAAGCCATGAAGCGGCGGCAGATACAGAATGACGTAGCGCGACCGCTCGAAAATCGCCCGTTTCAAACGATGCCGATCACCGTCCGCATCCCGCAAGCGGTCGCAATGCTTGGGATGAGCAGATCAAAGCTTTATCAGTTCATACAATCCGGAGAGATCGAGATTGTGAAGATCGGGCGCCTGTCGAATGCCTCACTCGCTTTATCGCAGCAAGGCGTTCGCCCGAACGCCCGAGCGAATGACAACGATCGCACCGCGTCACTTATCGAAGAATTTGATTACCGACATACACGGCTGTTCACCCGAGTCCATGGACGACGTATGGACGAAATGGGCCTTTAGGCACCATCGAAGTATCTTTAAGTGCTTGATTTTATTGGTGACCCCTACGGGAATCGAACCCGTGTTTCAGCCGTGAGAGGGCCGCGTCCTGACCGCTAGACGAAGGGGCCGCGATCACATCTGATGATCGGCAGGCGGTGGCAATTAAGCGCGCGCATGGTCCGCGTCAAGCAAAACTGCGGCAATCCCGTTCAGCATAAAAAAACCACCCCATGCGATTCGCACGGGGTGGCCAGGTTCAGGGAGGAGACGCCTCCAAAGGGGGAGGCGCCCATACGACGCACCCGAAAGGGGGGCAGGTGGCCGTATGTTCGAAAGATAGGGGACGTTGGCTTTCCTTTCAAGAGGAATGCAACATCCCCGCATTCAATAATTTACGATGCCGCCTTTAGACACGCTTCAGGCTTGCGCGGGCTGCGGCGCGTCGGCGCCGGCGATCGGCCCCTTGCCCTGCTGAACCTGTGCCTCGAAAATCTCGCGCATCAGTTGCAGCGAGAAAAGATGGCCGTGGATCAGGGGAAGCATCCCGCTCTGGTTGATCTTGCGAAGCTGATCGCCGCGCAGGTCGCGCAGCTTTTCCTCGTTCACCATGCGGAAGCCGCGATAGATGAAGGGCTGCTCGCTGCCGGGCACCTGAATGGCGACCTCGCCGTCCATGAGAAGGTCCAGTTCCTGCAATTCGCGGACGAACTGGCCGGTGCGGGCCGCTGCCTGTTCGAAGTCCTCGCAGAATTTCAGCACGCCCTGCGTCAGCTCCGTCGGCTTGCCGTCCTCGAACAGGGGCTGGCCTTCCTCGAACGTGCCGAGCGCTTCGCTGGTGGGATCGAAGCAGAGCGAAAGTTCGTCGCTGTCCGGGCGCAGCTTGGCGAGCATCCAGGGATAGCGGCGGACATAGGCAGGAACATAGGTGGGGCCGCGCAGCTTGCCTTCCTCGTCGAGGAAGATGTTGACCCCTTCGTTGAGGCCCATCAGCGCCAGCGGAACCGAATCCTCGCCCGCCGAAAAGATGATGGGCAGGAAGCGCTGGGCGGCGACGAATTCGTCGACGGTCAGCGGAACCGCGTGCTGGTCCTTCAGGAACGGCGCGGCATCGAGCGCGCGATTGCGGTAATCGGCATGGTCCGCGCTGCTGAGCGGCAGGAGATCATTGTAGAAAATGGGAAGGCCGGTCGGTGCGCTTGCCATGATATGCGTTCCATTCCTTCAAAGGCGGCTATGTCTGGACAGGCCGCTGGCTGCAAGATTGGCCGAGGGCAGTAGAGCCGTTGGCCTTATGAGGCAATTGCTTTGTCGATGCGCGACATTCAGCCTTCGTCGGGGCGCGGGATGAGCTTGCCGGGGTTCATGATGCCCTTGGGATCGAATGCGGTCTTTATGGCCCGAAGCGCCGCGATCCGGGCAGGGGAGGCGAGACGGCCGAATTCGGCGCGCTTCATCTGGCCGATGCCATGTTCGGCCGAGATCGATCCACCCACGGCCGCCACGGCGTCATGGATGAAGGTGTTGATGGCCTGACCCTGCGCCGCGATCCAGGCCGGGCCGTCCATGATCCCCTTGGGGGCACGCACATGGAAATGTACGTTACCATCGCCCAGATGGCCGAAGGAGGAGGCTGTCGTGCCGGGGAAAGCGCGTTCGGCGGCGTCCGCCGCATCCACCATGAAGGCAGGCATCCGCGCAACGGGCACGCTGATGTCATATTGCAGGGCCGGCCCTTGCGCCCGTTCAGCTTCCGAAAGGGACTCCCGGATGCGCCAGAATGCCTCCGCCTGCGCGTCATTGG
>Ga0182746_1002304_pt1 | contig 14867 bp, 13 predicted proteins | sample eDN3rd30CBELigOP_FD_128881 | JGI IMG/M metagenome (GOLD analysis project Ga0182746, IMG submission 128881) | Enriched Organic Plus compost microbial communities from Emeryville, California, USA - eDNA 3rd pass 30_C BE-Lig OP (version 2) (version 2) ... | reverse complement strand
CCGCGTCCAGGCCACGCTGCGCCTGCACTTCGGCGACGCCGACAGCCTGCGCGGCCAGCGCGTGGCGGCCGCCGCCACGGCCGACCTGCTGACCCGCGGCACGCCCAGGCTCAGCCGCCAGCAAATCAGCGACCGCATCGACCAGCTGCGCGCCAGCGTCTCCTTCGACGGCTCGGGCACCGACCTGGAGGCCACCCTGTCGGTGCCCGGCGAGCACCTGGCGGCGCTCGTCGGCCTGGTGCTGGACGTGATCCGCAACGCCGACTTCCCGCAGGACGAAGTGGCGCAATACCGCCGCCAGGCCGCGACCTCGCTGCGCGACGCCATGACCGAGCCCACCGCGCTGGCCTCGCGCGCGCTCGCCCGCCACGGCAACCCCTGGCCCCGCGACGACGTGCGCTACGTGCCTACCTTCGAGGAATCCCTGGCCGACGTCGAAAAGCTCGACCGCCAGGCGCTGGTGGACTTCCATCGCCGCTTCTACGGCGCGGGCCGCGTCAGCTTCGCCGCGGTCGGCGCCTTCGAGCCGGCCGACGTCGAGAAGGCCCTGGCCGACGGCCTGGCCGGCTGGCGCCAGGCCCCGGCCTACGCGCGCGTGCCCGACCCCTACCGCGACGTGGCGCCGCAGCAGTTCGACATCGCCACGCCGGACAAGGCCAACGCCTTCTACCTGGCCCGCATGCCGCTCGCCCTGCAGGACACGGACGCGGACTTCCCCGCCCTGTACCTGGCCAACTTCCTGCTGGGCACCTCGGAAACCTCGCGGCTGTGGACGCGCGTGCGCGAGAAGGAAGGCCTGTCCTACAACGTGCGCAGCAACCTGTCGGTCTCGGCCTACGAGCCCTCGGCCTCGTGGTCGGTCTACGCCATCTACGCGCCGCAGAACCGCGAGCGCCTGGAAAAGGCCATCGCCGAGGAGCTGTCCCGCGCGCTGGCCGACGGCTTCGGCAAGGAAGAGGTCGCCGACGGCGTCAAGGCCCTGCTCAACTACCGCCGCCTGGCGCGCGCCCAGGACGACGTGCTGTCGCGCACCTGGGCCGAATACCTGGACCGCGGCCGCAGCTTCGCGTGGTCCGCCGAGATCGACGAGAAGATCGCCGCGCTGACGGCCGACGACGTCAACCGGGCGCTGCGCAAATACCTGAAGCCGGAACGCTTCAGCCGCGCCGCCGCGGGGGATTTCGCGGCGGCGGCCAAGGGCGCGGGACAGTAGGCAGCCCCAGGCCAGGGCCCGGCGGCGCAGCCGGTCCCTCGGGCCCTGGCCCCGGACACGGAAACGCCTCCCGAAGGAGGCGTTTCGTCCATCTGCCGGGCCTGGCCGCGCCGGATCAGGAGAAGAACTCCTTCACCCGGTCCGTCCACGACTTGCTCTGCGGCGAATGCCTGTCGCCGCCGTCGTTGAGCGAGGCCTCGAACTGGCGCAGGATGGCCTTCTGCTCGTCGCTCAGGCGCACCGGGGTCTCCACCACCACGTGGCAGTACAGGTCGCCGGGGTAGCTGCCGCGCACCCCGCGTATGCCCTTGCCGCGCAGGCGGAAGGTCTTGCCGGACTGGGTGCCTTCCGGGATGGTGATCTCGGCCTTGCCGCCCAGCGTGGGCACCTGCAGGTCGCCGCCCAGCGCCGCCGTGGTGAAGGGGATGGTCAGCTCGCAGTGGATGTCGTCGCCGTCGCGCTGGAAGATCTTGTGCGGCTTGATGTGGATTTCCACGTACAGGTCGCCCGGCGGGCCGCCGTTCACGCCCGGCTCGCCGTTGCCGCTGGAGCGGATGCGCATGCCGTCGTCGATGCCCGCGGGGATCTTGACCTGCAGGGTCTTGCTGCGGCGGATGCGGCCCACGCCCTCGCAGGCCGGGCACGGGTCGGTCACTTCCTTGCCGCTGCCGTGGCAGGTCGGGCAGGTCTGCTGCACGCTGAAGAAGCCCTGCTGCATGCGCACCGCGCCGCTGCCGCCGCAGGTGCGGCAGGTGCGCGGCTGGGTGCCGGGCTTGGCGCCGCTGCCGTGGCAGGTGTCGCAGGCTTCCCAGCTGGGCACGCGGATCTCGGTGTCGAAGCCGGCGGCGGCCTGCTCCAGGGTGATTTCCAGTGCGTACTTCAGGTCGGCGCCGCGGTAGACCTGGGGCCCGCCGCCGCGCCGGCCGGCGGCCGCGCCGAAGATTTCCCCGAAGATGTCGCCGAAGGCGTCGGCGAAGCCGCCGCCCATGCCGGCCCCGCCGCCCATGCCCGCGGCCGACGGGTCCACGCCGGCATGGCCGTAGCGGTCGTAGGCGGCGCGCTTCTCGGGCTCGGAGAGGATCTCGTAGGCGGCCTTCGCTTCCTTGAACTTTTCCTCGGCTTCCTTGCTGTCCGGGTTGCGGTCCGGATGGTATTTCATGGCCAGTTTGCGGTAGGCCTTCTTGATCTCCTCGTCCGAGGCGTTCTTGGCCACCCCGAGGATTTCGTAGTAATCGCGTTTCGCCATGGTTACCTGCGCTCCGCCGGGGAGCCGTGAATTGCTAGCTGGACAACAAGCGCGCCCGGCCGCCGGATGAACCGGCTCCGGGCGCGCCCAGGTGAATCAAGCATGATTACACAGTGTAACCATGCCCGGGCCGATCATTGGTCGCGCTTGACTTCCTTGAAGTCGGCGTCGACCACGTTGTCGTCGGCAGGCTTGGCGCTGTCGGCCGCCTGCTGGTTGGCGGCCGCCTGCTGCGCCTGCATGTCGGCGTACATCTTCTCGCCCAGCTTCTGCGAGGCCTGGGACAGGGCTTCCATCTTGGCGTCCAGCTCGGCCTTGTCCGGGCTGCCCTTCAGCGCCCCTTCCAGGTCCTCGATGGCCTTCTCGATGGCTTCCTTGTCGGCCGCTTCCAGCTTGTCGCCGTATTCGGCCACCGACTTGCGGGTGGCGTGCACCAGCGCGTCGGCCTGGTTGCGCACCTGGGCCAGCTCGGCGATGCGGTGGTCTTCTTCCGCATTGGCCTCGGCGTCCTTGACCATGCGCTCGATCTCGTCTTCCGTCAGGCCGGAATTGGCCTTGATGGTGATCTTGTTTTCCTTGCCAGTGCCCTTGTCCTTGGCCGAGACGTGCAGGATGCCGTTGGCGTCGATGTCGAAGGTGACCTCGATCTGCGGCAGGCCGCGCGGCGCGGGCGGGATGCCTTCCAGGTTGAACTCGCCCAGCGACTTGTTGCCCGCGGCGATCTCGCGCTCGCCCTGGAACACCTTGATGGTCACGGCCGGCTGGTTGTCGTCGGCGGTGGAGAACACCTGCGAATAGCGCGTCGGGATGGTGGTGTTCTTCTGGATCATCTTGGTCATGACACCGCCCAGGGTCTCGATGCCCAGCGACAGCGGGGTCACGTCCAGCAGCAGCACGTCCTTGCGGTCGCCCGAGAGCACCGAGCCCTGGATGGCGGCGCCGGCGGCGACCGCCTCGTCCGGGTTGACGTCCTTGCGCGGCTCCTTGCCGAAGAACTCCTTGACCTTCTCCTGCACCTTGGGCATGCGGGTCATGCCGCCGACCAGGATCACGTCGTCGATGTCCGACACCTTCACGCCCGCGTCCTTGATGGCGGTGCGGCAGGGCTCGATGGTGCGCTCGATCAGTTCCTCGACCAGGGCTTCCAGCTTGGCGCGGGTGATCTTCAGGTTCAGGTGCTTGGGGCCGGAGGCGTCGGCCGTGATGTACGGCAGGTTGATCTCGGTCTGCTGGCTGGAGGACAGCTCGATCTTGGCCTTCTCGGCCGCTTCCTTCAGGCGCTGCAGCGCGAGCACGTCCTTGGACAGGTCCACGCCCTGCTCTTTCTTGAACTCGCCGATCAGGTAGTCGATGATGCGCTGGTCGAAGTCCTCGCCGCCCAGGAAGGTGTCGCCGTTGGTGGAAAGCACTTCGAACTGCTTCTCGCCGTCGACGTCGGCGATCTCGATGATGGAGATATCGAAGGTGCCGCCGCCCAGGTCATAGACGGCCACCTTGCGGTCGCCCTTCTCGGACTTGTCCAGGCCGAAGGCGAGCGCCGCCGCGGTCGGCTCGTTGATGATGCGCTTGACGTCCAGGCCGGCGATGCGGCCGGCGTCCTTGGTGGCCTGGCGCTGGCTGTCGTTGAAGTAGGCCGGCACGGTGATGACGGCCTCGGTCACTTCCTCGCCCAGGTAGTCCTCGGCGGTCTTCTTCATCTTGCGCAGCACGTCGGCCGACACCTGCGGGGGCGCCAGCTTCTTGCCCTGGGCCTCGACCCAGGCGTCGCCGTTGTCGGCCTTGACGATCTTGTAGGGCATCAGGTGGATGTCCTTCTGGACCGCGTCTTCCGAGAACTTGCGGCCGATCAGGCGCTTGACGGCGTACAGGGTGTTCTTGGGGTTGGTGACCGCCTGGCGCTTGGCCGGCGCGCCGACCAGGGTTTCGCCGTCGTCCATGTAGGCGACGATGGAGGGCGTGGTGCGCGCGCCCTCGGCGTTCTCGATGATGCGGACCTGGCTGCCGTCCATGACAGCCACGCAACTGTTGGTGGTGCCCAGGTCGATACCGATGATCTTGCTCATGATGGGTTTACCTTGCTATCTAATGAATGGTGTACGTGGCGCGGCGGCACGGAAAAGCCTGCTTTCTTGCCTTGGGGCGGCCCGGCGGCAAAAAAACCCCCACGCCGCGCCTTCGGCTTGCTGCCCCCCAAGGGGGCTTTTTGCCTTGGGGCGGCCCGGCGGCAAAAAACCGCGATTGTCGCCTAACTGGGGCTGCCATCGGGGTTTTTCAAGTCCGCGGCGGCGACCCGGGAGCCGTCGGCCGGCGCCTGGGCGGCCGCCTCGGCCCGCAGGCGGGCGATGGCGGCCTGGAACTGCGGCAGGCCGGGCCAGCCCGTGATGCGGCCCAGCCGCCGGCCGGCGCGGAACAGGACGAAGGTCGGCACCCCGTGCAGGGAAAAGCGCCGGCCCAGCGCCGTGTCGGCGTAGACGTCGGCCTGGAACCAGGTCAGCCCCAGGTCCAGCAGGGCCTGCCGGTGCAGCATGGCCGTGCCCTTGAAGATATTGCAGTTGTAGCAGTCCGTACCCCAAAGGAATACGCAGCGCAGGTCCTCGCCCGGAGCCTCGACCACGGCGGCGTCGAAGCCGGCGCTGTCCACGGCGCGCATGCCCAGCGCCTGGAAGACCTCGCCCGGGTCGAAGGACGCCGCGCTCACTGGGCTGGCCCGGTGGAGACCATGACCAGCGCCGGGCGCAGCACCCGGTCGGCGATCAGGTAGCCCTTCTGCAGGGTCTGGGCGACCGTGTTGGCAGGCTGCTCGGCGGGCACCGAGGAAATCGCCTGGTGCAGGTGGGGGTCGAACTTGTCGCCGGGGGCCGGCTCGATGGCGGCCAGGTGGTTGCGCTCGAAGGCGGTGCACAGCTGGCGCAGCGTGGCCTCGACGCCTTCGCGCAAGGCTTCCGGGGTCTGCTCCTTCTGGGCCAGGGCCGCCTCCAGGCTGTCGCGCACCGGCACCAGGCTCTCGGCGAAGGACTCGATGGAGAACTTGCGCGCCTTGGCGACCTCGTCCTGGGCGCGGCGGCGGACGTTTTCCATTTCGGCATGGGCGCGCAGCGCCTGCTCCCGGTGCTCGTCGGCCTGGGCCTGGGCGGCGTCCAGGCGGGCCTGCAGCTCGGCCAGGGCATCGGCGCCGGCCGCGGCCGGCTCGGCGCCCGGGGCCTCGCCCTGCCCGGCGGGCGCGCCCGCGGCGGGACGGGCGGCCTGCGCCTCGTCGGTTTGGGGCCGGGAATCGGCCGGCTCGTGCGTTGCCGTCATGGCAAGAATCCTCCTGTGGTTGCGACTGCCAGCGCAAATGGGGGCGGAAGCCCCCATTTCAAGTGTGGGAACGAGGCCGGCGTCAGTCGTCTTGCGGCCGGGCCGGCTTGCCGGCGCCGACGGCGACCGGGTCGCTGGCCGGGAAGGTCTCCTTCAGGGCCTCGTCCACCTCGTCGGCCGGTTCGGGTTCGGGCGAGACGGCGATGGCGTCGCTGGCGGGGAAGGTTTCCTGGAGCGCCTCGTCCAGGCTGCGCTCGACGGGATCCTCCGTCAGGCGCTGGTGGCCGGGCTCGGCGGAAGTGCCTACGGGAGGCGCGGGATTCGGCTTGCGGGCAGGGCTCATGGACCGTCTCCTGGAAAAGGACAAGCGACAGGCAGGCGCCGACCGGCCGTGCCGGAGCGCCTGCCCCGGCCCCCCAGTTTAGACCCTGGACGCGCCGGCGGCGACTTCGCCCGCGCCCTGGCGCGTCCGCCCCGGTTCGTCCGCCCCGATCCTCCGCCCCGATCTTCCGTCCCGAGCAAGCCGCACAAGCCGGGCCTAGCCGACGCTTTCCGGCGCCGGCGCCCCGCCCCGCTGTGCCGCCCCGCCCTCCCAGCCGCCCAGGTGGCGCTGGACCAGGCCGGCCAGCGCGCCTATCCAGGCCGGATCGTCGTTGAGCGCCGGGATGTAGCGCAGCCGCTTGCCCCCGGCCGCCAGGAAGGCGTCGCGGCCCTCCCGGGCGATCTCGTCCAGGGTCTCGATGCAATCGGCCACGAAACCCGGGCAGGCCACGTCCACCTCGGTCGTGCCGGTGCGCGCCAGCTCCTTGAGCGTGGGCTCGGTGTAGGGCTCCAGCCAGCGCGCCGCGCCGAAGCGGCTCTGGAAGCAGACCTCCATGCGGTCCTGCGCCAGGCCCAGGCGCGCTCGCAGGGCCTGCGCCGTCTCCAGGCATTCGCGGTAATACGGGTCGCCCAGCTCGATGGAATAGCGCGGCAGGCCGTGGAAGCTGAGCAGGAATTTCTGCGGCTCGCCGTGCTCGCGCCAATAGCCGCCGATGCTGGCGGCCAGCGCGTCCAGGTAGCCGGGGTCGTCGTGGAAGCGCTTGACGAAGCGCAGCTCGGGCTGGTTGCGCAGCCGCGCGGCCACGCGGCCGACCTCGTCGACCACGGTGGCCGTGGTGCTGGCCGAGAACTGCGGGTACAGCGGCACGGCCAGGATGCGCTCGCAGCCGCGCTCGCGCAGCCGCGCCACGGCGTCGGCGATGGACGGGCTGCCGTAGCGCATGGCCAGCTCCACCGCCACGCCCGCGCCGCGCGCGTCCAGCTCGCGCTGCAGGCCTTCGGCCTGGCGCCGGCTATAGACCAGCAGCGGCGAGCCGCCCTCCATCCAGATGCCGGCGTAGCGCGGCGCGATGCGGCGCGGCCGGGTGCGCAGCACCATGCCGTGCAGGATGGGCAGCCACAGGTAGCGCGGGATTTCGATCACGCGCGGGTCGGACAGGAACTCGGCCAGGTAGCGGCGGATTTCGCGCGCGTTCGGCGCCTGGGGCGTGCCCAGGTTGACCAGCAGCACCCCCAGCGGGCCGGGCGCGCGCGGCGGCGGGTCCTCGTCGTAGGGGTCGGCCTGCTCGGGTTCGGGCAGGTAGCGTTCGGGCCAAAGGTACTTGAACGAGCGTAGGAACACTGCGATACCTCGCAAGGGGCGCGGCCGGCACGGCCCTTATGACTGCGACTGGGGGTTGTTGCTGCTCAGCGCGTTGGACAGCAGCCGCGCCGTGATGTCGACGATGGGGATGACGCGCTCGTAGGCCATGCGCGTCGGGCCGATCACGCCCAGCGTGCCGACCACCAGGCCGTCCACGCCGTAGGGGGCGGTGATCACGCTCATCTCCTCCATGGGCACGAGCCGCGAGTCCCCGCCGATGTAGATCTGCACGCCCTGGGCGCGGCTGGACACGTCCAGCAGCTGCAGCAGCTCGGTCTTCTGCTCGAACACCGAGAACATCTTGCGCAGCCTGTCCATGTCCGAGGCGATGTCGCTGACGTCCAGCAGGTTGCGCTCGCCGGCGATCACCACGGTGTCGTTGTCGTCGACGGCCTCGGTGCCGGCCTCGACCGCGGCCAGCATCAGCCGGGAGATGTCCTCGCGCAGGCGGGCCAGCTCGGTGGCCAGGGTGCGCCGCACGGCGTCGAAGGACTTGCCGGAGAAGTTCTGGTTGAAGAAATTGCTGGCTTCCACCAGTTCGTGCTCGGCGTAGTCGCGCGGCATGAACAGGATGCGGTTCTGCACGTCGCCGTCCGGCGTGACGATGATGAGCAGCACGCGCCGCTCGGACAGGCGGATGAATTCGATCTGCCGGAACACCTGCGAGCGCTTGGGCGCCAGCACCACGCCGGCGAACTGGCTCAGGCTGGACAGCAGGGTGGCGGCGGCGTTGATCGCGCGCGCCGGCTCGGACGCCGGCAGCAGCTGCGGGTAGCGCCCGGGCTCGACCACGTCGGGCGACTGGGCCGACAGCAGGGTGTCGACGAAGATGCGGTAGCCCTTGGGGGTGGGCACCCGGCCCGCCGACGTATGCGGGCTGTGGATCAGGCCGAGCTCTTCGAGGTCGGCCATGACGTTGCGGATGGTGGCCGGCGACAGGTCGAACACCTTGGAAAGCGTGCGCGAGCCGACCGGCTGGCCATCGGCAATGTAGCGTTCGATCAGCGCCTTGAGCAGCGCACGTGCACGGTCGTCCATGATGGCACTATTTTATGGGTGTTTTCGCCGCCGGGCCGCCCCAAGGCGAAAAGCCCCCTCGGGGGGCAGCAAGCCGAAGGCGCAGCGTGGGGGCATTTTTTATCCGGTACGCATGTGGGGGCGGCCCCATATAATCCCACGCATCCACGACAAGACGGCAGCGCCCATGCATTTCCCCACCATCGCCCTGGTCGGCCGCTACCAGGATACCGGCCTGGACGCTCCCCTCAGGGCGCTGGCGGACATGCTCGCCGAGGCCGGCCGCACCGTCCTGATCGAGGCCGACACCGCCCGCAACACCGGCGTGACCGAATACCCCGCGGCGTCCTACGCCGAGATCGGCCGCCGCGCCGACCTGGCCGTGGTCATGGGCGGGGACGGCACCATGCTGGGCAGCGCGCGCCAGCTCGCCCCCCTGGGCGTGCCGGTGGCCGGCATCAACCACGGCCGCCTGGGCTTCATCACCGACATCCCCCTGCAGGACGCCCGCAACGCCCTGGGCGACCTGCTGCAAGGGCGCTTCGCCGCCGAGGACCGCATCATGCTGGCCGGCCGCGTGCTGCGCGGCGACGAGGTCATGTTCCAGGCGTCCGCCCTGAACGACGTGGTGCTCAACCGCGCCGGCCGCGGCGGCATGATAGAAATGCGCGTCGAGGTCGACGGCGCCTACATGTACACCCAGCGCGCCGACGGCCTGATCATCGCCACGCCCACCGGCTCCACGGCCTACGCGCTGTCGGCGAACGGCCCCATCCTGCACCCGGGGGTCAACGCCATGGTGCTGGTGCCGGTGGCGCCGCAGACGCTGTCGAACCGCCCCATCGTCATCCCCGACCAGGGCGTGCTCAACATCACTCTGACCGCCATGGGCCGCGTGGAAGTCGGCGCCAGCGTGCACTTCGACATGCAGACCTGGTCCGACCTGCAGCCCGGCGACCGCATCGAGGTCCGCCGCGCCGAGCACACCATCCGCTTCCTGCACCCGGCCGGCTACAGTTTTTTCTCCACGCTGCGCCGCAAACTCGACTGGAACCGCATGCCGCACGGCGACAATACGGAATAGCCGGACACCCCCACCATGCTGCGCCTGCTGAACATCCGCGACTTCGTCATCGTCGACCAGGCCGAGATCGCCTTCGGCCCCGGGTTCACCGTGTTTTCCGGCGAGACCGGCGCGGGCAAGTCCATCCTGGTCGACGCCCTGGCCCTGGCCCTGGGCGAGCGCGGCGACGCCGGCGTGCTGCGCGAGGGCGCCGCCCGGGCCGACATCAGCGCGGTATTCGAGCCGCCGGCGCGGCTGGCCGCCTGGCTGGCCGAGCATGACATCGACGCCGCCGGCGGCGAACTGGTGCTGCGCCGCGTCATCGACGCCCAGGGCCGCAGCCGCGGCTACGTCAACGGCGTGCCGGTCACGCTGGCCCAGCTGCGCGAACTGGGCGGCGAGCTGGTCGACATCCACGGCCAGCACGCCCACCAGAGCCTGCTGCGCGCCGACGCCCAGCGCGACCTGCTGGACGCGCACGGCGGCCACGGCGCCCTGCGCGAGGCCTACGCGCGCGCCTGGCAGGACTGGCGCCAGGCCGCCCGCAAGCTGGAAGCCGCCGAGCGCGACGCCGGCACTCTGGCCGCCGAGCGCGAGCGCCTGCAATGGCAGGCCGCCGAACTGGACCGCCTGGCCCTGCAGCCCGGCGAATGGGACGCCGTCCAGGCCGAGCACGGCCGGCTCGCCCACGCCCAGTCCCTGCTCGAAGGCGCGGCGCAAACCCTGGCGGCGCTGGACGAGGGCGACGATTCCGCCCACAGCCGGCTGACCGCCGCCGTGCACCGCATCGGCCAGCTGCTGCGCCACGACGCCGCCCTGCAAACCGTCCACGACGAACTCGACTCGGCCCGCATCGCCGTGGCCGAGGCCGTCTCCGACCTGAACGGCTACCTGGGCCGCGTGGACCTGGACCCGGACCGGCTGGCCGAGCTGGACGCCCGCATGGGCGCGATCTTCGACACCGCGCGCAAGTTCCGCTGCGAGCCCGAGGAGCTATGCACCCTGCGCGACTCGCTGCACGCCCAGCTGGCCGGGCTGGACGAGGCGTCCGACCTGGACGCCCTGCGCAGCCGGGCCGAGCAGGCGCGGCAGGCCTGCCAGGCCGAGGCGGCCAAGCTCACGGCCGCCCGCCGCAAGGCCGCGCGCGACCTGGGCAAGCAGGTGACCGAGGCCATGCAGACGCTCGCCATGCAGGGCGGCAGCTTCCAGGTGGCCCTGGCGCCGGGCGAACCGGGCGCGCACGGCGCCGAGCAGGTCGAATTCCAGGTGGCCGGCCACACCGGCGCCACGCCGCGCCCGCTGGCCAAGGTGGCCTCGGGCGGCGAGCTGGCGCGCATCTCGCTCGCCCTGTCGGTGATCGCCAGCCGCGCCGCGCGCGTGCCCACGCTGATCTTCGACGAGGTCGACAGCGGCGTGGGCGGCGCGGTCGCCGAAGTCGTCGGCCGCCTGCTGCGCGAGCTGGGCCAGCGCCACCAGGTGCTGTGCGTGACCCACCTGCCCCAGGTGGCCGCCTGCGCGGGCGCGCACTACCAGGTCAGCAAGGCCGAGGCGCAGGGCGTCACGCGCTCGCGCATCGCCGAGCTGGGCAAGCAGGAACGGGTGGAGGAAATCGCCCGCATGCTGGGCGGGCTGAAGATCACCGAGACCACGCGCAAGCACGCGCGGGAAATGCTGGCGCCCCAGGCGGGTTGAGGCAGGGGCCGGCCCAAGGCCGGGCCGGCACCCGGGCCCGGGTCAGCGCGCCTTGGTGCAGTCGCTGCAGATGCCGTAAAGCACCATATGGTGGCTTTCCAGCACGAAGCCGTTGTCCTTGGCCACCTTCTGCTGGCGCTTTTCGATGTCGGCGTCGCTGAATTCCACCACCTTGCCGCAGTTGGTGCAGATCAGGTGGTCGTGGTGGTCGCCGTCGTTCAGCTCGAACACCGCCTTGCCGCTGTCGAACTGGCTGCGCATCAGGATGCCGGCCTGCTCGAACTGCGTCAGCACGCGGTAGACGGTGGCCAGGCCGATCTCCACGCTGTCGCCGATCAGGGCGCGGTAGACGTCTTCGGCGCTGAGGTGGCGCTCCCCGGATTTGCGGAAGACGTCCAGGATCTTCAGTCGCGGGAAGGTGGCCTTCAGGCCCATGTTTTTCAGATCGGCTTGGTCGCTCATGGCTTTGCTCTCTCTTTCCGGGCGCCGATCCCGCGGCCGGACCGCCGGGCGGGCCTGCTCACGGGTTTGCGCCGCCCCGCGGAAATATTCGCGAGCCTTTATGATAACGGTTTTGTCCGGTTTGATTAAACAAGGTGCAGCCATGGCTAGACTTTCCCCCCAGCTATTGCCGGCGCGGCGCCGCGCCCGCCGAGGCCTGAGCGCCGGCCTGGCCGCGGCCGCCATGGTGGCGCTGCTGGCCGGCTGCTCCGGCGAGAAGTGGGGCTTCCCCTACCGCGCCAGCGTCCAGCAAGGCAACTGGATCACCCAGGAACAGGTGGCCACCCTGCAGGAAGGCATGACCCGCGAGCAGGTCCGGTTCGTCCTGGGCAGCCCCACCCTGACCAGCGTGCTGCACGCCGACCGCTGGGACTACCCCTACTTCTACCAGCCCGGCACGGGCGACCCGCAGCAGCGCCTGTTCACCGTCTGGTTCGAGAACGACCGCCTGGTGCGCTGGCAGGGCGACGAGCAGCCCGAGGTGCAGCCCTTCCAGCAGGCCGAGCGCGACGTGCAGCGCTCGCGCCGCGAGTCGGCCGACGACACCCGCCAGCAGGAGCGCGACGGCGAGCCCGCCACCCGCGCCACCGCGCCCGCGGCCGAAGTCCAGCAGGCCGGCGAGGCCGCCGCGACCAATCCTTCGTCCGTGCCTGCGGGTCCCGGCTCCGCGCCGGAACCGCTGCGCTGAGGCCGCCCGAGGCCTGGATACACGCCCGTCTTCGCGCCCGCTGCCGCGGAGCCGGCCCGCCCGGCCCGGCGGCGAGCGTCCCCATCACTGACCATCATCGATAGCAAGGAAACCCCAGCAATGCGGATCGCGATCGCCGGCGCCAGCGGGCGCATGGGCCAGATGCTGATACAGGCCGTCCTGGACGCGCCCGACCTGACCCTGGCCGCCGCCCTGGACCGCCCCGGCAGCCGCCTGCTCGGCCAGGACGCCGGCGCCCCCTTCGGCCAGGCCACCCCGGTGCGCGTCACCGACGACCTGGCCGCCCTGGCGCAGGCCGACTGCCTGATCGACTTCACCCGGCCGGAAGGCACCCTGGCCCACATCCAGGCCTGCCTGCAGCACAAGGTCAAGATGGTCATCGGCACCACCGGCTTCGACGACGCCGGCCGCCAGGCCATCCAGGACGCCTCGGCGCGCATCGGCATCGTCTTCGCGCCCAACATGAGCGTGGGCGTGAACGCCGCGCTCAAGCTGCTGGACATGGCCGCGCGCATCCTGGCCGAAGGCTACGACGTGGAAGTCTTCGAGGCCCACCATCGCAACAAGGTGGACGCCCCCTCCGGCACCGCCCTGAAAATGGGCGAGACCGTCGCCGCCGCCTGGGGCCGGCCCCTGGACGAAATCGCCACCTGGACCCGCCACGGCGAAACCGGCCCGCGCGAAACCGGCCGCATCGGCTTTTCGGTGGTGCGCGGCGGGGATATCGTCGGCGACCACACCGTCTACTTCTGCGGCACGGGCGAGCGGCTGGAGATCACCCACCGATCCAGCAACCGCGCCAATTACGCCCAGGGGAGCTTGCGGGCGGCGCGCTTCCTGGGGGGGAAGGAGAACGGGCTGTACGACATGCAGGCGGTGCTGGGGTTGGATGGAGCATAGGCAGCCGAAAGGCGGCGCCGGCCAGCGCGCCGAGCCGCGGCCTGCCCGCAAAGGCCCTGCCCGCCGCTACAGCGCCTGCGGCTCCATCTCCAGATCCACCCCGTAGCGGCCGCGCACATCGTCGCGGATCGCCGCGGCCAGCGCCAGCAGCTCGTCGGCCGTCGCCCCGCCGTAGTTGACCAGCACCAGCGCCTGGCGCTCGTGCACCCCCACGGCGCCCACGCGGCGCCCCTTCCAGCCGCACTGGTCGATCAGCCAGCCGGCCGCCAGCTTGCAGCGGCCGTCCGGCTGGGCGTACCACACCAGCCCGGGAAAGCGCGCCGCCAGCGCCCGGCAAACCTCGGCGTCGACCACCGGATTCTTGAAGAAGCTGCCCGCATTGCCCAGCACCGCCGGATCGGGCAGCTTGACCCGGCGGATGGCGCACACCGCCTCGAACACGTCGCGCGCGCGCGGTTGCGCGCCGTGCGCCGATGCCGATGCCGATGAGGCAAGCGCCGGATGCGCACGCAGGTCCGGATAATCCAGCACCGGCCGCCACGGCCGCGGCAGCGCGAAGCGGACCGCCACGATCAGCAGACCGGCCAGCTCATGCTTGAACACACTGTCGCGGTAGCCGAAGCGGCAGTCTTCGGCCGATATCTCCACCATGCGGCCCGCGCGCAGGTCCCAGGCGCTCAGCCCCAGGAAGCGGTCGGCCAGCTCGACCCCGTAGGCGCCGATGTTCTGCACCGGCGCCGCCCCCACCGTGCCGGGGATCAGCGCCAGGTTCTCCAGCCCGTCCCAGCCCCGCTCGACGCAGGCGGACACGAACCCGTGCCACGACTCCCCAGCCCCGGCCTCCACCACCCAGGCGTCCGGGCGCGCCTCCAGCAGCCGGATGCCCGGCAGCGCCACCTGCACCGCCAGTGCGTCCAGGTGGCGCGGCAGCACTACATTGCTACCCCCGCCCAGGATGACCACGCGGGGATGGGCCGCGGCCAACTCGGATAGCGCCGGTAGTTGGGTTGGGGACTCCAGCTTCAGGCAGTTCGCACCGCGGCAGGCCAGGCCCAGCGTATTGGCCGCCGTGAGGTCGCCGGGGCCGACGGACAGGGTGGCGTTGGGGGCGGCGGCGAGCGGTACGGGCGTGGACATGCGGCTGGGATGTGCTATAGTTGCTGTCTTTCCCGCGCATATTACTTGAATGCGTCCGGCGGCCTGGCAAGGCTTTACGGGTGATCGTAGTTCCGGTATAGTGCGCGGCTCTCGGCAGCAGGCGGTGACGCTGTGTTGTCGACGATGCGGGAATAGCTCAGTTGGTAGAGCGCAACCTTGCCAAGGTTGAGGTCGCGAGTTCGAGACTCGTTTCCCGCTCCAGGATTTTGAAAAGGCCCGAACTTCGGTTTGGGCCTTTTGCGTTTGGGGGTCGTTGCGATTCTGGGGGGCCTATCCGGGATTTTGTGTGCGGGGCATATCATGAGGATAGACGACCATGGATATGCCGATGAAGAAGAAACGTACGGCCACGGCTCAGGCAGCGGCCCGAGGGCCGCTGCCTGAGTT
>Ga0182746_1002303_pt1 | contig 14869 bp, 7 predicted proteins | sample eDN3rd30CBELigOP_FD_128881 | JGI IMG/M metagenome (GOLD analysis project Ga0182746, IMG submission 128881) | Enriched Organic Plus compost microbial communities from Emeryville, California, USA - eDNA 3rd pass 30_C BE-Lig OP (version 2) (version 2) ... | reverse complement strand
GTCGTGGTCACGCAGTCCTGCGGCGCCCCGCCCGAGGGCGTGACCGTGTAGGACGTGATGTCGGCGCCGTTGTTGTTCGGCGGCGACCACGAGAGCGTCACCTGGTGGGACTCGATCGTCCCGATCTCCGGCTTGGCCGGGGCGTCGGGGTGGCCCTGGACGGTGATGAGGACCTGCCCGTCGACCTCCCGGTCGGGGTCCTTGGTCGCGTCCTGGATCGAGTACCGCAGCGCGATCTGGCCGTGGAAGTCCTTGTCCGGCGTCACCGCGACCTCGTCCCCGCGGATGACGGGCTGGCTCGCGTCGCCGGAGTCGAGCGTCACCGACGTGATCGTGAGCGCCTTGCCCTCGGCGGCGAACGGGTTGGTGTCGTTCGCGAGCACCGGGACGGTGACCTCCTGGCCGGCGAGCGCCTTCTGGACGTCGTCCTCCATCGCGACCGGGAGGTGCCGGCTCGAGGCGGTCACGAGCACGTGCACGTCGCCGGTCACGGCCGGGTTGTGCCCGTCGGAGACGGACACGACGACGGTCCCGCTGGTGCCCTTCGTGACCTCGGGGTCGGAGGTCACGGCGAGGGTGCCGTCGGACAGCTCGGCGTGCAGCCCGGCGGACGCCTTGCCGACCTTGAAGGTGAGCGCGTCGTCGTCGGGGTCGGTGACCGCGGCCGAGAGGTCGACGGTGCCGGCCTTGTCCGTGTCGCCCGCGCCGACCTCGATCGTCGGGGTCTGCGCGAAGACCGGCGGCTGGTTCTTCGGTGCCTTCACCGTGATCGGCACGGTCAGCGTCGCGACGTGGCCCTTCGGGTCGCCGGGACCCGAGCCGTCGGTCACCTCGAAGCTCATGCTCGCCCGACCGACGAACTTGTCGTCCGACGTGAACGTGACGGTGTGCGTGTCGTTCACGACGCGCGAGCCGTCGACGACCTTGACCTTGGCGTCGGTCGTGAGCCGGGGGGTCTTCCCGTCGGCCACGCGCACCTGGGTGCGGATGTCGATCTTGAGCGGCTTGCCGCTCTCGACGACGAGCGGCGCGGCGTCCGCGCGGAGCGTGGGCGTGTCGGTCTGGAGAGCGGGCACCCAGACGAACGCCGAGTCGGTGAGCCCGTCGGGGTCGGTGACGGTGTAGCGGAAGACCTGGTCGACCTCGGTCAGCGGCACGCGCAGGACGCCGCCCTTGCCGACCGTGACCCCGGCCTGCTCCGTCGTGACGGTCAGCGCGCTCGCGGCCCCGTCGGGGTCCGAGTCGTTGGCCAGCACCGGCACCGCGACGGAGGTCTGCCCGATCACGTCGGCCCCGGAGACGACGTCGTCCTTGGCGACGGGCGTCCTGAGGGGGGCGTGGTCGTCGACCGTGACGACGATCGCCCCGGACGCGCGAGCCCCGTGCGTGTCCTGGACCGTGTAGAAGATTGTCGTCGTGCCCTGCTTCTCCGGGGCGGTGAAGACGACGAGGTTGCCTTCCGTCTTCGCCTTGAGCCCGTCCTGGGTCTCGAGGGACGACACGAGCGAGATGCGGTCTCCGTCGGGGTCGGAGTCGTTCGTGAGCGGCGCCACCGAGACGGCGCGGCCGGGCCTGACGGTGACCGCGTCGTCGGCCGCGACGGGCGGCTGGTTGGTCGAGGGCGGGGGCGCGATGCCGACCCGGATCGTGCCGGTCGCCTGCTGCCCGCGGCGGTCCTGGACCGTGTACTGGAAGGTGTCGGTCCCGGTCGCGTTCTTCGCCGCCGTGTAGACGATCCCGCCGCCGGTGACCGTGGCGGTGCCCTTGGCCGGCGGCGAGCCGATGCCCGTCAGCCGGACGGAGTCGCCGTCAGGGTCGGTGCCGTCGAGCGACGGTGTGATGGTCACCGACCCGCCCGAGATGGTCCGCGCCTCGATCGTCGGCGGCTTGGGCGGCGAGTTCTCCGACCCGCCGATGACGTGCACGGTGACCTGGGCGGAGTCCTCCTGCCCGTTCTTGTCCTGCACCCGGTAGATGAGGTAGGCGGTGCCGGCCTTCTTGGCGGCCTGGAACCGCACCACCTGGCCCGACACGAACGCCGAGCCCAGCGCCGCAGCAGGCTCGCGCGCCAGCTTGGGCTGCAGCGACAGCTGGAGGCCGTCCGGGTGCGTGTCGTTCGCCAGCACCGGGACGGTCGCGACGTCGCCGACGTGCACGGTCACCTCGTCGGCGGCCGCGTTCGGCGGGTGCAGCTTGTTGGGCGGCGGCACCGACACGACGCGCACCTGCCCGACCGCCGAGTCCGTGCCGTTCGAGACGGTGTAGTGCAGCGTCACGGGGGTGTTGAGGTGCCGGGTCTCGGTGACGCGCAGGACGGAGTGCCCGAGCACGGCGACCGTGACCCCGGCGTCGTCCGGCACCTGGACGGACTGCACGACGAGCACGCCACCGGCGGGGTCCGTGTCGTTCGCCGTGGCGTCCACGAGCGTCTGGCCACCCGAGGGGACCAGGGCCGTGTCCGGCACCGCGACGGGCGGTCCGGTCGCCTGGTCGGGGTCCACCACGTCGACGCGCACCACGCCGGTCGCCGCGGACGGCCCGTCGCTGACCTGGTAGGTCGTGACGTACGTGCCCGGCTTGTCTGCGGAGAGCTGGAACGAACCCGCGTCGTAGTTCGGGGTGACCTTGGTGCCCGCGGGCTGCTCGACCTTCGCGAGCCGCAGCGCGTCACCGTTCGGGTCGGTGTCGTTGCGCAGGGGGTAGACCGTCACGGGCTGGCCCGGCTGGGTCACCTCGTGGTCACCGACGGCCACGGGCGGCTGGTTGTCCGAGCCCTTGACCTCCACCCAGAGCGTGCCCTCGACGGTCCCGCCGAGCCCGTCGCCGACGGTGACCGACACGGCCTTGCGCCCCGTGCTGGCGCCCGCGTCCCGGTACTCGACCGTGCCGTCAGGCTCGAAGCGCACCTCGTCGCCCTTGGTCTTGGCGGTCGCGTCGGCGAGGAAGAGGTCGTCACCGTCCGGGTCCCGGAAGTACGGGAGCACCTTGATCCTCCCGGTGCCCCCGCGCGCGAGGGTCAGGACGGGCTCGCCGGTCTGCTCCGGCTTGTCGTTCTGGCTGTAGGGGACGACCTTGACCCGCACGGACGCCGAGTCCTTGCCGCCGCGCCCGTCCGTCACGACGTAGCGGAAGGTCGAGGTCCCGCTGGCGTCGTCGTCCGTCGTGGCGAGGAGCGCGTCGCCGCCCTTGACCTGGGAGATCCGCGCGTTCGACGGCCCGTCGCCGTCGACGGCGGCCGCCATGACGTCACCGTCGGGGTCCACGTCGTTCGACAGCACGGGAAGGACGGTGGCGCGGCCCGGACGCACACCGTACGAGTCGTCCTTGGCGATCGGCGGCCGGTTCTTGTCCGAGCGGTTCTTGATGGGCTGGTCGACCTGCTCGGGCTTGTCGTTCTTCGCGTCGCTGGGGTCGCCCTTGGCGTTCTCGGGGATCTTCTGCTCCCAGTCGTCGACCTTCTGGAACTCGTCCGCAGCGAGCCAGACGGTCCCCGACGCGAGGTCGTTCAGCACGACGTTGGAACGGTTGACCCGGTAGCGGAGGTTCGCCGAGGCGTCCAGGCCCGTGAGCCGCTGGCCGAGGTCGTGCGTCGTCCCGTCGCAGTCGCGGAGCACCTGGCCGGTGCTCGACCAGGCGCCGTAGGTGCAGTCCCCCACCTGCACGGGCGCGGCGGGGCGGCCCGACGCCTCTCGGACCTGGGCCTTCGAGCCGTCGAGGGGCTGGGAGACGAGGCTGTCGGTCGTCGCGTACGCCACGGTGGAGGACGCGCCGGACGGCTGCTGCAGCACGGGGTCCGTACCGTTCACCTGCACGGTGCGGCCGGGCAGGTAGAGCCGGGAGCTCGTGAGGTCGAGCACGACCGCGTCGTCGCCGACGGCGGTGATCGCGAGCGCGTCGCTGCCCGCGACGTCGTCGAGATGGGAGCGGGTCACGTGGTCCGCCGTGCCCCGGGCGGACGTGGTGATCGTCGTGACGGTCCCCCGCGTGTCGGCGACGTGCACGGTGCCGTCCGTGCCCACGGCCAGCACCGCGTTCTTGCCGACGGTCGCGACCGGCTTGGTGACGCTCGCGTCGAAGGAGGCGACGCCGGCGGCCGGCAGGACGTAGACCTTGCCCGACTCCGGCGCGAGGATCGCGGTCGTGGCAGCGCCCAGCCCGACCTGCGCGTCCGACGGCAGCTTGGCCGTGCCGCGCAGCTTGGAGTCCGCGACGTCGACCGGGCTGACCGTCCCGAGGCCCGGGTCGAACGACAGGACGGTGGTGCCCTCCTGCAGCACGTCCGCCGAGGTGCTCGAGGTGACGAGCGTGGTGTCGAGCGCCTGCGCCGCGGTGTTGAACCTCCCCAGCTCCGCGCCCGACCCGCGCGTCACCCAGACGCCCGAGTCGTTGAGCTCGACCTTCGCGGTCGGCTCTCCGTTGTAGGTGAGCGCGAGGGCCACCATCGCGGTCGACACGACCGAGACCGTCCCCACCGAGGCGACGGTCTTGCGTCTGGCGTTCAGGTTTTGGAGGAGCCCCACTGCGTCGTCCTACGTCTCGGTCGTGCTCGGTCACGTACGTCGGTGCGATGCGGCGCACGTCACACGGACGAGGCGCCGGGCCACCCTAACGGACCGTAGTGGACCACGAGAAATGTCCGCGATGGGGAGACGTCCCCATGGCGGGACGGGGCTGGGCCGCGGTAGACGCGACCCCGCGGCCCCTGCCGAGACGGGACCGGCCGGGGTCAGGCGGCGCGGTCGGCCAGCGCCTGCGCGAACGCCTCGAGCGCGTCGCGGACCGGGCCCACGGGGACCTCGCGGAGCTCGTCCACGGCGTCCTGCGACCAGGCGAGCGCCTGGGCGCGCGTCCGCTCGACGACGGGGTGCGCCCGCAGCGCGGCGACGGCCTCGGCGAGCACGCCGTCGTCGTCGAGGTCGCCGTCGAGCAGGGCCAGGAGCGCGCGGTCCTCGGCCGTCGCGGCGGGCGACGCGACGAGCTCGCGGAGCAGCAGGACGGGCATGGTCGGCACGTGCTCGCGCAGGTCCGTGCCGGGCGTCTTCCCGGACTGCGAGCCGTCGGACACGATGTCGAGGACGTCGTCGGCGAGCTGGAACGCGACGCCCGCCTTCTCTCCGAACCCGGCCACGGCGTCGACGACGACGTCGGGGCACCCCGCGAACATCGCGCCGAAGCGCGCGGACGTGGCGAGCAGCGACGCGGTCTTGTCGGACAGGACCTGCAGGTAGTGGGCGACCGGCTCGTCGCCCTCGCGTGGCCCGACGGTCTCGTGCATCTGCCCGAGGCACAGGCGCTCGAACGTGCTCGACTGCAGCAGCACCGCCTCGGGGCCGAGCTGCGAGACGAGGCCCGACGCCCGCGCGAAGAGGAGGTCGCCCGTGAGGATCGCGACCGAGTTGCCCCACACCTGGTGCGCGGCCGTCGTGCCGCGGCGCACGGACGCGGAGTCCATGACGTCGTCGTGGTACAGGGACGCGAGGTGCGTGAGCTCCACGACGGTCGCCGCGGTGAGGACCTCGTCCCGCGCGCCGTCGCCGAGCTCCGCGGTGAGCAGCGTCAGGTACGGGCGCAGCCGCTTGCCGCCGGCGGCGAGCAGGTGCCGCGACGTCTCGTCGACGAGGGCGTCCTCGTTGGCGACCGCCGCGTCGAGCCGCTCCTCGACGAGCTCCATGCGGGCGGCCAGCCGGGCGCCGAGCGCGTCGTCGACGACGGGGATGACGGCGGTCACGGGGCCGGCGGGTGTGGATGTCACGGGCACGACGATAGTGGGCCGTCCGCGCTTACGGCGCCTCGACGCACGGAACCGTGGGGCTCGTCACGCGCTGGGCACGAGGCGCACGGCCGCCGCGACCGTCCGGTCGACCCAGTCGCCGCCGTGCGGGTCGTAGCAGTCGGAGAAGAGCCGCAGGACCACGTCCATGACCGCGCGGCGGGACAGGCCGTGGCGAACGGCGAGGCGCTGGAGAGCGGGCTGCTCGATGAGCCGGGTGAAGTAGCGGCCGAGCGTGTAGAAGCCGCCGAGCTCGGCCCGCACCCGGGCGTCGTAGCCGGTCAGGAGCCGTTCACGCTCGGCGGCGGACCGGGCCGCGAGCGCCCGCGGGACGACCTCGCCGGCGATCCGCCCGGCCTGCAGCCCGAACCCGATGCCCTCCCCGTTGAAGGGGCTGACCATGCCGGCGGCGTCGCCGACGAGGAGGGCGCCACGGGTCGCGAGCGGGGTGCGGTTGAGGCCCATCGGGAGGGCCGCGCCGCGCACGGGCGCGACGCGGTGCTCGGCGCCGAGCCCCAGCTCGCGCGGGAGCCCCGCCACCCAGCGGTCGAGGGTGCGGCGGTGGTCGGCGTCTGCGGCGGACTGCCGGGCGGGCGTCGAGTGGACGGCCCCGAGACCGACGTTGACGGTGCCGTCGGCGAGGGGGAACAGCCAGCCGTAGCCCGACAGCGGCGCCGACGTGCGCGGCGCGCCCTCCCAGAGCTCGACGTGCGACTCCATCCACCGCTCGCCGCCGTCGCCCGCGGCGCCCCACGGCGACTGCGAGGGGGGCTGCGCGTACGTGCGCACGGCGACGCCGATCGGGCGGTCCTCGCGCCGCTCGAGGCCGAGCGCGACCGCGAAGCGGGACGAGACGCCGTCGGCGGCGACCACGACGGGCGCGCGGTACGTGACGGGGTCCCCGGTGGCGCGCCCGCGCTCGTCGGCGGCCCGCGCGACGACGCCGACGACGCGGCCCGAGCGTGCGTCGAGCTCGGGCCCGACGACGTGCGTGCGCTCGAGCAGCGTGGCGCCCGCGCGCTCGGCGTGCCGGGCGAGCGCCTCGTCGAGCTCGGTGCGCGCCAGCGCGAGCCCGTAGGACGGGAAGCCCGGGACGTCGGGCCACCGCAGCTCGTGCGCGCGCCCGTCGGCCACGAGGCGCAGGCCCGCGTTGCGGACGGCCCGCGGCAGGCGCACGCCGAGCCGTTCGAGCTCACCGACCGCGCGGGGGGTGAGTCCGTCGCCGCAGACCTTGTCGCGCGGGAACGCCGACCGCTCGAGGAGCAGGACGTCGAGCCCGGCGGCCGCGCACCAGGCCGCGGTGGCGGAACCGGCGGGGCCCGCGCCGACGACGATCACGTCGGCGGAGCCGCCCGACGTGCCGGGGCGGCTCACGCGGGGCGCGTCCCGCGGTGCAGCGCGACGACGCCGCCCGTGAGGTTGAGGTAGGCGACCTTGGTCCAGCCCGCACGGAGCATGAGCTTCGCGAGCCCCACCTGGTCGGGCCACGCCTCGATGGACTCGGCGAGGTAGTCGTACGAGCCGCCCTCGCGCGTGATCGCGCCCGCCACCTTGGGGAGCGCCTTCACGAGGTACTCCGAGTAGGCCTTGCGGAACGGCGGCCACGTCGGCGTCGAGAACTCGCAGACCACGATCCGTCCGCCCGGCCGGACGACGCGCAGCATCTCGCGCAGCGCGCCCTCGGTGTCGGTGACGTTGCGCAGGCCGAAGGAGATGGTCACCGCGTCGAAGCTCGCGTCGGCGAACGGGAGAGCCGTCGCGTCCCCCGCGACGAACGGCAGGTCGGGGCTGCGCTTCTTGCCGACCTGGAGCATCCCCACGGAGAAGTCGCACGGCACGACCTGGATCCCCTGGTTCGCGTACGGCTCGCTCGACGTGCCCGTGCCGGCCGCGAGGTCGAGGACCCGCTCCCCCGGCTTGGCGTCGACCGCGCGGACCGTGGCCTTGCGCCACCGGCGGTCCTGGCCGACCGAGAGGACGTCGTTCGTCAGGTCGTAGCGGCCCGCGATCGAGTCGAACATCGACGCGACGGCGTCCGGGTCCTTGTCGAGGCTGGCGCGAGGCATGCGGTCAGCCTACTGGTGCGGGCGGCACGCGCCCGGGCGCCGGGACGCGGACCGCGCGCTCCGGCGCCGCGTCAGCCCGCGAGCCGGGCCCCCTCGAGCGGGCGGGTGCTGCGGTGCCGCAGGGGCAGCACCGCCAGGTGGCGCGCGACCCAGCCGGCTCCGCCCGCCGGCCGCGGGGCGGGCCGGGTGGCTCGCAGCTCGTCCACGTGCGACGCCCGCGCGTCCGCCGCGTCGCGCTGGGCCCGCAGGATCTCGGCCTGGAACAGCGTCTCGAAGCTCATCGTCGTCTCCTCCTCCGGACCGCCGACCGGACGGCTGCTCGCCGGGTCGTGCGGTGCATCCACGACGCTCGTGCTCAGGCGGGGCCCGGCGCATCGGGCGATCGCCCGGTCCTGCCGGCCGCGCGACCCGCGGCACGTCGTGTGCGGCACCTCACGCGCCCTCTGAGGTACCTCACGCCGCCCCGGAGCCGCCTCACGCCTACCCTGGAAGCGATGAGTACCCTCCCGGCCGGGAGCCGCGCGCCGCGCGACGTCCCCGGCGCCAGCCCCGCGCCGCTCGTCGTCCGCACCGCCGAGCTCGACCTCACGGACACGTCCCGGCCTGCGTCCGACCCGGTGAGCCGCGTCCTCGCGGCGCTCGCGTCCGACGACGACGGCGCCCTCGTCGACCTCCTGCCCGACGCCGACACGCCGCTCGCGTGGGTGCGGCGCGGCGAGGGGGTCGTCGGGTGGGGCGAGGCCCTGCGCTTCACGACGTCCGGGCCGGGCCGGTTCCGCGAGGCCGAGGACCTGTGCCGCGAGACCCTGGCGAGCGCCGTCGTGCGCGACGAGGTCCAGCTCCCCGGCACCGGGCCGATCGCGTTCGGGTCGTTCGCGTTCGGTCCCGTCGTTGCGCCGGGCGAGGGCGAGCCCGAGGCGCCCGTGCGCAGCGTCGTCGTCGTGCCGCGCGTCGTGGTGGGTCGGCGGGGCGGTCGCGCCTGGATCACGACGATCGACCCGGCCGGCTCGATCGGGCCGGCGCCCTCCGCCGACCTCCTCGACCCGGCCCGGCGCTCGGCCGTCGTCTCGCCGGGCGAGGTGCGCTACGCGCCGGGCGGTCGCGACCCGCGGGCGTGGGTGGACGTCGTCGGGCAGGGGGTGGCCCGGATCCGGGCGGGCGAGCTCGAGAAGGTCGTGCTCGCGCGCGACGTCGTCGCGACGACCGAGCGCCCCGTGGACCCGCGGCACCTGCTGCGCCGCCTCGCGCGCGGCTACCGGGGGGCCTGGACGTTCAGCGTCGGCGGGATGGTCGGCGCGACGCCCGAGCTGCTCGCGCGGGCCGAGAAGGGCCTCGTGACGTCCCGCGTGCTCGCCGGCACCGTGCGGCGCACCGGCAACGACGACGCCGACCTGGCGCGCGCCGCGCACCTCGCCCACTCGTCGAAGGACCTCGAGGAGCACGAGTACGCCGTGCGGTCGGTCGCGCGCGCGCTCGAGCCCTACTGCTCGTCGATGAACGTGCCCGAGTCCCCGTTCGTGCTCGACCTGCCGAACGTGCTGCACCTCGCGACCGACGTCACGGGCGTGCTGCACGAGCACGCGTCGAGTCTCGCGATCGCGGCGGCGCTCCACCCGACGGCCGCCGTCTGCGGCACCCCGACCGACGCCGCGGCCGCCCTGGTCGCCGAGATCGAGGGCATGGAGCGTGGGCGGTACGCGGGTCCCGTGGGCTGGTTCGGCGCCGACGGCGACGGCGAGTGGGGCATCGCCCTGCGGTCCGCCGAGCTCGGGTCGGCGGACGCCGAGGACGCCGACGCGGCGCACCGGGTGCGCCTGTTCGCGGGCTGCGGCATCGTCGCCGCGTCGGACCCCGAGGCCGAGCTGCGGGAGTCGGACGCGAAGCTCGAGCCCATGCGGTTCGCCCTCGCCGACTGACGCTCCTCCCCTCCCGCGAAGCAAGACCGGCCGCCCGGATACCTCGCGAGGTATCCGGGCGGCCGGTCCTACTTCGTGAGGTAGACGGGCGGCCGGTCTACCTCGCGGTGGGCATGAGGACGCCCGCACGGTGAGGGGAGCACCGTGCGGGCGTCGGGTCGCGCGCGCCGGGGGACGGCGCTGCTGCGACGGTCCTGCCGGGCGGAGGGGGATCGCTCCGGCGGGACGACTGAGGACGACCCTCGTCAGCCCTGGCCGCCGAAGAAGTCGCCGAACGGGTTGTCGTTCGAGCCGGAACCGTCCTGGCCGGAACCGCCCTGCTGGCCGTCCTGGCCACCCTGGCCGCTCTGGCCGTTCTGGTCGCCCGAGCTGCTCGGGGACGACGTCTCCTGCTTGACCGCGAGCGTCACGTCGACGTCCATCGACTTGCCGTCACGGACGATCGTCAGCTTCACGACGTCGCCGGCCGCGTGCGCCCGGACGAAGCCCGTGAGGGACTCCGCGCCCGGCGACGCGACGCCGTCGATCGCCACGATGACGTCGCCGGACTTGATCCCGGCCTTGTCGGCGGGCGAGCCGCTCGTCACGTCGTTGACCTTGGCGCCCTGGCGCGTGACGCCGTCGGCGGTGGCCGTCGCGTCCGTCAGGGTGACGCCGAGGAACGCGTGCTCCGCGGTGCCGTTCTTGATCAGCTGCGAGGAGATGTTCTTCGCGAGGTTCACGGGGATCGCGAACCCGAGGCCGATCGAGCCGGACTCGCTGTCGCCGCCGACGCTGTTCTGCGACAGCGTCGCGATCGACGACGTGATGCCGATGACCTGGCCCTGCGCGTTGAACAGCGGGCCGCCCGAGTTGCCGGGGTTGATGGCCGCGTCGATCTGGATCGCGTTCGTCACGACGGCGTCGCTGCTGCCGCCGCCCGACGAGTCGCTCGACGACGTCGAGACGGGACGGTTCAGCGCGGACACGATGCCGGTGGTCGCCGTGTTGGCGAGCCCGAGCGGGTTGCCGACGGCCATGACGGCCTCACCGGTCGTGACCTTCGACGAGTCGCCGAGGGTCGCCGGCGACAGGTCCGACGGCGCCTTCTCGAGCTTGACGACCGCGAGGTCCGTCGACGAGTCGGTGCCGACGATCTTCGCGGAGAAGATCCGGCCGTCCGCGAGCGTGACCTGGACCGTGTCGTTCTGCGCGCCCGAGACCACGTGGTTGTTGGTGAGGACGTTGCCGTCCTTGTCGAGGATGACGCCCGAGCCCTCGGCCTCGCCGTTGCTCAGGGTCACCGAGATCGACACGACCGACTTCGAGACGGTCGACGTCACGGCCTCCCAGTCCGGGTTCTGCGACGTCGAGCCCGAGACCGGGACCGTCTCGTCGCCCGAGGACTGCTGGCCGATCGACGCGATGCTCGACGGCGTCGTGTTGTCGTCCAGCGCGTTCACGGCCACGGCCGTGCCGCCGGCGGCGAGGACGGCCGCGACGATCGCGGCGACCGCCACGGGCATCCAGGTCCGGGACCGCGTCGTGGTCTTGGTCGGGTTCGTGCTGCTCGACGGCGGCTGCGGCGGGAGGCCGAACGCGGCGCCCGCGTACGGGTCGTGCCCGGGCTGCGTGGGCTGGCCGTACGGGCCGGGCTGCTGCGGCTGCTGGCCGTACTGGCCCTGCTGCTGCGCGGCCTGACCGTACTGCGGCTGCGGCGGGTGCTGCGCGCCCTGCTGCTGCGTGGGCTGCGGGGCGTACGCGCCGTAGCGGGGCTGCTGCGGCTCGGACGCGGCCTGCGGCGCCGGCTGCTGCTGCACCTGCTGCGTCGGGGGCTGGGGGGCCGGCGGCACGAGCGGCGGCAGCACCTGGGTGGGCTGCTCCTGCCGGGTCGGCTGCGGGGCGGCCGGCTGCGGCGCGGCAGCGGGCTGGGCGGGCACCTCCTCGGCGCGCGCCGCCTGGGCGGGCGTCGTGGGGCTGCCGGCAGGGGCCTGCGGGGCGGGCTCCGGCGACGCGGGCTGCTGTGCCTGCGCGTCCTGCGGAACCGGCTGCGCGTTCGGGTTCTCGTCGTTCGTCGGCTGGCTCATGACCCCTACTTCACACGATCGTTCTGGAACCGGACTGGAGTGAACCTGGGAGTTCGCTCCGAGAAGGTGGTGTTCCTGGATTCTCGCCCAGAACGGTCCCGGCAGCCCGGACGGCGTCCTGCACCCGGCGCGCGAGCGCGTCGCCCGCCGCCGGCACGCGTCCGTCGCGGCTGACGAGGACCTCGACCACCTGGAGCCCGGGCACCGAGGCGGCGAGCGCGGCGTCGAGGGCGGCGGCCGCGTCGGGCCCACCGTCGATCCGCACGTGCGACGCCCCGTAGGCACGCGCCAGCAGGCCGACGTCCACCGCGTGCGGGGTCGAGAAGACACGCTCGAACGTCGAGCGGGCGCCCGGGCTCGACGCCGACAGCGCGCCCGGCTCGAGGGTCGCGAAGATCGACCCGCCGCCGTCGTTCGCGACCACGACCTGGAGGTCGACGGACTCGCCCGCGAGGTGGAGACCGCCCACGTCGTGCAGGAACGTGAGGTCGCCGAGGTAGGCGCGCACGCGCCGGAGCCCCGCGCGGCGAGCGGCGAGCGCCACCCCGACGCCGGTGGACACGCTGCCGTCGATGCCCGCGAGCCCGCGGTTCGAGACGACGTGGGGCGGCTCGGACCACGCCGCCACGAGGTCGAGGTCGCGGACGGGGCTGCTCGCGCCGACGAGCAGCACGTCGCCCGGGCCGCTCGCGCGGGCGACCGCGTCCGCGACGACGACGGGGTCGAGCGCGGCAGCGGGTGCGGCCCGGAGCTCGTCGAGAGCGCTGCGCAGCGTCGCCCGGACCGCGGCGTCGGCGGCACGCCACCGCGCGGTCCAGGCGGCTGCTCCGTCGGCGGCCGGGGTGGACGGGTCGAGCCACGGCTCGGGCGCGCCCGGCAGGACGTGCGCGGCCGCGCGGGCGGCGTCGGGCCACGGCCCGGAACCCGGCGCGACGACGACCACCTCGACCCGCTCCCCCGCGGGCGCGAGCGCGCCGCCCAGCAGCCGCTGGACGGGACGCGACAGCGTCGGGTTCCCGAGGACGACGACCCGGCGCACGTCGGCCCCCAGCACGCCGAGCACGAGACGGTGCGCGGCGACCGCCTGCGGGCCGCCCCACGCCCCCGACGACGGCTCGGCGAGCAGCGGCCACCCCCGGGCCTCGGCGAGTCGGCGCGCGACCGGTCCCGCGCCGTCGCCCGCGACGACGACGGTCTCCGCGACCGGCGTCGCCAGCGCGACGGGCACGGCGGCGGCGGGCAGGACCGCGAGCGGGGACGCCACCACGGCCGAGGGGGACGCCGTCGCCGACGACGGCACGTCCGCCGCCGGTGCCGGGCCGCCCTCGGGCTGCGACGCGGGGACGAGCGGCTCGCGGTACGCGAGGTCGAGGTGCACCGGCCCCGGGTGCCCGCTGCGGGTGCCGCGCGCGGCGGCGACGGCCCGCGCGGCGAGGTGGTCGAGGTCGCGCAGCTCGGCCGGGAGCCCGGACGGCGCGGGGACGTCGACGGTCAGCCGCGTCGCGCCGGCGAAGATCCCGACCTGGTCGGTCGTCTGGTTGGCCCGGGTGCCGCGCAGCTCGTGCGGGCGGTCGGCGGTGAGGAGCAGCAGCGGGACCCCCGCGTGGTGCGCCTCGAGCACGGCGGGGTGCAGGTTCGCGACCGCGGTGCCCGACGTCGTCACGACCGCCGCGGGGACCGGCTCCGCTCCCCCGAGCCCGCTCCCGCGGGCGAGGCCGAGCGCGAGGAAGCCCGCGTCGCGCTCGTCGACGCGCACGTGCAGGTCGAGGAGCCCGGCGTCGGCGAGGTCGCTCGCCGCGTACGCGAGCGGCGCGCTGCGCGACCCGGGGGCGACGACGACGTCGCGCACCCCCAGCGCGACGAGCGCGTCGAGCAGGCGCCGGGCGGCGGTGACGGCGGGTGGGTCGCCGGGCAGGGCGTCCGCGGGTTTCACGCCTCGAGGCTATCGGCTCGTGCGCGCGGCCTCCGCCCGGCGGCGCTCCGCCGCCCTGTGCCGCGAGTCTCCGTAACGTGCTGCGTCGCGCCGCTCCGGACGGCAGGTTCCGGAGTCTCACCACGCCTCCGGCGTGCCCGGTCTACTCGACCGTCCCGGGGGCGAGCCGTTCGCCCGCGAGCGCCCGGACCCGGGCGAGGCGGTCGAGCCAGGCGACGCGGACGTCGTCGGGCGGGGTCATGGCAGTGAGCCGCTCGACGTCCGGGGTGGGCCGGTGCCCGGGGCCGCGCGGCACGGGGATCGCCCCGCCCACGGGCAGGAGAGACGGCGCGACGTCGCGCTCGAAGAGCTGCGCGGTCGCGAGCCCGCAGGCGTACGGCAGCTCGGGGAGGGCGGCGGCGAGCGCGAGGCCGGCGGCCAGCCCGACGGACGACTCGAGCGCCGAGGAGACCACGACGGGAAGCCCGACCTGCTCGGCGAGGTCGAGGCACGCCCGCACGCCGCCGAGCGGCTGGACCTTGAGCACGACGACGTCCGCGGCGTCCGCCCGCACGACGGCGAACGGGTCCTCGGCGCGCCGGATCGACTCGTCGGCCGCGACGGGCACGGCGACGACCCGCCGGACGGCCGCGAGCTCGGGCACGGTGGCGCACGGCTGCTCGACGTACTCGAGCCCGCCGGCGGCACGGTCGAGCAGCGGCAGGCGCCGGACCGCCTCCTCGACCGACCACCCGCCGTTGGCGTCGACCCGGATCCGTCCGCCGGGGCCGAGCGCGTCGCGCACGGCCTCGAGGCGGGCGATCTCGACGTCGACCGGCTCGGGCGCGCCCCGGGTGCCGTCGGGCAGCAGCGGGCGCTCGGCGACCTTGACCTTGGCGGTCCGGCAGCCGCCCGAGGCGAGCACGATCGCGCGGGCGCGCTCGGGCGTGGTGGCGGGCACGGTGACGTTGACGGGGACCGCGCTGCGCCGCGGCTCGGGCCACCCGACCGTCGCTGCCTCCTCGGCGGCGCGCCACCACGCGAGCGACTCGGCGTCGTCGTAGTCCCAGAACGGCGAGAACTCGGCCCAGCCCGCCGGGCCGCGCACGAGGAGCCCGTCGCGCACGTCGAGCCCGCGG
>Ga0182746_1002300_pt1 | contig 14885 bp, 12 predicted proteins | sample eDN3rd30CBELigOP_FD_128881 | JGI IMG/M metagenome (GOLD analysis project Ga0182746, IMG submission 128881) | Enriched Organic Plus compost microbial communities from Emeryville, California, USA - eDNA 3rd pass 30_C BE-Lig OP (version 2) (version 2) ... | reverse complement strand
CCTCAAAGAATGCCCATTCGTCGTCGGACATCAGATTGCGTGCCAAGGTCACCTCCCACGTAGAGATGATCTTGAATCACAGCCAGACGCGCAGGGGAATCCTTTTTGTCAACACAACCTAGGACTCCCGCGAGAACAGCAAATCGCCAGTTTTCTTTCGGGGTAGGAAACGCGCCCCATTCATTTACCTTAAAGAGCAATACCCAGGCGTAGAGTGAACTGAGCAGCAATATAATGATGTGCGCCCATGTCGGGAATTCTTTGTATTTCATATGCATACCCCCATTAGTTTTCGTTGAATGAGGAAACTTGAGAGGAGCGGTATGAATGAGTCAAGCCGCCGCCCCGCAGGGCGGGCTTGATCGTTACCTCAAAACAAAACTTGCTCGATCAACAGAGCTTTCTGCCACTTAAATCTTTGATTTTATTGGTGGAGCCAAGGGGAGTCGAACCCCTGACCTCTTGAATGCCATTCAAGCGCTCTACCAACTGAGCTATGGCCCCACCGGAGGTCCGGGCGGCGTCTGCCGCTTCCGTGTGAGGCGTCGTATAGGAGGGCGCGCGGGGAGGTGCAAGCGGAAAAATGCAACCTCGGAGAAAATCTCCGAAGAAACCACGTAAAGCACAGAAATTACGATATTTTTTGTAAATTTCTGGCCGAACGCATGAGCGATGGAGGGGGCGGAGCAGCGGTGCCGCTTCGCCCGTCGGTTAGGAAAATGTCAGCCGAGACCCAGCTTGCCGCGCAGGGTCGCAAGGTCCTCGGCCAGCGTGTTAACCTTGGCTGAAAGCGCGTTGCGGTCTGCATCCGTCAGCTCTTCGTAGGAAACAAAGCCGCCCTCGGCGGTGCGGTATTTCCCAAGCACCTCGTCCACGGTCTTGAAGTTCCCGTCGACCTTGGCGACGAAATCCGCCTCGGATTCGGCGATCAGCGGGCGCAGCAGCTCATAGATCTTTTGCGCGCCCTCAAAGTTCGCGTCGAAATCCCACAGGTCGGTGCGCGAATAACGGTCCTCTTCGCCCGAGATCTTGGTTGCGGCGACCTCTTCCATCAGCACACCGGCGCCGCCGACCACCACTTCGGGCGGGAAGGTCAGGTCGTTGATCCGCGAATCGAGCTCTTTCACATCGGCAAGCAGGCGGTCGGCATATTCGCCCAGCCCCTCGGTCGAGCCCTGTTCCCACAGGCCGTATTCAAGGCGGTGGAAGCCGGTGAAGGCAGGGTCCTGTTCGGCCTTTTCATAGTCATCGGCGCGGGCGTCGATCGACACATCAAGGTCCGAGAACAGCTCGGCGATTGGTTCGATCTTTTCGTAGCTGGTGCGGGTCGGGGCGAAAAGCGACTTGGCCTTTTCGACGTCGCCCGCCTTGACGGCCTCGGTCAAGGCAGTGGTGTCCTCGACCAGTTTGGCGGTGTTTTCAGCCACATACAGCTTATATTCGGCCAGAGGCGCGACCAGATCCAGCGAGGGATCTGCCGCCATGGCAGGCGCGGCAAACCCGCCAAGCGCCAAGGCCAGAGCCGTTGTTTTGAGATATTTTCCGACCATCTTTTCCAACTCCCGTTTGATGGATTTCCGGCTTGGCGGATCAGCTTCGCCTGGCTGCTTTGACAAGGGAAGAGCCGAGGTAATCCCCGGCCTCGACGCCCGGCAGGGCAAAGAAATAACCCCCGCCCACCGGCTTGATATATTCCTCTAGAGGTTCGCCATTCAGCCGGTTCTGGACCGCTATAAAACCGGCCTCAAGATCGGCCTGATAGGCGATGAACAGCAGCCCCTGATCAAGCTGTCCGTTCTTTTGCACGCCCCGCGAATAGTTGAACGGGCGGCGCAGCATCAAGTTGCGGGCGCTTTCGGGCGTGCGGGGATTGGCGAGCCGGATATGGGAATCTGGCGGAGTCTTTTCCCCGTCAGGGTCGGCGGCATAGTCGGGCACGTCATATTCGCTGGCCTCTGGCGCATCAAGCGGCGCGCCAGAGACCTTGGTGCGGCCAAAGATGTTCTCTTGTTCGGACAGCGGTGCGCGGTCCCAGCGTTCGACAAAATTACGGATCACGCGCACGGCCTGATAGCTGCCGCCATGGGCCCATTCGGGTTCATCTGCGCCATGGGTCCAGACCACCTGATCCATCAGTTCTGCATCATTGGCGTCGGGGTTGGCCGAACCGTCGCGGAAGCCAAGAAAGTTGCGCGCGCTGGGGGTCGAGCCATCGGCCGCGGGTGGGACCGGTGGCACGAAACCCTCGATCATCCAGCGCATGACCAGAAATTCGGACAGGTTCTTAAGGATGTCGCGCAAGGCGTGGATATTGGTGTCGGGCAGGTTCGCGCAGAATTGCAGCGACAGATCGCCATGACACAGCGCCGGGTCCAGCGCGTCATTCGGGAATTGCGTCATGCGCTGCAGCCGCGTGGGCTTTAGCCCGGTAAGCCAGTCGTACCGCTCAAACAGCGATGCGCCGAGGCCCAGAGTGATGGTCAGGTTGTCAGGCGCGATCACCGGGCCGAGCAGACCGGAATCGGTTGGCGGCAGTTTGGGATCCCGGGCCGGAACCTCGCCGCCCTGGGTCAGAAAGACGGCGCGTTCGGTCAAAAGTTTCAGCATCTGTTCGAACTCATCAAGCGATGAGACGACGATATCAAAGGATGCAAAGATGCCGCTGGCCGGGCGGGGGGTCAGGATGCCGGCCTGATGGGGGCCATAGAAGGGCACGCTTTGCGCTGCCGTTTCGGCATGGCCCGCGGGTGCATCGACCACCTGATGGCCGGGCTTGGCCTCATCGGCCAGCGCAGGCAGCGCAAGGGGGCCAAGCCCCCCCGCGACAGTCCCGCCCAGCACACTCAATCCCAGCCGGCCAAGAAGGTCGCGACGCGTGACGGCAAGCGGGGTCTGACGGATCATTTCTAGTTCATTCCAATGGCAGGTTGCAGTTTGCGCAGGCTTTCAAACAGCTGGGTCAGGTCCGCAGCCAGCGCCTCGCGCTGCTCCTTGGGGACATCGCCATAGCTCGGATGTCCTTCAGCGGTGATTGTGGCCAGACGGGCGCGGGTGGCCTGCAAGTCCTGTTCGATCACCTTGTCCAGCGCCGGATCAACCTGTGAGACGACCTGACGCAGCAGGGTGGTCAGCTTTTCGATCCCGTCGAGGCTTGCGCCCAGATCCTCAAGGTCGTTACCGGCGTATAGGTTGTCACCCTGTGGCAGCTGGCCTTGCGCGATTTGCAGGGCGCTTTCGCCCGGCATCTCGATCAGCAGGCCGGGATCCAGCGGGGCTTGCTTAAGCCGGGCCGCAAGTTCGGTCAGATCCTTGACCAAAGCCTCGGCGACCGGGGTCAGCCCCTCGGTGCTGTTTTCGGCGAAAAGCCCGTATTCGATCCGGTGATAGCCGGTAAAGGCGGGGTCAGCCTCGCGCTTTGCCAGATATGCGGCGTGTACGTCGATACGCTCTTCAAGGTCCGAAAAGCGATAGGCCAGCGGCTCGACCCGACGATAGGGCAGGCGAGCCTGACGCCAAGCCTCGCGCGCGGCCTCAAGATCGCCTGCGGCGACGGCATCGCGCAGCGCCTCGGCTGCCTTTACGGCGGCATTGCCCTGCATGACCAGATAGACGCGGTATTCCGACAACGGCCCAAGGAACTTGCGCAGCGTGACCTCAGAGGCTGCCGCCGCCGCCTCATCCGAGGGGGTCACGGTCAGCGTGCCACGCGGGTTCGACAACAGCCCGCAGGTGATCGCGTATTCGCCGGGCGCAAGCTGCACCTCCAGTGTCGAGCGAAAGCCGGGGGCGATATTTTCACGCTCGGCCACCACCATGACCCCGTCCAGGATCTCCCATTCGATAGGGCGGTCGCTGGCATTGACGATCTCAAAGCTGCGCCGCCCGCCGGGGACGGTGATTGTGTTCGGTTCGCAGGTGGTGGCATTGACGGTGACCAGCTGATCGGCCGTCGTCTGAGTGGCTGCGTTTTTTTGCGCAGCGTACCAGAATGTCACGCCGCCTGCGACGGCCAGCGCCCCGGCAGCGGCGATGGCCAGATAGATGCCTTTGGAAGGTTTGCTCATTTCCGTCCTGCGATCTGGGCCGGGGCGGGCAGGGGACCCGGCTGCGGCCTGAGGAAAAGCACCAGCGTGACTGCAAGAAACAGGCCCCAGGCCAGCGCCTCGCCCAGCGTCGGTGCCTCGCGATAGCCCAGAAGGCCCGACAGCACCGTGCCAAGCGGGCTGGATTCGGGCAGCACGTGGCTGAGGTCATAGACACGCTCTTGCAGGCCGTTCCACAGCCCGGCCTCATGCAGGGCGCGCAGCGATCCGGCCAGCAGCCCCGCCGCGACCAATAGGATGAATACCCCGGTCCAGCGGAAAAACCGCCGCAGATCCAGGCGTAGCGCACCGGCATAGATGGCCCAGCCTGCGCCGATGGCGGTGATCACGCCAAGCGCGGCGCCGATCGGGGCCGCGGCATCACGGCTTTGCTGAAAGATCGCCAGCAGGAAAAAGACCGATTCCAGCCCTTCGCGTGCGACCGCCAGAAACACCATGCCGATCAGCGCCCATGTTCCGGCACCGCCCGGATGGGCCAGCGCCTGATCAACAGAACCCTGCAGTTCGGCCTTGATCGAACGTGCGGCCCGGCGCATCCAGAACACCATGCCGGCCAGCACGACAACAGCGACAAGGCCGATCACCGCTTCGAACAGTTCCTGGGTTTTTTGCGGGAAACCGGCGGCCACAAGTTGCAGCGCAGCCCCCGCGAACAGCGACATCGCAACCGCCAGAAGCACGCCAACCCAGATCGCGGGCAGCCATTCCTTGCGGCCTGTCTGGCGCAGATAGCTGGCGATGATGCTGACGATCAGAGCGGCCTCAAGCCCCTCTCGCAGCATGATAAGAAACGGTGCCAGCATTGGCATACCTCGAAATCCGCCGCACCGCCTGTTCCGCCGTCAGGGCGTGCAGGGCATCTTGCGGCACCATCACCGGTCCGGAAAGGGCGCGGCACGAAAGATCAATACGCCGACAGCCCGGCTTGTCAATCCAGAGAGAAACTCTAGGAAAGCCTGCGTCGCCGTGTCTCACCGGATGTTCGGGGCGGTCTGTTCAGCCGCCGGCTTGTTCGCGTCCATGGGGTTCGTCCCAGTCGATGACCGGGTTGATCGGGATGATGCGATACGGGTTTATGGTGGCGTGGCTATAGTGATAATGGCGCACGATATGATCGAAATGCACCGTCTCGGCCACGCCCGGCCATTGGTATAGCTCACGCGTCCAGGCCCATAGATTGGGGTATTCGCGCAGCCATTTGCGGTTGCATTTGAAATGCGTGTGATAAACCGGGTCAAAGCGCAGCATGGTGGTGAAAAGCCGCCAATCCGCCTCGGTGATCCGCCCGCCGCAAAGATAGCGGTGGGCCGAGAGGTGCTCTTCCAGCCAGTCGAGCATCTGGAACAGGGGCACTACCGCCTCGTCATAGGCTGTCTGCGAAGTGGCAAACCCGGCCTTGTACACACCGTTATTGATCCGGTCATAGATACGCTCGTTCATCGCATTGATCTGGTCCAGCAGCGCGGCCGGGCAATAATCGTCGCGGTTGCCCGTCAGGTCGTCGAAGGCGCTGTTGAACATGCGGATGATCTCGGCGCTTTCATTGCTGACGATGGTGCCTTGGACCTTGTCCCACAGCACCGGCACCGTCACCCTGCCGGATGCCTTGGGGTCGGCCTTAAGATAAATGTCGCGCAGATAGGGCAGGCCAAAGAGCTGGTCCCCGGTCGCGCCGGGAAAATCAGTCGCAAAGGTCCAGCCTTCGGACAGCATGTCGGGATGAACGACCGAGACGTCGATATGATCGGAAAGCCCCTTGATCGCGCGAAAGATCAGCGTCCGATGCGCCCAGGGGCAGGCATGCGAGACATAGAGGTGATAGCGCCCGCTTTCGGGGGCAAAGCCGCCGCGCCCGCCGGGACCGGGACTGCCGTCCCGGGTGACCCAGTTGCGATAGGCCGTGACGCTGCGCTGAAACCGTCCGCCCGATTTTGCGGTGTCGTACCATTCGTCGTGCCAGACGCCGTCGATCAGCTGCCCCATATCGTCCCCCGTTCGATCCCGAAAACCAAAGCATAGCCCCGCCCGGCGCAGGGGCAAGCCGGACCGTCCGCATTGTCGGCGGTTCTTGCGCCTGTGGGCGATGAAGCCGAATAATCTTCGTCAATATGGCGTAGTTTGGCTGAACTATTTCATTCTTACCGCGCCAGCACCCCCAGCTTTCGCAAGCATTTGCGCGGCAGCAGTGACAGACTGATCGCATAAAACACCATAACGCATGGGAGGAAAAACACATGAAGATCGGCTGCCCCAGGGAAATAAAGCCGCAGGAATTTCGCGTGGGCATGACGCCCGCCGCCGCTGCCGAGGCCGCAGCGCATGGCCATCAGGTCCTGATCGAGGCCGGCGCGGGGCAGGGCGCGGGCTTTGCGGATGAGGATTATCTGGCCGCCGGGGCGCGGATCGTCCCGGATGCCGCTGCCGTTTTTGCCGAGGCCGAGATGATCGTGAAGGTCAAAGAGCCTCAGGCAGCTGAGCGCGCCATGCTGCGTCGTGGCCAGCTGCTCTTTACTTATCTGCACCTTGCACCGGACCCCGAGCAGACGCGGGACCTGCTGGCCTCGGGCGTGACGGCAATCGCCTATGAGACGGTGACGGATGCACGCGGCGGCCTGCCGCTGCTTGCGCCGATGTCCGAGGTGGCGGGGCGGCTTGCCCCTCAGGTCGGCGCATGGGCGCTGCAAAAGGCAAATGGCGGGCGCGGCGTGCTTTTGGGCGGGGTGCCGGGGGTGCGGCCGGCCAATGTGCTGATCATCGGCGGCGGGGTCGTGGGCGCTGCGGCGGCGCGGGTCGCTGTCGGTATGGGCGCGAATGTGACGGTCATGGATCGTTCGTTGCCGCGCCTGTCGCTGCTTGACGATCTGTTCATGGGCAAGCTGACCACCCAGCACGCCAGCGCGGCAGCGACCGCCGACCTGATCCAGACCGCCGATATGGTGGTTGGTGCGGTTCTGGTGCCGGGCGCTGCAGCACCCAAGCTGGTTTCGCGCGACCAGCTTGCCACCATGCCGCGCGGTGCGGTGCTGGTCGATGTCGCTATAGATCAGGGGGGCTGTTTTGAGACATCGCACGCGACCACGCATCAGGACCCGATCTATGAGGTCGATGGGGTAATTCATTACTGCGTGGCGAATATGCCGGGTGCGGTGGCGCGAACCTCGACCCAGGCGCTTGGCAATGCGACGCTGCCTTTTCTGCTGGCGCTTGCGGACAAGGGCTGGCGCCGCGCATTGCAAGAGGATGCGCATCTGCGCGCGGGCCTTGCCACGCATGAGGGGCAGCTGACCTCGCCTCCGGTGGGGGCCTCTCTGGGTCTGGCCGCGATCACCCCGGACGAGGCCTTGGCCGCCTGAGGCAAAAGGGGGCGCTTTACGCGCCCCGTCACTCAGCCGGATTGGAAAACAGCGCCTCGGGGCGCAGGATGCGCAGGGTGCGGCGGCCGCTTTCGATCACGCCTTCGCGGTTTAGCTTGGCAAGGCCGCGGCTGATTGCTTCGCGATTCGCGCCGACGATATTGGCGATCTCGGCATGGGTCGGAACATCGGGCAGGACCCGACCGGGCTTTAGCCCGCCGCGATCAAGCGCAGTCCGCAAAAGCCATGCGCGCAGCCGCTCTTCGACGCTGAGCGAGGTCAGCTCATGCACCCGGTCAGTCAGGGCATGCACGCGCCGGATCAGATGCAGCGTAATCGCGCGCCGGACCGAGGGCTGGCTGTCCATCAGTTCCAGCAGCGCGGCGCCGGGCAATTCGTAAAGCGTACAGGCGTTGCGGGCGTAAAGCGACAGTGAGCGCGGCTCACCCGAAAGGACCGACAGCTCACCACAGGCGTTGCCGGGGCCGATGTCGCTATAGACGATCTCGCGCCCGGTGCTGGTCCAATGCACGGCCAGCACGTTCCCAGACAGCACGAAAAACACCGTTTCTCCGGGGTCGCGCCGCTCAAAAATCAGCTGTCCCTGGGCGAAATGGCGTCGCCGCATCATGGACTCGATCTGGGCAAGCTGCTGTGGGGTAAGATCTGCAAACCACTCCAGATCGCCAAGCCCAAGCGTTTTCGTCATTCCTCCGCGCCCTTTCCTTTTCCCTGTCCGGTTCTGGTTGGCGTCTGTCCAGACCGCCTTTGTGCGCTTCCGCACAGATTTTTACCGATTGATCAGTCAAGAACAACGGCGAACACTCCGTTAACCGGAGGTCAGTGTGACCATGCCGAATCGACCAGACGAAACATGCCGTGTCACCGATCAGCTTGCCGCCAGCGCCGAGGTGTTGCGTCGTGTAGGTCTGACCGCCCTGCATGTGCAGGCCCGGGCGAGCCTGCAAGAGCGGCAGATAAGCCAGATTGCCACCCGCGATACCAGCGCGATTGCCCGCGCCACAACCGAGACCGAGACCGGGCTGCGCGCCATGTCGCGCTATGGGCTTGAGCATCTTTTGCCGCGTACACAGGCACTGTTAACCCAGATCGAGGGGCTTTCCTCGGCGATGGCGGGTTATGACGTGAACGGCGGATCCCCGATTGCCGAGCATCTGCAGGCTGCGGCTGGCGAGCTTGACCGTTGTCGCGTCATTCTGCGCGGCCATGCCCGGCGCGCACCGCGCGGGGCCAGCATGATCCGCTTTGGCGAGCAGCGGCTTTGGGGCGCGCTTGCGGTCGAGCTGCAACGGATCGAGGGCAGCGAGGGGCCGATGATGCATGCCTGTGGCCGGATCGAAAAGTTTGCCTCTGAGCTTGCCTTCGCCATCGAAGAGCTTTTGAAAGAGGGTGAGCCGATGCCGCTTGCCCGCCGCTTTGCGTTTGGCACGACATTGATCGAATCCTCGGGCCGCATGGTCATGTGCGAGCTTGAGCTGCAAAAGATTATCGAGCCCTATCGCCTTGATGCCCGTCAGTTTGCCCGCCCCATGGCCCTGCTGACCCAGCTTGCCGGCCAGTACCGCGACCTTTGCAAGGGATCGCAACAGGTGGCGGCGGCGCTGTGCATCGCCACCCAGGCCAATGCGCAATTCATGGTGACCGGCCGGCTGGAAAAGGACTTGCAGGCCCTTGACCGGTTGCTGTGTACGCTGGCGACGGATTATCGCGGGCTGATGCGGCTGGCTCCCCGTGCCATGGGCCGAGAGCTCGTTGCGCGGCGGTTAGAGATCGAGGTTCCGCTGTGGCGTAAAATCGCGGCGGCCATCGCCGAGCCGCTGGCGCTAAGCCGCGAGACGCCGGATACAGCCGCACCAATGGCCGGCCCGCCTTTGCGATCAGCCGGGCAGGCTGCGCTGCAACAGATCTAGGCGGGTTCAGGCGCCGCTGTCGTGCGGCGCCCCGGCCTGATCATTCCTTGGTGCTGTTGTTGTTGATGCTCATCCCGCGCATGCTCATGCCGCGCCGGCTACGGCTGCGCGAGCCGCCCTGCAAAAGCTGCTCAACCGTCCCGCTTTGCATATCCATGCGGATCGAATAGTCGGCCTTGTCATAGGACCAGACGCGCAGATCATCCAGCGGCATCGGAATGCCTTGTGTCTGATCGCCGCCGCCCTCGCGCCCCAGACCAGAAAGGACGCGGCTTGCAGGCTCGCCCTGCCCATGGACCAGAAACAGCGCCGGTCGGGGCAGGACATGGTAAAGGCCGTTCTGGCCATAGCCGTAGATGCGGGCAAACGCCGCCCCTTCGGATCGCAGCTGCTGTTCCAGCTGTCCCGAGGTGCCAAGGCTGCCGCCTTCGCCCCCCTTGGAACCGGCTTTGTCTTTGGGCTGCGTGCGGATCACCAGATCCTCAAGCACGCGGCCGAAAAGCAGGATGTTTGACGGGCTGAGCAATGTCTCGGGCATCATGGCTCCTATGCTGCGCTATCCAAGGGGCAGAGCGCCATCGCCGGGCTGGCGAGTGCAAGACGCGGGAATCGCACAAGGTAAACGCTATGGCGACCACACGATGTGTAAAGATAGCCGAGCGCAGGGTCTCTGTCGATCTGCTTCGTCAGCGCGAATGATGCCGGGCGAAGTCCTTGCCTAGCAGCTCAAAGAACCGATCAAGGTCGGACAATCCCAATCCTGCCGCATACTCATTCAGATCAGCGGGGATTTCGCGGCCAAGGTGCGTCTCGAAATACCATGCGAGCAGCAGCGGCCGGGGCGGGGTACGCGGCGTCCCTTGATCGGGGCTGGCCAGCGCATTGTCCCGCAGCGTGGAATACCGGTTTTGCAGCCGCAACTGATCCAGCATTGCCGGGTGCAGCGCCCCATCCAGCCGTCGCGCCAGATTTTCCACGCTTGCATGGGCGCGGATCAGCCGCGCCAGCCCGGCATCGTCAAGGCCGTTCTTATGTGCCCATTCATCAAGGTCGCGCTTGCGCAAAAGGCCAAGGGGCAGGCGCAGATCCTCGGCTGCTTTGGCAAGTTCTTTGGGTTGCAGCTTCAGCCCTTCGCGCGTGGCGGCCTGATCAGCGAGATGCTGCAACAGTGCCGCCTGTCTGACCTCGGCATAAGCCGGGCCTTCAAGCCGCAGTTCGTCAAGGATAGCGTCGGCGTCAGGCCCTTCTTCCCGAGGTGCAGGGGTCAGCCATGGCGCATTGACCCAGGCCTCGGTCAATTCAAAGGTAAAGCCGGGCGAAATGGGTGGCTCATCCGATGCAAGGTGGTCGGCGACAGCTTGCAACAGTGCCCGCGCATCTTCGCGTTTGCGATCGACGCGGCCACGGGGCAGCCAGTCGCGCAGCCGCTCGCATGCCGGGGCGGGCAGGGGGACGGCCGCCAGAACCTCGGGCCATGAACGGTCCTGATAGAATAGCGCCTTGGCGGCGGCGGTCAGCGCGCTGGCCTCGGCGGCATCCAGCACGCCCTCGGCCTGCGCACGGGTAATGGTGGCGCGAATATTGACCATGGGTTCGCTGAGGGCGGGGTAGGCGGTTTCGGGCGGGCCGTGCAACAGGGCGACCTCATCATCATCGGTCAGGCGGCCGTCACGGTAATCCTCGAATATGCGGCCGATGCCGCGCATACCGAACTGATGCAGTTCGGCTGCGCGCAGGGCACCCATGCTGGATGCGCCGAATACCGCGATGCCCTGTGACAGCGCCCACAGGATTTCCTTGTGCAGAACAGCCGGTACCCCGTCGAAATAGCCGTCGATGACACCGATTGCCCGGGGGCGCAGGCAGGCTGCCGCGTAAAGTGCGCCCTGACGCACCGGCGGCTGGAACTGAAGGCCGGGCCATGCCGCGCGGTCGCTGTCATCAAGGCTGGGTCCGGCAAAGATGATCGCGGTCATTGCGCCTGCTCCATCGCCAGGGCACGGCGGCCGGGGCGATAAGCAGCGTGGTCGTCCGGCCCCTCAAGCCCCGGAATGACCACCCGCACCACCGGCAGTCCCAGCTGCGGCTTGCTTAGATCAACCGCGACGACCTCATTCATCCCTGTCGCCTGCAACCGTTCAAGCAGCCACTCCAGATCACCGGCAAAACTGTCCTGTGCCTGATCGGCGATGGCGGCGAAATCACGGCGCGGGTGATGGGCGGCGCGCAGGGCGTCAGCCTCGGCGGCGCGTTCGGCCCGGTGGCGGGCGGTGAATTCGGCCGGTGACAGATCGTCCCGCGCGCCCGAGATATAGGTCATGCGCACCTGCACCGCCTCGGTCAGGGCACGCATCAGCGCGATCCCCGGCGAGGGATGGGTGCCAGCGCCGATGCCGTGGTGATGCAAAGGATCGCGCCGGTCGGTAAGCAGGCAGAAAAAAGAAGGCACACCGATGTCGCTTGTCGTTTCCCACAGCGTGATGCCGAACCCGGCGCGCTGAAGCTGCGCCAGTACCTCGCGGCAGGCCGGGTCGTCGATGCTGTCGGGGTCAAGCCCGGTGTCGGCGCGGCGATCAGGGCGGGCGTTCCACAGGGTGGTCGCATCACGCTCGATCAGCTCGCAGATAGCATGGCAAAGCGCCTCGCCCATGCTGTTGCCCGCGCCCAGCCCGTTGCTGCTGCATTCAAAGCAGCCGCTGCCGGGTGGCGGGGGCAGGGTGTAATTCGCCCGCACCATCTCGAACGGTACCCAGCGACTGCTGCCCGAAACCAGCTCATTCCCCTCGATCCACAGCATGACCAGATCGGGGTGAAAGCGGTCCGAGATCCTTGGCAGCCGCGCCAGATCGGCAAAGTCATGGGTGGGCGCAAGTTCGGCCTGACCGCCCAGTTTCAGCGGCTGCTCGATATGTTCGGCATGGTAAAGCTCGGCCGCCTCCATCAGGGCCGATGCCCCGGCGGCGGCAAGGTCCAACCCCTTGCCCTGCGCCACGACAAGCGAGCGCGCATTGGGCCGACAGGCCATCGTGACGGGCAGCCCGATCCGGTCGAGCCCGGTGAGATTGGCCAGCCGCGTGATCCCTATCGCGGGCATCAGTGCGGTCAGCCGCGCCAATGTCTGGGCAGGCGGCACAGTGCGATGGGTCCCGCGACGGTGTTGCTTTTCAGTTTCGGCCCGCAGCGCCATCAGGCAGGGCGAGGCAAGGGTCATGCGCTTTTCTCCTCTGCTCAGCGGGCGGCGATGGGATGGTTGAACCGGGTCTTGGCGATGAAAAGTTGCTTTGCAAGCACTTAAGCCAATGCATGCCCGGTTTCCGTCATCTAGACTTGACAGTTCAGGGGGGGTGGCTTGACCTGCCCCGCAGGTCGTAAGCATTCCAAACGACCAAATGAGGCAGGGTGAGGAGTTGGCGTCAGGACGATGTGTGTGCAGTCAAGTCTGTCCGGCCCCAGGCAGCTGGCGGTGCTTTATGCCGATGTGCATGGCTACACGCGCCTTGTCGAAAAGGACGAGGCGGGGACGGTCGCGCGCCTGACCCGGTCCCAGCATCTGATCCGTGGGCTGGTCAGCGATTATGGAGGCGCTGTCGTCAATACGGCGGGCGACGGGTTGGTCGCGGTCTTTGAAGGTGTCCAAAAGGCGCTGCATTTCGCGCTGGCGATGCAGCGCGAACTGGCGCGCGAAACCGCATGGACCGGGGGCGCAGAGCCGATTTATTATCGAGTCGGCATCTCGATCGGTGATGTTTTCGCGGGCAGGGACGGTGTTTATGGCCACACCGTCAATCTTGCCGCCCGGATCCAAAGCTTTGCCGCACCGGGGGGGATCTGTGTCACCGATACGGTTTATCAGCTGGTGCGCGACAATCCGGCGCTGATCCTGCGCTCGCTTGGCCGCAAGCGGCTTAAAAATATCTCGGCCCCGGTCGAGGTCTTTGCCGTCGCCTCGGCCGAGACCGATGCGGCCCTGCCTGCCGGTGCTGATGCCTCGGCCCTTGCCCGGCCGGGGCGCGAGACGATGACAGATGCCTCGCTTGCCGTTCTGCCGCTTGAGAATATTTCGGGCGATCCGAATGATCTTTATATCTGCCGGGGCATCGTCGCCGATCTGATCACCAGCCTGTGCCGGTTCCGCAATCTGATGGTGATTGCGCGCCATTCCTCTTTCGTGGCGGCGGCCGGGGCCAGTTCGCTGCGCGAGATCGGCCGGAGTCTGGGTGTGCGCTATCTGCTTGCCGGCAGCCTGCGCCGTGCCGAAAACCGTCTGCGGATCACCGTGGACCTGATCGAGGCTGAAAGCGAAAATACCCTGTGGTCCGAACGTTACGACGGCACCATGGCTGACATTTTTGATTTTCAGGACGATGTTGCGGCCATGACAGCGGCGCGCGTTGCCATCCAGATCGAGACGCTTGAGCGCCGCCGCCTCGCCGAACAGATCCACCCCGCGCTATATGCCTATGGCCTTGTCCTGCGCGGCCAGGATATGGGCTTTCGCTTTCGTCCAGAGGCGAACCTGCACGCCCGCCGCCTGTTTGAACAGGCGCAAGAGCTGGACCCTCAATACGGCCGCAGTTATGCCGCCATGTCGCGTACCTTTAACGTCGAATGGCGCTATAACTGGACCAACGATCCCGATGCGGCACTGAACCGGGCGCTGGATCTCGCCAAACGCGCGGTTGAATGCGATCATCTGGACGCGCGCGGTTTTTCGGAAATGGGCCTCGCCCATCTTTACAAAAAGCAGCATGACGAGGCGATCGCTGCCTATGAACATGCCCTGGCCCTGAACCCCAATGACGCCGATCTGTTGGCCTATATGGGCGATTGCCTGGCCTATGTCCGTCAGGGTGAGCGTGCGGTGCAACTGATCGAGCGGGCGATCAGGCTGAATCCCTATCACCCCGACGCCTATCTGTGGTTCCTTGGCGACAGCTATTTCCACATGGGCGATTACGCCCGCGCCATCGAGGCGCTTTACCGCATGCGCGACCGGTCCGAGGCCCACCGCCTGCTGGCCGCCAGTCACGCCCTCCTGGGCAATATGGACGAGGCACGCCACCATGCCCGCGAGGTGATGCGCGTGCATCCGAATTTCACCATCGACCATTGGAAGAAGGTGCCGCCCCTGCGCGACCCCGAAGACCTTGATCTTTACGTGGATGCTCTGCGCAAGGCAGGATTGAATTAGGCAGGGTCCAGCCCCCTATGAGGCATCATCGGCATGGCGGCCAAGCCCCATCCCCATGCCCATACCTGCACCTGTGCCACCACCGCCCATGCCTGTGCCACCACCCCCGCCAGAGCGGCCGCCGCCCTCGCCCCGGCCGCCGCGCGCACTGCCCGACTGTTGGCGGGCCGGACCCTGCAAGGGGATGGTCACATCGGCCGGGACCGGTCCCAGATCCAGCGCCTTGCGAATGAAATCGCGCAGCGAGATCACCAGTTCGGCAGTATGGATTGGCCGTCCGGCCACCATCTCGGCCGCGGCATGGCTG
>Ga0182746_1002299_pt1 | contig 14889 bp, 12 predicted proteins | sample eDN3rd30CBELigOP_FD_128881 | JGI IMG/M metagenome (GOLD analysis project Ga0182746, IMG submission 128881) | Enriched Organic Plus compost microbial communities from Emeryville, California, USA - eDNA 3rd pass 30_C BE-Lig OP (version 2) (version 2) ... | reverse complement strand
GACAGCAAACCAGCGCTCGTCGAGAACATGCTCCTGCTGCGCAAGGAGGACTTCGACGAACTGCTCGACCGTGCCGCCGAACGCGGAGCCGAGCGTTGCCTCGCCCATCTCGGCCTGGAAAACGGCCACGCGGCGCGCGACATCCGCGAGCTGCGTGATCTGCTGGATGCGTGGCGCGATGCCCGGCGCACCGCGTGGCAAACCTTCATCAAAGTGGTCACCACCGGCATCCTGGCCGCGCTGCTGGTCGGTGCCGCCATCAAACTCAAACTGATGGGAGGCATCCAATGACCGCCAAGCCGAAGATCTGCCTTCTGGACGACTGGCGGCGCGTGTTGCGACGGGCCTGGAGCATCCGCTTCTCGCTGCTGGCTGCTGCCTTCACGGCGGCTGAAGTGGTGGTGCCGCTGTTCGGGAATGTACTGCCGCGCGGCGCGTTTGTGCTGCTGGCCTTTGCCGCCAGCATCTGCGCAACCGTTGCTCGCATCGTGGCGCAGCCGGAGATGCACCGATGACCCGCCCACCATCGCCGGTGATGCGCAGAACGGTGGCCGGACTGACGCTGTCCGCCGCAGCCCTAGTCGGCATCGTGCTGCACGAGGGGTACACCGACCGTGCAGTGATCCCCGTCAAGGGCGATGTGCCAACCATTGGTTTCGGTACCACCACCGGAGTGAAGCTGGGCGACACCACTACGCCGCCGAAAGCGCTGGCTCGGGCGCTCACCGACGTGCAGCAGTTCGAGGGTGCACTGAAGCAATGCGTCACCGTGCCGCTGGCCCAGCACGAGTACGACGCGCTGGTGAGCTTTTCCTACAACGTTGGCAGCCGCGCGTTCTGCCAATCCACGCTGGTCAGGAAACTCAACGCCGAGGACTACGCCGGGGCCTGCGCCGAACTGCTGCGCTGGCGCTTCTTCCAGGGTAAGGACTGCGCGCTACCCGCCAATGCGCAGCTGTGCGGCGGGTTGGCCACGCGGCGGCAGGCCGAGTACCGCCAGTGCCTCGGGGAAACGCCATGAACCTGATTCCGTGGCCTTACCGCTGGCTGGCCTTGGCTGCGCTGGCCGTCGCGCTGATCGGCTTCGGCTGGGTTAAGGGCGCGGGTCACGTTCAAGCCCGGTGGGACGCCGCCGTCCAGCAACAAACCCTGCAAGCCACCTCCATCCGCGAGCGTCAAGCGCTGGCCACCGTCAAGGTCGTCACCGAGTACGTCGACCGCGTCCGCATCGTCCGCGAGAAGGGCGACACCATCATCAAGGAGGTTCCCGTCTATGTGCCCGTTCAAGCCGATGCTGCTTGCACTATCAACCGTGGCTTTGTGCGCCTGCACGACGCTGCCGCCGCCGGTGAACTGCCCGAGCCCGCCCGAGACGCTGATGCGGCCACCGCAGGCATTGCGCTCTCTGCCGTCGCCGGAACCGTTGCTGCCAACTACCAGACCTGTCACGAGAACGCCGAGCAGCTAAGGGCGTTGCAAACGTGGATCAGGGAAATGAAGTTTGCCGCTGAACAGTAGCGTTCAGCACGTCATCATGGATTGTTCCAGCAACCCGGGCTCCGCGAATCGAAGAACGTGACCTCTGTGCCAGGCAAGGACCGGCCAATGGCCTTGAGTACCTGATGGCAGAACGCCTGCTGATCTCCGTCTGGTTGCCCCGTGAACACCGAGACAGCCATTCGCTTCGGCGGATTTGCCGATATGGCATCGAGCACGTGCTGATCCCTTTCGTCAAAGCTCCAGCCATACACGACCAAACGCTCTCCGAGGCTGGGCAAAACCTCTTCGTACACGTTCGTCAGGTAGTGGCTCCGACGAATTGCGGCGACTTTCTGCTTGCTGGTTCCCTCGCTTACAAACACGGGCACATAGTGCCCGGACGCCCACCTCCGGGTTATGGTGTCAAGCAAGTCACCTGCGGCTCCCGCGCCAACAGCGAGCTTTGTCTCGTCACCAAGGTAGTCACGCGCAACCGCAAGACTGCCGTGAGGGTAGAAAACCAATGTTGCTCCTGCAGCATGCCCATAGGGTCGCCGCAGATATTCCCAATCCGTCTGGAACTCCCCGTCGTGGAATGCATCCTTGAACCAACTCCCATTCGCCGCGTTGAACAGCAGCATGGCCCAGTACAAGGTGAGGTCGTAGTTCAGGCTGACGACAGTGGGAAATGCGCTCGCAAACGCACCGACCCGTTGTAGGTCGGCGGCAACATCGGCATGCACCGGATGCACGCTGTGCACAGCCTCGATCAGCGCTCTACGGACCTCTTCATAGGCTGCGGAGATGGCAGCCGAAGGCGTCCCCAATGCCCCGTTAACGTGCTCGGCATACCAGCACGCGAGCAGAACATGCTCGAAGTCGGTAGTCCCGAGCTTGGCGAATATTGGGGCAGTGGTGGCGAGCAGTCCTTTTGCGTCAGCAATGCCATGGAGTGTTGGGTATGCGAACTCCTTGTGGATGGCGATACTGGCGCCGTTGCCCAGAAGGAGGGAGCTCCAACCTTCAGCACTGATGTTTGCCCAGGTGTTGATGTCGATTCTGTCCATAATCTTAACTGCGCGTCATTGTGGGTTGATCTCGCCGTGCGAGTCGCCACAGCTATGCAACCCAACCCATGCCGCAAGATCCGGTCTCGTGCAGCCATTCGTGACCGCACAGTTTGCAGCGGTAGTACGCCTCATCAGCAGCGCCCATCATCGACGAGACCTTTCCGCCGTCCTTGTACTCGAGATTTGCATGAGGCTTGGTGCTTCGCGACGCGCCAGTCAAAGCCTTGCAGTCATCGCACATCGGTGCAGGTGCTGATGCATTAATCATGTCGATAGACCTCCATCATCAGACGTCAATTGGTGTCGTCTTCCAGACTTCCTGTGCCAGCGCGATGAGCAATGCGTGGCGCTTCTCGATGGACGCGGCATTCCACACAGGAAAAGCCTCCAGCTTGGCGTTGATCCGGGAAATCGATGTGTTCTGTCCGACCTCGGTCAGCGCCACCAGACTGCGCGTCAAGTAGTTGCCGCTCTTGCCGTACTCTGCCTGCTTGGCCTTGTAGAAATCATTTCCCGCGACGATGTTGATTGGCTTCTCCAGCAAGGTCAGATTGCCAAGACGATTCTTGTAGTCGTCATAGTCCGCGTTCGGGTTCTCTGCTGCCCACGTGGCACGCAGTTCTGCCTTCGGGTTATCGGGCAGGATGTGCTCGATTTCCAGCTTGATGTAGGGCTCCAGACTGCCCGGCGTCTTCAGGCCGCTGAACGCCATCTCGACGTGCTGGGTCAGTCGCGCCAACAGGTAGCGTGTGCGGTACTGCTGCATCGAATACAGCGAAAAGCGCTTGAGGGCGTCGGCCAGTTCCTGCGACTTGCCCGCCATGTTCTTCTCGAAACGGTCGGCGACGAAGGTGTTGAGCTGAACCTTCTGCTTCACCGGATCAGTTGTCTCCGCAATCGCACGCAGCTCGTCGGCCCATTGGGAGAAGCTACGTTCGAGATCCTTGGTCGGTGTCTTGGTGAAGATGTAGAAGAAGAGGAAGCTCTCCAGCTGCGCCACGAAGTGATCGAACAGCGGCTTGGGTAAGTTCGCTGCCGCCAGCAGCAGGACGTAGTGCAAACTGAACGCCCCACCGGTCAACCGCTTGAGGCTGTCCATCGCCAGACTCGGCTTGCCATCGTTGCCGAGGCCATTGGCGAAGGCGAGGTAGTGGTCGACGTTACGAATCACCTTCCGGACGAACTCAAACGGCTTGGCTTCGTAGTCGCACAGCGCCGCGTTGCCCTTGGCGATGAACCAGTCGTAGATCTCGTCCTCGCGCACCACAGCGTCGCCACGTTCGTTCTTGATCACGTAGTTAGCCATCAGGAAGTAGCGTAGGAAACGCAGCGGCTTTTCCTTCTCCTTCTCCAGCGGCTTGGTGATCTTCTTCCACTCGTCCTTGAGCAGGCTGAACTGCGCTTGCTTGACCTGCTTGAACAACAAGTTCTTGAGCAAGTCCATCGGATTCAGGCCGACGCCGCGTTCGTTGATGGTCTCGAAAATCTTCAACGCGCTGCTGACGTCGGTGGAGATTTGGATGAACACCACGTTGTTGGCCAGATAGCCCCAATACTTCTTCAACTTGGCCGTGTCGTCGTAGTTGTCCTTCAGATAGCGGTACAACGTGCTGTAAGCATTGACCAAATTCTCTAGCGATCCGAAGCTGGTGATGCCAGCAGACTGGATGCCAGCGCGCACGGTCTGTGGCTCGGCATCCAGCTCTACCAGTTTGGCCATCACTTCGCCTGCGCTCTCGTAACGCGGTTCCAGCTTCAGTGTGGTGCGCACCTCGCCGTCGCTGTCCACATAGCTGGTCGAGATCAGCCCGGAAATCATCTGGCGCTGTGGCTCGCCCTGGAACAGATGCTTGAGCGCGCACAGCAGCAGGAAGAAGGTGGTCAGGCGCTGCTGGCCGTCTATCACCTCGTAATGGTTCTTCTGATCGGTCGGCGACACCAGCACCGTGCCGATGAAGTATTCCCGTGTTGTGCCCGCATCGATCTGTTCGCCGATGTCCTCCAGCAGCTGATGCACCTCCTTGTCCGTCCAGACGTACTCGCGCTGGTAGTCCGGGACGATGTAGAAGCACTCCCTGAAGGCTTCCTCGATGCTGTACTTGTGGTTTTCTATGCGGGCCATATCTCTCGGCTTTCCTCTTTTCTTGTTTCAGTGAACTGACGCCTCTTGCAGGTGCTGATCAGGTTGTTCCGCGATGCGACACCGACCACCCCGACGACAACGCTTCGGCCTGTTGCAGTACCGTTTGCACTGCCGTGTCTTGGAGATCGGGTGGGTAGCCATACTTGCGAAGGATGCGCTTCACCAGCACCCGCATCCGGGCACGGGCAGAGTCCCGGTGCGCCCAGTCAACCGACACGTTTTCACGCAAGCTCATCAGCAGTTCGTGGGCGATCAGCTTGAGCTTGTCGTCACCCATCATCTGAACCGCACTTTCGTTCTCGGCCAGGGCATCGTAGAAGGCGATCTCCTCGTCTGACAGCCCAGACTCTTCGCCCCGCTGACGCGCCGCACGGATGTCCTTGGCAAGTTGAATCAGCTCTTGCAGCACTTCGGCGGTGGTGATGGCATTGGCGTGGTAGCGCGCTACCGCGTCCTCCAATCGCTCCGAGAAAGCTTTGGTCTGCACCACGTTGGCCTTGCTGCGTGAGCGAATGCCGTCGTTGATCAGCTTGCGCAAGGCTTCCAAGGCAAGGTTCTTCTTCACCATCTGCTGAACTTCGGCGAGGAATTCGTCCGAAAGGATGGAGATGTCCGGACTCTTGATGCCCGCAGCGGCCAGAATGTCCACGATTTCGGTCGAGACCACTGCACGGCTAACAATCTGCTGGATGGCCAGCTCACGCTCTTGCTGGGTCACTCCGGAGCCGGTACTGCTCTTCACCAGCGCTGCGCGGATCGCCTGGAAGAAGCCGACTTCCTCCCGGATTTGGCGAGCCTCGTCAGAGGCGGATGCCAGGGCGAAGGCCTTGGACAGCGCTAGCACGGCATCCTGATATCGACGGTGAGCGTTCTTCTTGCCTTCCTTGGTCTTCTCTTGCGCTGCCAGCTTCTGTTGCAGGTCGAGAATCCACTCGATGGCTCCCGCCATCATCGCCAGGCGCGCCTGCGGCGTGCCGCTCATCGCGGAGACGTAGTCGTAGCCGTGAAACATGTCGCGCACGACCTCGTACTTCTCCATCATCACCGCGATGGCCTCACGCTCGTCGATACCGGTGTTTTCACGGTCGCGCGGCGAGTATTGGGCCAGTGCACTTTTCAGGTTTTGCGCAATGCCGATGTAGTCGACGATCAGCCCGGCAGGCTTGTCACGGAACACGCGGTTCACCCGCGCAATCGCCTGCATCAGGCCGTGGCCCTGCATCGGCTTGTCCACGTACATCGTGTGCATACACGGCGCGTCAAAGCCGGTCAGCCACATATCCCGCACGATCACCAGCTTGAGCGGGTCTTTGGGATCGCGGGCACGCTTGGCCAGCAAATCGCGCCGGGCCTTGTTGCCAATGTGCTGCTGCCACTCCTGCGGGTCGCTTGCCGCGCCGGTCATCACGATCTTGACCACGCCCGCGTTGTCATCGGTGCTGTGCCAGTCCGGGCGCAACTTGACGATCTCATCGTAGAGCTTGACGCAGATGCGGCGGCTCATACACACCACCATCGCCTTGCCGTCGAGGGCTGCCACGCGATCCTCGAAGTGAGCGACCATGTCCTTGGCCACCAGAGCAAGGCGCTTGTCGCTGCCAACCAGCGCTTCGACCGTTGCCCACTTTTTCTTGAAGCGTTCCTGGTCGGCCTCTTCGTCTCCTTCAGTCAATTCGTTGACCTCGGCGTCGATCTTCGGCTTCTCGTCCTCGTCGAGTTCGATGCGCGCCAGCCGCGATTCGTAATAAATCGGCACGGTTGCGCCATCCTCGACAGCGCGGCTGATGTCGTAGATGTCGATGTAGTGGCCGAACACCGCCGGGGTGTTGACGTCGTCCGCCTCGATGGGCGTGCCGGTAAAACCGATGAAGGATGCGTTCGGCAGCGCGTCGCGCATGTACTTGGCAAAGCCGTAGGAGATCTCGCCGGTCTTGGCATCCACCTTGGCCTTGAAACCGTATTGGCTGCGGTGGGCCTCGTCCGCGATGACGACGACGTTGCGGCGCGTGGTGAGCGGCTCCGCAATCTCGCCGAACTTCTGCAAGGTCGTGAAAATCACGCCTCCGGACGCCCGGTTGAGCAGTTCCTTCAAGTGATCACGTCCTTCGGCCTGCACCGGCGTCTGCCGGATCAAGTCGCGGCACATCGAAAAGGTGGCGAAGAGCTGGTCGTCCAGGTCGTTACGGTCGGTGAGCACCACCAGCGTGGGGTTTTCCAACGCCGGGTGCTTGACCAGTTGCCCGGCATAGAAGGCCATCAACAGGCTTTTGCCCGAGCCTTGCGTGTGCCAGATCACACCCACACGCCGGTCGCCGGGGCGCTGGGTCTTGGCCGACGGCAGGCCGTAGTCCGCCGGATCTTCCCGCACCGTATTCGCGGGCGGCATGGCGCGCACCGTCTGTTCCACCGCTTTCTTCACTGCGTGAAACTGGTGGTAGCCCGCGATGATCTTGGCCAGCCCCGAACCGGTTTCGGCAAACACCGTGAAATCGCGCAGCAGAGCAAGCAGGCGGCGATGCTCGAACACACCTTCGATCAGGGTCGAGAGTTCCGGCGCACCCTTCGGGGCAATGGCCGTGCCGTCGGTCGTGCGCCACGGCATGAAGCGCTCGAGGTCTGCAGACAGTGACCCCACGCGGGCCGCAATACCGTCCGACGTGACCAACAGCGCGTTGGTGTGGAAGAGCTGCGGGATTTGCTGCTTGTAGGTCTGCAGTTGGTTGAACGCGCCCAAGAGATGGGCCCCGGCGCTGCCCGGAGCCTTCAGCTCGATCACGCCCAGCGGCAACCCGTTCACGAACACCACCACATCGGGACGCCGGTTGTTCTGACCGTTGATCACCACGAACTGGCTCACCGCCAACCAGTCGTTCTGCTCAGGATTTTCGAAGTCGATGAGCGTGACCTTGCCCGCTGTCAGCGTGCCGTCGTTCGCGTAGTACTCGACGTCCACGCCTTCCGTCATCAGCTTGTGGAGACGGCGGTTCTCTTCGAGCAACGATGGCAGCTCGGACTGCATCACGCGCCGGACGGCATCCTGACGCGCCTCCAGTGGCAGATGAGGGTTCAGCCGTGCAACGGCGTCCTCGAACCGCTTCTTGAGCACGACTTCATCGTGGCTCTCCCGCTCCGGTCGGTGTCCATCGGGGCCGATGTCCTCCTCGCGTTCGATGCTGTAATCGAGCGCGCGCAGCTGATCCAGCAGCGCTTGCTCCACGGCGGCCTCCGACAGAAATGCCATTACGGTTCTCCTTGTTCTTCTACGGGCTCCACGTCCGGAGCCGGTGCCCCGCGCGCAGCGTTCAACGCCTCCACATAGGCGCCCCGATCCAGCAGGTAAAGCAGTCGGCTAACTTCGATGTTGATGGGTAGCTCATCGCCTCCCGGCAGCAGGAAGCGCAAAGTTGGTGAGTCGCCGTCTGCGGCGTCCACCGCCAGCCCCACGTGCGCGTCGATCAGCGCGTTGTCATCTGCAAATCGCTCCCACGGCTCACGAGAGCTGATCGGGTCGAGCTGCGCATCCAGATAGGCCTGGTGCAGAAAGGCCACGATGGCATCTGCCGCCAGAACCGCGCTACGGCGGTGGTGCTCGGCCAGCCGTTCCAGATACGGGTCTTTGCCGTGGCTGGCGGGGCCTGCTTTGTTGCGCAGGTCGTTCAGCGCGTCGGCCAATTTGTGATGGCTGGACACCAGCTTCTTGAACCGGTCGTCACGCACATCGCCCAGCTTGAGCGCGCGAATGGCTGCGGTCAGCCAGTCCGACAGCGAGGGCGTCTCCTGCGTCGGCTTGAGCGGGGCTTGCTGGGTGTGGAAACTTTCCACCACGACTCGGCAGACCACCTCGACGACGGTTTTGGCGCAGTCGATGCACGCGTCGTTGTTCTGCTCCAGATTGCGCTCCATCGCCTCGAAGGTCTGCTGCAACATCGGCGCGTCGCGCCAATGGCCGCAGGCCTCGCGGATGCCGGGGCACCAGTCAATCGTCATTTCTCGATGCCCGATATATCTATACCGAGCGCAGCCGATTCTCGCTTTAAGAACCACACGCGGCAGCGGTCATGAATCAACTGATGAAAGCCTCGAATGGTTGACCCCCAAACAAGGTTTCCGAGCGTGAGCACGAACAAGATAGCTAAAGTCGACGGAAGAGCCATGTTCCATATAGCATTTTCAGACCTAACCCCTAAACTGGCGGCAAGGCCGACCACAAGCGTCGCTACGATTCCGATGGACACGGCCCATGCGCAATACCCGGCCTTGCGATTGCAGCGCCAATACAAGCGCTGCTGGATGCGCAGCTTTTCATCACGTTCCGCGTTGAGCTGTTCTTGGGTCTGAGTGTGAGCAGTCTTCTCAGCCGAGAGCTTATTGCTCTCTTCGCGCTTAATTTCCTCCGTGACGCGGCTAAGAACTTCAGTGATTGTCTGCTCGCTCAATGACTCTTCTTCGCCGAGCGTCAGAGTCATCAGTTCTTCTTGGGCCAACTGACTGCTTCTAAGGAGTTGAAGGTCCCTGGCCGTGATGGAATGCTGCTTTTCCAGTTTCTCCACTTCTGACAGGTATTTGTCCCATATCCCCTGTGAAGGTTGAAGCGCAGCATATGAAAATGCGAGAACCTCCCGCATTGGAATGGCGGGCGCGCCCATGGGCGCCTTAAGCCACGCCATATTGGCCAAGCTGAAATCCGTAATAACGGTCGAAACCTCGCGTGACTCCTGATGTTTTTCGCCGTACTGGAATGCTGCTCTCGCGAAAGCCGTGTTGCATGTGACAAGAACGGCCCTACACTTCTCGATATTTTTAGGTGATGTATGCGCTCTCAGCACATAGATGCTACGAACGGAATTGACGTCATGTTCTTTGGCGTAGGGGTTGGAATACTGGAGTTCTCCATCAAGCGTTTTAGAGAAAATAGTTTCGTCAATTTGAAAGTCAGCCACATAGCGAGGCGTTGCAATGACATTAACCTTGGCATCGTTCAACCTCTCGTCAACTTGACCTGCCAGAATTAGTAGGTCTGATTTTGTCGTTCCTCGCTGCCGTGCCTCGGTCACAATTGCACCACGCCCCTTGAAGGACTCAAGGTGATTGGCCGCACCTCTGATCACGCTCTCCAACTCGTTGCGGGAGTGCTCAAACGCGCTGACAGTTCCGCCAAGCGAAATCAAAAGATCGATTAACTCGCTGATCGAATCTTTCTTGGCATCGCCTTCCAGTCCGAGTAGCCGAACCAGAAGTGGCGTATCCAGATAGAACGTCACCCCGTGATAGGTCTTGGGAACACTCTGTAGATCTGGACACAACAGCGCATTCGCCAGCATGTGCCCCTGAACAACGACGAGAAAACTATCGAATCGTTCAGGGTCACTTTTCTGCAGATTCAGAACATACTTGCTGACAAGAACAATCTGAGCGTTATGGTGTCCTTCGATATTTGGTATCGCGGTTCCACGAAGATATGCTCGCAAGCACTGGATGTCGAATTGGGAAAGAAACGCGCGCACCGCCACATCCGCTTCGTCATCGCTTGAGATCGGCTTTCCTGTGGACTTCGAGAACTCACGCAATCCGGTCAATACGGCGTTGATGTGTCGCGCGGCGCTGGCCTTTTCGGAACCTATCTTGGGATCGGGCAGTTCTCCAGTTACCTGATAGACGCCATCCGTTTTCTTGAGTGGATGATGTCGAGAAAGGCGTTTGAGCACCAGTTGAATTGCCCTTGCTGGTATTTCCATCCCGAAGTCGGAGCGGATATAGTCCCGTACCCCGATATCGGTCACTGGATTCAGGCGGTGATCGACAAGCACCTGGAGAATAAACGGCCGAAGATAGTCGAGGTAGTCCTGTCCCTGATCGACATGCACCTTCAGCATGGCCAAGCTGGTCAGCGTGGATGAACTCATCAGATGACGCCTCCCAAGAACTTATCGACATCGCCAACCCGCAGTTCGCCGGAGATCAACTTGGGCAGCAGGGTGTCGCGCAGTTGGGCGAGGGAGCGGGACTCACGTTCGTTTTCTGCTAGCTGTCGATAAAGGGAAACAGCCAACCTTGTGAAACTTGTCAGCACCGGGTCGGAAGGAACTACGACGTGAAGTGGTCGGAAGTTGCTTTTGCTGATCTCCTGAAACGTCGAGCCGTTGGCATTGCCGACAATGGCATCCATGCTTTCCCTGCACCACTGCAGGACGAAGACATTTGGCAGAGCGCCATCACATTTCATCGCGATGAAGCCTTGGTTGATCGCTGTCGGAACTTCGGCAATCGCCAAATAGCCAATTGGTGCCCGTGAAGAGAGCAACACCGTGCCGACTGGCAAGAGGCCAGAACTGATCTTTGCAAGACCGGCATCCGTAACCTTTCGATCCGTGTCCAGCAAAACGGGAAACTTCAGGGCGGACAGGTCTTTGGGCGTTGCCCAGCAGTGTTGCCCGCCTTCCCAAAACTCCGGTTCCTTGGTGCTGGGCGTGGACCCGCCGCAGACCGTCACTTCTTCGCCAATCGTCGAATGACGCCACCCCTCCGGAATCTCCCCCAGTTCCGAATCCACCAGCCGATCGGGAAAGAGGTCGTAGAGGTGGGCGGGGAGGCCGGGGAGGGATTGGCCGCGCTGCCAGCGGCCTTCCGTCTTGGCGCGCACGGGCTCGAAGTCCACGAACCAGGCCTTGAACAGGGCGCGGGCCATGGCTTCCAGCGTTTGGTTCTGCTTGCGGTTGAGTTCGATCTTGTCGTCCAGCGTGCCGAGGATATGGGCGATTGCTTTACGCTCGCTCTCTTCCGGCAAAGGAATTTGCAGTTCGCGAAGATCTTTCAGATTGATTGTGGTTTGAACGGTAGTGTTTGCGGCAACACCGAGCTGATATTGAGATTTCGGCGAGCGTAGTACTAAAGAGATCCAACGGGAAAGGTCTGGATCTCTAGGCCGAATCATCGCAACGGCTCTTGCAATGTTCCAGCCGTTGAGTTCAGGCGTGACGACGGCAACTTGACCGACTGAACCAACGATTGTGAGAAGGATATCGCCAGCCTTAATGCGCGTCCTTTTGTACTTTCCCTCGATTTCGGGAGAAATCCGCATAACCTCCGAAAGATCAAGAGAATGCCCACGGAAGTTATTGACTCGCAGCATAGGCAGCCCTGTAGGCTGCTCCTGCCCCGGTTGCACCACACCGTAAGTCACAGGCGTTTCGGTTAGCTCTGACAAAGGGACATGGGCCCACTCACTCGCCATACCCAAGCTCCCTCAGGTTGGCCTCGATCGCCGCATCCAGCCGTGCCGCTTCCGCCCGCTGCTGGCGCCACTGCGCTGCCAGCCGGGCCATCTTTTCCGCGAACGGCTCGCCGTCATCTTCCTGCTCCGCCGCGCCCACATAGCGCCCCGGCGTGAGCACATGGTCATGCTTGCGGATCTCGTCCAGCGTGGCGGACTTGCAGAAGCCGGGCACGTCGGCGTACTCGCCCGCGTCCTTCTCACCGCGCCAGGCGTGGTAGGTGTCGGCGATCTTCTTGATTTCTTCGTCGGTGAGTTCGCGGCGGGTGCGGTCCACCATCACGCCCATGTGGCGGGCGTCGATGAACAGCACCTGCCCGCGGCGGTCGCGCAGGCCACCCTTCTTACTGTTTGCGGTGTTCTTGTTGCGGGCCAGGAACCACAGGCAGGCGGGGATCTGGGTGGAATAGAACAGCTGCCCCGGCAGCGCCACCATGCAGTCCACCACGTCCGCTTCCAGCATGGCCTTGCGGATCTCGCCTTCGCCGCTCTGCTGCGAGCTCATGGAGCCGTTGGCCAGCACCACACCCGCGGTGCCGTTGGGGGCGAGGTGGTGGTGGATGTGCTGCAGCCAGGCGTAGTTGGCATTGCCCACGGGCGGCACGCCGAACTGCCAGCGCACGTCCTCGCGCAGGCGCTCGCCGCCCCAGTCGGAGATGTTGAATGGCGGATTGGCGAGGATGAAGTCGGCCCTGAGGTCGCGCAGCTCGTCCTTGTGGAAGCTGCCCTCGTTGTTCCAGCGGATGTCGGCGTCGATGCCGCGCACCGCCAGGTTCATCTTGCACAGGCGCCAGGTGGTGTAGTTGCTCTCCTGGCCGTAGATGGCAATGTCGCCGATGCGGCCGCCGTGCTCCTCCACGAACTTTTCCGACTGCACGAACATGCCGCCGGAGCCGCAGCAGGGGTCGTAGACGCGGCCGGTGTAGGGTTCCAGCATTTCCACCAGCACGCGCACCACCGAGCGCGGGGTGTAGAACTCGCCGCCGCGCTTGCCTTCAGCACCAGCAAACTGGCCAAGGAAGTATTCATACACGCGGCCGAGGATGTCCTTCGATTTGTCGCCTTCCTCGTTCAGTGCGATGCCGGAGATCAGGTCGATGAGCTCGCCCAGCATCACCTTGTTGAGCGCAGGGCGGGCGTAGTCCTTGGGCAGCACGCCCTTCAAGGATTCGTTCTCCTTCTCGATGGCGCGCATGGCGTCATCGATCAGGGTGCCGATGGTGGGCTGTTTGGCGTTGGCCTGCAGGTGCGACCAGCGCGCTTCCCTGGGCACCCAGAACACGTTGTCGGCCAGGTATTCGTCGCGGTCTTCGGCGGCGGCCGGGTCTTCGGCCAGTAGCGCCTGGTGCTTAGCCTTGAAGGCGTCGGAGATGTATTTCAGGAAGATCAGCCCAAGCGCCACGTGCTTGTAGTCGCTGGGTTCCATATTGCCGCGCAGTTTGTCGGCGGCCTTGAAAAGTTCAGCCTCGAAGCCGAGGTTGCCTCCGTTGCCGTTCTTGCTGGTTTCGTTCTGTGCCATCGTGTTCTTATCCTTTGCGTAATGTCTTTGCTGCCGGGGCTTGATAGCCCGGCGCGAGCTTGGCGTTCTCGACGCCGTACAGCGCCAGCGGATCGCTTAAGGCCAGGCGGTACTGTTCTTCCTTGAGGCGGTGGTCAGGCGAGCAGTCCACGCTCCAGCGCAGCAGCATGTAGCCCGCGACGGCGGCGCGAACGCGCAGCTTGAGCGAGCCTTCCTTCATGCCGTAGTCCATCCGGATGATGTCTGGGCGGGCCAGGCGCGGATGGGGAACCAGCTCCAGCTCGACGATGCGCGTCCACTGGATGTCGTTGTCCGGGCGCTCGTTGGGCTGTGGCTCCTCGTCGAGCAGCGTCGGAGCTTCGATGCGGGTGACGACGAAGTCCCGAAACTCTCCGCTCTTGCGATCAAAGGCCCGGACGTGCCAGCGCAGGCCGGTATCCACCAGCGCAAAGGGCACGATGACCCGCTCAGACTCACCGCTGCTCATCGAGTGGTAGCGGATGGCGACTGGCCGTTTGGCGTGGATCGCTCGGCAGACCGGGGCCAGCACATCCATCCTCGGGCTGCTCAGAGCGGTGGGCGACTCGCACGGCAGCAGCGGCTGCAAGGACTGATTCGGGCCGTTGACGCCATCGCCAAATCCCATCGCTAGCGCCGACAGCACGCGCTGCGGGGCGTGGTCGAACAGCGGAGAGAACGCCTGCCCGATGCGGTAGATCTTGTGGCTACCGTCAAAGGTGATGTTCTGCGGCGCGATTTCCCGGTACAGCGCCAAGTCGCGCGTCGCCCCTGCCGGAGCCACACCGAAGCGCTCAATCAGGTCTGGGCGACCGATCTCGCCGAAGAAGTAGAGCCGGAAGTCGATGTAGGCCAGCCGCTCGCGCTGGGCGTGGCTCAAGCTCTCGACGCGCTGGGGTTGAGTCACCGAAGGCTCCTCACCCAAGACGGACGAGCGAAAGACTGTGATTGGTTTTATGTTTGTCCATTGCCAGGCTGTTCACATCATCAAACTGATGACATTATGCGCCACTGCTTGTAGCTGAGCAAGCAATCGAAGTGGACAAATCATCGAATCCACGCCCTCAGGGCCGAGGCGTTACTATCTAGATCGGATTACGGACGCGGGTTCGGTTCCGTGCTCCACCACCAATAATGAAACCCCAACCGTTCTCGGTTGGGGTTTTTTCTTGCCTGATCGCGCCGGTTCCCGCGTGTTCTTGGGGGCTCCTGCGGAAGCCTGCGGACTTCGCCCGCCGCCTGAATTGGCCGTTCCGGGCCACATTCCACTTTCTCCTAGCCATTCCTCGCTCCGACCTCGCTCCCTGAAAGTTGCCCGAAGTCCGCAAGGGCCACAAGTCAGCGCCATACAGATCAAAGGGTTACGCGCGGACGAATCAAGCGGTTGGAT
>Ga0182746_1002295_pt1 | contig 14915 bp, 13 predicted proteins | sample eDN3rd30CBELigOP_FD_128881 | JGI IMG/M metagenome (GOLD analysis project Ga0182746, IMG submission 128881) | Enriched Organic Plus compost microbial communities from Emeryville, California, USA - eDNA 3rd pass 30_C BE-Lig OP (version 2) (version 2) ... | reverse complement strand
TAAGGGGCCAGTGCGCCATGGCTCGCGCCAGCTATGTGGCCAGCGCGCGCGCCATGGCGCACCCCCCAACTGGCCGGACTTTACGCCGCCGCCCCGGCCGACTTTTGCTCCGCCGTTGACACCCGAGGCCGAGTTGCAAAGACACGGCATTGCGGTCAAGCAGCGGCTGGAAGGTGTCGGTCAGAACCTGCAGGACCACCTTGAATTTCCGGCGATTCGCTTCTGCACCGGCCGCTATGGCTATTTTGGCGAAGATGGTCCGCTGCGTTCGATCAAGAATGGCTTGCAATATCTGTTGTTCGGCACTGGGCCGGTCATGTCCAATGTCACCGAGGCTTGTGCCTTTGTGAATGTGGATGACCCCGAGCAAGAGCCAAACATCCAGATGCATTTCGTGCCTATCGTCTTCATGGAGGGCTATGTTCAGCAGCCGATCAAACGTGCGGGGGTCACGATCAACCCTTGCGTGCTGCGTCCTGAAAGCAGGGGTGAGGTCCGGCTGCGTTGCGCTGATCCTGAAGCTCTGCCTGTTGTCGATCCGCGTTATCTTACCGCTCCCGGGGATATGCGCCTGTCGCTGAAAGGATTGGCTTGCGCCCGGCATATCCTGACCCAGTCTGCCTTTGCCCCTTACGTCGAAAAGGCCGAGGCCTTTCCCGGTGAAGACGTGCAGGACGAAGCCTCGTTGCGGGCTTACATCAGGTCGCGTGGAAAAACGGTTTATCATCCGGTCGGCACCTGTCGCATGGGCAAGGATGACCGCGCGGTCGTGGATCCGGAACTGCGGGTCAGGGGGCTGCGTAACCTGCGGATCGTCGATAACTCGGTCATGCCCAGTCTGATCTCCGGCAACACCAATGCGACGGCAATCATGATCGGTGAAAAGGCCTCGGACCTGATCCGGGGGCTGCCCCCGCTGCCGGCCTCGAACGCCTGAAGCCCTTGTCGCGCAGTTGGGAGGATGCCAAAACGGTTGGGAGGTGAGGTGTAGTGATGACGGCATTGAACAAGATCGCCAAGAGCAATCTTTCCGAGCAGGTCTACAGCTCGATCCGCGAGTCGTTGATGGAGGGGCGCTATCAGCCCGGTGACCGGCTGACCATCGCCAGTCTGGCCGAACAGCTTGGCGTCTCGATCACGCCGGTGCGCGAGGCGATCTTTCGCCTCGTGACCGAGCGGGCGCTGGAAATGCGTGCGGCAACCTCGATCCATGTCCGCCGCCTGACCCCCGAAGAGCTGCGCGAAATCCAGACCATCCGTCATCACATCGAGGGCGAGGCTTCCGCGCAGGCGGCGCTTCGCATCTCGCCCTCCGAACTGAGAGAGCTGGAAAAACTGCAGGCTGCATTCTCACGTGCGGCGGCGACGGACCCTGTCGAGGCCTCGCGTCTGAACCGTGAATTCCATTTCCGGGTCGCCGAGGCCGGCGAGATGCCGCAGATGCTGGCGATCATCGAAGGTATGTGGGCGCAGATGGGGCCGCTCATCCACATGTATCACCTCAATACTCCGCGCAGGGTGCTGGTCAGCGAGGATCACGGCCATTATCCGGTGCTGCGCGCACTTGCAGCCAGGGATCCCGAGGCGGCACGGCAGGCCATTCAGGCCGATATTGGTGTCGGCAGCGTCATGGTTGACTGGCTGGAAACCAACGGGGTGGTATGAACCAGCCCCGTTGATCAGTCTTAAAGCTCGATCCAGGTTGTTTTCAGCTCGGTATATTTATCCAGCGCGTGCAGTGATTTATCGCGACCGTTACCGGATTGCTTGAAACCTCCAAAGGGTACTGTCACGTCGCCGTGGTCATAGCAATTGACCCAGACCGTTCCTGCACGTAGCCGGCGGGCCATTCTGTGCGCCCTTGACAGATCGCGGGTCCAGACCGCTGCGGCCAGCCCGTAACTGCTGTCATTGGCGACCCGCGCCGCCTCCTCGTCATTGGCGACGGTGATGGCTGAAAGGACGGGGCCAAAGATTTCTTCTCGCGCAATGGTCATGTCGTTCGTCACATCGGCAAAGATCGTCGGATTGACGTAGTAGCCATCAAGCGGCGTCTGTGGCCGGTTACCGCCAAGGATAAGCTTTGCGCCTTCCTCTTGTCCCTTGGCGATATAGCTCTCGACCCGGTTGCGATGGTCGGCTTCGACCAACGCACCCATGCGCGTTTCGGGGTTCAACGGATCGCCCGGTCGGATGGCTTTGGCGGTGTCCACCACGATTTCCAGAAACTCGTCGCGGATGCGCTCTGACAGGATCAGGCGCGATGGTGCGACACAGACTTCACCCTGGTTGAAGCAGATGGCCGTGGCTGCACGTTCTGCGGCGGCGCGCAGCTCGGGAACGTCGTCCAGAATGATGTTGGGGGATTTTCCGCCGCACTCCAGCCAGACCCGCTTCATGTTCGACTGCCCGGCATATTGCAGGAACAGCTTCCCGACCTCGCCCGAGCCGGTAAAGGCGACGCAGTCCACATCCATATGCAAACCCAGTGCCTTGCCCGCGGTCGGACCGAATCCGGGCAGTACGTTGAACACACCGTCCGGAATGCCGGCTTCGGCGGCAAGTTCGGCCAGGCGGATCGCAGTCAGCGGCGATTGTTCGGCAGGTTTGAGAATGGCCGAGTTGCCGGCGGCCAGGGCAGGGGCCAGCTTCCATGCGGCCATAAGCATTGGAAAGTTCCAGGGAACCACTGCTGCCACCACGCCGATCGCTTCACGCGTGATCAGACCCAGCTGGCCAGGACCAGTGGGGGCAATCTCGTCATAAAGCTTGTCGGAACACTCTGCGTACCATTGCAGCGTCTCCAGCACGACATGCACGTCGATGGCGCGGCTTTCGGCAATGGGCTTGGCGCGGGCAAGCCAGCGCCACCAAAACCAGGCTGACGATGCACAGCAGCCACGCTGATCATCCCTCGAACGCGCAGCCGAGTACAGCGCGCTCGTCGTTCTGGAGTGCCGCGAACGATTGGGCTTTGATGACCGACAGGGTCGCCGTTCCTTGGCAATCGCCACCGCCACAGTGCGACCCGGCTTGCTTTCCCAAGGCTTTCATGTGGCTCCCAGCCCACAACGCCGCATCCGCTGCAAGCGGCACGAAACAGAGCTAACTTATTGCCCTGTATACGGTTTCAAGCCTCGCGTGATCTGCACGAAGAGCTTGGCACCGGCCCTTTTTGTGCCGCTGGCGGTTGGCGACCCTTTTGATCAATTGGCAGAGACCGCCGTGCCCTGGGGTTTTCAGAATCAGCGATCCTTTGCATTTTGCTGCAGAGGCTGAGCTGGTCCGCCTAAACGCAGGAGGCAGGACCGCGGGCATGTTCGGTCGGGCCTCTCCAGTACATTTCCGGTCTGAGGCAGCAAACGCATCAAATTGCCGACTGGATCGGGGGACTGACGTTTGCTCCAATGTTGGTATGTCCGGTTTTTTGAAAGGATTTTTGTGCCTCGGGCATGACCGGCGTGCAGGAGTGCAACTTCGTTTGACAGCCTGCGAGCGCACGATCGCGCTTGGCTTTCTCTTTCCAGAGAGCCGTCAACTTTGCCTTAAGCCGTGTCCGTGTATCAGGGTGGTAGGCTACGCTGACGGTTGGGGATCATGCTACTCCGGTAACATCCGCCCTTTCAGCAGGTCGACAAAGGCCCGGATATGGGGCTGACGCAGCGCCTGGGGTCGGGTGACCAGGAAAACCTCCAGGCCCGGCAGGACCTGACCGGGAAAAGGCTCGACCAGATCTTTTGCCAGCACGCGGGGCAGGGCGCCTGCGCCATGGCCGCGCTGCACCGCGGCCAGTTGCGCGGCAAAGGATGAAACCCGGATGCGGATATTCCCGAACCCAGCCGTCCGCGCAACTTTCATATGGGGCAGTTGGTCCAGCGGCGGCAGTAAGCCGATCATCGGCAATGTTTCTGGCCGCAGGCCGGGGCGGGCAGCAATTTCAGGGGTGGAAAAGATGCGAAATTCAATATCCGCGAGCCGTTGATAAATCAGCGAGGGTTCGCCCAGATGCAGGGTGCGGATGGCGATGTCGGACGCGCCCTGCGCCAATTTCACCAGTTCGGCCGTGATCGACAGGTCCACAGTACAACCGGGATTCAGGGTGGTGAATTCAGCCGCGATATCGGTCAGAGGGCCGACAAAGCCCTCGCCCGCCGTGATCCTGATCCGGCCTGACAAACCACTCGCTTCTGGCGGCGGGACCAGTGCGGATTCAAAATCCTGTGCCGCCTGCACCAGTGCTGAGCCACGCGCCGTCAGCCGTGTGCCATCGGCCCCGCGTTCGACCAGCGCCGCACCGATCACGGTCTCAAGCTGGGTGATGCGGCGCGACAGCGTCGAGGCGGCCATGCCAAGTGTCTCGCCCGCGCGCAAAAAGCTGCCGCGCCGCGCCACCGCCAGCAAAAGGCGAAGATCGTCCCAGTTCATAGAATAACTCCGGCCCAGTTTTGCGGATACGCAAATCTGTTTTGCCACAGCGTGCGTTCTGCGCAAACCCCTCCGACGCTATTTAAGCCGGGAAGGGGTGCATTCCGCGCCTTGCAGGATCATCGACATGCAGACCGTATTCGTTACCGGTGCGACCGGGCTTCTGGGCAACAACCTCGTGCGGCTTTTGCTGGAACGTGGCGTGAGGGTGCGGGCCTTGGCCAGATCCCGCTCCAAGGCCGAGGCGCAGTTCGGCCAGCTTCCCGGACTTGAGATTATCGAAGGCGACATGCAGGATGTCGCGCATTTCGCCCCGTCGCTGGCAGGCTGTGATGTGGTGTTCCACACCGCAGCCTACTTCCGCGAAAGCTATGGTGGCGGAAAGCATTGGGCGATGCTGAAACGGATCAATGTCGATGCCACGGCAGAGTTGCTCACGGCTGCCCATGCGGCGGGTGTGCGGCGCTTCATCCATACCAGCTCGATTGCGGTGGTGAACGGGCCGCGTGGCGCGTTGATCGACGAAACGATGGCCCGCGATCCGCGCGATGCCGACGATTATTATCGCAGCAAGATGCAATCGGACCGCGTGGTGCAGGATTTTCTGCGCCACCATCCCGAGATGTTTGCGACTTTTGTGATGCCGGGCTGGATGCACGGTCCCGGCGATCTGGGGCCGACTGCGGCAGGCCAGTTCACGCTGGACTACTTGCGGCGCGCGCTGCCTGGCATTCCTCCGGGCACATTTTCCTTTGTCGATGCCCGGGATGTGGCATTTGCTTTGGTCGCGGCGGCGGAAAAGGGGCGGCGGGGCGAGCATTATCTGGCCGCTGGGCGCCATATCGCCATGCACGATCTTGTGCAGATTTACGAGCATGTTACCGGCGCACCTGCTCCAAAGCGTCAGATCCCGGTCGCGGTGCTGTGGCCGATCGCGACAATGCAAGAGATCATCGCCCGCATTACCGGCCGTCCGGCGCTGCTGAGTCTTGCGACTGTACGCACCATGCGCGCCGAGGCCGAGCGCACGCGTTTCAATCCGGAGAAATCGCGCGATGAGCTGGGGCTGACTTTCCGCCCCATAGCCGAAACCATCCGCGACGAGGTCGACTGGTTCAAGGCGCATGGCATGATCTGAATGCAAAAGCCGGATGATGCCCGGGCTCGCAGCAGTCTTTACGATGACATCATAAGCAGAATCGTCGGGGAGTCTGAGCAAGGCCGTCTGCCTTGGGTCCAGCCTTTCTGGATGGGGGCGAAGGTTTCCTCCTGTCATATCCCGGAATGCGGCACCTCCGGCAGCATTCCGGGATCAACGTGCTGTTTCCCGGCCAACCGCGCCGATATCAGCCTGATCCGGCTGACTGTCCGCCGAGATGGGGCGCGGTTTGAACAGGTTTGCTGCCATGAAATCCACAAACACGCGGATTTTAGGCGCCAGCTGCCTGCTGGACGGCCAGAGGATGCGATATGTGCTGGAGTGGCGGACCGCGTGTTCCATCACGCTTACCAGCGATCCGTCATCAAGCTGTTCTTGCACTGCAAAATCCGGCAGGCAGGCGATGCCATGACCGTCCTTGGCCAACTGTATCAGCGGCTCAATCGCGCTGGAGGTTACGGCGGTCGTCATTTGGAACGTGATCTTGTTTCCATGCCCGTCATGCAGCCAGTCCTCGAGTCCGCTGGTCGGATAGCGATGTCGCAGACAGCGATGTGTAACGAGATCGCTCAATGTCTTTGGCGTGCCGTGTGCGCTGAAGTAGCTGGCTGAGCCCACCAGTTTAAAGCCAAAGCTGCCAAGGACACGCATCATCAGACGCGAATCCGTTGTATCGCCCGTGCGAACAACTGCGTCATATCCTTCATCAATCACATCAACCAACCTGTCAGAAAAGTCGAGGTCCAGCTCGATATCGGGCCAGGTGCGCATGAATGCTGAAAGGGTTGGCATCATCAGCATGCCGACCAGCGGCAGGCTGATCTTTAGCTTGCCGCGGGGCGCGTCACGGGTCTGCGACAACTCTATTTCCGCTGTTTCGATCTCGCTGAAGATGCGTCGGCACCGTTCCAGAAACAACGTCCCCTCGGCCGTCAAGGTGATCGTGCGCGTCGAACGATGGAACAAGCGGACACCTAACCGCCCCTCCAGCCTCGCCACCGCCTTGCCGACCGCAGATGACGACACGCCGAGCTGCGCCCCGGCCTTTGTAAAGCTGCGGGTTTCAGCTGCCCGAACGAATGCGTTCATAGAACCAAGGCTATCCATTGCATTACCAATTATGGATGTAAATGTCCGATATGTTATGCATTTAAGCTATATTATCGTTCTTTGCGAATGAAATTACCTTGGAGGTCAGCACCAAGCCGACGAACAGCCTTCGCGCCTGACGGGCCGATATTTGCTCGTCGTTTTTCATCAGACAGGCAGACCCATGACCGAGACGACAGAACCCAGATCATATTTCGACGAAGCCGGCCGCGCTGCCTTTGTGCAGAGAGGTTTGCCTGTTGGATCGCTGCTTGCACTGGCGGTTGCCGGCTTCATTACGATTCTGACCGAGGCGCTTCCGGCAGGCCTGCTTCCCCAGATCAGTGGCAGCCTTCTGGTTTCGGAAAGTCTCACCGGGCAGCTTGTGACTATCTATGCGCTGGGCTCGCTGTTGACCGTCATCCCGTTGATCGCGCTGACCCAAGCTGTGCGGCGCAAGCCCCTTTTGTTGATCGCTCTCGCCGGATTCGCCATTGCCAATACCGTGACGGCTTTATCGACAAGCTATGTTCTGACCATGATGGCGCGGTTTGTCGCGGGTGTATCCGCCGGACTGCTTTGGGCACTGCTGGCCGGTTATGCGGCGCGCATGGTGCCGGACCAATTGAAGGGCCGCGCTATCGCGGTCGCCATGATCGGAACGCCGCTTGCATTGTCGCTTGGCATCCCAGCCGGGACATTTCTTGGCACGCTGATCGGTTGGCGCTCATGCTTTGGCCTGATGACAGCGATGACGCTTGCTCTGATCATGTGGGTGCTGATCAAACTGCCGGATTTTCCCGGACAGGCGGATGGCAGACGTCATTCACTCGGCGAAGTCTTTCGAATGCCGGGCATCCGATCCGTGCTTCTTGCAACGCTTGGGTATATGCTTGCTCATAACATCCTTTACACCTACATCGCGCCGTTCGTTTCGGCCGCCCGCATGGTCGAGCAAACGGCGCTGATCCTGCTGGTTTTCGGTCTAACCTCGCTTGTCAGCATATGGATCGCAGGTGCACTGGTAGATCGTCATCTGCGCAGCCTGACGCTTGCAAGCATCGCATTGTTTGCAGTTTCCGCTTTGGTGCTGGGCATCGGGACCGACAGCACATCAGCGGTCTATGCTGCGATCTGCCTGTGGGGACTGGCCTATGGAGGGGCGGCAACGCTTTTCGCGACGTCCATGACCCGGGTTGCTGGCGAGGCCACCGATGTTGCGCAATCCATGATCGTGACGGTGTGGAATATCGCGATCGCCGGCGGCGGCATTCTGGGCGGGATACTGCTCAACAACCTCGGAGCGGTCGCCTTTCCATGGAGTGTGCTGGCGCTGCTGGTTGTCACGCTTGCTGTCGTCTGGGCCGCGCGGGCACATGGGTTTCGGTCATCATGACATGCCTGCCGAATGGATATGGCCGCAGAGCCTGCCATCGAGCTGTTTGACTTTCGGTACCGCTTGCGGCCGCGGATGGTGCCTGGGCGGGGGTATCCCAGCCCGGCTACTCCTTGGCCGGCGGCGCGAGGAAGCGGCGCACCATAAGCGTCAGCATGTCGCGGCTGGCGGCAAAGTCTAACCCATCGACCATCAGCGGCAGCATGGGTGCGGCATCCACTACCGCGATCAGCATTGCTGCCACCTGTTCAGGGTCCAGCGCAGGATCGACCTCGCCCTTGGCCTGACCTGCCTTCAGAGTCTGTGACAGGATTGCCCGCACATGGCGGGTATTTTCCTGCAGGATCGCCCGGATGCGCGGGTTACGCCCCGCCTCGGCCAGAAGCTCAAAGAGGATGCGGCAGTGCTCGACATCGCTCCAGCCCTGCATGGTCCAGATCTCGGACAATAGCAGGGCCGAGGTGTCTGCGTCCTCGGGCTGGTCCGCGAAATAGCCATGCAGGCGGCGCAGATAATCCTCGGCCATTGCCTCGACGATCACCTCTTTCGAGCTGAAGTAATGATAAAGATGGCCGGGGCTGATCCCTGCCTCTTTGCAGATCGTTGCCGTCGAGGCCCCCCGCAAGCCTTCGCGAAGAAAGCAACGATGAGCGGCCTCTAGCAGCTCCAGCCGCTTTTCCTCGTGCTTTTCAGGGTCGACCTTGCGTGCCATGGCATATTCCTAGAGTGATTGCACTATTTATGTGTTGACGCGGCGCTTCCTTTAAATAGACTGATCGCACTAGAAATAACAGGGGGTCGTGGCGGCCGCGCAGATCGCGGGCGGCGTTCCCGCCATGTCCTGATTGCGAGGAATGAATGAACACGACAAGACACCGGGCCGCTGCCGGCCTCGGGTTGCTTCTGGCTGCCTTTTTCCTGTTCGGTGCCTGGGGGAATCTGTTCCTTTCGGCCGAGAATGAGGCGGCATACGCCCGCTGGGGCTATCCCGGCTGGTTTCATTACCTGACAGCGGCGCTAGAACTGTCGGCTGCGCTGCTGATCCTTTATTCGCCAAGCCGGATTTACGGTGCGGCTCTGGGCGCATGCGTGATGGCGGCGGCGGCGCTGACCACGCTTGGCCACGGTGAATACGCCCACGGTGTCGCACCCCTTGTCGTGCTGGCTGTGGCGCTGATCCTGCTGGCCCTTTCCTGGCCGCAAAAGACCTGATCCGAAAACCGAGGCTTTCCACGATGACACAATCTGTTTCCAGCTTCGCTGCGGCGGAGCCCGAGGGCGCATGGGCTGATCTTTTCCGCGGCCGCAACCTTGCCGTTGTTACGGTCATGGCGGGCGGGGTGCTGCTTTACGCGATGAACCTTTACTTTACGGCGGCTCTGCTGCCGTCGATCGTCGCCGGAATTGGCGGGCAGGAGTTTTACGCCTGGGTGACGACCGGTTTCGTTATCGCGGCGATCTTTGGTTCGTTGATGGTCAGTCGCATGCTGGCGCGTCGCGGGCCGGGGGCGGCTTATACGCTGGCGCTGATCCTGTTCGCCGCCGGGGCGCTGCTTGCCGCATCCGCGCCGGGGATGCAGGCGCTGCTGGCCGCGCGTCTTGTTCAGGGACTGGGCGGTGGCGTGCTGGCAGGACTAGGCTATGCGGTGATCCGCATCGCCTTGCCCGAGGCGCTATGGGCGCGGGCGACGGGGCTTATTTCAGCCATGTGGGGGCTCGGCACGCTATTTGGTCCCTCGCTTGGCGGGCTGTTTGCCGAGCTTGGGTTGTGGCGCTGGGCTTTTGGCCTGCTGGCGCTGGCGGCCTGCCTGATGATCCTGCCTGCGCGGCGCGGTTTCCGGGCCATCGCGCCTGTGGCGCTGCGCGAGGCTTTGCCGGTTGCATCGCTGATTACGCTGATGGCGGCGGTGGTGGCGATTTCGGTCAGTGCGGTGCTGCCGGTCGGTTGGCCGACGGTGGTGTCGCTGGCCGTGGGTGGGCTTTTGCTGATCGGCTTTGCCAGGGTCGAGAGGCGGGCGACGCAGACCATTCTGCCGCGTCTGACATGGCAGCGGGGCAATCGGTTGAAGTGGATCTATCTGACCGTCGCTGCGCTGAGCTCCGGGGTGATGCTTGAGAATTTCATTCCCCTGTTTGCCCAGCAGCTTGCGGGGCTTGGGCCCCTGCTTGCCGGGTTGTTGGGTGCGGTGCTGTCGCTTGCCTGGGTACTGGCGCAGCTTTATTCGGTGACGCTTGCCTCTGCCGCCGCACGGGCGCGGGCAATCCGGCTGGGGCCGGTGTTGCTGGTCCTTGGTCTTTTCGCTTATGGCCTGATGCAGCAACAGGGTGCTGCGCCGTGGCTGACCTTCTTGCAAGCACTGTCTCTGGCACTTGCCGGGGTGGGGATCGGCCTGTGCTGGCCCTTGCTTGGTGTGGCCGCAATGAGCAGCGCCACAGATCCGGCCGAGGGCGGCAAGGCTGCCGCCGCGATCACCACGACGCAGCTGATTGCCTTTTCCATCGTTTCGGCTTTCGCCGGGCTGTTGATGGCGGCGGGGCAGGGCAGTCCACAAGGTGCTGCGACATGGGTCAGCCTTGGCATTGCTCTGTTGTGCCTGCCCGGCATCTGGTTCGGGATGCGCGCGGCAAAGAAATAGGGGCAGGGTGCCGCCTAACCTAGCCGGTTTTCGTCATCGACCAGCGTCAGCATGGCGGGCGGGGCGGCGCCCCATTTCCACAGCACCATGTTCAGGTCCGCATCCGTTGCCCCTTTGGCAAAGCTGCGGACCAGCATGCCGTCATGACCGTCACGGATCAGCTGTTCGGCCAGTTTCTGGGTCGGGGCCTTGCCATCCTCTCTCATCCTGATGCGCCAGTCGTCGGCGGCCAGGTCGGCAGGTCCGATTCCGTATTCGTCCAGAGCGGCCGGGTCGGTTGCATCGAATATTCGCGCGACATCGGCCTTATAAGCCACCAGCGTCGTGGGCTGGAGGTTGCCGATCTGATTAGCCTCGCGGATCGCGGTCATGATTGACAGCGCGGTGTAAAGAGCAGGGGCGCCCTTTGGGTTGAACCGCCCGCCAAAGCGCCGGGCTCCCTCGCCCGAAAGTGGCTCGCGCGCCCAGACGGGGTTGAGGGCGCGATAAAGAAGACCGCGGTAATGCATAATCTAGGCGTAAAGGCCCGCTTCCACCGCGTCGATATAATCCATCACCTCTGCCGCATGACCGTCGCGCACCAGCTGCATCGCGGTCAGGCCGCCAAAGCCGGTCAACGGCTCAGAACGATACCAGGCATATGCGATCAGCGGAGAGCCAAAGCGTGGCGCGACCCGGTTCAGGATCTCGACCATCTCGCGCAGGCGCTTTTGGGTCTTCGGACTGGCCACGCGATCGGGTCGCATGACGGCATCGCGGCCAAGGCCGACCGTGCGGGCCACCTCGTCCTTGGTGGTGCGTAGAGCTTCGGCGATCCGGGCCGGAGCGAACTGGCCACCTTCGGCATAAACTTCGATACGCATCCGCGCCTCCATATAGATAGGCACAATATGGCGTCAATTTGCGTGGCTTTCAAGTGTGTGATCGTGCTATGACCAGATCCCAGCTCACGACCCCCGCGCGTTCAGCCAAAGTTTGCTGCAAATGTGACTGTTGCGCAATTGCAGCAACCGCGCGTGGCCTGCGGTCATATGACGCTTGAGCTTGATCATCGGCCCCGCAATAGGGATAGCGGGCACAAGCACGCCATATGCAAGCCAAAAACCGAAAGAATCGGATTGCTTGCCATGACGCGTATTCTTCTGATCCCTTCCGCTGCTTCTGTGCGGCTTACAACGGCGCTGGGTGCCGGTATTCTGACGATGCTTGCCTGTCCTGCCCTGGCGCAAGAGGCCGAGGATGGAGCAGAAAGCACCGTCGTTCTGGACGAGGTGACGATCACCGCCGCCCCCGGCACCGAGACCGAGGGTTCGGGCAGCTGGACAACGGCATGGATGCGTTCGGCGACAGGGCTGGTGCTTAGCCAAAAGGAAACGCCGCAATCCACCAGCGCTGTCACCCATGCACAGATGCAGGACCGCAATATCACCACGATTGCCCAGACGATGGAGGCCGCCACGGGCATTACCGTGCAGGCTTATGAAAGCGACCGGATCAACTATTACGCGCGGGGCTTTTACATCGACGCCTATCAGTATGACGGTGTCCCCACGCCGCGAAACGGTGCCTGGACCTTTGGCGACAATAATCCCGACATGGCGCTGTATGATCATGTCGAGATCGTACGAGGCGCTACCGGGCTGATGCAGGGCGCGGGCGAGCCCGGGGCCTCGGTCAACTTTATCCGCAAGCGCCCGACCAGTGAGTTCCAGAACCAGACGGCGGTTTCGCTGGCCTATCCCAAGGGGGGCAGGGTCGAAGCCGATGTCTCGGGGCCGCTGAATACCGCGGGCACGGTGCGGGGCCGGTTCGTTGCGGTCGCCGACAGCCGCGATGGATCGCTGGATGCATATCACAAGGACAAATACGTCCTTTATGGCGCGATCGAGGCCGATCTGGGCGACAATACCGTGTTGAACGCCGGGATCAGCTATCAAAAAACCAGGGCCGACAACGTAACCTGGGGTGGGCTGCCGCCCTATTATGCCGACGGCGGCCTGATCGACTGGAATAAAGGCGCGACGCTGGGCGCGGACTGGACCTATGTCGATACCGAGCGGACCGAGGCTTTTGCCTCGCTTGAGCATGTCTTTGACAATGGCTGGACCGCGCGGCTGGTTGCCACCCATATCCGCAGCGAGGCGGATATGGAGCTGGCTTGGATCTCGGGTAGTCCTGACAGGGAAACCGGACTTGGCATGACCCCCTCGGCGGTGAAATATAACGGGACGACCAAGGTGTCGTCGCTGAATGGGATGCTGAACGGTGACTTTCAGGCTTTTGGCCGTGATCACCAATTCGTCCTTGGGGCCACTGTCTCTGACTTTAAAAGCGACTATTCCGGCTATGCGGCTGACAGATCGTCGCTGACCCCGGTCGGTAATATATTTGACTGGGACGGCAGTTACCCGCGACCGCGCTTTTCGGACGCGGCAACCACGATCTGGCACGATAAGCAGCGTCAGTACGGGCTTTATGCAACCACCAGGCTGCAGGCGAGCGATGCGCTGTCCATCATTGCCGGCGCGCGGGCGAACTGGTGGAAAGGCAGCGAGGCCACGACCGGCGAGCTGACCTATGAATACAGCTATAACGGTGAGATCACGCCCTATCTGGGCTTTACCTATGATCTGAACCCGACCTACACCGCCTATGGCAGCGTCACGAGCATTTACAAGCCGCAGATCGTTCTGGACAAAAATGGCGATTACCTCGACCCGACCTACGGCTGGAACTATGAACTGGGGGTCAAGGCCGATCTGATGGGCGGGGCCATGTATGCCTCGGCCGCGATCTTTCAGACCAATCAGAAGGATGTGGCGAATTGGGTAGGTAATGATGAGACCGACCTGCACGCCATCTATGAAAGCATCGACGGCACCAGGACGCGCGGTTTTGAGGTCGAACTGGCCGGGGCGATCAGCGATCGCTGGAATATCTCGGGCGGCTACACCTTCCGCACCTCCGAGGACAAGGATGGCAAACGTTTCGCGGCTGACCAGCCCAAACACACCCTCAAGATCGCGACTGATTACCGGCTGGCTGGCATTCTTGACGAAAAACTGACCCTTGGCGGTGCGATGCGCTGGCAAAGCGGTACCGACAGCATGAATTTCGCGAGCGACAGCCAGCAAACGAACGTCCATCAGGGCTCTTACGCTGTCTTTGATCTGAACGCGCGTTATGAGCTGACCGACAAGACAGAGCTGTCGCTGAGCGTGAATAACGTCTTTGACAAGGAATATTACGCGACCACCGGCTTTTACGGCAGGGTCGTCTATGGCGAGGCCCGTAGCGCCGAGCTGACGCTGCGTGCCAAATTCTGACCCCCCATCTGCGAGGAATAGTTACATGAGTATCGTTTATCCGTGGTCGAAAACCACGCTATCTGTGGGCACTTTGGCGCTGTGTCTTGCAATGGGTGCGCTGCCGCTTGCCGCTCAACAGTCGAACGGCGAGCCTGCGGCGCTGACCGCCGCCCAGATCGCACCGGCGCTGATCCGCACCGATGCGGTCCTTGGCGCCTATGAGGTGGCGCACTGGGCCGAGGAGGGGATGCTTTTTGTCGCCTCGTCGCCTTCGTTTGACGGTGATGTGCCGGGCTATGTCCATGTGTTCGACGCCTCTGATCTGCGTCCGATCCGCCGTGTCCAGTTGCCGCGCCGGGCTTTTGCGCTGGCACTGGATCGCAGCACTGGACAGCTTTACGCAGGCAATACGCTGGACGGTTCGCTGACCGTGATCGACGCGAAGGGCGGGACGATCCTGGACACCATCCAGCTGGGCCAGCCCGAGGACAAGGGTTTCGAACACGTCCGCATGATCGTGCTGGACGAACAGCGCGGTCTCGCCTTTGTGACCGGGCCGGGACAGAAGGGCGTGACCTGGATCGTCGATACCAAGGCCCGCAAGATGCTGCACCGGATCGACACCGGCCTGTGGACCGCCGGGGCGGCCTACGATGCGGGGGCAGGGCGGCTGTATGTCAGCGGCGGCGGTATCGAGGAAATCTCGGTGATCGACGTTGCCAGCGGCCAGCGCGTCGGCGGGCTGTCAACCGGCGACACATCCGAAGAAGGGGGCGATGCCTGTCTCCCGTCAGCGCCCATGGCACAGATTTGAGGTTGTGATTTAAGGAGGATTTGGGCTTCGTCGTAGTGACGAAGGAACGAAGATGAAGCCCAAATCCTCCAATACAAAATTGCCGGCC
>Ga0182746_1002293_pt1 | contig 14918 bp, 18 predicted proteins | sample eDN3rd30CBELigOP_FD_128881 | JGI IMG/M metagenome (GOLD analysis project Ga0182746, IMG submission 128881) | Enriched Organic Plus compost microbial communities from Emeryville, California, USA - eDNA 3rd pass 30_C BE-Lig OP (version 2) (version 2) ... | reverse complement strand
CGGGCGGGTTTTTGAGCCGTTTTTTACGACCAAGCCGATTGGGCGAGGTACCGGCTTGGGATTAAGTCAGGTTTACGGCTTTGTAAAGCAGTCTGGTGGGCATGTAAAAATCTACTCCGAAGTTGGAGAGGGAACGACTGTCAAGATCTACCTGCCGCGGTGGTCGGGAGGAGAAGCCAATCCCAGTACGGAGTTTGAGGAGATTATACCAGAGGCGGATAGCGGCGAAATTGTTCTGGTGGTAGAGGACGATGACGATGTTAGAGCCAGTACGGTGGAAGCGCTAAGGGAACTCGGCTACCGCGTTATCGAAGCTCATGACGGCTTATCAGCGCTACGGCGGTTGCAGGATCAAACAAAAATCGATCTTTTGTTCACCGACGTTGTTCTCCCAGGTGGCATGACCGGCGCACAACTGGCGGCCAAAGCGAGGGCATTGCGCCCTGACCTCAAGGTTCTCTTTACAACCGGCTATGCTCGCAACGCGATTGTTCACCAAGGTAGGCTTGATCCGGGCGTGCAACTCCTCACCAAGCCGTTCAGCTTTAGTGAGCTTGCTGGCAAGGTTCGTGACGTCATTGATTCATCGGGGGGACATTGATCACCGCCGCCGGTGAACTGGAATAACGGCCTAAAGCTGAGCCTCTTCGGCTCAAGCGGCTTGGCGGATAAGGCCTCCTACTAGATGACTGGCGGCGTTCAAGTTGTTCCACGACGGACAAAAGCCGAGTAACGGCCCGTCCAATCTGTTGAGCGAAGACATGAATATCATTGAACCCCTCAAAGGTCTGGCAAGGAAGGCGACTGGGATCAGCATCCTCGATCTTAAAAAGAGAGCGGCAAGGGGCCGCTCTCGAGACATATTGCTGCGACTTGCTTACGGATCACTGCTTCATCCGATTATCCATCGGCTGTGGTGAACCCGCAGCGCGATCGGTGGAATCTGCACCCAATGGACGTTGCTCCGAGGGTTTGGGCGTACCCGGAGCCACGGTTGCCCCGCCGGTCGTCGCCGGCGGAGCCATACTTGTTGGATTCGTTGGCCGTGGCCCCGCGGTCGGTTGTGGAGCGCCTTGCGTGTGCTGTGTGCTGTCCGCGCCAGCCGGCGTTCGCTCAGACGGCCTTGTCTGTGCAGTTGCAACGGAAATACCTGTGATCAAAGCAGTTGCTGCGACCAAGCCCGCAATCGCTTTCATAGCTATTCTCCTTCATGTCACGGCCGCTTATGCGACCCGTGCGGTATCAATACGGGGGAGCAGATGGAGTTCCTGACTGCCAGTGCGATTAGACGATTCCGCGGGGGCGCCTAAGCAGACGCGGTAGGCGCAGTTCCTCAAACTCGTCGACAGCAGGCAGGAAACCAAGGGTGAGACACGCATCCGAATCCCCGTTGCTGGAGCGTTAGCACCCAGGCAGAATCAATAAGCGATCTCGCGCTGATGTTGTTATACAGTCACGACGGTCTTCCTGCTTATGGGTGCTAAGCTAGGTCGTCGTAGGTGGGCAAAATAACCGACACGACTGCGGCGCGGCGGGAGTTTTACAGCCGAGGGAGCCTAGAGCTCTCGCCAGAGGGAACGACGCTTTAATGTGAGTGAACACAAATGGGATTAAGGCAATGGCTCGATTTGAAGCCACACTGATGAAATCGCACTAACTATGAGACGCCATCGGCTTGCGACTCTTCCTTCAGATGTTGCTGAGCCGGCGTCGAGCCCGCGGGATTTCTACATGATGTCCTATAGCCGAGCTATAGGCCGTACGGCGCTGGCTTTCACCGCAAGCGCTTGAGATCTGATCCAGGCGTCGGCGGCGGATTTTTCCGAACGCGTGGCTCGCTTGTGCATTGCAGCATCAGCGCGGAGAGAGTCGATATACATCATGCCGATTATGTTCTCGCCGATCTTGATGTGTCGGAGTCGAAAACACTTCTAACTTTGCCAAGTCAGGAATGGGTGAAGAGGTGGCCCCGCCAGTGAGCGGAGCCAAGTCACAAGGGGCCAGCAATGCAATCAGTCCCTCTTGCGTTTTCTTCTCAACATGCCTTCAAATGACGGGGACCAAGGTTGTTTCCGTGGTGTTGGAATTTGATGCGCGATCGCAGAAGGCCGCAAATATTGATAGCTGGCGGCCCACGAATGCCAGCTGGGCTCTATCATTTGTAAATGACGCGCTCCCAGTGTGCGTTATGCTCACCAAGCTATCTCTGCATTGCGCATAGCTTGGTGAATGTGCCCTCGCTCCGTCGATTACCTGGAGGGTCCGGCGGAGTTTTTTTGGGGGATGCCAGATTTCTTCCTGCGTGTAGGAGAGTCAAATCTGAACTAAAGAAACTCATTCGATCGCGGGCGCGAGTGGCTGGAGGCAAATCTTGCTCCAGCGCTCCTGGAGGCAGGGGTAGCACTGGCAGGCGTGTGCACGATGCGGGAAGCGAGACAATTTCTCCGAGCGCCGAGGTCTCCCGAGGATCGAATTCGCGCTTGCAAAAATCGGTCACCCTTTGTCCGGACCTGTCGTCGTCTGGGTCGTTGATGAGAGACTATTTGCTTCAACGGATAAAGGTATTAGCCAAGTCCTTCAGGAATTGCCGACGCCGCTTTCGGCGGTCTCTCCAAATCTGATCCGCCGTATCATCAGTGGTGCCGTCAAATGGGCTGCAAGTGTCTCTGCGAAAGTTTGATGACGCCCGAACTGACGATGTGCCGGTGGATTGGTCCAGGCATTCGACCCTTGGAGGACATTATGGACTGCACCGCGTTGAAGGAGCTGGAAGCAGATCAGGGGCTGCTGGGCGATCGGGATACCCGCTCGATATCTCACTTGTTATACTTATGGCCTCTCACCCGCTGATTTCCACGCGGTATTCGAGGCCTATCTTGGTGGGCGCTGGTGGCCTTTTGATGATACTCGGCAAGCCACACTTGATCATCTCGTCAGGATCGGCGCGGGTCGAGATGCGCCAAGGTGGCCTTCGCAACTCCATTCGGACATTGTGAACTCACCGCAATGGATATCGCCATTCAAAGAAGGCTGGGTCCCCTTGCCTGGCCGGAAAGGACGGTTGAGGCGATTAGCTTGGAACCGGCCATGAGAGGTTGAAGCGCGATCGGGCCGAGCGCACCCGCGACGCGTCAGGAAATTAGTGGTTAAGTGAAAAAATAATATTTGTTAGGTTTATGAACCAGCTGAGGTGGGACTTCAGGCGGGGGAATCTAACATTTGATATCGATATTTCGATATAGCGCATCAGGTTCGATGGCGTTTCTCGCCCTGTCAATGCAACAGCGACCGTTCAAAAGTGGAGTTTCGGGATACGGAGAGGAACTTGACCGGCCCCCGGGACTTGCATGGACACAGTTAACCCGGAGGTACAGACATGGCGACAGAAGCGCGGGAAACTCTAGACCTGATCGGCAGCGACAAGGTCGAGGGCACCAATGTTTATGGGGCAACAAACGAGAAGATCGGCTCCATCGAGCGGGTCATGCTCGGGAAGCGGGACGGTAAGGTGGCTTATGCCGTGCTGAGCTTCGGCGGCTTTCTGGGGATCGGGCACGATCACTATCCGATCCCGTGGTCAAGCCTCACCTATGACACCGAACTCGGCGGTTACAAGACCAACATCACCGAGCGGCAGCTTGAAGGTGCTCCAAAATACGCGGATGAGAGCGATTGGGACTGGACCGATCGGGAGCGGGCCCGGAAGGTTTACGATTACTATGGCGTGCCGTGGGGCGCCTATTGAGTGTTTGTGCAAGGCGGACAGCTTCGGCTGGCCGCTTTTTAGTTCAGTAAGTCTGCATTTGGAGGTTTGAATGAGGATGCTGACTTGGCTTGCGGTCGCTTTCGCGGCCGCTCAGGCTTTCACGGCAATTCCCGCCCATGCTCAGGACGGTCCGGAACTGGATGCCTGTCGAAGCACAGGGCTTATCGCCCTGCGCGAGCGGAGCCCGTCGATCAAGGATATTTATTTCGACCCAGACAGCATGACCATCGCCAAGGCCAATACCAAGGTCGAGGATACCCCGGTGCGGACGATCATCATCGGGGATGCCTATCTTGAACAAGGCAAGAAAGATACCCACCGCACCTTTCTCTGCCTCGTCGGCGAGAAGGGCAAAGTGCTGCTGACGTTCTTTACCGAGAAGTGAGGCCGCCGGTTTGTCCTCGATCCCGCCCGCAGGGCGGGATCGAGTGAGATCGGACACGAAGTGGGTCAGGCCGCCTCAGCGGCCTGGTTCACCGCACTCTTGGCGAGCTTCGTCAGTGCGGCATCGGTTGCTTCTTCTTCCTTCAGCGTGGCTTGGAGGAGCGCCGCGGCATCCTTCAAGCCCAGTTCCTCCGCCCAGGTCCGCAGCGTGCCGTAGCGAGAGATCTCGTAGTGCTCGACGGCTTGTGCGGCGGCGAGAAGGCCTGCGTCCAAGGCCGGCATTTCCTTGTAGTCCTGCATGATCTCCGCGCCTTCGTCGGTGATGCTGACGATGGCTGCGCAGGTCTTCCCCTGCGGCTTCTTGTCGATCATCGCGAAGACCTGTTCGAGACGCTCAATCTGCTTCTCGGTCTCGCCGTGATGCTTTTCGAAGGCAGCTTTGAGTTCCTCGCTCTGCGCGGCTTTTGTCATCTTCGGCAGGGTCGTCAGGATCTTCTTCTCGGCGAAGTAGATGTCCTTGAGCGTATCGTGAAACAACGTGCTGAGGGTCTTTTCAGCCATAGTCCTTCCTCCTCTGAAATGACTGATGCCTGCCGGACTACTTGGTGTCCGGCACCCAGGTTGTCGTAGTCTTGTCGTATTTGTACCCCGGCGCGGCCTTGAGGGCGTCCGCTGTGGTGCTCATCGTCAGGTACCACTTACCGTCCTTACGAGCACTGGCTACGGCATTGAAGGGCACAGCCACATCCTTGTCTCCAATGCCGAGGAAGCCACCGACCGAAACGATCAGAGCCGAGATCTTGCCTTCGCGGTCGACGAGCACATCCTCGATCTCGCCGATCTTTTTTTCGGCTGGATCGTACACATTCTGCTTGTACCAGTTGGTGACTGTGCTGCCTTCCGATGGCAGGGCCGTAATCATCGTCGCGGTCTGTGCCATAGCGGGCGCTGCGAGCAGGGCCAATGCGAGCGCGGCCGCGCTTGACTTGATCAACATCGGAATCTCCATATTGCGAGGTTGTGCTTCCTAACAATTGTTAGAAGGCGGCGCCGTCGCGGATCAGCGAGGCTCACTAGAACGCGCCTCACCTGCCGGGGTTCCTGCTTGCCTGAACTATTTTGATGGAGGGGGAACATGAGCAGGGCGGGGAAGCGAGTTGTCCCTGCGAGACGGGGGTATTTGCAGACAAGCAGGGGAGCGACTGAGGGGGAGTCATAGACCAAAAGGGAGTCCTGCAATCTGCTCAACGGTGAGCGACTGTCGTTTGTTGGTCTGGAAAGACGCTGGTCCGTGGAAATAACTCCGATCCTGACGGAACGCTATACCGTCAGCAGAGGTTAAAAAGCGCCTCAGGCCGCCGGGCCTTCGGATGGAATGATCGCCATGCCCGACTATCCCCAGCCCCCGTTTACAAAACGGCAACAGCCGATGCCCGGGCTGACCCATCGCATGGAGCCCCATCCCGACCACGGCGAAAACTCGTATGCGGGCTCAGGCCGCCTTGAAGGGCTGCGCGCGATCATCACCGGCGGCGACAGTGGTATCGGCCGTGCTGTGGCGATCGCATATGCCCGCGAGGGTGCCGATCTCGTGCTGTCCTATCTGATTGAAGAACGGGATGCCCAGGAGACTGCCAGGCTGGTCGAGCTCGCTGGTCGCAGGGCGATCCTGGTGTCGGGGGACATTCAGGACCCGGAGCATTGCCGCAAGATCGTGGAGATCGCCGTGGGGGAGTTCGGCCGGATTGACATCCTGGTCAACAACGCCGCGCACCAGGCGAGCTTTAAGGCGATTGAGGATATTACGGATGAGGAGTGGGAACTGACCTTCAGGGTCAACATCCATGCGATGTTCTATCTGACCAAGGCGGCGATCCCGCACATGAAGTCAGGAGGCTCCATCATCAACACAGCCTCAATCAACTCGGACCACCCCAATCCGACCCTGCTCGCTTATGCCACAACCAAGGGCGCCATCCAGAACTTCACGGCGGGCCTGGCGCAATTACTCGCGGAAAAGGTATCCGCGCCAATGCGGTGGCGCCGGGGCCGATCTGGACTCCGCTTATTCCTTCGACACTCCCGGAAGAAGCCGTGGTCAATTTCGGCAAGCAGGTGCCGATGAAACGCCCGGGCCAGCCAGCGGAACTCGCGACGGCGTATGTCATGCTGGCCGATCCGCGTTCGAGTTATGTTTCGGGGGCGACCATCGCGGTCACCGGCGGAAAGCCGATACTGTGACGGTCGAGAACATCAATCCTCCGATGACGCATTCTGCCGCCGGGAAGCGAGGCGGTCGTTGGCGCAGGGCGGCTGTCTTCGAACAACTGGGGCCAGGGCTGATTACCGGGGCCGCGGATGACGATCCGAGCGGGATCGCGACCTATTCCCAGGCCGGCGCGCAGTTCGGCTACGGCTTGCTGTGGACCATGTTGCTGACGTATCCGTTGATGTCAGCGGTGCAACTGGTCAGTGCCCAGATCGGTCGGGTCACCGGCTGCGGCCTTGCTCGGAATATCGGCGACGTATTCCCAAAGCCCGTTGTGCTCAGCCTGGTCGGGCTTTTGTTTGTCGCCAACACAATCAACATCGGCGCCAATCTTGCCGCGATGGGAGCCTCCGCGCAGCTTGTTCTCGGATGGGGAGGGCACGCCTTCACTATCGGTTTCGCGCTGCTGTCGCTGACCCTTCAGCTGTTCATTCCCTACCGGCGCTACGCGCATTACCTGAAATGGCTGACGCTGGTTCTGCTGGCCTATGTCGCCGTCGTGTTCATGGTCAAAGTCGACTGGAGCGCCGCGATGTGGGGCTTCGTCGCTCCAGAGATCGGCCTGACGTCCGAGACCTTCACCATGGTGGTGGCGATTTTCGGCACGACGATCAGTCCCTACCTGCTGTTCTGGCAAGCAGCCAGGAGGTGGAGGAAGTCGAGCACGATGAGCACGCGCATCCAGTCAAGAAGCACCCGGACGAAGCCCCAGAACAGCTCCAACGTATTCGCTGGGATATTTTCATCGGCATGGCGGTCTCCAATCTGGTCGCGATCATTCTGAGCACAGCAGCCACGCTGCATGCCCAGGGTAAGACCAACATCGCGTCTGCGGCCGACGCGGCGGAAGCGTTGCGACCGATTGCAGGGCAATTTGCCTTTGTGATCTTCAGCCTGGGGATCATCGGCACCGGATTGCTGTCCGTTCCCGTTCTCGCCGGATCGGCAGCTTATGCGCTTGGAGAATCCCAGGGCTGGAAGTGCGGACTGGAGCACAAGCCCTGGGAAGCGACGGGATTCTATGGCGTCATCGCCGCTGCGACCCTGCTGGGGATCGGCATCGATTTCTCCGCTCTCGATTCCCGTCCGGGCACTGGTATGGAGTGCCGTGATCAATGGCTTTGTCGCGGTTCCGATCATGGCTGCGATGATGTGGGTCGCCAGCCAGCGCTCTCAGATGGGACGCTTTACGGTCAGCCTGCCGATCCTTGTTCTGGGATGGGCGACGACGGCCGTCATGGCGGTCGCCTCATTGGGAATGCTGGTGTTTTAAAGCCCTTGCGTGTTGCGAGGCCGCAAACTGGCTGCGGTCCTGCCTTTTTGCATTGGCTAGGATTTCGACGGTGCATCACCAGTGGGAGGAGGCATCACATGACCACAAGCCCACGTCGAGGAATGCCCTCGCCCCGGCTGCAGTGGGAGGAGTTCCGCAGGAGATATCTGCAACAGTTCGTCGACCTGGCCTTCGATCCGATGCGCGACCATCTCGAGCGCGTGGCTTTGGCGGCATTCGATGCCTACAGCAATTCGCGAAAGGCGCCATTGACGCGCAAAGCAGGTCATGGGCTTCACGATCCGGATTATGATCTGTCGGTCGACTGGATTGATGCGAGTAAGGCGATCGAGACAGCGATGCGGCGGCACAATGATCCTGCCTTGCCGCCTCGCATCCTGCTAGTGAATTGCTCGCCGCGCAGCGAACACACCTGTCCGAGCGAAATGTCGAAAAGCTGGCGCTTGGTCAAGATTGCCCAGCAAGCCTTGGCCGAAGCGGAGGTCGAAATCCTCGACCTGTCGCGGCTGGCATCCGAATATGGCCGTCACATCTATCCGTGCAAGAACTGCTTCTCCACGTCCCCCGCGCTTTGCCATTGGCCATGCTCCTGTTATCCCAATCACTCCCTGGGACAAACTCAGGATTGGATGAACGACATCTATCCGATGTGGGTGGCGGCTCACGGGATCATGATCGTCACGCCAGTGAACTGGTACCAGGCGTCCTCACCGCTCAAACTCATGATCGATCGGCTCGTCTGCGCGGACGGCGGCAACCCGGATCCGACGCTGACCCACGGAAAAGATGCTGCCAAAGCGCAGCAACTGGAGTTCCAGGGCTGGGACTATCCACAGCACCTGAGCGGCCGTTTTTTCGGTGGTCCACGGTGACGCCGAGGGAGTTGAAGGTGTCAGGCGGTCGATCGAAGACTGGCTCGCAGCGATGTCTTTGATCCCGGCGGGGGCCAAAGCGCTGGTTGATCGCTACATCGGCTACTGGAAGCCCTACGCCGAAAGCCACCGTCATCTGGACAAAGATACAGCCATCCAAAACGAAGTGATGAATGCCGCGCTGACCCTGCTGGAAGCTGTGAAAGCCGGGCGAGCGGGTCAATTGATTGCCGCAGGTGCGGCGTTGGAGGAGTCCCGGCGGAAGTGAGCCGACGCATCATTGTAGCTCGCGGTTGGAACCTGGCGATCCGCGCTCCGTTATGTCCCCGCATATCCCTGGAGCTACTTCAGTGCTTGCCTCCGATCCCGTCCAGACGATTGTCGATCCGCAGGATGCCGCGATCTCGGTCGGATTGAACTATGTATCCGACGATCAGCCGGGCATCACACGTCACCGAGCCGGCAAGGGTTTCGCTTATCGCGATAGGGGCGGGGCCTTACTGCGTGAAGGGGGAACGCTGGCCCGGATCAAATCGCTCGCCATCCCGCCGGCCTGGACCTCCGTTTGGATTTGCCCGAGCGCCAATGGTCATATCCAGGCGACGGGGCGCGACGCGCGAGGACGCAAACAGTACCGTTACCACCCGCGGTTTCGTGAGATCCGCGAGGGCGCCAAATTCGAGCACGTCGTCGCATTCGGTTGTGCGCTCCCGCGCCTGCGCCAAAAGGTTCAATGCGACTTGGCTCTGAGGGGAATGCCGAGAAACAAGATCCTGGCCGCCGTGGTGCATCTTCTCGACACCACGTTGATCCGGATCGGCAACGAGGCCTACGCAAAAGACAACAACAGCTATGGCCTCACAACCTTGAAGAGCCGGCATGTCGTCGTGTCCGGAGCGGAAATCCGTTTCCGGTTCACCGGCAAGAGCGGCCGGCTTTGGTCGCTGCGGATCAACGATCGCCGTATCGCCAGGATTATCAAAGTCTGTCAGGAACTGCCCGGACAGGCGCTGTTGCAGTATGTGGATGCGGATGGTGGATGCCAGGGAATCTCATCGACCGACGTCAATGACTATCTTCGCGAACTCTCCGGCCATGATTTCACCGCCAAGGATTTCCGGACCTGGGCCGGAACGGTGCTGGCCAGCATGGCGCTGCAGGAATTGCACGGGTTTGATTCCCAGGCGATGGCCAAAGCCAATCTCCGCACGGCGATCGAACGGGTCGCGGCCCGCCTCGGCAATACCCCAACGATCTGCCGCAAATGCTACGTCCATCCGGAAATACTCAATGCCTATCTGGATGGAAGCCTTGTCCAGGACATCAAGTTGGAGGCCGAAGCACAGTTACGAAGCAAGCTTGCCGGAATGTTCCCGGAAGAGGCGGCTATTTTGGCGATGCTGATGAATCGCCTCAAACGGCCGACAAAGATCAAGGCGATCTTCGCGAAAGCTGCATAAGCTAGGGACGCAATCGAGTTGGAAGAGAGCCGTCGCGCTGGAGACGTGCGGATGGTGTTCTCAGTTTACTGTTCTCGCCGCTTCCGCAAGTCAGCCGATCTAGATGTGGCTCCGAATATCTAAGAGGATTTATCTCGCCGGCGAGGTTCGGTGAAAATCCTTTAAGCCGGATTTTCTTGAAGAGGGAACTCGCACCTCAACGGGTTCGAGGGGCAGATCGTTGGCTATGGCGCACCTTATCAGGGGGCTCGTAGCATCTGCTGAGATGCCACAGGCAAGATTTCTGCCGGCCATTTTCCTGACATTTAGACTTGGCTGCGAAGGCTATAACAAATGTAATGGCGGTCGGACGGAATGGGGGTCTAGGCTCCGCAAGTTCAACTTGACTTCCTCCCGGACGAACTTCCTCACGTGGACCCTTGGCCCCTGCAGAATGCGGGGGCATCTTCTCCCTGAATCGAAGCAAGATGGGTGAGCAGTCGATCGAGGACGTCCGCGGGAAGCCACGACGCAGAGTATTGAAGGCCGGAACGATTTCGTTCGCACACGGGGCTGCGATCGATTGTCTGCTTCGGAATATCTCCGAGACTGGGGCACTTCTCGAGGTTGAGAGCCCTATCGGAATTCCTGACACGTTCGATCTGCTGGTCCGCGGAGATGCCGCGACACCATCACGGGCGTATCAGATCGTCTGGCGCAGCTCAAAACGTATCGGCGTTAAGTTTGTCTAAATTTTCCGACCGACAGGCACATGCAGTCAGGCGCTTGGTGCTCGCTCGCCCAGCTTTCAGCCTTCGGTAAGTGAATTCTGTCCCTTAAATCTTAGGCTGCAACGCTTTCACTTGGTCCAGGCTGTCACCAGATAAACGGACCAGGGTTCGTCCATGATGCGCCTGGAAGGATGGCCACCCAAGTGGCAGGCCGAAGATGTGGTGACCGGTTTCTTCCAAATGATGGAAAGGCGCGAGGCCGTCCGGTTGGTGTGATTTCGACAAAACCGGTGCTCTTCTCATCGCTGATGACGTCGGAAGCACCGTTTGGCGGGTATCGGGAGCCGATAACTGGCGAACTGGCGTTGTCAACGAGGTCGCTGCACTCGAACCAATATCCAATATCCACTTTCATTCCCAATAAAGCCGAGAGCAAGGACGCTCTCGTCCCGGGGAGACCTTGCCTCCCCCTAAGAGATAAAGAGGAGACTATCTTGCGAATATTCGGCTCTTGCGTCGATTAGTCTGTAAACGCAGAACGCTCAGCCCTCTTCGACCGTGGTGCTCAAGTGCCTCTTGCCACGCGAAAAATTCATCAGCAGTGAGCTGGTAACGAGCGCAAGCTTCTTCGAGGGTTAAAATCCCGCTCTCGATCGCAGATACGAGTTCAGCCTTGCGGCGCACGACCTAGCGAATGTTGCGAGGCGGCGGAAGATCCGCCATCGTCAGCGGAGTTCCTTCAGGACCTACCGGCTGATGCAGCCTGGACCGTGATTCGTCAATCATGATTTTCAGAGGATGCCAAAATTGCAGCACTTGGCATTTAACAATGTTAACAAGCCGGCGCGCCAGGAACCGTCAGTGCTGGCAAAGCACTTACTCCCGTTGGGCCTCTGTGCCAGTTCCGTGGTATCTCGTTTCCGCGGTGCTGGGTCTTCTTGCGCTCTTGCTTGGATTCACGTTCTCGCTCGCAGTTGACAGATATGAGACCCGGCGACGGCTTGTTCTTGAAGAAGCAAATGCGATTGGAACAACTTATTTGCGGGCGCAATTGCTGCAGGAGCCTCACCGCAACCGCATCAGCGACTTGCTTCTCGGATACACTGCCAATCGAGTTGCGCTTGCCGAGAATCCAAATGCGCCGGCTGATTCACTCGTGGCCAAGAATGACCAGTATATCGTGGATCTTTGGGCAGCGACGTCAGGTGCGTTCGACTCGATCAAGGGAATAGATTTCTCCAGTTCATTCCTCGACAGCATGAATACGGTCATCGATCTCGATGCCGCGCGGAAAACTGCTATTGGCGCGCATGTGCCGCCGCAGGTCTTCCTGGTTCTGTTCGTCTACGTTATCGTTACGGCAGGTGTTCTGGGATATGTTCTGTCGGGACGGCAAGGGCGCATCTCCGCGGGCTTCCTTCTGCTGCTCCTCACGCTGTCAATCATTCTGATCATCGATATTGATCGTCCATCTGCTCGCGGCGCACGTCAATTCCAGACGCCGATGGAAGATCTTCTCGCGTCACTCGGAGCCAGGAACCGGACGGAGTTCGACAAATGGAAGCCGGCTGATCCTCAACCAGAGTCACGCTGAATGGCACAGCTCAATCAGATGTGGACCAGCATGCGTGGGCAAAACCAGGTCAAACCGAATTGTTTGCCGGGCGCTGGAGAGCCGATATCCATTTCACAGGCTGCCCCGGACAGGGATCCTCCCAGCCTGTGTGCGACGGAGCCCGGCATATGCCAAGTGCCACGCCGGGCTCCGTCCGTCCTTACACCCTTGCAACAACACCATTCCGGTGCAGCAGAGCCGCGATCCGACACCGGCCAAAGAGGAATATGATGAACCGATTCAAGTGGTTTCTGACGGCGATCATCTTGGGCCTGTTGTCGTCTGCATCGGCCCGTGCGGCCGACATTGTATCACCCGTCACTCCGACGCTTGTAGAGATCAAGACCGAATCCGGGTGGACCTTCGCTATCAGCCCATATTTATGGGCGGCTGGCCTTTCGGGCGACGTTGCCCAGTTCGGACTGCCGACCACCGTCCACATCAGTCCCGATTTCGGCGATATTCTCAAGAACCTCAAGTTTGCTGCGATGGTCGTCGGCGAAGCACGCAATGATCGTTTCTCGCTTTTTGGCGATATCATCTACACGAAGGTGTCGGTTGATTCTGGAACGCCACGGGGGATCATCGCCGATGGCGCGGAGATCACGGCCGAGACCTTCGCCGGACTCTTTGGCGCAGGCTATTCGATCGTCAGAGCCGACGCGGGTTATCTTGACATTGTCGCAAGCGCGAGGATCTGGAGCGTCAATACTGAAATCTCTCTGAAGGGTGGCCTGTTCGACGGCGCGAGCGTCACCGATGGCCGCACCTGGGTGGACGGCCTCGTTGGCTTTCGCGGAAAATACAACCTCACTGGAAGCTTCTATCTGACAGGGTGGGGTCTGGTCGGCGGTGGTGGCGCCAAGCTTGATTGGGATGTCGCCGCGGCGCTTGGCTATCAGATCAACAATCGAATCTCAGCCATTGCCGGCTACCGGGCGCTCGGTGTGAACTACCGCACTGGTGGCTTCGTATTCGATGCTGTTCAGCAAGGACCGATCATTGGTCTGATCGCTCGATTTTGAGCATGCTACGTGATTTTTGCCGTAGAATTTAAGCCATCGACGATGGTTGGGGGGTACAATGGGCGCATGGTGGAGTCGGGGCCGTTCTGCTGAGATCCGTACTGTAGCGCTTTTGATATTGCTGATTCCCGCGATCGCTTTTGGTGCGCTCGGGAAAGCTGTCGCGCAGAACACAAATGCTCTGGCCAAAATCTCGAACCGAACTGGCGATTTTGGAGACATCGAAAAGAGGCGGGCCATCCGCATCCTCGTGCCATATAGCAAAACGATCTACTTCATTGATCGGGGGGAGCAGTTGGGCACCGCCGTCGAGCTTGGGCGCGCCCTTGAAAAATGGCTCAACCGAAGCAAGAAGAAGGAAGTGGAGCGCCTTCACGTTGCCTATGTGCCAGTGCCCCGGTCGGAGCTGTTGAACGCGCTCGTGGAAGGGCGCGGTGACGTCGTTTACGCTGATCTGACGATCACGCCGGCCCGACAGACGATCATAGATTTTACGGACCCGCTCGCCAGCGGAGTCAGGGAGGTGCTGATCACCGGGCCGGCAACCCCACCGGTGACGTCACTGGATGATCTCGGAGGGAAGGAAATTCATGTGCGCAAGACCAGCAGTTACTACGAGCACCTTCTCACCCTGAACAAGCAGCGCAAAACAGCGGGAAAGCCCGAAATCATCGTCAAGGAGATCGATGAGAACCTCGAGGACGAAGATATACTGGAAATGGTGAATGCCGGCCTGCTGATGTGGTGTGTGGCCGATCGGTTTAACGCCAATATCTGGAGCCAAGTCTTCGACAAGCTGGTGGTGCACGATGATATCGCCATATCCACGGATGGTGATATCGCCTTTGGCATTCGCCAGGGAAGCCCGAAATTGAAGGAGGTTCTCAACGCCTTCGTCAAGGAGCACAGGGTCGGAACGGCTTTCGGCAACATCCTGAAGAAGCGGTACTATCAAAGCGACAAGATGGTCCGCGCCGCATATGCCCCGGCGGAGATCGCCAGATTCGATGCTCTGCTAATGCTTTTCCAGAGGTACGGAAAAAAGTATGAGTTCGACGCGATTCTACTCGCGGCGCAGGGCTTTCAGGAATCGCAACTGAATCAGGAGCGGCGCAGTCCTCGTGGTGCGGTGGGCATTATGCAGCTCCTGCCCACGACTGCTGCCGACAAGGCGATCGGCATCAAGGGTATTGCGGAGAGCGCCGAGCGCAATATTGAAGCTGGCTCCAAGTATCTCCGGCATCTATCGAATATCTACATCATCGATAGTGGCCCGAAGCCGCTGGATCGCATGCTGCTGACGCTGGCCGCCTACAATGCCGGTCCCAACAACCTGAAGAAATTTCGCGCCACCGCGCGTAAAATGGGCCTCGATCCCAATGTCTGGTTTGGCAATGTCGAGAACGGAGCGGCCAAGATTGGCCTGCACCCGGTTTCCTTGACACCGGCCTAAGCTAATCCGGCCTTCTGTTCGAACTCCATCGGGCTCAGATATCCGATCGTAGAATGCCTGCGCTTCGGAT
>Ga0182746_1002288_pt1 | contig 14937 bp, 19 predicted proteins | sample eDN3rd30CBELigOP_FD_128881 | JGI IMG/M metagenome (GOLD analysis project Ga0182746, IMG submission 128881) | Enriched Organic Plus compost microbial communities from Emeryville, California, USA - eDNA 3rd pass 30_C BE-Lig OP (version 2) (version 2) ... | reverse complement strand
GCATTGTTTTTCCTGTACCACTTGGTCCCATAAGAACTAAGTTAAAGAGCTGATCTATCCAGTTAAGCTCCCTAAGGGTGGCGAGTCTTTTATCAGTAAGTCCATTACGTTTAGCATCATAGTCATATGTGTCCTAAAATTTATTTAGGACACATATGACTTTCATTGAATGATTCTTTGCCAAATTTTATTTTTTTATAGTTTTATGTAAAATATTTATAGAAATTATACATGGTTCTGATCTCTACGTAGATCCGAACCAAATCATTGGTTGAAATGGAAATAAAAGAGTTAGCATTTTACTAACTCTTTTATTTTTCTAACCTGGTTTGCTAATCAATTTGAGATTTCTAAATTAATATTTTGCAGTGTTCGAAAATTGATTCAATTATAACTGTATTGCACCACTTAATCTTTTTTAATCGAGTGCTTTTTGCTTTAACCACCTTGACATAAGATCAGCTATTTCAACATTATTCAGATCCGAAAAAGGAAAGTGTGTATTACCCTTAACATCAATTTCAGGAAGATGTACTACAGTAGCATCTCCGCCATATTTATTAATTGTTTTTGTCCATATTTTTGCCATTTCTAGACGAGCCCGCCATCCATCTGCTCCAGGATTATTTTTATCTAGTTGTGAAGGGATATTATCACCGTAATAGATAATAATCGGAATTTTGGTCAATTTCAGAAAGTCGTCTTTTGCAATCGCTACAGCTTCAAGAGCACCGGCCGAACTTTCAACTGGCGGAGGTAATTCTCCTTCGGGGAATACAAATCCACTGCCGGGTTCATAGGAGACGATAGCTTTTACATTGTTATTCTGTATGGCAGTTAACCAGCCCATTCCCCCCGAATGTGAGTGTGTTACCAATATTGCTGATCCAATCTTTGTGAAAAGCGCTGAAACAGCATTGACATTAACATCAATATCTATTGGTCCAATATTTGGCGTCATGGATCGAAAATATTGATTGAGAGTTTCTGGATCTTTGGAAAACTGCACGCCAGGAAAATAATTAGGCCATATGCCCACGCGGAATGTGCCAAACCAAGTCTGTTCATCAGGCGTTGGGATAACTGTTCCCTCCTTAGTGCCACGACCTGCATTTCCCCGTCGCGGCTGGTCTAACAAGTAGACACCAAAGTTACGTCTTAAAAATATATTCTGAAAACCTTCTCTTCCATCCGGTGTTGTTTCCCATGTTTTGGAAAATTGTCCTATTCCATGCCAGAACACCACGGGCAATTTTTTCGCATTTTGAGGAATCTGATAAAAGACATAAGCATGATCTCCATGAAAAGTCTGTCCCTCAGGGCCCCGCTTAACCGGATCGTAAGTACCTTGATTTTGACTTATGGTGCCACCTATTGCAAAACTGCCCTGATCTTCTATCATTATTGGTTGTCTCTTACCGGTGTTTTGTGCTGCAGCTTGAAAGTTACTCAAAATAGTCAAACAAAGGACTCCTAGAACAACGGAATGCTTTATAGTTATGTTCATATTATTGCGTCGAAATTTGATTGTATTCTTCTTCACTTACAGGCTTTAACCATACCGCACCACCCATATTTGTATTTGTCCCAATAGCGATATGGGTCATTGCTTCTGTAGCTGTGGCACCATGCCAGTGCTCAATGTTAGCTGGACATTTCACCGTGCTACCTTTTTCAATAATCTCGACAGCTTTTCCTTTTTCCTGATAAAGACCTTTGCCAGCAGTTACCAGTAAGATCTGGCCACCTTTATGATAATGCCAATTTGTTCGGGCACCGGGCTCAAAAGTAACCGATCCAATGTTGACGTTATGGGCAGAATCTGTTTCAACTAGGTAATTTAGCCAAACTGTCCCTACGAAGTTGTTGTTGGATACTTTTTCTCCTTTTGAAAATGGCATACTACGATCAATATCTTGGTTTTCAGCTTTTTTATCTATCTTGGCATTGCACGAAAAGAGGCCCACTGCAATAAGGGCGATCATGCCAATCAAACTGCATTTTTTCCAGTGTTTTATTTCAATCATAATTTTCTATTTTTTATTGTTTAAAACCTCATTCAATACTTTGTCTGTGGCAACACTTTCCTTTTTTCCGATAGTTGACCCTATTATGGCAACAAACTGATGAAGTTGTGCCGGAGTCAGACCAACATTTAGACAGATCTTGAGATGCGATTGCAGCATTGGTTCTACGCCGCCTATTGTACTAAGCACTGAAACTGTGACGAGTTCCCTATCTTTAAAACTAAGTACATCACGTTCAAAAATATCAGCAAACAAATGTTCTTTTAAGAACACTTCAATAGTAGGGGCAAAAGCCGCATAGCCAGTTTTTGGATCTTTTTCGGGCACGCCTGTGAGCTGTTCCAAAATAGCTTTTCCGCGTTCATATTTTGTCTGGTCATTTCTTACAGGCGATGCATCTGCACCTGTTTGGTCATTTATACCTTTAGCCTTTCTTTCCTCAAGCACTGCCATCAGGGTCTGCAAACCACGGATGCTTCGTGGAAAACCAGCGTATGCATAAAGGTGTATAATACCCTCTTTAATCTGATTGATTGTCAATCCATCATCAAGCCCATTGTTGAGTGCATCTTTTAGTTTTGTCAGGTCACCGCTGGCCGTTATTGCCGCAATCCTTACAAGATTCTTTTCTTTGTTACTTAAAGAATCGTTTTCCGCAGGCTGGCCTGCCAAAAGCATAGAAACTTGGCAAAATAGAGTCAGTATAAATGTTATTATAAAATTTCGTTTCTTCATCATTATTTTAAGTTTTTAGTAACTTTTTCGATAATATCCAATCTAGCTTTTTTAGGATCAGGTGTTGAGGTTGCTGAACCATCCCGACGGATTTCTAAAAGGTTGTCGTTTTGTTCATTAAATTTTTCCCACTTGGGAATTCCATCTGAATTAGGATTTCCCGTCTTGGCAAAATTGGCCCAATATCTATTCAACATCGAAGCTACCTGTCTATCCTTTTCGGTCAATTCCATACCTTTTCTGCCAGAAAGGGTATTAAAAACATAAGGTATTTCCGAAGCGTGCGGAGCTCCATATGCAAACTGTTGTTGGAGGGCAGTCTGTACATAATCGAATAGATAAATGTAGGTATCTGTTCCCTTACCTGAAAATGCTCTAGCAGTAAAGCGTGCCGGTTCTGCCCATACTTTGTCTGTATTAAGCATTGTTAGTAATTCGGCGAGAGATTTTGTTCCATCAGGGTCATACGTATTTCTTGCCTCTTCGCTGTAAGGAGTGAATTTGGCAAAAAGCTCCTCTTTCGATTGCGCATTTACAAAACCTGCCGGTACTTCTGCGCTATTTGAACCAATTATGATGGGGATAGCTGGCTGCCTTTGGTTTCTGTAAATATTTTCAGCGGTTTCCACAACAAGTTTACCATCGAGTATTGGACCTGAATACATCATAGAATCATTCTGACTTTCCTTGCCACCATCTACGATAGCTTCAACAGAAAGAGCCCGCAGTTTTCGCAGTGCAGCCTCATCTGTACCTTCAATGCCATGTTTGCGAGCAAAGTTTATTCCAATGGTTTCAGCAGAGACCGGATAATATGGATCGGCATTTTCAGCTCGAATGGGTCTGCCGGTAAGCACACCGTCACGACCGCCTCCCGATTCAATGATTGCTTTATGAAAGAGTCCTTGCGCTGCTGGTATTGTCAAAAGCGAGTGAACGGAAACGCCACCTGCGGATTCTCCAAAAATTGTTACATTATTTGGATCACCACCAAAAGATCCTATATTTTTTTTAATCCACTTCAGAGCAGCTATTTGATCCATGTAGGCATAACTTCCTTTTGGCTCTTCTGGATGGTCTATTGACAACGCAGGGAATGCAAAATGTCCCAATCTTCCCAAGCGATAATTAAAACTGACCAAGATGACACCTTGTTTTGCAAAATTATCTCCAATAGTTGTCGCGTAAGAACTCCCACCTCCAACGAAACCACCACCATAGATCCATACCATAACTGGGAGCTTAGCATCTTTCGTAGAGCCAGTAGGACGCCATAGATTTAGAAAAAGACAGTCTTCGGATGTGGTTTCTCTTATTTGGCCTGTAGAACGGGGCCATCCAGCCTGTGCACAATCTGCACAGAATTTGCTTGCATCGCGTATACCTTTCCATGGTTTGGCTGGTTGAGGGGCGCGCCACCGGAGCTCTCCAATAGGGGCCTCCGCATAGGGTATTCCTTTAAAAGCATCCACTGCGCCATCACTCGTTCCCTGTACTGCCCCTAAACTGGTCGTAACCGTTGGTGATGCAGCAGAACTCTCTTTCAAGATTCTTTTTTGGGAAAATAAAAAGGTGCTGCACACCAAGAAAAATCCTGTAAGTATCTTTTTCATGATTATTATTTTATCATAACTTATCTATTGCTAGGCGTAAGCAGCTTACTGAATGATAACGAGCCAAGTTTCCACGATCCATTCTGCTTAATGTATACTTCAGTGACCATAAAAGGATTAGTTACCTCGTTACCCCCAACCACTGCAAGGAGGTCAATCCTGTTTAGTACAATGGCAGTATTGTCGATTATGTTAACTGTTACTTCATGGATGTCTGCTTTCTTATACCAGATGCCTCCGCTTTTGATTACCTCGATTTCCCGCTGTTTTCCCCATGATCCACCCATGTGTACAAACATTGATTTTTCATGGAATAAACTGTCCAAAATACCGAAATTTTTATCGGCCATCCATTGCCATTTATCCTTGGAAAGTTTAATAATCTCCTGATCTGTGGCCGATTGAGCGAATGACCCGGTCGTTCCAAAAAGGGCCAAGCATAATCCAAGCAATAATAATCTCATATCAAATGTATTTAGTGGTTAGTACTTAAGGTTTTTACCGTAAAAACTGATCAGTTTATCAACAGCTTGGGCTACATATTCCTTTTTCCAATATGTTTGGATATGCGTTGCACCATCAATTAAAAACAGTTCCTTGTTCTTCGCATTTTTTGCTTTTGGAAAAGCTTCATCCGTCATGTACTTGGTATCGGCTTTGCTTCCCACCATCATCAATAGAGGCTGGTCTATCAGTTCGATACCATCTATAGCATCCCAGGTCATTAGATCCATCAGGCTGCTTGTTGTATATAAAAACGTCGAGTTTGGATGTGCATGGGTCCGATAATAATACTCAAATCCTTCCCGATAAAGGTCAGTAGGCGTTTTGGCGATTTCCTCGTCCGTTATGCTAGCCACACCGGAATATTTGATCTCCCCACCAGCGGCTTCCTGTGCTCGGGCATCTGATGCCTGTTTTAATCTTTGCTCAATAGTATTTATTTGAGAATTCTGAAATCCATTACGTCTCACTTCTCCGGAATTAAACATACTTAAAGTCGCGATGGCTTTAAGTCGTTTATCTGATTGGGCGGCTTTCAGCGTATATCCACCGCCACCACAGATTCCTAGTGCACCCAGACGGGCCGGATCGACACCTGGGTAACCGGCAATATAATCTGCCATCCCATGGATGTCCTCCGTTCTGAACTGCGGTTTGTCGGTATGTCTGGGCTGGCCGCCACTTGCGCCCTGATAAGAGGCGTCGGCAGCAATGGTTATATAACCAGCCTCTGCCAATCTTTGTGCGTACAGTCCAGCAGTTTGCTCTTTGATGCCGCCATTGGGATGTGCTACAATAACCGCAGGATATTTTTTTGAAGCATCATAATTTGCCGGCGTATATACATTTGCAGCGATGTCTATTCCATTAAGTTTATACTTTACGGGATGTACGTTTACTTTACCTTTGATATTTTGAGTAATAGCATCTCCGTAAACCAGACCAAAGGGATTTTTTGATTTATCCTGTGCCTGAGAGATAATGCCGGTTGCCATAAACATGGCTACGATAATATATTTTATTTGTTCCATTTCTTTAATTTTTTAGTGATTCCTATTTTAATAAGGCTATGCTTGTAAGCCATTGCTGAACTTCTTGCTCAACCCGTTTTACTTTCTCACCTTCCATCACGAAGAAAATCCCGTCCCTTTCGATCCCGCCTTTAGTCGTATATCCCTTAAGGACCTTGCTATCCGGGCAAAGCTGGCTTACCGTCTCAAAGCTGCTGCCAATACCATATCCCGCGTTCGTATTAAAAGGGATTATAGTCTTTCCCGCGAGATTATGCTGCTTTAGAAAGCTTTTTATCGGTGGGGGAAGCTGCATGCCCCAGGTCGGAAAACCTACCAGTACGACATCGTATGTTTCAAAGTCGGCTATTTTTGTTTTAAGGGGTGGGAGGTAACCCGTTCTGTTTTCCTGAGCGACCTGTTCCACTGTTGTCTGATAATGTTCGGGATAGGGAGTTTCAAGTTCCAGCGGAACCAGATCACCGCCTATTTTTCCATGGATGATCTCAGCCAAACTTTTTGTATTTTTCGTTCTGGACAGGTACACGATCAATACCTTTTTTCCTTGTAAAGAGTCGCCTTGAAGTTGCGGCGAAGTAATTGTGTCAGCAGCTGATTCTTCAGCGCGCGAACAAGAACTAATAAAGAGTGACAAACTTAGTACAAACCAGTATAATGTTTTTGCTTTCATTTGTATTTGTTTGGTTTATACAAAGTTCCCTATAGTTTCTTACTTTATTAGTATACGGATTACTGATATTACTACCAATGTTACTTATTCAGCTTTTTTAGTTTTAGCCAGCTCGATAGTTCGTCGGCAATCTGAACGTTATTGAGGTCAGAAAATGGAAAGTGTGTATTTCCCATGATCCCTTTTTCCGGAAGATGGAGGACAGTTGCATCTCCGCCATGTTTATTGATAGTGGCAGCCCATAATTTGGCCATCTCAAGTCCCGAACGCCAGTGGTCTTTGTTCCACACGGTAGTAGGTTCTTTGGCGATGTTATCGCCGTAGTAGACTACGATCGGTATAAGTGTTAGTTTTTTAAAATCTTCAAGGGGGATAGCGGTGCCTTTGAGCTCCCCAAAAAGTCCTGCGGATTTGATGGCTTGAGGCAGTTCTCCTTCAGGGAATACAAAGCCGCTATACGGTTCATAGGCCACAACAGCTTTGACCTTATTATTTTTTATTGCTGTCATCCATCCCGGTCCACCCCCTTGAGAGTGCGTGATTAAGATGCCGTCGCCGATTTTGTCAAATAAACTGGAAATGGCATCCGTTACCACATTGGCATCAAAAGCTCCAGTGTTAGGTGTCATCTGACGGTAGAACTGCTCCAGTGAGGCTGCATCTTTGGGAAACTGCACATTTGGAAAATAATCCGGGTAATTTCCTAAACGGAACTGTGTGAACCAGAACTGTTCATCGGCAACAGGCTTGATCGTTGCTTCGACCATGCTTTTGCCTGCTTCACCACGACGGGGCTGGTCAAGCAGATACACGCTAAAACTACGACGTAGAAAAATGTTCTGAAAACCCTCTCGTCCATCCGGTGTAGTTTCCCATGTCTTTTTTGATTGCCCGGCACCATGCAGAAAAACTAACGGATATCTTCTTGCCTTTACAGGAATCTGGTAGAATACGTAGGCATGATCGCCGTGATAAGTCTGCCCCAGTGGCTTCAATGCATCGTTGACATTAAAACTACCAGATTCGGTTTTCTTGATGCCACCTATAGCAAAACTGCCCTGCTGAGCAATATTCATCGGTTTTTGTTTTTTTTGGGCGTGCAATGGCGATGTTGCTGTTAAAAAGCAAGCAATGATAACGATGTATTTTGATAAATTCCTTTTCATTTCAGTTCGTTTATTTTCCAACTCTGTTCTGTAAATCTGCGGGATAACGGGCACCCTGAATGGTTATTTTGGCAGCAGCATCTTCGATTTGCTGTATGTCATCAAGCGATAATTTCAAGAATGCAGCACCGATATTCTCTTTCAGACGATTTAATTTCGTAGTCCCGGGAATAGGCGCTATCCAAGGTTTCTGCGCGAGTAACCAACCCAAAGCAACCTGTGCTGGTGTGACGTCCTTTTGCATCGCAATAGATTTTACCAACTCCACCAACACCTGATTCGCCTTTCTGTTTTCCTCAGAAAATCGGGGCACGATATTTCTGAAATCAGTTGGGTCAAATGTGGTCGTGGAATCAATTGCTCCCGTGAGAAAACCTTTGCCCAGTGGACTGAACGGAACAAAACCAATTCCCAGCTCGTCCAGTAGCGGTAAGATCTCGTTTTCGGGCTCCCGATAAAACAGGGAGTATTCGCTCTGCAATGCCGCTAGGGTTTGCTCGGCATGTGCGCGGCGTACGGTTTCAGTTCCCGCTTCTGATAGTCCCCAATGTTTTACTTTGCCTTCCCTGATCAGGTCAGCGACTGTCCCTGCAACCTCCTCAATAGGAATCCTAGGATCAGTGCGGTGCTGATAAAGTAGGTCAATCCGATCCGTCCGAAGTCGTTTTAAAGATCCTTCAACAGCGATCCTGATCCTTGCAGGGCTGCTGTCCAGACCTTTTTTTGAATCACCGCCCTCAAAGCCAAACTTAGTTGCGATCACTACCTTGTCTCTGAACGGTTCCAATGCTTCACCCAGCAAGGTCTCGTTTGCAAAGGGACCATAACATTCTGCCGTGTCAAAAAAAGTAATTCCCGATTCAAAGGCAGAGCGGATCAACTGAATAGCCTCTTTTTGATCGGCAGCCGGGCCGTAGCCAAAGCTCAAGCCCATACATCCCAATCCAAGTGCGGATACTTCAAGTCCGCTATTTCCTAATGTTCTTTTTTCCATGTTATAATATTTATTCGATTTACAATGCTAGTTTCCTTTCACTAAGAGATTTTACCATCAGGGGATCTCTGTGGTCAAAAAATAGACTTGCTTCAGTATCTAAACTAGCAATTGCTTCCATATCCTGAGTGGTTAACTCAAAATCAAATATTTCAAAGTTTTCTTTCATCCTTTCTTTATGAACAGTTTTCGGAATGGCGACAATATCACGCTGAATCAGCCAACGCAGGATTATCTGTGCAGCAGATTTATTGTATTTGTTGCCTATACTTAATAAAAGTTCATTATTAAAAATATTATTTTTCCCCTCCGCAAAGGGGCCCCAAGACTGTGTTTGGATGTTTTGTTCCTGCAAAAATATCTGGTTCTTAATTTGTTGGTGAAAAGGGTGGGTTTCTATCTGGTTGACCGCCGGAGAGAATCCACTGTTAACAATCAGGTCCATGATACGGTCCGGATGAAAATTTGCGACCCCGATTGCTTTTACCAAACCTTCTTTATAGAGTTCCTGCATGGCTCTCCATGATCCAAAAATATCGCCATAGGGCTGATGGATGAGATATAGATCGAGGTACTCCAACTGTAATCTTTTCAGTGATTTGTGAAATGCTTCTTTAGTATGTTCATATCCGGTATCCTCAACCCAGAGTTTTGTTGTTATAAATAATTCTTCCCTAGGGACACCACAATTTATTATTCCTTGACCAACCGCCTTTTCATTTAAATAGGAGGCTGCTGTATCAATTAATCTATATCCGGTTTTGACTGCGTCTAAGACAGCTCGTTCGCATTCCAGGTTATCTTTTATTTGGAAAACGCCGAATCCAAGAATAGGCATTTCCAGTCCGTTATTTAATTTCACTTTGTACATAGTTGCTGATGTTTATATGTTATACAATCGTACACTAACAAAGTTCGAATTTACAGAGCAGGGTTATGGTATATGAATTACGGTTTATGTAACCATTATTACTGATCTGAGTCCTGCGATGATAATACTCAAGGTATTATATCTATTTTTGTATGAAAGAGGAATACATTATGGAACAGGCTTATACATTTGATACTATAACACAGTACAATGCATTTAATAACCACGAGACGATGCATCCTATGGTTAGTATAATTGATTTTTCTAAAGCCCATAAAAGGACCGGTTCTCGGATGACGTTTGGGCTATACTGCATTTTCCTGAAGGAAGTTCATTGTGGAGACCTGAAATATGGCTGTAACAATTATGATTATGAAGCTGGCACACTGGTATTCATTTCACCCGGACAGGTTATTGATGTGGCCAATAAGACTGACCTATATCAGCCGATGGGTCATGGGTTAGTATTTCACCCAGATTTAATTAAAGGAACCAGTTTGGCAAAGAGTATAGGGGAATACAGTTTTTTCAACTATAATACCAATGAGGCCCTACATTTATCAGAACGGGAAAGAAAGATTGTATTTGACTGCTTTGGAAAAATTGAAGACGAGTTGCAGCATGGTGTGGACAAACATAGCCGGAAATTAATTGCATCTAATATCGAACTCTTTCTCAATTATTGCGAACGGTTTTACGATCGTCAGTTTATTACACGTGAAAATGCGAATAAAGGGATCTTGGAAAAGTTTGAAGAACTGTTAAATGGATATTTTATGTCAGCTTCCCCACAAGAGTATGGTATCCCAACGGTAGCTTATTTTGCGGATAAATTAAATCTTTCAGCAAATTATTTTGGCGATTTAATTAAAAAGGATACCGGCAAAACAGCACAAGAACATATCCAGAATAAACTTATTGATCTAGCCAAAGAGAAAATATTTGATACCAGTAAAACCATAAATGAAATTGCTTTCGAACTTGGTTTCAAGTACCCGCAGCACTTCAGCAGACTATTTAAAAATAGGGTAGGCCATACACCTAATGAGTATAGGAATGTTAATCTAAATTAGATTTAAAGTGTCCGTGCTAATTGCCATATAGCACCAGGCGTTTACGGTGGGGTAGGTGTTGATCTCTGCACATATTCAAACTATGCATTTTAAACCTGTTTAAAGTATCGATTCTTAGTGTATTGAAATAATTGCCATGATTCTGCCATTATTGGCGATGCACAATGAATACTTGCAGTATCTTTTTAAAAAGCTATGGTAAGATGGGTAAGCCGGTATCATCATCCAGTTTGATTATTTACCAAAATAGGTATATGACTTTAATAAATTAAGACTCAAAATAGATAAGAAGACTATTGCCTAAAATGATGGTAACCACATCATTTCTTCCCAACCTTAAAAAGCAATCCACAACCTACCGCAATACCGGAATAAATCAATACAAACATTAGATTCAACGTTTTTGATAATTGATAGTATGTCAGGCAGATTCCAATAACTGTTAGTGATATTAAGATAGGCTTTACCCATTTTATATGGATCTTATAATGATTCAATACAAAAAATACCAAGATATAAGCAAACAGCGTTGGTAGGGAAAGAATAATACCACCGATCAATATATAAGGAAAAAGCCAAAGGTCCTTAAATATTACATTGTTTTCAAAACCCCCAAATATCGGGAGTAGGAGAGCAGCTAGTAGTTTTACTTTTTCGGTAAGGTAATATTGATCGGTAAAGAGTAATCTATACGCCTAGGCTCACCGTCAAATGTGACAACTTTCCAGTTTTTGGACGCTTTAAGCTTTTTTATCACCTCTTCGTCAACTCCAAAGCCCATGCTATCTTTGACTTGAACATCTCTGACGGTACCGTCGGTCTCTACAGTAAACCTATAAACACCCTTTAATATTTTCTTGCCTGTTTCTTTGCGCGTCGGTAGTTTCAATCCCTTAGTTAAGGTGTCGGTGATCGAGCGGTTGTCGACTTGACTGAAGGCGGCTGTCGCTGTGAGCAAGAGGACAGTTCCAGCGAGAATCTTGAATGTATCTAACTTTTTCATTTTTTAAGTATAATAATATGAGAGCGGAAGGCATAATGGTTACCCATCTTTCCAGTTTTTGCGGCGAGCTCGCCAAAATAAATGTCTGTGGCCCATTTTTTATTGGTGTTGACGCTTGTTTCAATTCATCAGTCGTCGGCTGATGAATTGAATTCATCTTGTAGTCAGCACTTTGTAATTGGTCAGTTAACGATTGACCAATTTGAATTCCTTTTAAGTTACTTTCGATCAGAGCATCCTTACAGTAGATATTAAATGGGGGATGCAATATAAAATTGTCGGAAAGTCCATTCCATAGTTTTCTCCACTATTCATCACGTTAGGATGACTCTAGGTAGTAGGATAATTTTCGTCGCTAGGTTTAATAGCGTTTGCAATATCCCTTAGAATATCATTTTGCTCACGGAGCGCTGCGGTGTGATCGCGTTTGGCAGCAAGATATCTATCAAGTAGTTTAGATAGTACGAGGTAAAGTCCATAGAGACAGATTGCTATAAATCCTCCGTATATGAGGTACATCAATAATCCAAATGAGAACATAATTTATAGTTTGTTGATTAATGTATTATTTTCCTTTATAATATTAAGCTATATCAGTCAGTTTAACTATCTTCCCGTCCGCAGAAAACTCAAACACGGATTTGCCTTTTAAGGTTATCTCATCGTCTTTTTTCAAGCCATTCGGAAAGTCCATTGCAGCGATCGCTCTGTAGCTAATCGATATCTCTGTAGAGTCAATGTTGTGGGTCAATGTCTCGATAGACTGTTGCCTTTCGCTGAAATAGGAGAGAGCCTCGATAGCTTGTTTCTTAAACTCTTCAATTCCTTGCAATTCCATTGTTTTTTCGCCATTCATTAGGTTTAGGAAAACGATCTGGTCATCAAAATCTACTGTCATTTTTCCCACGTCCATACTATTATAAGCCTCAACATAGCTGAAAATCTTGTTGGTCCTGTCATTTAGCATGGCTGGTTCCATATGTTTATCTTTTGGTAACTCAAAAAAGTTCTTAATACGACTCATGGTCAAAAATTTCACGGCAGTTCAATCCACGGCTCCCATTCATGGATGGAGTAGCTGCGTGCTAGATTAAACTGCGCTTGTAGAAAGATACGTCTTTTTTTTTAGTTTTCCCCGTTTGATTAATAATTGTTTCATCCCGCTCCGTACCGGCCAGCGAACAGGTTGATTTTGATAGTTTACATCCTTTAATTATGTTTTTTAATAAAAGATGCGATTTGGTCAACTTTTTCTACGAATCGACCAATACATATTTTAAAAATATTTTCTTACCTTTATAAGTACGGACCTCTGCCGATTAAAGTTATGGTGCCGATCAGTAGGTAAGCCAACTGACAAGCTTCCCCGGCCGATTAGGGGAGGCTTTTTTATTTTCAAGCCTATAGAGCCGACTTTTCGGTATCCAACATCGTTAATATGCCACGCGGACAACGTGTTATTAACGATACCCCTTCGAGATGGGGTACTTATTTACTTTGATATTTAGACCTAACATTGCTAGCATAACCCCGAACCCCATAAATATATAGCTGAACATAATCGTTAGGCCCCTTAATCTGTATTTTCGGTATCTTCCATATACCGCATACATACTTCTTCTTTTGGTAAGATACCCACCCAATCCGCAATAGCTTTGCCTATATCATTTAAACCTAGATTATGCATTAGCTTTTGATGTTTTGTTTTAAGTATTTAACTTTAAGCATGTTATTTATATATTAATATTCACCAATATGGTTAATTTGCCAATTGAATATTCAGACAAGCCAGTTACTGCTTTTGGAGGTATGAGTTTACTGAAACGCCTACTTGATAAAGTTCCCCGTTCTTCAAGACTGGTTTATGAATCAGTTGGCTATAAATAACATCACTGTTGACTTCGATAGTACAGTTATTACCCGTCATGGAGAACAAGAAGGTAGTGCCAAAGGTTATAATCCTAATAAACGAGGTCGTAATTCACATCATCCCTTGATGGCTTTTATCAGTCAAACTCGCATGGTCGCTAATGCGTGGTTGCGTCCCGGTAATACAGCAGCAAGTTCTTGTTGTGTTAGTTTTATGCGAGAAACTTTTGAGCAATGTCTTAGCAGTAAAAAAGTAGGTTTGGTTCGCGCAGATAGCGGGTTTTATACAGAAGATATTTTATCCTATCTGGAAGAAGAACAAAAAAACTATGTGATTGCTGTTCGTATGTACTCGACGGTAAAATCTGAGGTGTTAGGTAATCGTGAGTGGGTATCTCTAGCTAAAGGTATTGAGCTTTCTGAAATGCAGTTTTCCCATCATAATGGAAACCCCCGTCGGTACATTATCGTTAAAAAACGTATGGAAGAAAGACCTAATAGTGGAGGGAAGTTATTCGAAGACCTTCCTGGATATCGATTCAGCTGTTATGTTACTAACCTGGATCTACCTCTAGATCAAATATGGAATATCTATAACAGCAGAGCCGATTGTGAAAATAGAATCAAAGAGCTTAAACAGGATTTTGGTTTAGAAAACTTCTGTTTAAAGGATTTTTGGGGTACAGAGGCTTCCTTCAGAATGATCATTGTAGCTTATAACTTAATAAGTTTATTCCGACATTTTGCACTTAATGAACGCAATACAGCAACACATCGAACATTGAAATCCTATTGCTTTGCATTAGGAGCTTGGACGGCTAAACATGCTGGAAAGAAGGTGCTAAAAATAGCATTACCTGTAAAAAGAAGACAATGGATGGACTCAATATTTACCAAAATTGAAAACCTTCCTCCTAAGCTAAAATATTCCTAATGCATATTTAGGGTTAAAGTCATAACAATCCAAATCCCCAAGCCAGCTTTACTGATATCTCGAACCGAATCTGCCGAGGAAAAATGACAGAAAAGCATGCTTCCTAGATGCGTCCAGTTGTTGATCCCTTTCTGGTGTTTGTCACTCTGTTGCTTGGCAACCAAATCTTTGAATAATTCGCGGTCTATAAGAGATAAAATCTGACTAAAAACATTTAAATTTATCATGGCGGTGTATTATAATTTTGCGATTTAAATATAGCAACTTTGCTATATCTAAACACCGCCACTTTTTAATCATTTAGAACGGAAGTGTCCTTGTACAATCTAATGGTATTGCCAGCATATCTCTGCATCAGCAATCTCTTTTCGAAGGTTTCAAGTATGATTTCGCTATTCATATCAGGGAAATAGTATTTTATAATATTTTGTTTCGCTATTTGTGCGG
>Ga0182746_1002279_pt1 | contig 14998 bp, 12 predicted proteins | sample eDN3rd30CBELigOP_FD_128881 | JGI IMG/M metagenome (GOLD analysis project Ga0182746, IMG submission 128881) | Enriched Organic Plus compost microbial communities from Emeryville, California, USA - eDNA 3rd pass 30_C BE-Lig OP (version 2) (version 2) ... | reverse complement strand
TGCCGGACGCGACCTGATCAACGCCAAATCCCACGACCTCAAGGACCTGCGGCGCAAGGTGCAGGTGATTTTCCAGGACCCGTATTCCTCGCTGAATCCCCGCATGACGGTGGGGCAGATCGTTGGTGAACCCCTGACCGTCTATCGTCTGGTCTCCAACACCACGGCCCAGCGCGACCGTGTCGCAGCTCTGCTGAGCCAGGTCGGCCTGCGGCCGGAAATGGCGGACCGCTATCCGCATCAGCTGTCCGGCGGCCAGCGCCAGCGGGTCGGCATCGCCCGCGCGCTCGCGATCGAACCGCAGTTCATCGTCTGCGACGAGGCGGTCTCCGCGCTCGACGTCTCGATCCAGGGACAGATCATCAACCTGCTGGAGCATCTGCAGCGCGAGCTCGGCCTCGCGTTCCTGTTCATTGCCCATGATCTCGCCGTGGTGCGGCATATCTCCGCGCGGGTCATCGTCATGTATCTCGGACGGGTGATGGAGATCGCCGATCGCGATGCGCTGTATGGCGATCCGCTGCATCCCTACACCAAGCTTCTGCTCGACGCCGCGCCGGTGCCGGATCCCGATCTCGAACGGGCGCGGGCGCCGCGCCTGATCAAGGGCGAGCTGCCAAGCCCGCTGGCGCCGCCAACCGGCTGCGTCTTCAACACCCGATGCCCATCCGCGGGACCGGAATGCCGCGAGCAGATCCCGGCCCTGCGCGAGGTGAAACGCGGCCACTTCGCCGCCTGTATCAAGGTCTGACGCCGTGCTCCGCTATATCGGCAACCGCACCCTGCTGATGATCCCGACGCTGATCGGCGTCGCCATTCTCACATTCTTCATGCTGCGCGTCGTGCCGGGCGACATCGTCGAAGTGAAGATGCGCGGCGACGGGATGTCCGTGTCCCAGGAGGTGATCGAGCGCGAACGCGTCAGGCTCGGTCTCGATCGTCCCCTGCCGGTGCAGTTTTACGACTGGATGAAGGGGCTTCTCACCCTCGACCTCGGAAAATCGATGTGGACCGAGCGTCCGGTTGTCGAGGAAATCGCCGCGCGGTTTCAGCTGACCTTTCAACTGGCGATCATGGCGACCATCATCGGTACATTGATCGCGATTCCGCTTGGAACGGCTGCCGCGCTCTTCCGAGGCACCTGGATCGACTATCTGGTGCGGCTGTTTTCCATTGCCGGGCTGGCGGTGCCGTCATTCTGGTTCGGCATGCTGATCCTGCTCGCGCTGCTTGCCGCCTTCGGCTGGCTGCCAACCATCACCTTCGTTCCGTTCTACCAGGATCCGCTGACCAATCTGTCCCAGCTCATCTGGCCAGCGCTCGCGGTCGGCTACCGTTTTGCGGCTGTTCTGGCACGCATCGTGCGGTCAACCCTGCTTGAGGTGCTGCACGAGGACTATATCCGTACGGCCCGCGCCAAGGGCGTCTTTGAGCGCCTTGTCGTCCGCCGGCATGCGCTGCGCAACGCGCTGTTGCCAGCCGTCACCGTCATCGGGCTCGAATTCGCGTTCCTGCTCGGCGGCCTGGTCGTGACGGAACAGGTGTTCAACCTCAACGGTCTCGGCAAACTGTTTGTCCAGAGCATCACGCGCCACGACTTCACCCTGATCCAGGGCATGGTGATGATGTTTGCGAGCTTCTATGTGCTTGCAAACCTGGTCATCGACGTCCTTTACGCGGTTCTCGACCCCCGGATTCGCTATGGCTGACATCACGGTCTCCCCGACCATCTCTCCCGTGCGGCGGCGCAAGCGTGGCGCCATCGCGGAATTCTGCCGGCAGCAGCCGCTCGGGGTGATCAGCCTGGTGGTGATCATCCTGATGATGCTTGCAGGCATCTTCGCCGAGCAGGTTGCTCCTTATGACCCGCTGGAAACAAGCCTGATCGAGAGACTCAAGCCGCCGACCTGGGAGCACTTGCTCGGGACCGACCCATTCGGTCGCGACATCTTCTCGCGCATCATCTATGGCGCGCGCACCGCACTGGTCATCGGCCTGTCTTCGGCCTTCATCGGATGCACCATCGGCGCCATCCTTGGCGCCACGTCGGCCTATTTCGGCGGCCGCGTCGACAGCATCATGCAACGACTGCTGGATATCCTTCTGTCGTTTCCGCTGATCGTGCTGGCGCTGGTGGTGGTCGCCGCACTCGGCCGCGCTCCGGTGTTCGGCATCGATCTCACGTTGATCCTGGCGATCGCCATCCCGATCATTCCGCAGGTGTCCCGCGTCATCCGCTCGGCGGCGCTCACGGTGCGAGGCATGCCCTATATCGATGCGGCCCGCGCGGCGGGATACTCGCACACCCGCATCGTCATGCGGCACATGGTGCCAAACCTGATGGCGCCCTACCTCATCATGCTGACGGCGTACATCGCCCAGGCCATCCTGCTGGAGGCGGCCCTCTCCTTCCTCGGTCTTGGCGTCGCCGAGCCGACGCCGGCCTGGGGGCTGATGCTGGCGGGCACCGGCGCAGATTTCTTCACTCAGGCGCCGTGGATCATCATTTTCCCCGGTGTCGCCATCAGCCTCGCAGTGTTTGCCTTCAACCTGTTCGGCGACGCCATGCGCGACTGGCTCGATCCGAAATTCAAGAATTAAACAAACAGTTCGGGCACTCTCGAAGCTATATTGACAGGGAGAGTCCGTCTCCTGCTCACGTCGGCAACCGGCGAAGAGGTCTACCTATACCCCGACCATCGGTGGCAGCGGCTTCCTGCCCAGAATCATATCCGACGCTTTCTCGCCAATCATGACCGCCGGCGCGGCGGTGTTGCCGCCGATCAGCGAGGGCATGATTGAAGCATCGACCACGCGCAGGCCGGACATGCCATGGACCTGCAACCGGGGATCGACAACCGCCATGTCGTCCGTGCCCATCTTGCATGTGCCGACCGGGTGAAATGCTGTCGAACAGGAATTGCGGATATACGCGCGCAAGGCGTCGTCGGTCGCGGCCTCGGGGCCCGGGCGTGTTTCGGGGCCGCGGACAGAATCCCATGCAGGTGTCGCGAGGATGCGGCGGCCGAGCTTCACGCCGTTCAACAACAGCTCCATGTCCTGCGCGTCTTCGAGGAAATGCGGGTCGATGACAGGCGATGCCGACGGATCGGCGCTGCGGATCGTCACCGCTCCGCGGCTTTTCGGACGCAACACCATGATGGAGAGCCCATAGCCATGGCCGATGCCATTGGTGCCGGCCGGCGAACGATAGGCCGGCAGCAGGAGAAACTGGATGTCGGGCCGGTCCAGGGTTGGCGCGGTGCGGACAAATCCGCCCACATGCAGCATCGGATTTGTCAGCATCCCTTTTCGGAACAGCGCATATTGGATGACCTGCAGCGCGACCCAGGGCAGCTTGTCGATGGTGATGCCATAGGGAACGCGGCTGTCGGTTTTATGCTGCACGGAGGTGATCAGATGGTCCTGCAGATTGCGGCCAACGCCGGGGCGATCGACGACAACATCGATGCCGTGCCGTTTCAGTTCGGCGCCAGGACCGATCCCGGAGCGCAACAGCAGCGCCGGGGAAGCAATCGTGCCCGCTGAAACAATCACTTCTTTCCTTGCGGCAAGCCGCCGCCGGCCGGAAGCGCCAACGATCTCCACGCCGGTGGCCTTGCGATCCTCGATGATGACCTTGTCAACCAGGCAACCGGTGAGCACGGTCAGATTGGGCCGATGCTTCACGGGATGCAGATAAGCGGTGGCCGCCGATTCCCGCTCGCCATCCTTGACCGTCACCTGCCGTTTGCCAAAGCCTTCCTGCTGTGCGGCGTTGAAATCGGGCGTCAACGGCATTTGCAGGGACTGAGCGGCCTCGAACAGGATTTCGCCCAGAGGCGTGTAGCTCTGACAGTTGGTGACGGTGAGCGGTCCGCCCTTGCGGTGGTAAGGCGTATCGCCCCATTCCTCATTGTTCTCCGCGCGGAGGAAATAGGGCAGCACCTCACCATACGACCAGCCTTCGTTGCCGGCCTTGGCCCAGTCGTCATAGTCCAGCCGGTGGCCGCGCATATAGACCATGCCGTTGATCGACGACGAACCGCCAATCGCACGCCCCCGCGGGATATAGATCGGCCGGTTATTGGCGTTGGCCTGCTTCTCCGTGTTGAAGCGCCAGTTCAGCACCTTGTGGTGCATCAATCTCGTGATGGCGAGCGGAATCCTGATCAGCGGGTGCCAGTCACGCGGGCCCGCTTCAATGAGACAGACACGATTGGAAGGGTCTTCCGACAACCGGTTGGCCAGGACACACCCGGCCGAGCCTGCGCCGACGATGATATAATCATAGCTGTCCATGACGCCTAACCCTTCCGGACCTGCATCGGCTGCTTCGTCCAGACCTACGACGAGGCACTCAAATCCAGCAGGCCGATCTTTCCATCGAATTTGATCCTGGTTCCGAACGGCCGGCTGAGCTCAGCGAGATGGTCGATGACATATCGGGCGGACGCCTCGTCAGCGGGCGCCATCGGAATGCCGTTCAGCGCGACCCGATCATGCTCATGGACGAAAGGATGCAATTCGATCCGGCTCAGTTGGCCGTCATCGCCGTAATGGAGAACCGGAACAACACCGCACCGCCGACGCGGCGTTTCAGGTTTCGGCGGATGGACGGGAAAATCCCGCAGATACGGCACCCGCACGTTGAGCACTTCGGCCACCGTCATATCGTGCATCGGCTTTGTGAGATGCGAGGAATGGCGCCGATAGAAGTCGGCAGGAAAGCGGGTGACCATGTTCGACATCGCGAAGAAGTCGCCGGTGTCGTAAAAGATCGGCTTGCCCTTGTGGATCTCGATCCCGCGCAGCGGCGCGTGGCTCCCTTGGGCGATCACCACGTCCGCGCCGGCTTCGACAGCCGAACGTGCGAACGGCGGCATGAATGCAGGGGGCACTGTCGTGGTCGCCTGCAGCTGATCCCATTCGTGATTGTGGATATGGGCGATCGCAATGTCCGAATGCGCCTTGGCGTTGCGGATGGCGCGAAGGTTGGCCGTAACGTCGTCCTCGTCGAGGACCATGGTCGCGCCTTTCTCGTCCGTCTCGAAATAGCGCGTGATCGTCGTGTGCAGGCCGGGCGGATTGATCTGCCATTCCTTGTCGGACACCCGCGCGACCCACCAGCCGAATTGAGCCGCCATCTCGATAAACCGCGCCAGCGTGTCCTTGTCGGCCGCAAAGTGAAAGCCGAGCGGATTGATCCCCGGCCGGCCGGGAATGCCATCATAGGGTGAGCCCGCGCGGCTCCAGCGCGTGAAGCTCGTGGTCATCGAAACGAGAGAGACTCGGGCCGTTCCGGTGTCGACATAGGCAGCCGCACGGGCCTCCTCGAGGTTGCGGCCGGCGCCGGCGTTTTCGATGCCTGCCTTCTTCAAAGCGGCCAGCGTGGAGAACAGGCCGCCATAGGAATAATCCAGCGTGTGATTGTTGGCGACCGACATCAGTTTGATCCCCATCCAGCGCAGATCGTCCGCGACCTCGGGAGGGGCTCGCATATAGGTCCAGCCGCTTTCCGCCGCCGGATAAAGCTCAGGCCCGCTGTAATCGTGAAACAGCGTCTCGCAGTTGATGAAGCCGAGATCCGATTGCTGAAAGAGCGCAAAGATCTCCAGGACCCGCGGATCGTTGCATGTCGAGATCCTCCGGTTCACGATGGCGTCGCCGGCAAGGGCGAGGCGAAATGCCGGTCGTTTGCTGGTCACGGAGTACCCCTTGAGATTTGAACTGAAGATGGTGGGGCCGGCTTGAGCACCGGCGGGGACTCAGGTCCGGCTGTGGTGCCGGGAACCCGGTTTGGGCGCATTTCCTCGGTGTTCTCTCTTCTTTGGCCCGAAGACGGGGCCCATATGCTGGGAGAGATGAATGTCCGGACAATAGAGCCAGAGAGCTGGAAATGTCAATTATACGGTCAGTTTAGACGCCGGGGCGCAACCGGCGCGCTTTGTCCGGACCATGAACTCGTGTAGTGATAAGAAATGACGACGACCCTCACCCCTTTGTACCGCGATCTGCGGGCCACGCTGATGACCGAGATCGTCGCGGGCAAGTTTCCCGTCGGGTCCCGCTTCCCGACCGACTATGAACTGTGTGAGCGGTTTCAGGTCAGCCGCCACACCGTTCGCGAGGCCTTGCGCTCGCTGCAGGATGACGGGCTGCTGGTGCGGCTTCCCGGTTCGGGAACTGTCGTCGGCGCGCTTCCGAGCACACCGCGCTACGTGCAGACCATCGAATCCGTCGAACAGCTTTACAGTGCCGCGCGCGCGGCGCGGCTTGCCATTCACCATATCTTCTGGGTTCGCTTGGGCCCCGAGATTGCGGCCTTCCTGGAGCGGCCGGTGGGTGAGCGCTGGCTCCGGGTCAGCGGTGTCCGCACCATTCATGGCGAGGCGACGCAACATCCGTCGTGGGTCGATATCTATGTCGCTGAGCCCTACGCTGATATCCGTTCTGAAATCACCAGCGACCAGCCGATCCATCAGGCGATCGAACGGCGCTTCCACATCAGCATTGCCGCAATCGAGATGCGCCACTTCGCCGTGACGCTGTCATCCGCCCAGGCGAAGCTGCTCAATGTCGAAGCGGGCGATGCAGGATTGCAGACCATGCGGCGCTATCTGACGGACCGCGGCGACCCCATCGAGATTTCGCTCACCATCCAGTCCGGCAGCCAGCCCAGCCAGTTGATGCGCTTCCGGAAGACGTCGAAGGCAGCCTCCGGCTCGACGCGTTCGCCCTAGCGTCCGAATGACGCCCGTCGCACCAAGCCATCAGTAGGACGCTCGTCCGCCGTCGGCCTGGATCGTGGCGCCGGTGATCATCTTCGACTCGTCGGACATCAGGAACAGGTTGATGTAGGCGATGTCGATCGGCTCGCCTCTGAAGAACGGGTATTTCAGAGCATCCTGGGATTTTGGCGTATCGCCGCCTGCAGCAGCGGGAGAGCCATATCTCTGGCGGCTGCGCTCCGTCATAACACCGCCCGGACAAACCACATTGGCGCGAATCCCGTCCTTGGCATATTCGCCCGCCAGCGCTCGCGTCAGTGCGACAACGCCACCTTTCGCCGACACGTAGATGTGCTTGCGGAATCCCGTAAGAGCGGCCCAGGAGGCGGTATTCACGATGGCCCCGCCGCCATTACCCGTCAGCAGCGGGACGGCATGCCGGCAGCAAAGCAGCGTGCCTTTCAGGTTCAGCGCGATCGTCTTGTCCCACAGGTCCATATCAACCTGATCGACCGGCGCATCGGTGGCCGCCGATCCACCGGCGATGTTCGCAAGCGCATCGATCCTGCCGTAGCGATCGAGCGCCGCTGCAAAGCCTGCTTTGACACTGTCCTCGTCGGTCACGTCGGTTTTGACAAACAGGGCATCGCCGCCGGATCGGCGAATATCGTCCTGCACGACCGTCCCCGCCGTGACATCGATATCGAAGGTGACAATGCGCGCGCCCTCCCGGGCGCACAGTTGCGCCGTCGCCGCTCCGATTCCCGCCGCTCCGCCTGTAATGACGACAATCTTGTCCGTCAGTCGGCCCATCACCTCCCCCTCACCTCTTCCAGATCGATCGTCAGGCACGGTTGAGTGCTTCGACTTGACCCGACGAATTGTCCGGACAATAATGGCACTCGCTAATTAAAATCAAGGCAGGTCGTCGACTGCCCAGGGGAGGACATCAATGGCACGCTTCACAACGCCGCTCGCTGTCATTGGAATCACTGCTGCGCTGTGCGGATTTCCGCTTCCTTCAATGGCGCAGCAAAACTATCCGGACAAACCGATTCATGTCCTGCTTGGCTTCTTGCCGGGAACAAGTTCGGACATCCTGTCCCGCTACTACACCAAGAAGCTGCAGGAGGTGTCCAAGCAGACGGTCGTTCTCGAAAACAAGCCCGGAATGCTCGGCCTGCTTCCCGGCGGCACGGTCGCTCGCGCCAAGCCTGACGGCTACACGATCTGGTTCACCCCCAGCATTCCGCAGGCGCGCTATTTGCTGAAGGAAGTTCCCTTCGATCCGGACAAGGATTTCATCTCGGTCGCGCCGCTGTTCGAGACTCCGAGCATGCTCTCGGTGAGCGCCAAGTCATCGATCAAATCGGTTGCAGAACTGGTGGCGCATCTGAAGAAACGCCCCGGCCGTTATGGCTATGGTGCTCCCACGACGGTGGTTGCGTCGGAATATTTCCTGAGCCAGACCGGCGCCAAAGCCGAGGGCGTTGGTTACCGCGGCGCATCGCAGGCGCTGCCCGAAGTCGAAAGCATGACGCTCGACTTCATCATCAACGACGCCATGACCGCATGGCCGCTGTCGAAGGCCGGGCGGCTGCGCGCGCTCGCGGTGACCACGAACAAGCGACTTTCCGTAGCCCCGGACGTTCCGACGATGGAGGAAGCCGGCGTTCCCGACTACCACTTCGCCGGATGGTGGGGCGCGTTCGTGCCCGCTGGAACGCCGCCGGAGGTTGTCGCAAAGCTCGCGGCCCTGTTCGCCGAGATCAACAACATGCCGGAGACGAAGGCATTCCTCGAAACGGCTGTTGCGGCCCCCGTGCTCGAAGATGCGAACTGGATGCGGACCCAGTTGGTGAAAGATACGGAAACCTGGGGCCGTCTGGTGAAGCTCACCAACTTGCAGCCGCAGTAGGTCCACGCGCTATCGGACGAAAGCCGCAGTTCAAAACACAGGAAACAAAACGCGTGGCGCCCTGAATGAGGCGACCACGCATATCCGTGGAGGAACCGTCATGCTGTCACGCCGAACGTTCTTGCACTCCACGCTCGCCGCCTCCGCCGGGTGGCCTTTTGCGACCGACGGCTTCGCGCAGAGCAACGCCTATCCGGCCAGGGAAATCCACTCCATTTGCGGGTTTCCCGCCGGATCAACCGCCGATATCTGGGTCCGGTTCTTTGGCGATCAACTCAGCAAACTGTGCGGCCAGACCGTCGTGGTCGAAAACAAGCCCGGCGCGAATGGCCTGCTGTCGACAGAATATGTCGTGAGGGCCAAGCCGGACGGATACACAATCTTCGTGACACCGGGGTCGTCCTTGCTTGCCGCTGCGAGGCATATCTACAAGAGCATATCATTCGACCCGATCAACGATTTCGATCACATCACGCCAGCGGTCAAACAAGCCTCGCTGCTGTGCGTCGCCGTCGACAGCCCCTACCGGAATGTCGCCGACCTTGTCGCCTATCTCCGCTCCGAAAAGGGCAAGGCCTTCTATGGCACGACGACGAACACGGCGATCGTCGCCTGCGCGCTCCTTCTCAAGCAGTTCGACCTTGAGGCGACCCAGGTCCCCTACCGGACGACCCCGGATTCGCTCAATGACGTGAAGAGCGGCAAGCTCTCCTTCATGTTTGTCGATTCAGCCACTGCGACCGGACTGGCGCGCGCCGGTCACCTCCGGGTTCTCTGCACGACGTCGCAAGAGCGCATGGAAGCGACGCCTGATGTCCCGAGCGCCAAGGAGGCCGGGCTGACGATGGACCTGATCACATGGTGGTCCATTCATGCGCCGAAAGGTCTGCCGAAGCCGGTATTCGACAAGCTTGAGGGACTGTTCAACCAGATCGTCCGTTCCGACACGACACGCGAATATCTGACGCGCCAGGGCGCAAGTCCTTATATCGGCGACTCGAAGATGCTGAAGGAGCTTCTCATCCGCGAAGACAATGCGTGGGGAAAATACGTCGAGCTCGCGAATATTCAGAAGCTGTAGGTCAAGCTGCAACGCTTCAATTCTCAGGATCAGCGAGCCGCCGCCCTGCGGCCGAAGATGCGGCGTCCCTCGCGTCGCGCGAAGCGCCAGCCGTCAGCGGTCGCGACAAAGGTGTCGTTCCACTCGCCGAGACTTCCGGGCAACTCGAGCGGGATCTCGGCGTCAGGACGCGTTTCATCCCGACGGCCGACAAACGCCAGATAGTAGGTGACAGCGCTGGCATTTTGCTCGTCGTGGACATTGACGAGGATATTGGAGGTGAAGTGCCGCAGCACGAGCGACGCCGGCTGCGCGGCAAACGACCCAATAATGGCCTCCCTCCCGCGATAGGGCACCTGTGATTTCACCCAAAGCCCGTCGGGAACAAACAGGTCTGCGGCCTGCTCGGCGGCGCCGTGGTCGTAGTGATGGACCAAAGCGGTGATCAGGTCGCGGCAGTCCTGCTCGATATGCCGCCGGCGCTCAATATCCATCCGAGTTCCCAATCCAGGCATTTGTCCGGTCAGACTTGCACGGCCGACGCTTGTCAACAAGACCGATAGCCCATATTGTCCGGTCAGTTTAACGACATCAAGAACACGTTCGGCAGGCGCGGGAGGAGCAAGGTGATCGGATCACGCAACAAGCTCAGGACGGGCGATGATCACCTGATCAGTTGGCAGGCCTGGCACGCGCAGCATGTCGAAGCGCCGATTGATCCGGACATGCCGATCATCGACCCCCACCATCATGTGTGGGATCGCGACAGCCGCTATCTCCTCGAGGAACTGGCGGACGACGTCTACAGCGGGCACAACGTCATCTCAACGGTCTTCCTCCAATGCGGGTCGATGTATCGGGCGGATGGCGATCCCGCCTTCGCTCCCATCGGCGAAACCGAGTTCGTGAACGGCATCGCCGCGATGGCTGCCAGCGGCGCCTACGGCAACACGCGTTTGTGCGAGGGAATCGTCGGGTTCGCCGACCTGCGCATGGGCGCCGCCGTCGAGAAGGTGCTCGAGGAGCACATCCGGGTCGGCGGCGGACGTTTCCGCGGCGTGCGGCACGCATCCGGCTGGGATACCGATCCGGCTGTTCAGGAGGTGATCCGCCTCAAGGTTCCGCAGCACGTTCTCGGTGAAGCCAGGTTCCGCGAGGGCTTTGCCAAGCTCGGCCCACTCGGGCTCAGCTTCGACGTGTGGACCTACTACCCTCAGCTTGAGGATGTCGCAGCGCTCGCGAAAGCCTTTCCGGACACAGCCATTGTCATCGATCACGTCGGCGGACTGCTCGGCATCGGCGGATATGCCGGGCGGCGGGATGAGGTGTTCGCGGCCTGGCGCAGGGCCATCTTCAACGTCGCGCAGCAACCGAATGTCACAGTGAAACTCGGTGGCCTTGGGATGGTCAGCTGCGGCTTTGATTTTCACAAGCGCGAACAGCCGCCCGGCTCCGAGGAGCTGGCGGAGATCTGGCGGCCTTACATCGAGAGCTGCATCGAAGCGTTCGGCGTCAATCGGGCCATGTTCGAAAGCAATTTTCCGGTCGACAAGCAAAGCTGCAGCTACGTCTCCACCTGGAACGCCTTCAAGCGCATTGCCGCGGGATATTCGGAGGCGGAGAAGTCAGCGCTGTTCCGCGAAACGGCCGCACGCGTCTACCGGCTACGGCCTGTTTGAAGGGGACCGGACGCATGAGCGATCTGATTCAACTCAGGAACAAGACGGCCATGATCGGTGTCGGAACGACACGCTATGGCAGCTTTCCGGAAACCGACGACTACGGACTGGGCGCTGAGGCGTTCCGCAATGCGGTCGAAGACTGCGGCATCAACAAGGACGACATCGATGGCCTGCTGGTCTGCCGCATTCCCTATTACGGCCGCATGGGCGAAATCCTTGGACTCAATCCCCGCTGGACCATGCCGCTGCCGCCGCACGGGCGCATGTCGGGCGTCGGCATCATCGAAGCAGCTCTCGCGCTGGCCACCGGACGCGCCAACTATGTCGCGCTGATCTACGCCAATATCGGGCGCTCGCGCCGTATGAACTATGGCGGCGAAGGCGCATCGCTCTGGGATGCGTGGGGCTTCACGTCACCGGGCGCCGCGCATGCCATGATGTTCCGGGAACATATGGGCCTCTACGGCACCACCACGAGGCATCTGGCGGAAGTGTCGGTCGCGTTCCGTTATCACGCGGGTCTCAATCCGACAGCGGTGATGCAAAAGCCCATCACCATCGAGGATCATCAGAATTCGCGGCCGATCGTGGAGCCGCTGCGCCTTCTCGACTACTGCCTGATCAACGACGGCGCTGTGTGCATGATCATGACCACGGCCGATCGCGCCCGCGATTTCAAGAAGCCGCCGGTCTTCGTCTCCGGGGTTGGCGGACAGGAGGCTTACGAGAATGGTTCCTTCTCCAATCTCGACGCCGATTTCTGGCACGAGCCCACGCGCAAGGCCGGTGCGGAAGCCTATACGATGGCGGGCGTCACTCACGCCGATGTCGATGCACTGATGTGCTACGACAACTTCACCCCGACCGTCCTGTTCGCCCTTGAAGGCCTCGGATTCTGCAAGCGCGGCGAAAGCGGCAGCTTCGTCGAAGGAGGCGCGCTGAAGATCGGCGGTCGCCTGCCGATGAATACCGACGGCGGGCATCTCTCGAATTCCTACATGCAGGGCTGGGCTCTCAACGTCGAAGCCGTGCGTCAACTTCGCGGTGAGTGTGACGCCCGCCAGTTGCCGGACTGCGAGGTCGTGCAATTCGTCGAAGCGACGCCCTGCTGCCGCTCGATCATTTACACCCGTGGATGACGGACGCATGCGATGACGAATCCCGAAGCTTACAAGAAGCCGCTGCCGCAGATCGACACACTGAACCGCCCGTTCTGGGAGAATGCCAAGGCGGGCCGGCTGGTTCTGCAAACCTGCACCCACTGTGGCCATGCCAGCTATCCGCCCAATCCGCTCTGTCCCAAATGCCTGTCCAGCGAACTTGAATGGCGCGAGGCGAGCGGCAAAGGGACGCTCAAATCCTGGGTGGTTTTCCACCGCGCCTACTGGCCTGCGTTTGAGAAAGACCTTCCCTATACGGTGTGCCTGGTCCGCCTTGAGGAAGGGCCGCTCTTCGTCGCCAACTTCGCCAAGGGCATGACAAGCGAACCCAAGGTGGGCGCGCGTGTGCGTGTGACCTTTGAAGCGGTGACCGACGACATCACGCTTCCGCAATTCACGCTGGACTGAACGCTGTGTCGCGGGCCTTCCAGTCACGTCTGTAACAGAGGTTTTTCATGCCAGAGTCCGCTCTGCAGTCTGACAATCCCGTCGAAACACCCGGCATGCTGGCGGGCGTCACCGTTGTCGAGGTGGGCGACGAGACGGCGGAATATAGCGGCCTTCTGCTTGCGGGGTTGGGAGCCGAGGTCTGGAAGATCGAGCCGCCGGGCGGCAGCAACAGCCGGCGGCTGCCTCCGTTCCAGAACGATCGCCCCGACCCGGAGAGATCACTCTTCTTCTGGAATTACAATCGCGGAAAGCGCTCCGTGGTGCTCGACCTGGGAGACGCACAGGGACAGAATACCTTGCGCCGCCTGCTCGGCAGGGCCGATGTCCTGCTGGACGCCACGGGCGGCAAGCTCAATGCCGCGCTGGATATCGACCGGGAGACACTGCTGGCCCGCTTCCCGGGCTTGATCACCGCGCGGATGACGCCGTTCGGTGATGTCGGCCCGTGGAAGAACTTCCGCGCCACAGATCTCATTCACCTGGCGCTCGGCGGCGTGATGTCGAACTGCGGCTATGATCCGGATCTCGGAGGACACTACGATCTGCCGCCGATCGCGCCGCAATTCTGGCAGTCCTATCACATCGCCGGCGAGCAACTGGTCGTCGGCGTGCTTGCAGCCCTGCTGCACCGGGCGAGGACCGGCGAAGGTCAGGATGTCAGTTGCGCCGTCCATGAGGCGGTTTCCAAGAACACCGAACTCGACGTGATGTCGTGGATCATGCGTCACGCGCCGGTCAACCGGCAGACCTGCCGGCATGCATTTGAAAAGACGGACCGCACCCCGACCATCTGCCACACCAAGGACGGCCGCTGGTACATGACCGGCATGTCGCAGGATGAGGCGAAGCTCATTCCGTTCCTGCAGTCGTACAAGATGGCAGGCGACCTTCAGGTGAAGCCGCCGGAGGAAGGGCAGACGGGCCGGCGTGTGCCCGGCAGTTCTGCGAACAACGACCGCGGCATGCAACTGCTTGAAGTCGCACAACGGCTCATCCGCGCCTGTACCTACGAAAATGTGCCCTGGCGCGAGGCGCAGGACGCCGGCCTGCTGTGGGCGCCGCTGCGCAAGCCGCATGAGAGCTTGACGGATCCACACTGGTTGAAGCGCGGGACGTTTGATGATGTCGATCATCCGGAAATCGGCGAGGCGCTGCGTTATCCGGTCAGCAAATGGCGCAGCGACAAGACAAGCTGGGTGCCCGGCCGCCGCGCGCCACTGTTGGGTGAAGACACCGCAGCCGTGCTAGCGGCCGCCGCTCCCCGTGTGCACGCGCAACCGGTCAAGCGCGCTGACGTCGCGCCTCGTCTCTCCAAGCGTGGCCGCCCGTTCGCCCTGCAGAACATCCGGATTCTTGACTTCTCATGGTTCCTGGCCTCCGCCGGCGGCACGCGCTTTCTGGCTGCTCTTGGCGCGGAGAGCTTCAAGGTCGAATGGAAGGCCCATCCGGATACGCGGCTCGCGGCCATGGCACCGGTCGGGGGACGTGAGGCGCGCCGCACGGCGACAGGGCCGCTGCCGGGCGTGACCGATGCCGACATGGGCGGGCAATTCCTCAACAAAAACTCGGGCAAGCGCGGGCTCTCGCTGAACATTCGTGATCCGCGCGGACTGGAGATCGCCAAACGCCTCGTTCAGATGTCGGACATCGTCGCTGAAGGCTTCTCCCCTGGCGTTCTGGAACGGGCCGGCCTCGGCTACGACGTGATGAAATCACTGCGGCCCGACATCATCTACATCCAGCAGTCGGGCATGGGCGCATACGGCTCCTATGGCCGCTTCCGCACGGTCGGCCCCGTTGCGGCCGCCTTCACCGGAGCGTCCGAAATGTCGGGCCTGCCGGAGCCCGCCATGCCGGCCGGCTGGGGCTACTCCTATCTCGACTGGATCGGCGCCTACAGCTTCGCATCCGCCATTCTCGGTGCGCTCTATCACCGCGAACGAACCGGCGAAGGGCAATGGATCGACGCCTCGCAATGCGAGTCCGGTCTGTTCCTG
>Ga0182746_1002278_pt1 | contig 14999 bp, 14 predicted proteins | sample eDN3rd30CBELigOP_FD_128881 | JGI IMG/M metagenome (GOLD analysis project Ga0182746, IMG submission 128881) | Enriched Organic Plus compost microbial communities from Emeryville, California, USA - eDNA 3rd pass 30_C BE-Lig OP (version 2) (version 2) ... | reverse complement strand
GAGGTTGTGTAGGCGCCAGCCATGAATTGCTGAACGCTCTCGTGGCGCACAGCCTGCTGCGGCCCGGCGATTTCTATCCTGGCATCCAGCCCGGCACAGACGACGACCCAGTCGGCCGCGGGGTCGGCGTGTGCAAGGCTGCCGCCTAGCGTCCCGCGATTGCGGACTGCACGATAGGCAATGCGCTGCGCGACGTGCTGCATGGGGTGGCCGCGCAGCAATTCATGCACGCCATCCTCGATTTCCGCATGCGTCACCGCCGCGCCCACCCGCAGGCGATCACCACGGCGCTCGACCTGGCGCATTTCCGCGACACGAGAGACATCCACCACGGCGGGAGGGCGCGCCAAACGCAGGTTCAACATAGGGCCCAGGGATTGGCTGCCCGCCATGGGCTTGGCGACGGCTTCGGCGCCTTGCAGGCTCGCGAGCGCGTCGCTCAGCGTCACGGGACATGAGTAATCAAAACGTGCTGCCTTCATGATTGAGCCTCCACCTCGGCTTGCACCGTCGCAGATGGTGCCGAGTGCGTCGCGACCGCGTCCGCGGCTGCGCTATTCGCACCCGCCAAGGCATGCCGCAATCTGGCGGGCGTCAGCGGCGTACGGTTTACTACCGGCGCGTTCAACCGCCGAAGCACGTCGTTCACCGCGTTGTAGATGACAGCGGGCGGCGCAATGGCTCCGCCCTCCCCCATGCCTTTGGCGCCGAACTCGGTATGCGGCGACGGCGTTTCAAAATGATCGATGCGAATATGCGGGACCTCTGTGGCGCCGGGCATCACATAGTCGGCAAAGGTCGACGCCAAGGGCTGCGCATTTTCGTCATAGGGGGTTTCCTCGTACAGCGCCGTTCCCAAACCCTGGGCGATGCCGCCAAAGGTCTGCCCCTCGACGACCATGGGGTTGACCATGGTGCCGCAGTCTTCGACCACGACATAGTCCAGGATTTCGACCTCGCCCGTGCCTGGATCCACCGCGACCACGGCGGCATGGGTGGCGTAGGTGAATGCGCCGCTGTCGACCTTGGGCTTGTATCCCACTGTGGTCTCCAGGCCGCCGACATGGGCGTTCGCAGGCAGAGTCTGCGGGTTGATGTACCACGCCTGGGCGACGTCACGAATCCCGACTGAATTGTCCCCCGCCCATACCGCACCAGCACGCAGTTCGGCCGTGGAAAGCTCCGCCTTCAATAGGTGCGCGCCGATATGCAGAATGCGTGGCGCCAGCTCTTTACAGGCCTGAGCGACCGCTCCACCCGACATCACCAGCGAGCGCGATGCGTAGGTCCCGGTGGAGAATGGCGTTTGGCCCGTATCGCCGTGTATGACCCTGATGTTCTCGACATCAACGCCCAGAATCTCGTTGGCGATCTGTGCAAACGTCGTTTCCATTCCCTGTCCGTGGGAATGCACGCCCACGCGTATCTCGAGACCACCGTCGGGAGTGACCTTGACGCCGGCTTGGTCGTAGCCTGGTATCACTGGCGTTCCCCATGCTGCGAACACCGAGGTGCCGTGCGCGGACTGCTCGGTATAGGTCGCCACGCCGAGGCCGATCAAACGTCCATCCCGTTCCGCATGCGCCTGCCGCGCGCGTATCGCGGGCGCGTCAATCATCTCCAACGCGCGGCGCAGACTGGCGGGATAGTCACCACTGTCGAAGTGTTTGTTCGCGACGTTGACATAGGGCATCTGCTCCGGCTTGACTAGGTTCAGCAGTCTGACGTCCCACGGCTCGCGGCCAACCTCGGCGGCGATTGCATCCATCATCAACTCGATGGCGAAACACACGCCGGTGCGTGCCACGCCACGGTATGGGACAAAACCAGGTTTGTTTGTGGCCACGCACTGCGTCAGGCAGCGGTACCGCTGAAAGTCATACGGACCGGGGAGATTGCCGGTCGCCTGGCCTGGCTCCAGGCCGATCGTGAACGGCCAGACCGAATAGGCCCCACCGTCGATCACGATGTGCGCATCGAGCGCCAGCAGCCGTCCGTCGCGGTCGGCGTATGCCGTCATATCGTAGGAATGCTCTCGCGTGTTGGCGCCAGCGATCAGGTGCTCTCGACGGTCCTCAAGGTAGCGGAAAGGCCGTTTATACGTCTTGGCCAGCCATGCGATACAGACCTCTTCCTGCTGCAGCACACATTTGTATCCGAAAGCGCCGCCCACATCTGGAGAAATGACCCGAATCTTGGTCTGATCCATCTCCAGGCATTCAGCCAACCCCGTACGTATCATGTGCGGAACTTGGGTGGCGCTGACCACAACCAGTTGATCATCGCGATGGTCCCAATAGGCCAGCACGGCCTTGCCCTCCATGGGCACCATGCACTGACGCGCCAACTCGACCCGCCGCCGTACGATCACCGGCGCATTGATCGCCGCCACGTCGAAATCGCGGTCCGCCTTCAAGGTGACGAACACGTTATCGCGCCACTCCTCATGAACCAGGTGATCCGTGGCCGCGAGCGCCGATTCCGTATTGGCGTAGACGGGCAGCTCGCCATAGTCGACATTGAGCTCCTCGATCAGGTCTTCGGCCTCTGCGCGAGAGGCGGCGACAGCCATGGCGATGGGTTCACCGACGAATCGCACTTTGCCGCTGGCCAAGGGTGGCTGCGCGGAACGCTGGTAGGTGGGTAGCGTCGAATCCGCGACGATATCCCGTACCTGCATATGCTCGCGGGTGAACACTTTCCCCGCGAGCGATTCCGGTACGTCGATCCGGTCCAGAGTGGCATGAGCCAGGGGGCTGCGAAGAAACGCGACCTCGCATAGACCGGGCATGGACATGTCTCCAACAAACTGGCCTTTGCCCATGAGGTGTCGGATGTCCTCTTTGCGAGGGACGCGTGCGCCGACACCTTGCGGTGCCGCACTCTTCGGGGCGGGAGGCTTGTCGTGCATAAATACCTCAGGAAATCGGCGGCGGCTCGCCGCCGGATGGTTCAACGGCGGGTCACTGCCTGGAATGTGTAGTTATCGAGCGCGCTCTCGGCCACGCGGAACCAACTCGCCTCGTCGCGCTGGAATTCGGCCCATTGCGGATACAGCGCGGCGAAATCGGGATTGGACGCGCCCAACTCTTTCCAGAGTTCTTGCGAGGCCTTGTATGCAGCGTCCATGACGTCGCGGGGAAAGAACGACAGCTTCGCACCGCCGGCGATCAGCGATTTGAGCGCGCCAGGGTTGCTGGCATCGTATTTTGCGAGCATCTTCATGGTCTGCTCCGAGCTGGCGCATTCGAATGCCGCCTTGAAAAGGGGCGGCAACGCATTCCAGGCTTCGGCATTGACCATCGTGGTAATCGACGCACTGCCCTCGAACCAGCCCGGCGAGTAATAGTACGGCGCAACTTTGTTCAGTCCGAGCTTCAGATCATCATAGGGACCGATCCATTCAGCCGCGTCAATCGTGCCTTTTTCCAGCGAGGGATAGATATCGCCAGGCGGAATCTGTTGAGGGATTGCGCCCAATTTCGAGAGCACCATTCCCCCAATACCGCCGATGCGCATTTTGAGTCCCTTGAGGTCTTCTACCGTTTTTATCTCGCGGCGGAACCACCCCCCCATCTGGACACCCACGTTGCCACAGACATGATTGACGATGTTGTATTTCTTGTAGAGCGCGCGCAGCTTTTCGAGGCCGCCGCCGTAGTGGATCCATGCGTTATGTTGGCGCGCGCTCAATCCGAACGATAAACCGGTGTCGAAAGCCAACGCCGTGTTCTTTCCGATATGAAAGGTGGCGAGAACGTGGTTGCACTCTACGGTGCCATTGCTGACAGCGTCCATGTTCTGTGCGGGAGGCACGAGCTCCCCGGCGGGAAAGGCGCGGATTTCAAATTTCCCGTCGGTCAACTCGGCGACGCGTTTGGTGAGCGCCTCGGCCGAGCCGTACATGGCATCGAGGCTTTTGGGCCAACTGGTGGACATGCGCCAGCGGACGGTTGTAGCGCTCTGCGCTACGGCTGGCGCCGCTACGGCCACTGCACTGATCCCTGCGGCGTGGGTCAAGAAACGACGACGTTGCATAGCTATTTCCCTTGTTATGAATGGCCGTATTCGGCCCTTTGCTGTGGAGTATCCGGCGCGCTGCGCAGAGACCGTGCCACCGGACCATGACACGACCAAACCAAAACTCAAGCTGATTTATGATCAGTATGCTGACTATTTATGGAATCAGTCAATAGGTTTTTTTCCGAAGCTGACGCGCGCGATTTTCGATAATTCGGCGCAGCGGCATTTCCGCAAATGTTCCTATATATATGCATTAATTAACCGATTAAAGCCGGAAGCGACAAGACAATCAGGGCATTCCCCAATGCCTGAAAAATGCGCGATTCAGAACTGGATAAGAAAAAAATTCACTGCTAGAATTTATTCAGTGTGCTGATCATTTTCAAAGGAAAACCCATGAATTGGACTCGCATTGCTTCGGTGCAGGATATCGACGACGACAGCGCCATTTCAATCACGGCAGGCCAGGCTCAGTTGGCGTTATACAAATGCGGCGGCGAGTTCTTTCTTTCCGACGGCATCTGTACGCACGGCCATGCCATGTTGGCCGAGGGGTATGTGGAAGACGGCTGTGTGGAATGCCCGCTGCATCAAGCGCAGTTCGATTTGCGTACGGGCATCCCCCAATGCGGACCCGCCACGGTACCTATCCGGGTTTACCCGGTTCGCGTCGAGGACGGCGCCGTCTATGCCCAACTGGACACCTGAACCATGCTCACGCCGAAAACCATTCTGATCATCGGCGCCGGCCAGACAGGTGCGGTCGCGGCACGCACGCTGCGCGATCTGGGTTATGACGGACGCATCACGATAATCGGCAATGAGCCTCATCTGCCATACGAGCGCCCTCCTCTGTCCAAGGCCGCCCTGGAGCAGAGCGTCGATCCCGCCATAGGCAGGTTGTATCCGGCTGAGTTTTATTCGGAACAGGACATCGAGGTGATCAACGGCGTGAGCGCTCAATCGCTTGATACCCAACGACGAGAGGTCGGCCTGTCGGATGGCAGAACGTTGACATACGACGCCTGTCTGCTGGCCACGGGAGGACGAGCCAAGCAATTGCCCATGTTGCCGCGCTCGTCGGCCGTGCACACGCTGCGGACCCTCGACGACGCAATGACCTTGGGTTCGGCCCTGAAGCCTGGTGTGCGATTGGTAGTGATCGGCGGCGGTTTCCTCGGTCTGGAGGCCGGCTGGAGCGCCAAGCAGCGCGGCGCCCACGTGACAGTGCTCGAAGGCGGACCTGCATTATTGGGCCGGGTATTGCCCGCACAGGTCAGCCATTGGCTATCACAGCGTGCTGGAGCAATGGGACTGGACGTGCGCCTGGGTGTCGCGGTGACCAGTGTGCTCGCGGATGACGCTGCTGGTGGGAAGACGGCGATCACTTTGGACGACGGCAAGGTCATTGATGCTGATCACGTGCTTGTCTCTGTCGGGCTCACGCCAAACACCGTGCTCGCCCAAGCCGCCAATCTGTCGATTTGTGCTTCGACCGGCGGGGTGCTGGTTGATAAGCACTGCCGGACATCGAACGAGTACATATGGGCAGCAGGTGACTGCGCCAGCCAGTATCAGGCACCCGGCGATATGCCCGTGCGGGTCGAGTCATGGCAAAACGCGAACACCCAGGCCGCCATCGCAGCGGCTGCCATCCTGAATGCGGCGCGTCCCGCCATCCCCTACCCCTGGTTTTGGACGGATCAGTTGGGCTGCAATATCCAGATATTGGGCGCCCCGTCCCCCGGCCTCGAATATGTCCTGCGCGGCGACGCCGCACCCGATGACCCTGTTCCCAAATGCTTGTATCTGGGGTTGCGCGACGGCGTCCCGGTACACGGCGTGGCCATCAACGCGGGAGGCGACTTGCGAGTATTGCGTCCGCTGTTCGAGCAATCGGTTCGCATTCGCGCAGAGGTCTTTGCAGACACGGCCACTGGCTTGAAACCATTCGTTAAATCGTGCATGGCGCAACCAGCCTGACAGCGCACATCATTCAGGAGCTTTATCCATGTATCAATCACAAACCGTGATCGGCATTACGCCCGCCAGAAAAGATCCTCCGTTGGCCGACTGCGTGTGGCCCAAGGACGCGTTGCATTATGTGCCCGACTGGGTCTATACCAGCCAGGATGTCTACGAGCGCGAACAGGACCGGATCTTTCGCGGAAAGACATGGAATTTCGTGGGCCTGGAGGCGGAAGTGCCGGAGCCCGGTAGTTATAAACGTTCTTATGTTGGCGCCGTTCCCGTGGTGGTATCACGCGCGGAAGACGGCAGCCTGCATGTCTTTGAAAATCGCTGCGCACATCGTGGTGCGGAATTCTGCCGGCATGGGCAAGGCAAAACCGCAGAGTTCGTTTGTCCGTATCACCAGTGGTCTTATGACCTGAAGGGCAACTTGCAGGGCGTCCCCTTCAAGCGCGGGGTCAACAAGGCAGGCGGCATGCCGCGGGATTTCCGCAACGAAGAGCACGGCCTGCGCAAGCTGAACGTGACCACCCGTCATGGCGTGATATTTGCGTCCTACTCACACGACGTCGAACCGCTGGAGGACTACCTCACGCCCGAGATGCTCTTGGATTTCGACGCGGTATTTCCAGGGCGTCCGCTGAAAATACTGGGCTATTACCGCAACGAGCTGCCCTGCAACTGGAAGATGTATCACGAGAACCTGAAGGATCCCTATCACGCGACGCTGCTGCATTCATTCCTGGTCGTGTTCGGGCTGCTCGTGGCGGGGAATAAATCGGCGATGACGGTCGATACGGTCCATGGCCGCCATGGCACGATGGCATCGGCCAAGAGCGAGGACAAGTACGCGACAGTGAGCGAGGAAAACAAGAAAGAGATGCGCTCTTTCCACGATGGCCTGCGCCTGCGCGATGACCGGTTTCTGGAGTACATCAAGGAATTCGACTCGCCTTGGTCGGTGACGATGCAGACCATTTGGCCGAACCTGATCGTGCAGCGAGAGATGAACACCCTGGGCGTGCGTCACATTATTCCCAACGGCCCGAACAGCATGATCATGCAATGGACCATGTTCGGCTATGAGGACGATACCGACGAGATGCAGCGCCATCGCTTGCGCCAAGGCAATTTGATGGGACCGGCGGGCTTTCTGGGCCTGGAAGACAACGAAGCCATGAAGTTCGTTCAAGAAGGCGTACGCCGTTCCAGCACGGATCTCAACGTGCTCAAGCTGGAGAGCGGCAAAGTAGGAACCTCCGACACGCTGATTTCCGAAGCCGCCATTCGCGCCATGTATCAGTACTACCGCCAAGTCATGGAATTTTGAAGAGCCCGACGACATGAACGAAAAGAACACTTACGTGCCTAGCCGGTTGGCCATTGAGAAAGCGGTATTGCTGAAAGCCGAAATAGAACTGTTCCATGCGGAGTATTGTGCGGCGCTGGATGGCGGCGATGTAGAACGATGGCCTGATTTTTTTACGCCCGACGCGCTCTATCGAATCACCTCTCGCGAAAATGCAGAATTGAATCTGCCCGTCGGCCTGGTCTACGCAGAGGGCCGCGACATGATGCATGATCGCGCGGTGGCGATCTCCCGTACCCAAATGTTCGCACCCCGTTATTTGCTGCACATCGTCAGCAATGTGCGCGTGATCGACGACAAGGGCAGCGAGGTCGAGGCGCACGCCACCTTCCTATTGATGCAGACGCTCGTGGAAGGCCCCACGACGGTGCACCTGGCCGGCAGCTATCACGACGTGTTTGTCCGGGAGCATGGGCGTTTGCTGCTAAAACGACGCGACGTCATTTACGATACCAACATTCTGGCGAATGATCTGGTCCATCCTGTATAAAACCTCAGTATTTCCTCGCCACTGGCGGGGATTGGAAACTTGGCCGCATGACACTATCAAAGAAGCAGACTCCAGTCACACGAAAAACAGCCTCCCCAAAGGCATCCGCAGGCGCGAACGAGGCAGCGGACGTCGCCCGCGAGGTACTGTGGGAACGGCCCGGGTTCCTTGTACGGCGTTTGAACCAGATCCACTACGCCATGTTCTTTGAGGAATGTCATGCTCACAACATCACGCCAGTCCAGTACGGCATCCTGACCGCCCTGTCGCTCGTGCCGTGGATGGACCAGACAGAAATAGGCATGGACGTGGGGCTGGACCGCACCACCACCGCCGACGTGGTCAAGCGGCTGCAAGAGCGCGGCCTGATCGAACGCCGCACCAACCCCGAAGACAAGCGCTCACGGCAGGCCAAACTGACCAAAGAAGGCGCCAGAGTGGTCGAGGAACTCCATGCCGGGATGGCTCGCGCCCAGGAGCGCCTGCTGGAACCGCTGAACGCGCGCAGCCGTGAGGTGTTCATGCGCTTGCTCGCGACGCTGGTAGAGGGCAACAACCAGTATGGCCGCACGGTTCTGCGCGGTTTCTGACGGTCGCCGAGGACCAGCCGAGCAAGATACTGCTACCCTCTCGTTCACCATATATCTTTTTTGTTTGCAGGAGTCATGATGAAAACAGAAAAAGTCGCACTGATCATTGCAGGCGGCAGCGGCATGGGCGCAGCGGCAGCCAGGCGCCTGGCCGCGGACGGTTTCAAGGTAGGAATTCTGTCGTCGTCCGGCAAGGGCGAGGCGCTGGCCAACGAACTGGGCGGCATCGGCGTCACGGGCAGCAATCAGTCCAACGACGATCTGCGCCGCCTGGTCGATGCGGCCGTCGCGAAATGGGATCGGATCGACGTGCTGGTCAATAGCGCCGGGCACGGGCCGCGTGCGCAGATTCTGGAGATCAGCGACGATGATTGGCACAAGGGGATGGACACCTATCTGATGAACGTGATCCGCCCGACCCGGCTCGTGACTCCGGTCATGCAGAAACAGAAAGGCGGTGCGATCATCAATATTTCCACCGCGTGGGCGTTCGAGCCCAGCGATATGTTTCCGACGTCGGCAGTGTTTCGCGCCGGTTTGGCCGCATTCAGCAAGATTTTTGCCGATACGTATGCCCAGGACAATATCCGCATCAACAACGTCTTGCCGGGATGGATCGACAGCCTGCCACAGCGCGATGAGCGTCGTGACAACGTGCCAATGAAGCGTTACGGCACGAGTGACGAAATTGCCGCCACAGTTGCCTTTCTGGCCAGCGAAGGCGCAGCGTATATCACCGGCCAGAACATTCGGGTCGACGGCGGGCTGACGCGATCTGTATGACGAAAGACTGAGCGCCCTCCTCTGGTCCGCGCTTTTGCGGCAGCGGCGGGCCCATTCAGGCACGTGACTTGCAGCGATTTCCTGCTTTCACAGGGAGGTCGCGATGCGTAAATTGAACTTGAAACCGTTGGCTGAACAGGTGCTCGTCATCACCGGCGGCAGCAGTGGTATAGGGGCGGCCACAGGCCGCGCCGCCGCCCGGGCGGGCGCTCGAGTTGTTTTGGCCGGCCGCGATGCGGCTGAGTTGGACAAGGTAGCGGAGTCGATCCGGACCGAAGGCGGTCAGGTCACCACCGTAACGATGGACGTAGGGATCGAGGAAGATCATCACCGGCTGCTGCAGGCAGCGCTGGAGGCCTACGGTTCGGTCGATACGTGGGTGAACAACGCTGGCGTGTCTATTTTTGGGCCATTGCAGAGCGTGCCGATTGAAGATCAGCGCAAGCTCTTCGAGACGGACTACTGGGGCGTGGTGTATGGATCGCTCACGGCCGTGCCCTATTTGCGAGAGCGAGGCGGCGCGCTGATCAACGTGGGCAGCGAAGTCTCGGACCGGGCAATTCCCATGCAAGGCGCATATTCTGCCGCCAAGCATGCAGTGAAAGGGTTTACCGACGCCTTGCGCATGGAGCTGATGCAAGAGAACCTGCCCGTGAGCGTCACGCTGATCAAGCCCGGGTCCATCGATACGGACTACACACGCCGCGCTCGCAACTATATGGATGTGGAGCCCGTCTTGCCTCCTCCGATTTATTCGCCGGAAGCGGTGGCGCAGGCCATTCTGTATGCAGCCCAGAAACCCCAGCGCGATCTGTATGTCGGCTCGGCAGCCAAGATAATGTCCTCGTTAGGCCATCGCGCACCGGGCCTGATGGACGCGCTGGGGGGCTGGCTGACGCGGCATCAACGCAGCAACGTGCCTGCCACAGAGGGCGGCGACGGGTTATACGAGCCTGGTGTCCGCGCAGCAACGCCATCGCCTTCGAAGGTTCGGCGACACAGCTATTACACGGAAGTCAACACACGTGGTAAAGGGATGTTCTGGCTGGGGACAGGCGCAGTACTGTTGGTCGGCACTGCGCTCGCCCGACGCCGCCACTAGGTCAAGGCGGCATCTGCGGCGCTGGCGCTTGTAACGCTCAGCGCCTGCTCCAGCAGCGCGCCTAGATCGCGCATACCCTGGACGGCATCCGCCGTGAACCAGACGGCGGCGCAGCGTCTGCCGCGGGCACGTAATTCTGCCAAGTCGGCTTGCGCCTGGGCGGTTTGGCACCTGCCCAATTCGTTGGCTTCGCAAGCCTGGCGGCCGATGAATAGATACGCGCCTCCTGCGGGGCCGCCCTTGTGCAGTTGACCGCTGGCATGGAGATAACGTGGTCCGAATCCCGCAGTAACGGCTGTGCCGAACAGGTCGCGTAGGTGGCCTTGCCAATACGAGAGCCACGCGCGGTTGCGCGAATTGCACGGAACGTAGGCTAGCAACGCGAAATATCGCGCCGTCTGCGTCTGCAGCCATTCGCCCAGATCCTGATTACTGCCGGTATCGACGATCAGGCTGCCGTAACGTTGCCCGTCCGCCGGCGTCACCGGGGCACCCAACAATTGACGCGTGCGCGACTTGCTGGCCTCTACATCCGGTTGGTCAAAGGGATTGACCTGCAGGATCGAGCCCGCCACGGCGGAGGCAAACTGCCAGCGATAGAATTCCTGCGCCAGCGCGGCGCCGTCGCCGATCTCCACATCGATCACGGCCTGGCCTGCTGCTCTCAAGGCGTCTCGCTGCCGCTCCATCGTGGCGCCATGGCGCAGTATGACGAACAGGCGGTCTGACGAATAACGGTCTGCCTGCGCTATCGGTTCTTGATTGACGGGGATGAGTCCACCGCCAAACTTTCCTGTCGATTCGGCTAACAGTTGCTCAATCCACTCGCCGAGGCCCTCCAGTTCGGGCTCAGCCCAGATAGTGACCTTGTCGCGGTGAGCCAGGGCCGCTTCGCCTAGCGTTGCCCCTAACCAGGCGGCGGGGTTGTTGTTCAGTGGAACCCGTGGGCCGCAGTGATTACGCAGCAGCTTGGCGTGGCGTAGAAAGTCTATCGGGTCGTGTCCCATCAGAACCAGTGGCACCAGGCCAAAGGGCGAAAGCACGGAGTAGCGTCCGCCTACTGTGCGATCACCGGTAAAAATGGCGGCATACCCTTGTTGCTCGGCGAGCGCCTGCAACGGCGAGCCGGGATCGGTAATGGCGCAGAAGTGCCGGCCGGCATTGGCGCCGATTCTGTCGCGCGCACTCTCATAGAAGTGTTGGGCGAGCAGTGTCGATTCCATCGTAGTGCCCGATTTGCTGGCAACGATGTGCAGACAGGTTTCCGGCGCAACGCGGCGCTGCAGTGCTGCCACCTGATCCGGGTCGGTCGAGTCCAGCACATGCAGCCGTAAACCGCCAGCCGCGCTGCCCAAGGCATTTTGCAGGACATGGGCGCCCAGCGCCGCTCCGCCCATGCCCATGAGGATGGCGTTGACGCAGCCGTTATCGCGCAGCCTTGCGCATTGCCCCAGATAACGCCGTATCACCGGCTCCTGGCGCGACGGGTCGACCCATCCTGTCCAATGGTTTTCGTCAGTATCGGTCCACAGTTTGGCGTCGCCTGCCCATAATCGCGACACCCAGCGCTGCGCTCGCATGGTCTGCAAACGCTCGGTGACGCGACGTCCTAATTCCGCAGGCAGATACACGTGTTGACGATTGATCGCCGCCGGGTAGGCATGGCGCGCAACAGATGTCGCTTGCGCGGCTGGGTACTGAGAGAGCGATTCGAGCATGGGAATGTCCCTGAGGGGTGATGAATGGGATAGACACTGCAAGTCGCGTACCCAAGCAGGAACGGGGCTTGCTGCGGAACCGGCATGAATATTTCCCCTGCTCTATTCCCCTATTCGAACTGCATGGACTGCAGCCGGAGGACCATCAAATGACGGAGATCGAGAACGTTGCCAACTACCTGCGCCGTCGCAGCTTGACGCTGGCAACCGCTGAGAGCTGCACGGCCGGCCTGATTGCATCTCAGCTGGCCGAGGTGCCGGGTGCGGGCGGCTTGCTGGAATGTGCGTTTGTGGTGTATTCGCCGGCTGCCAAACGTAGTTGCCTAGGCATCTCCGACGAGATTTTGCGCCAGTACAACCTGACCAGCACTGAAGTCTCGTGCGCCATGGCGAAAGGCGCCGCTGAACGTTGCAGCGCATCAGTGATCATCGCCAATACCGGTGTGGCCGATGATGGCGGCGAAGGCGTCGAGGCCGGAACCCAATGCTATGCCTGGTTGTTACGCACGCCCGGCATTCCAACCAGGATTTACACCGAGACGCGCCAGTTTTCCGGCAGCCGCAACGAGGTGAGGCAGATGGCCGCTGAGTATGCGCTGCAGCGCATTCAGCACTATCACGCCCAGTGGTTGGCATCTCGAGAGCGCGGAAACGACGATGATTAGTTTGCCTGATCTGTATGCAGAGTACGGCGCGATATGGGGCGCCTGGTTTGGGACCCTGGCACTGGCTGCCGTGCTGTTCATTGGATTTATCTCGGTATTGAACGTCGTACGACGCCAAGCGACCTCTCGCATGGCCGAGGGCGACCATCCCTACGCATCGGCATTGCTGGCAGTGGTCACACGCACTAATCGCCTTATCGTCGCGCTGCTGGCGCTGATGATCGGCATGCGTTTGACTCAAGCAGTATTTCCTTGGCAAAGCTGGGTTTCCGATCATCTATGGTTCGTGTTGCTGGCGTTACAGCTGGCCTTATGGCTGGACGTCGCCTGCCGCAGCGTGCTGACCATCGTTGGTGAACGGCTGCGTGCCGGACGCGTGACCATCACGCTGCTTTCGTTCCTGGTGCGCACGGTGGTGTGGGTCGTGGCGTTGCTGGCGATCCTGGATAACTTGGGCGTAAATATCACGGCACTCGTCACCAGCCTGGGGATAGGCGGCGTCGCAGTGGCGCTGGCGGTGCAAACCATACTGAGCGACCTGTTCGCTTCCATCTCGATCGGGCTGGACAAGCCCTTTGAGGTCGGCGATTTTATTGTGTTTGGCTCGGTGGCCGGGTCCATCGAACATATCGGATTGAAAACGACGCGCATCCGCAGTCTGGGCGGAGAGCAGATCGTCTGCTCGAATACAGAACTGCTGAAGCAGACCATTCAAAACTACAAACGTATGGAACAGCGGCGAATCATTTTCACATTACGCGTGCCTTATGACACGCCGGCCGACACGCTGCTCGAACTGCCCGCCGACATCAAGGCGCAGATCGAAGCGCAGGCAGCAACGCGTTTTGACCGCGCTCACGTAGCCAGATTCGGCGACTATGGTCTGGAAATTGAAGCGGTCTATTACGTATTGAGCGCTGATTACAACCGGTATATGGACATTCAGCAGGCGATCAACCTGGGGATTGTGCGCGCTTTTGGGGCGCGCGATGTGACCTTGCGTCCCCAAGAACGCACCCTGCACCTGCGCGAGGATGCGGTTCAAAGCGCGGAGATATAGCCAGGCACGCTACTTGCTCCTGTAGGAAGGAAGGGCCATAACAAGGAGCCAATATGTCGAGCACAGTACTGATTGTCGCTGGGGAAGCGTATCCGCTGGTAAAGACAGGAGGGTTGGCAGACGCCGTAACGGGCTTGGCCCAGGCGTTGGACCAATCGGGTGCTCAGGTACGGATATTGTTGCCGGCCTACCGGGGCGTGCTGGACAAGGTCCGTATCGATGCCAGTTGGCCGATCGAGGGTTTACCCGGCGGCCCTGCCCGTCTGGTTTCTGGCCACTGCCGTTCTACCGGATTGGCCTGCCTGCTATTGGACAATCCGCCGCTGTTTGACCGGCCGGGATGTTATATCGACGAGACGGGCCGCGACTATGCCGATAACGCCTGCCGCTTTGCCGCGCTCGCGCATGCGGCCGCTGCCGTCGCTGCGGGCTTGCCGGGTCTGGAACGGCCTGCAATCGTACATGCCCACGATTGGCATGCGGCGCTGACACCGCTCCTCATCAAGGCCGCGGGTCTGCGATCGGTAAAAACGGTACTCACTATCCATAATCTGGCATTCCAGGGGGCATTCGATCCGGGTGAGGTGCAACAGCTCGGCCTGCCGTCCAATGTGCGCGAAGCGGCCGGACTTTATGCCTGGGGCAGACTGAATTTCTTGCAGACCGGCATTCTGCACGCCGATCGCGTGACCACAGTCAGTCATACCTATGCGCGCGAAATTCTGGATCCCGAGCGCGGTTGCGGATTGGACGGCGCGCTGCGTTTTCGGACAGACGCGCTGGTGGCGTTGCCTAATGGGATTGACGATGAGCTGTGGAATCCCGCGACCAATGTGCACCTGCAGCCCAATGGGTTCAGTGTGAATAATCTGGGCAATAAGGCCCGCTGGAAAGAACATGTACAGCGCGCATTCGGCCTCGCGCAGGATCCGGGTGCATTGTTGACGGTGTCATGTTGCCGTCTGACCGAACAGAAGATGGCCGATCTCACGGCCGATACCTTGACAGATGCGCTCGCCGCCCACCCGCGGCTGCAGTTCGCCCTGCTCGGCAAGGGCGAGCAAAGATTCGAAGAGGCGTTCAGACAGATCGCGGCAAAACACCCAGGACGCTGCGGGGTGCATATCGGATATGACGAGGCAGTCGCTCATCGCTTGCTGGCCGTGCGGACGTGCTGTGGCACCCCAGCCGCTTCGAGCCGCTCGGATTGACCCCGCTCTACGCGATG
>Ga0182746_1002277_pt1 | contig 15000 bp, 10 predicted proteins | sample eDN3rd30CBELigOP_FD_128881 | JGI IMG/M metagenome (GOLD analysis project Ga0182746, IMG submission 128881) | Enriched Organic Plus compost microbial communities from Emeryville, California, USA - eDNA 3rd pass 30_C BE-Lig OP (version 2) (version 2) ... | reverse complement strand
TCGGCGAACTGCACCAGCCGCTCGGTGGGCGTGCGCTCATCGGCGGGATCGGTTTTGCCCACGGGGGGATCACGGTCCAGGATGACGTCTTCGACCAGGTCTCGCAGCACACCATCCAGATCCGCGTACACGCCTAACTGGCCAGCGTTGACGATACCCATCGTCAAGCCTTCGCGGATGGCGTAGTACAGGAACACCGTGTGAATGGCTTCGCGCATGGGCTCATTGCCACGGAACGAGAAACTCACGTTCGAGATGCCGCCGGAGATGCGCGCATGCGGCAGATTCTGCCGAATCCAGCGCGTGCCCTCGATGAAATCCATCGCGTAGTGATTGTGCTCGTCGATGCCGGTGGCCACCGCAAACACGTTGGGGTCAAAGATGATGTCCTCGGGCGGGAATTGTTCTTCTTCGACCAGTATTTTGTAGGCGCGCCCGCAAATCTCTTTGCGCCGTTCGAGCGTATCGGCCTGGCCTTGTTCGTCAAAGGCCATCACCACGACGGCTGCGCCATAGCGGCGGCACAGACGGGCATGCTCGCGAAAGATCTCGATGCCCTCTTTCATGGAGATTGAGTTCACCACGGGCTTGCCTTGCACGCATTTGAGCCCTGCCTCGATGACCTCCCACTTGGAGCTGTCGATCATGATCGGCACACGGGCAATGTCCGGCTCGGAAGCGATCAGGTTCAGAAAACGGTGCATGCACGCCACCGAATCCAACATGGCTTCGTCCATATTGATATCGATGATCTGTGCGCCGTTCTCGACCTGTTGCCGCGCGACAGCCAAAGCCTCGTCGTATTTTTCTTCGCGAATCAGGCGCGCAAACATCTTGCTGCCGGTCACGTTGGTGCGCTCGCCCACGTTGACGAACAAGGATTCCTCGTCGATGTTCAACGGCTCCAGCCCTGACAGGCGAGTCTTGACGGGGATCTCTGGCACAACGCGCGGCGTCAGCGCGGTGACTTTCTCTGCAATCGCGCGAATATGGTCGGGGGTCGTGCCACAGCAGCCGCCCGACATGTTGACTAATCCGGCACGCGCGAATTCCTCGAGCAACGCGGAGGTATCCGCGGGCGTTTCGTCAAAGCCCGTTTCTGCCATGGGGTTGGGCAGACCCGCGTTGGGGTACACACAGACGTAGGTGTCGCAGATCTTGGACAGCTCGGCGACATAGGGGCGCATCAGCGCCGCACCCAGCGCACAGTTCAATCCGATCGTGACCGGTCTCGCGTGACGCACGGAATTCCAGAACGCCTCGACGGTCTGGCCCGATAGAATGCGGCCCGACGCATCGGTGACGGTGCCCGAGATCATGACGGGCAAACGCACGCCGCGCTCTTCGAACACGGACTCTACGGCAAAAATGGCGGCCTTGGCATTGAGCGTGTCGAAGATAGTCTCGATCAACACGATGTCGATGCCGCCGTCGAGCAGGCCATTCAACTGCTCGATATAGGCAATGCGCAGCTCGTCAAACGTGATGTTGCGCGCGCCAGGATCGTTCACATCTGGCGAAATCGACGCGGTCTTCGGTTGCGGCCCCAACGCACCCGCCACAAAACGCGGACGCTCGGGCGTGCTGTAGGCATCACAGGCCGCACGCGCGAGTTTTGCAGACTCCAGATTCAGCTCATACGCCAGCTCGGGCAGGTCATAGTCACCCTGTGCAATGGACGTCGCGCCAAAAGTATTGGTCTCGATGACATCGGCGCCTGCCTCCAGATACTGACGATGGATTTCGTCAATGACATCCGGCCGTACCAGCGACAGCAATTCGTTATCGCCCTTGAGATCTTTATGGTGATCTGCAAAACGCTGGCCGCGGAAATCGGCTTCGCCGAGCTTGTAGCGCTGGATCATGGTGCCCATCGCACCATCCAGGATCAGAATGCGCTCGCCGAGCAGGCGGGCAAAATCACCACCCCGGGTATAGGATGAAGGCGGATAAGGCAGGCGGGGATACGACACGGAAATATCTCGGAAATGTGGCGAAAAGGCAAAAAATGCCCGAAAACCGACGCTTGATGGTAACAAAATGGGTCGTTTTTTGCCTATGAGTGCTACAGTGCGGCCCCGAACTGGTGCTTCTGGCGCGCGATGCGCGCCGAAGGTAAACGGGAAACAGGAAGGCGCGCCGCGCCCAGCCTGTGCTGCCCCCGCAACGGTCCCCATGCCGCATCACGCCGCATGGCAGCCCGACACCGGCCAGTTCACCCACCGGGACGCCTTGTGCGGCCCATTACCGTGAACGACGTGCGGGGTCGCGCGTCAAACCGAGGCTTGTCTGATGAAATCCCGCCCCTTCCGGCATGCAGCCGGAGTCTTGATTTGCGCCGTGCCAGCCCTGGCCTGCGCCCAACAATCCCAACAGCAAGACCAAACACCCACTGCGGCCGCAGCCCCAGAGCTGGGTACCGTCACCGTCACGGCCTCGCGCGTCCCCACCGAGGCCCGCGATCAACCTGTACAGGTTTCCGTGCTGACCCAGGAACAAATCCGCACCAGCAGCGCCATGACGGTACAGGAGCTGTTGTCCACCCAAGCCGGCGTACACGTCATCAACAGCACGGGTGCAGCGGCACAGGCGCAGGTAGACTTGCGCGGCTTTGGGATTGCCGGGTTCAGCAACACGCTCATCCTGATCGATGGCGTACCGCAGAACAACAATGACCTGTCGGCCCCCTCGCTGGGCACGGTGCCGCTGGACCGCATTGAACGCATCGAGATCGTCCGCGGCAGCGGGTCGGTCCAATATGGCGGCGGCACGACCGGCGGCGTCATCAACATCCTGACCAAGCGGGGCAATCCCGACGGCCAACCGGTCTCGGCCAGCGTGACCGGCACGGTAGGCAATTACGGCCTGCATCAATTGGATGCTGCCATCAGCCTGCAAAACGAACATGTGACCGTCGACGTCTACGGGCAAACGCTGCGCACCGACAATTATCGCGACAACAACCGCGAAAGCCGCGACGGCGGCGGCATCGGCCTGGCCTTTCACCACGACGATGGCGAGATCCGTCTCTATGCCCGAACAACCACGCAGAAACTCGGCCTGCCCGGCCCGCGCCGCGTGGATCCGGCCACCGGTCTGAACGAGTACGAGGATGACCCGCGCGGCACGTCTACCCCCGACGATTACGTCAATACCAAGACCGATGCGTTCGGCCTGCAAGTCGAACAGCGCCTGGGCGCGGGCACGCTGTATGCCGACCTGAATCAACGCGACAAGTCGCTGACCGGATTCACGGGGTCCAGCTATGGCGACACGACCCGCGAGCAAGATCTGGACGAGACCACCGGCAGCGTGCGCTATCAGCTGCCGATTGCCGGCAAACACGCGCTGATCGTAGGCGCCGACATGCTCGACAGCAGTCTGGACGCCTCCAATCTGTATTCGTACTCGCCCATGCCGGACGAATGGCGAGCCAAACAGCGTCAGCATGGTTTCTTTGCCGAGGCTCAGATCCAGGCTACCGACACGACCCGCATCACGCTGGGCGGCCGTCGCCAATATGCCAACGATCAGTTGGAAACCCTGTCGGGCTACAGCGGCAATTCCGACGAAACTCGTCATCTGGGCGCATGGCAGTTGGCTCTACGCCAAGAGCTCGGCGCGGGTTTTAGCGCCTATGGCAAAGTCGGTCGCAGCTTTCGTTTCGCCAATTCCGACGAGCTGCTGTATGTCGCAACGCCGCTCAAACCCCAGACCTCTGTGGACAAGGAATTGGGCATTTTGTGGAAGTCGGATACTTCCAGTGCCCGCCTGACCTGGTATCGCTACGACCTGACCAACGAGATCCAATACAACCCGATCACGTTCTCCAACGTCAACCTGGACCCGACGCGCCGCCAAGGCATCGAACTGGAAGGCCATCACGACCTGACCAAGACCCTGAGCCTGGATGCGAACGTCACCTGGATGCAGGCTGAATTCCGCTCGGGCACCGCCGCTGGCGTGGACCTGGCGGGCAACACTGTACCGTTGGTGCCAAAATGGATGGCTAACGTGGGCGCCACCTGGCGCCCCATGGACAAGCTGTTCATCAGCCTGTCCGGCCAATACGTGGGTAAAGCACGCATGGATAACGACCAGGCCAATGAATTCGACAAACAGCTGGACGACTATTTCCTGGTCAACGGCAAGGTGGGCTATGCCTTTACGAAAAACATCTCTGGCACGTTGGCAGTGAACAATCTGTTTGACAAGGAATACGCAACCTATGGCATCCGCTCAGGCAGCACCGGCGCCACGGGTGCGTATAACCTGTATCCAGCCGCTGGCCGCAACGTCCAGGCGTCGTTGACAATCCGCTACTGATGCAAGCCGCCTTGCCCGCCCTCTCCAGTGCCATCGGGCTCTTTGGCCTGTGTGGGCGGGTATTGGCCGCGGCGCTGTTCTGCCTGACCGGGACGTCGGCGGGGGCGGACACGGCAGCCGTGGCCCAGGATGTTGGCCACGATGCGTCAACGGCCGCACATCGCGCAGCGATCACACTGCGTGATGATCACGGACACACCGTCACACTTGCCGCTCCCGCGCGGCGCGCCATCACGGCCGCCCCGCATGCGACAGAATTGATCTACGCGGCAGGCGCAGGCTCTCATCTCGCAGGCACTGCGCAGGGCAGTAACTACCCCCCCGCAGCGCTCTCGCTGCCTTCTATCGGCACCACACTGCGCCCCAACCTGGAAATCGCAACAGCGCTGCAACCCGACCTGCTGATCGCGTGGCAGCCAGCGGTCCCTGATCCATTGGGGGATCTCATGCAACGCCAGAAAGTGCCAGCGTTCTACAGCGACCCACGCACTTTGGCCGAGATTCCCGAGGCGGTTGAAACCATGGGGCGCTTGTTCGGCACCGAGACGCAGGCGGTCCCTGCTGCCAACGCTTTGCGTGCCCGGCTGGCCGCGCTGTCCGCACGCTACACGCACCTCGCGCCTGTGCGGGTTTTCATTCAAGCCGGCCTGCAGCCCATTTACACCCTGAACGGCCGCAGCATCGTCAACGATGCCGTGCGTCTGTGCGGCGGCATCAATGTTTTTGCAAAAACAAACACGCTGGCACCGCAGGTTTCGCTCGAAAGCGTGTTGGCTGAGCGACCCGATGCCGTAATCGCCGGCGCGATCGGCCCCGACGACGCCCGCACCAACCTGCAAACCTGGCAACGGCATGGGTTGCCAGCTGCCGAGCGGGGCCACGTGTTCAGTGTAGAAGCGGATGCGTTATATCGTCCCGGGCCGCGCTTGATAGATGTGGCTGAGCAAATATGTCAGGACCTGGACCAAGTGCGCTCTCAACGGCCCGCGGCCAAGCCGCCGAACGCCGGGCACTCCCGCTGACATACCACAAGCCACTGCACCACATCACGACCGCTATCCCCTGGTCCAGCCGAGTCCTGCAGACAAACGCTGCGCCGCGGACACTACCTGACGAATGATGTGTTGCAACTCCGGCTCTCCAATCCTGAAAGCTGGCGCCACCACATGAATCGATGCCACGATAGAGTTGTCGATAGCGAACACCGGAGCCGCGCAAGACACTTGATGGTCACTGACCTCCCCCCTGCTGACGCAATAACCTTGCTTACGGATTTTGACCAATTCCTCCAGAATCAGAGTGCGCGTTTTAGGCGTGAGATCCGTTAACGGAGTTGGATATTCCGGTATGCATCGGTCAATAAACTCCTTGGACTGAAACGCCAGCAAGCATTTGGGCGAACCCGCATACAAAGGACGTCTGCGCCCCACATTGGCGTGCACACGCAGGTCTCTCGATGGCTCGGCTTTGGCAATGCACAAGGCATCAAAGCCATCTGCCGTACGTAATTGAACCGTCTCGTTCACACGCTGGCAGAGCTCTTCCAGAATGGGTGTGGCCAGCCGGATCAAATCAATTTGAGAACTGGCCGTGATACCCAACACCAGCATAGCGTCGCCTAGGACATAGCCATTATTTTCGTCCCTTTTGACGATTTTTCGCTGTTCCATTGTATGCAACAAACGGTAGGCCCTTGATTTAACCAGGTCCGTTTTTTGAGCAAGTTTTGTCACACCAGAACGCGGCATGCGAGCGACTGCCATCAACAAATCAAAGGCTTTTCCGACTGATTCGACAGTATATTTATCGTCCGCCATACGATTTTTACCTCCCGATTAGGGGCCATATTAGCTGTTTTGTCAGATAAAACACACAACAAAATTGCATTGACATATAGCTAATCCTTTGTTTTCATCACCCGCTTTCAACACCTGCAGCCATAAAAAGAAAACGGATTGACCATCGGCCTGACGCCATCTTTCAAGGGAGTAAGAATTGATCAAAGCGATGACCCGCCGGCTCGTGTCCGGCACAGCCTTTGCATTACTCGTTTCTGTGACATCCCCATCCGTGGCGCAAGACGCCACCCTGTCAATCGGCATGGCGGCGCCCGTCACCACCATGGATCCACATGAGGATTCCAATTCACCGAATAACGCAGCCAATCGCCACATCTTTGACAGCCTAATCAACCGTGGCGGCCGTGCGGAAAACAAGCCTCAACTGGCAACCTCATGGGAAGTCATTGACGATACGCATTGGCGATTCAAGTTGCGCAAAGGGGTGACCTTCCACGATGGCTCGACGTTCGATGCAGAAGACGTAGTCGCCTCCCTCCTGCGCGCCCGGGATAAGCCCTCACATGCGTTCGCCGCCTACACGCGGAATATCTCCAACGTCACGATCGAAGACCCCTATACCGTCGTTGTAGAAACATCTACGCCCGACCCATTGCTCTTGAATTCGCTCAGCCGCATCCACATTATCAGCGCGCAATACGCAGACGCCAGCGTGGCGGACTTCGAGAATGGGAAAGCCGCTATAGGAACCGGTCCATTCAAGTTTGTTTCGTATACTCCCGGCGATCGCATCGTTCTGGCGCGCAACGAAAACTATTTCGAAGGGCCCGCCCCCTGGAGCAAAGTCACATTGCGCATGGCGCCCGATGACGGCGGCCGCCTGGCATCGCTGCTCTCCGGTGATCTGGATTTGATCGAAAACTTGCCTGCCGAAGGCGTCAGCCGCGTCGAGAGCAACGATAAGCTGCAAATCATTCGTGGCCAATCTACACGCTTCGTCTATTTCGGCATGGATGTGTCCAAGGACAAGACTCCATTCGCCACCGCAAAGGACGGCTCGCCACTAGAGAAAAACCCCTTCAAAGACGCGCGCGTTCGCGAAGCATTACTGCTGGCCATCAATCGCCCCGCCATCGTTGATCGCATCATGCAGAAAAACGGCACAGTTGCAGATCAATTCGTCGCCAAGGGATTCTTCGGCCATTCCGACAAAGTGCAGCCGGTCGGATATGACCCGCGCCGCGCCAAGGAACTTCTGGCTCAAGCGGGCTACCCCGACGGATTTGCCTTGACCATTCATGGCCCGTCGGGTCGTTATGTGAACGATAGCGAGGTTTTGCAGGCAGTAGGGCAAATGCTGTCGCGCATTGGCATCGCGACTAAAGTTCAAGTTGTCCCTTGGTCTGTGTATGCGGGTAAATATGCTAACGGCGACTATTCCATGTTCCTCGGGTCGTGGGGCGTCAATACCGGTGAAGTGTCTAACCCCGCCATCGCGCTCGTCGCAGGCCTGGACAAGGAGAAAGGCACGGGCCGCTACAACGGCGGCGGCGTCAATGCCCCCGAAATCAACAAATTGCTCGATCAAGCCACGGCAACGCTGAAAGACGATGAACGCGAACCGTTGCTGCAGCAAGTATCGGAGTTGACGTTCAACCAACATTGGCTGCTGCCCATGCATTACGAAAACGTCGTGATGGGTGCAAGCAAATCGATCGCTTTCACGCCCCGTAGCGACAAGTACACCATGGCATACGACGTGCGCCCCGCAAATCACGCACAAAAATAACCCACGAAAACATAAGGGAGGAGGTCCCCTCCTCCCCGCGGCGTCGCCCGAACACCGCAATACCCACGAATTTCCCGTTGGAGAAACTATGCAAGAGCTTGGCACAAGCGAGGCCGCCGCACGCGCGCGCGCCTTTTACGACTATGGCGCGACTGCCATTTTCGCGTCGACGGCAGATCCGCGATTCCACATGTTGCTTTATGTCCCTCCTACCGTCGCGCAAGGCCGCAAGGTAGATCTTCTGGTAGCGGTTCACGGCACGGGGCGCACCTCGGCGATCGAGTTTCGAGATGGATTCTCGGAGTTCGGGCTTTATAACGATTGCGCCGTCTTGTGCCCTATTTTCCCGATCAATGTACGTGGAGACGGCGCGCGATCTGGCTACAAATACATGATCGAGGGGGACATCCGATACGATCAAATCGTATTGTCCATGGTCGAAGAAATGGCCGCTAAATATGATCAGGACTGGTCCACATTCGCCATGTTCGGCTTTTCAGGAGGCGGTCATTTCACGCATCGTTTTGCCATGCTGCATCCTGAAAAGCTCTGGGCCGCCAGCATAGGAGCCCCCGGCTCTGTAACGCTGCTCAATCCCGAAAAGGACTGGTGGATCGGCACGCGTGACATCGCCGAAAAATTCGGCCGTCCGCTAAACATAGAAGCCTTGGCGAGAGTGCCTGTCCAGATGGTGGTCGGCGCCCTGGATCTGGAAACATGGGAAATCACCCATAAGCCCGGTTCTGTTTACTACATGGACGGCGCCAACGATCCAGGGGCGACCCGCCCCGAGCGTTTGCGTTCACTGCAAAGGTCCTTCGAGGAAGCCGGCGTCAAAGTGACCTTTGATGAGGTCGCCGGCGTCTCGCATGATCGACTCAAAGTCCTGGGCCACGTCAAAAAGTTCCTTGTTCGAGTGCTCAAGGAGAAGCGCGCATGAATCGCAATGCAACAATTGTAGCCCCACAACCTGAAGCGGCCGAAGCGGGCGCAGCGGTACTCGAACGCGGCGGCAACGCGGTGGACGCTGCACTTGCCTGCGCTTTCGTGCAGGGCGTAGTTGATCCGCAGATGACAGGTATTGGCGGCTTTGGCTCGATGCATGTCTACATGCCCAAGAAAGGCATACATGAAATGCTCGAGTTTTATGCGCTGGCGCCAATTGCTGCGACGCCCGACATGTGGCTCGATAAACTGATGGGACAGAGCCGCGATGGCTTCGGTTTTATTCTTAGAGACAACATTTCTGAGATCGGTTATTTGGCCTGCTGCACCCCTGGTGCGCTCAAGGGCTATGAAACCGCGTTGAGAGATTACGGCACCTGGGAATGGGCTGATCTCATTCAGCCGGCAATCCGTTATGCCGAGGAAGGTTTCATGATCCGCCCGCACATGCATTGGTACTGGGCCAAAGACCAAAGCAGCGACGGACAAATCAACACCGTAGACAAACTGCGCTATTCCAACACGGGGCGCCGAGTCTATTTCCACGAAGATGGCTCGCTGCGCCGCGTAGGAGAGCAATTGCGCAATCCTGATCTGGCGGCCACCTTGCAGCGTATCGCCCAAAGCGGCTCGTCGGATATTTTTTATCATGGCGAAATCGCCCAGCAAATCGCTGCGGATTTTGCACGTCACGGAGGGTTGATCGGACCAGACGATCTAGCGCAATACGGTGTGAGCCGCGCCAAGCCCGTCTGGGGCAGTTACCGTGGCAAACGCATTGCCTCCAGCCCGCCTCCAGGTTCGGGCTTTCCAATGATCGAGCTGCTGCATATTCTGGAGAATTTCGACATTGCCAGCATGCGGCATGGATCGACGGAGTACGTACGCACACTCTTCGAAGCCATGAAGCGCATGACCATCGACAAAGACGCTCACATGGGCGATCCGGCGTATGTCGACGTGCCGGTTGAAAGACTGCTTTCCAAGGAACACGCCTCTGCACTCGCCGATGAAATCAAACGTGGGGAGCGAGCAAACGTCGAACGGCTGGATCTGTCTCAACGCGACACAACGCATATCTCGGTCATAGACAAAGAAGGTAACGCCGTCGCCATGACACATTCGCTGGGCAGCCCGTCGGGCGCCATCACGGATGGGCTGGGCTTCATGTACAACGGCCTGATGGGACGATTTGACCCTCGACCGGGAAAACCCGCTTCCATCGCACCACGAAAACGCCGTGCCAGTTCGGCTGCTCCCACCATTGTGTTTGATGACGACCGGCCTATCATCGTCATTGGTGCTCCCGGAGGCAGTTATATCGCTCCGACCGTAGCCCAGGGTCTCATCAACATGATCGACTATGGCATGGGGATTCACGAGGCGGTGTCAGCGCCGCGTTTGGTCGGCGTCTCGAACTCGATCGACATATGCAATCGCATTCGCCGCTCCGTAGCCGATGAGCTGAAACGCGAAGGCTACAACGTCGTACGGTCGCCGCAAACCTACGCCTTCGCGGCGTTGCACGGGATCCGTATCGATAACGGGGTCTCCACTGGTGCGGCCGACCCACAACGCGACGGCATGGCCATCAGCGTCGACTAACCGAACAGGATTGACAATGGTCACTACGCTCATCCGACGCGCAATCCAGGCGGGCTTCGTCATATTGGCGATGACGTTGATCGTCTTTGTTGGTATCAATGTCATTGGCAATCCCGTCGACATTCTCATCAACCCGGATCTCAACCAGGCTGAACGCGCCCAGGTCATCGCCAATCTTGGCCTGGATAAGCCGCTCTGGCAGCAGTATCTCAGCTTTCTGCATGGGCTGACTCAGGGTAACTTCGGTAAAAGTTTTGTCTATCACAAGCCAGCGCTCGACGTCATCCTCGAACGCTTGCCCGCCACATTGGAACTGGCGCTGTGCGCCATGGTTATTGCCATTGTGGTGGGAATTCCCCTGGGGCTATACGCAGGGCTTTATCCACGAAGAATCTCGTCCAGAATCATCATGACGGGTTCCATATTCGGGTTTTCCTTGCCAACGTTCTGGGTGGGGCTGATGCTGATCCTGGTATTCGCCGTCGAACTAGGGTGGCTGCCTTCAAATGGCCGCGGCGATACCGTGATGTTACTGGGCGTGAATTGGTCGTTCCTGACGACCAACGGACTCTCGCACATGCTGCTGCCGGCATTGAACCTTGCATTGTTCAAAACCTCGTTGATTCTTCGCCTCACCCGTGCGGGCGTACAGGAAGTCATCGCGCAAGACTTCGTCAAGTTTGCCCACGCAAAGGGCTTGCACGAAAGTCGCGTGATCTTTGTCCACGTGCTGAAGAACCTGATGATTCCAGTTGTCACCATCATCGGCTTGGAATTCGGTTCGCTGATCGCTTATTCCGTCGTAACCGAAAGTATTTTCGGCTGGCCCGGCATGGGAAAACTCATTATCGACAGTATCAATCTGCTGGACCGACCCGTCATCGTGGCTTATTTGATGATGATGGTCGTCCTTTTTGTGTCGCTGAACTTCATTATCGATATTTGCTACACCCTGCTCGATCCTCGTGTCCGCCTCGAAGGCAAAGGATGACGCTATGACCACTAAACTTGCCAATCCTGCCGGCAGCACGAATACGCCTGATGGCGTTACGTCATTACCGCCGCGCCTTGGGCCCATCTTGAAGCGTTTCTTCTCGTCGCCCACGGCGATACTAGGCGCGGTTGGGCTGATCGTGATCTGTCTGCTCGCTATCCTGGCCCCTTGGATCTCTGCACAGAACCCCTATGACCTCACTCAGATGGACATTCTGGACGGCCGTTTGCCTCCGGGATCGGTCAGCATGGACGGCGTTCCGTACTATTTAGGCACGGACGACCAAGGGCGAGATATTCTGTCGGGCATTCTGTACGGACTACGCACATCGCTTGTGGTCGGTATTGCATCGGCGCTGATCGCGGCGTTGCTGGGCACCACCATTGGGTTGCTTGCCGCCTATCTGGGCGGGCGCACCGAGAGCTTCATCATGCGGCTGGTCGATTTGCAGCTTTCCTTTCCGACCATTCTGATGGCGCTGATGGTGCTGGCCATTTTAGGTAACGGGGTAGCGAATGTCGTGTTGGCCATTATCGTGGCCGAATGGGCGACATATGCTCGCACCGCACGCGGCACCGCACTTGTCGAACGGGGGAAAGAATTCATCGAGGCGGCGCACTGCCTGCGTATTCCGAGCTATCGCATACTGCTTCGTCACCTGTTGCCCAATTGCATTGCTCCCATCATCGTCATCGCGACGATGCAGGTGGCCCGTGCTATTGGCCTGGAATCCACCCTGTCATTTCTGGGACTGGGTGCATCCGTCACACAGCCTTCCTTGGGCATGCTGATCGCCAATGGTTACCGCTATTTGCTGTCGGGTTTGTACTGGATCAGTTTCTACCCGGGCATTGCCTTGCTCATCACCATCATCTCGATCAATCTGGTCGGTGACCGTTTACGAGACGTGCTCAACCCGAGGAAAGCCCGATGACTCCCTTATTAGAAGTCCGTGATCTCGTCACGGAGTTTCCCGGCGAAGACGGCAAGCCGCTGCGGGCAGTCAACGAGGTGTCCTTTCAGATCAATCGCGGCGAGGTGCTCGGTCTGGTAGGTGAAAGCGGATCTGGCAAGAGTGTCACGGGATTTTCCATTTTAGGACTGATCGATGAGCCTGGCCGTATCGCCTCCGGGCAGGTTCTGTTCAATGGGGACGACTTGACCCGCGCCGACGCGAAAACTCGCCGCAATCTGCGCGGGCGCCGTATTGCCATGGTGTTTCAGGATCCCATGATGACGCTGAACCCGGTGTTGCGCATCGGCGTTCAACTGATGGAAACCTTGCACGCCCACGAGAAAATCAGCCGCCATGAGGCTCGCGCGCGGGCGCGGGACGCACTCGGCATGGTCGGCATCCCCAGTCCAGAGGAACGGTTGGATGCCTACCCCCACGAATTCTCCGGAGGCATGCGCCAACGCGTGGCAATCGCGATTGCTCTACTGCACCGCCCAGACCTCATCATCGCAGACGAGCCGACTACCGCTCTTGATGTCACCATCCAGGCACAGATCATTTCCGAGTTCCAGAAACTGACCGAACTGCAAGGAACGGCGGTGATTTGGATTACTCACGACTTGGCCATTGTCTCCAGCCTGGCTGACCGGATCGCCGTCATGTACGGTGGACGTATTGTCGAAACGGGTGATGTTTTTTCCGTGCTGGAAACGCCGAGCCATCCCTATACACGAGGCCTGATCCGCTCGGTGCCGTCGGAGAATAACCAGGGAGGCCGGCTCGCCCAAATCCCCGGCGTCACACCCAGCCTGACGAATATGCCCGAAGGCTGTGCATTCCGCACCCGTTGCGAACGGGCATCCGAAGCCTGCCGCCAACAGCCTGCAATTTCGGGCACCGAACTTCGCTACTACCGTTGCTTCCATCCTTATGAAAAGGCGAACGCATGACCCTCTCGGCCTCCCAATCCCATACTGAGCCGCTGCTGGACCTGCGCAAGATTTCGATGCGCTTTGGCGCAAAACCCGATCTGGCGGCCCGCATTTCCATCGCATTGGGTATAGCGAAACGTCCCCCGGTCGTTCATGCACTGGATGAGGTCGACCTTTCCATCAAACGAGGCGAGGTCCTCGGACTGGTGGGCGAGAGCGGCTGTGGAAAATCGACGCTGGGCCGCATTGCAGCGGGAATACTGAATCCGTCCTCCGGCGAGGTATATTGGAAAGGCCGTGATCGTCTGAAACTGAGCGGCAAAGCATTGCACGATGCAGATCTGTCGGCCCAGATGATTTTTCAGAACTCCATGGCTGCGCTCAATCCCCGCATGAATATTGAGACCTTGGTTGCAGAGGCTCCCGCCATACACGGGTTGATCAAGGGTAACAGGGGCGAATATGTAGATGACTATCTGCGCAAGGCCGGCTTTGATCCCACAATGAAACGCCGGCTGCCGCACCAGTTCTCCGGAGGCCAGCGCGCCCGCGTCAATATTGCACGCGCACTGGCAGTGCAACCCGATTTCCTGGTGTGTGATGAAAGTGTCGCCGCACTCGACGTATCGATTCAGGCGCAAATCCTGAATCTCTTCATGGACCTGCGCGAACAACTCAATCTGACCTATTTATTTGTCAGCCACGATCTGGGCGTGGTCAAACATATTTCCGATCGAGTGGCCATCATGTATCTCGGCCGCGTCGTAGAAGAAGCCCCTGTCAAAGAAGTCTACTCACGCCCCAACCATCCTTACACCCAATCGTTGCTTGCCGAGGTACCGCGCATCAAACCGGGCAAACGGCGTTTCGAAGCGCTCAAAGGCGAATTGCCCAGTCCCCTCAACCCGCCACCCGGCTGTCACTTCCATCCGCGCTGTCCGCATGCCCACGAACGCTGCCGTATCGAAGCGCCCTTACGCAAGGAGATTGCGCCGGGGCATTTCTCGGCTTGCCACCTCAATGATCGATCCGTAACTTGATTGACCTGCCCGCTTCCCCCCATCGGCCTTGCGCGGCAAGAACGCCGCGCGTGACGGGGAATATCGGAATTCCCGGGGTCGTATAGCGTTATTGAGCAGGTGGATTATCATGGAGACCTAGACGCCGGTCGCCTCACGCCCGGCCACCGGATTCTTTTTCAGCACGCTGCACAATGACGACTCCAGATACTCTGACCATCGCCGGGCGCGAATACCAATCGCGCCTGTTGGTAGGCACCGGCAAATACAAAGATTTCGAACAAACCCGCGCCGCGCTGGATGCCAGCGGCACGCAAATCGTGACCGTGGCCATTCGCCGCACCAATATTGGCCAAAACCCCGGCGAACCCAGCCTGCTGGACTATGTCCCGCCCTCGCAGTTCACTCTGTTGCCCAACACCGCGGGCTGCTACACCGCTGACGACGCGGTGCGTACGCTGCGGCTGGCACGCGAGCTGCTCGATGGCCATGACCTCGTCAAACTCGAGGTGCTGGGTGATCCGCACACGCTGTTCCCCAACATGCCTGCCACCCTGGAGGCCGCAAAGACGCTGGTCAACGACGGCTTCAAAGTCATGGTCTATTGCACCGACGACCCCATCCAGTGCCGCATGC
>Ga0182746_1002263_pt1 | contig 15049 bp, 12 predicted proteins | sample eDN3rd30CBELigOP_FD_128881 | JGI IMG/M metagenome (GOLD analysis project Ga0182746, IMG submission 128881) | Enriched Organic Plus compost microbial communities from Emeryville, California, USA - eDNA 3rd pass 30_C BE-Lig OP (version 2) (version 2) ... | reverse complement strand
TAGGGGCTGTAGTGGTGCTCGTTGCAGCCCACCCAATCGAAGCCGCATTGCTCGGCAAACACCATGGTGTCGATGTAGCTGTCATAGAGCTCTTTGGCGCGCGGTGCGTTGAACGTGCTGTTGCTGGCCGGCCATTGGGTGGGGGCTTCGGTCAGGTCGGTCCAGGGCATCAGATGAAAGTATGAAAACTTCATGGGCCGTCCGCTTGTGGGGATGCGAAAACAACCCTGTGTCGTTAGCGTGGGATGTCCCGCAACACCAGCGGGATTCACGCAGGGCGCGGCCGCAATCCGGGATAGCCTCACGGCATTTGAAGATTGCGCTGACCGGCCCAATGCCGGAGAGTCCTCCGCGCCATCAGCGATCACCCCTGCTGCACCGGAGGATCCATGAGACTCGCCACTTACCGCACCGCACACGGCGATTGCGTGGGCGTTGTCGATGCGCATGGCCACACTGTGCTGGATCTCGCCGCAGCGGCGGAAGCCGAGGGCCGGGCGACGCCTGCCTTCGCCTCGATGCAGGCGCTGATCGAGGCGGGACCTGCGGCGCTTGATCTTGCCCGCGAGCTTGATGCCCGTTTCAACGGCAAGGAACACTGCACCACGGTCGCCCATGTGAAGCTGCTCGCGCCGATCCCGGTGCCGGTGCAGATCCGGGATTTCTCGGTGTTCCCGATGCATGTGAAAAATGCGCCGCGCGGCATGCAGCGCATCCTTGCGCGCCGCCAGGGCGATGAAGCCGCGGCGCGCGCCGCGCAGGGCGCGGCGGATGTCCCGCAGGCCTATCGCGACCGGCCGATCTATTACATCACCAACCGTTTCAGCGTGGCCGGGCCGGAGGATACGGTGACGTGGCCGCGCTATTCGCAGGTGATGGATTTCGAGCTGGAGATCGCCGCCATCATCGGCCCGCGCGGTGCGAATGTTTCAAAGCCGGATGCACGCCGGCACATCTTCGGCTACACCATCTTCAACGACTTCTCCGCGCGCGATCGCCAGATCGATGAGATGCAGGGACGGCTTGGGCCGACCAAGGGCAAGAGCTTCGATCTCGGCAATGCGATGGGACCGTGGATCATCACGGCGGACGAGATTGCCGATCCTTACAGCCTCGCGGCGTCAGTGCGGGTGAACGGCGAGGTCTGGTCCGCCACCTCGACGGCCGACATGCTGCACAGCTTCGAGGACATGATCGCCTATGTCTCCGAGGACGAGACGCTGTATCCCGGCGAGGTGTTCGGCTCCGGCACCATGAACAACGGCTGCGGGCTCGAGATCGACCGCTTCCTCAGCGATGGCGATGTGGTCGAGCTGGAGGTCGAGAAGATCGGCGTGCTGCGCAACACGGTGGTGCGGCAGAAATAACAAAATGGATTGATTTCAACCGCGCCGCTGCAGGTCGCTCCGCGGCGCTATCGCATGATGCTCTTCAATGGCCCATCGCACGGGCGAGGATTCTGCAACGATGACATCGGATCTGATCAGCCAGGAGGGGAACGACAATACCGTCGTCGGCGTCGAGGCCTTCGGGGCCACCGGGAAGCTGAAGATTGTCGGAAATTCCAACACGGTCCGGATTGGCGCCCGCGCCAATCTGAGGCAGTTGAGGGTCGAGATCACCGGCGACGCGTGTGAGCTCATCATCGGCAGCAAGTGCAAATTGCGGGGCTTTTTCCAGATCAAGGGCCGAGGCAGCCGCATCATCATTGGGGATCAGACCACTGCGACGGGCGCCAGCATGGTGGCGCTGGAAGGCAAGACCATCCGCATCGGGAAGGAGTCGATGCTGTCCTATCACATCGAGGTCAGGACATCCGATGCCCATGCGCTGCTGGATCTGGAGACCCGCAAGCGGATCAATCTCCCCGCCGACGTCACCGTCATGGATCACGTCTGGATCGGCGCGCGGGTCGTGATCGCCAAGGGCGCTGTCGTCCCCGACGACGTCGTCGTTGGGCAGGGATCGCTGGTGAACAAAGTGTACACCGAGTCCCATTGCGTCATTGCCGGCACGCCGGCGAAGGTCGTCAAACGTGGCATCACCTGGGACCGGGAACTGGCCACCGGTCTCGACCAGACGGAAGGTGCTGACGTCCCTCCGATCTGATCCGGCACGGCGCGCGCAGCCGTTACGGCTCCTGCGGCACGGCGCGGCCCGGCAGCACGCAGGTCGAGCCGCCGTCGATCGGGATGACCGCGCCGGTGATGTAGCTGCCGGCGGGCGAGGCCAGCAGCAGCGCCAGCCCCTTGATCTCGTTGGTGTCGCCGAGACGGCCGAGCGGAACGCCGTCGGCGAACACCTTCACCGTATCGGGATCGCGATGCAGGCGGCCACCGCCGATATTGGTGAAGAAGGGGCCTGGCACGATGACGTTGGCGCGGACATTGTAGCGGGCGAGGTCGATGGCGGCCTGGCGCACCGCGTTGTGGAGGCCGGCCTTCGACGCCGCATAGGCGTAGCTGACGATCGGCTCGGCCACGAGGCCCGCCACCGACGACGTGGCCACGATGCTGCCGCTGCGCTGCTGCTTCATGTATTTGGCGGCGACCGCCATGGTCAGCAGATTGGCGGTCAGGTTGACATCGACCACATGGCGGAATGCGTCGAAATCGAGTTCGGTGAGGCTCCCCTTGGGGTCCATCATGAAGCCGCGTCCGGCGCTGATGCCGACATTGGCGAAGGCGATGTCGAGCCGGCCTTCCTTCTGGGCGAGACCATCGATGGCGTTGGTGAGCGCCTCGCTGTCCGCCACATCAACGACCTTGTAGTCGACATCGCAGCCCTTGGCGCGCAGGCGCGTCGTATGCTCCTTCAGCCGCTCCTCGGTCTTGCTGGTGAGCAGCACCTTTGCGCCGTTTTCGGCGAGCACCTCCGCATAGGCGAGGCCGATGCCGCTGCCGGCCCCGGTGACGAAGGCGACGTGACCCTGGATATTGAACAAGTCCGCCTGCTTCACGCGCGTCTCCCCGGTTGCGTTCGTTTGCTGGGTTGCTTCGTCGCATTGTGCGGCATTGGTGGCAAGGGTGGAAGGGACAGATCCGGAGGGCCGGATCTCCAGGCGGCCAAATTGGCTTCAGTCGGGGCCGTGTCGCCGCTATAACGCATCAGTCGGCGGGACCACGCGAGCCCGTCGCGAAACAGCCGGGAAATGCCGGCACAAGGGAGAAGATGCCGATGCCCGGACGGGAGACTTTCGAAACCATCGCAGGCTGCAAAACGCGGATCATGCGCGGCGGACAGGGCGCGCCCTTGCTGTTCCTGCATGGCGGATCCGGCGCCAGCATGTGGCAGCCGTTCATGGACAAGCTGGCCGAGACATTCGACGTGATCGTGCCGGAGCATCCGGGCTTCGGCGGCTCGGACAGCCCGGAATGGCTCGATAACATCGGCGATGTCGCTTATTTCTATCTCGATTTCATGGAGCAGCTCGGTCTCAGCGGCGTGCATCTTGTCGGCACATCGTTGGGCGGCTGGATCGCGGCCGAGATCGCCGTGCGCGACCGCCATCCGCTGAAGTCGCTGACGCTGGTCTCGCCGGTCGGCATCCGCGTGAAGGGTGTGCGCAAGGCCGACATCTTCCTGATGTCGCCGGAAGAGTCGGTGCGGAGCCTGTTCCACAGCAAGGCGCTGGTTGATGCCGCGTTGGCGCGCACACCCTCCGAGGCCGAACTCGACATGGCGGCGAAGAACCGGCTGACCATGGCGAAACTCGCCTGGGAGCCACGGCTGTTCAATCCGCATCTCTACAAATGGATGCACCGCATCAAGACGCCGACGCTCATCATCTGGGGTGAGAGCGACCAGATCGTGCCGCCCGCTTACGGGCCGGAATTCCAAAAGCTCATTCCCGGCTCGAAGCTCGAAACTATTCCCGAGTGCGGGCATGTGCCGCAGGTGGAAAAGCCGGATGTGCTGGCTGCGAAGATCATCGCCTTCGCCGGCGGAGTGAAATGAATGAAGTTCTTCTTCTTCCATCTGATGCCGTATGCCGACCTCGATCTCGACTACGACAAAAAACACAACTCCGCGTGGGTTACGCTGCCCAACACCTATTTCGATCCGGAGAAGGGCCATGCGCTCTATAACCGGTATCTCGATGAGATGGAGCTGGCGGACCAGCTCGGCTTCGATGGCGTCTGCGTCAACGAGCATCATCAGAACGCCTATGGCCTGATGCCCATTCCCGGCGTGATGGCGGGTGCGCTGGCGCGGCGCACCAAGAATGCGAAGATCGCCGTGCTGGGCCGTGCGCTGCCGCTGCTGAACAATCCGGCGACGGTGGCGGAGGAATTCGCCATGCTCGACGTGATGACCGGCGGACGGCTGATCGCCGGCTTCGTCCGCGGCATCGGCGCGGAGTATCACGCCTGGGGTGTCAACCCGGCAATCTCTCACGAGCGGTTTCACGAGGCGCACGACATCATCATCCGCGCCTGGACCGAGCCAGGCCCGTTCGCCTATGAGGGCAAGCACTACCACTTCGAATATGTGAACTGCTGGCCGCGGCCATATCAGCAGCCGCACCCGCCGGTGTGGATTCCCTCACAGGGCAGCCGCGAGACGATCGAATGGGCGGCTGACGCGAAGCGCAAATATACCTATCTGCAGACCTTCAGTCCGGTCGCGGCGCTGGCGCATTTCATGAAGCTCTATAGCGAGGCGGCCGAGCGCAACGGCTGGACCGCGACTCCGGATCACAAGGGCTGGTCGGTGCCGACCTACTGCGCCGAGACCGACGAGATCGCCTATCACGAGGCGAAGCCGCATATCGAGAACTTCATCAACAAGTTCCTGAAGATGCCGCTCGAGATGCTGGCGCCGCCCGGCTACCAGTCATTGGCGTCGGTGAAGGCGATCCGCAAGGCGAAGGAATCGATCCGCCAGAACCAGACCATCGATACGCTGATCGAGAAGGGCATGTTCCTCTGCGGCAGCCCGGCGACCCTGCGCGAGAAGATCGAGACGGCGCAGGACGAGATCGGCTTCGGCAACATCCTCAACAACCTGCAGTTCGGCACATTGCCGCACGATCTGGTGCGCAAATCGACGACGCTGTTCGCGGAAGAGGTGATCCCGCATTTCCGCAAAAAGAGCGCCGCTGCGGCGGCGGCGTAACGTTTGGACCAATAGTTTTATAAACGTGTATGCGTTGCGATCAGACTCCCACATGGTCAATGAGGATCAAATAAGTTGCTACTGACACGGGCCTGTTCCCTCTCCCGCTTGCGGGGGAGGGTTAGGGAGGGGCGGCTTTTTTGCGGCTGAACTAAAAGCCCCCTCCCGCCGCGCTTCGCGCGTCGACCTCCCCCGCAAGCGGGAGAGGTTAAGCCGAGCATGCGGCGCGGCTTCAATCGCCTCACATCTTCAGCAACTTTTCAGCGTTGCCGCTGAGGATCTTCACGCGGTCCTCCTCGCACAGCGGGATGCCTTCCATCCACCTGGTACCCGGCTTCTGATCGACGAACGGATAATCGACCGAGAACAGGATGCGGTCGGCGCCGAGCTCCATCACCGAGCAGAGCAGGGCCGGGTTCGAGAAGTTGCCGCTGGTGGTGATGTAGAAGTGGTCCGAGAAAGCCTTGCGGAAATTCACCTTGCCGTCGCGCGAGAACGCCTGGTCCATGCGCCACAGCAGGAACGGCAGGCCTTCGCCGAGATGGCCGAGGACGATCTTGAGATTGGGATAAGCATCGAACACGCCGCTCAGCACCATGCGGATGCCGGCGGTGGCGGTCTCCACCGTGAAGCCCCAGCCGGCGGTGAGGATGGCCGGGAAATCCTTCGCATAGTCTTTGTAGTAGCGATCGATCACGCTGGGGTCCGGCATCGACGGATGCAGGTAGATCGGCACGTCGAGCGCCTCGGCGCGCTCGAAGATCGGCCAGTATTTCTTCAGGTCGATGAACTCGCCATTGGTGAGGCCGTGGATCATCGCGCCCTTGAAGCCGAGCTTGGTGACGGTGCGTTCCAGTTCGTCTGCGGCGCCCTTCGGGTCCGGCGTCGGCAGGGCGGCGAAGGCGGCCAGCCGGTCCGGATGGGCGCGCACGGCGGCGTGCAGGCGGTCGTTGACGCCGGGCGCCAGCGCGACAGCCTTCTCCGGATCGAATTTCTGCAGCGACGGGGCAGAGAGCGAGAGCACCTGCACGTCGACGCCGGCCTCGTCCATGGCCTTGATGCGTTGCTCGGCGACGTCCTCCATCGCCTTGATCACCGGGGGCGGGCCAAACCGATCGGCAGGGGCCAGCTGGCTCGTGACTTCCGCGTCGGTGTAGTGCTCCTCAAGCGCGATCACGCGCGGCTTCCTGGCCATTCGTCTCTCCCATTCGCATTGGACACGCCGCCCGGCCGGACGGCTTCGCAAGGTGGCGCAATTGAGCATTCCCGCCGCACGGCGGCAAGGGCATGGGGCGCTGGACGGCCCGCGGCGCGCATGCTTTGAAACACGGATCGACCTTGCGCCGGAGTGCGCCAACAGCAACGAGGAAACAGCATGTCAGGACTGATCCGACGCATCGTCACGGGGCATGACGACGACGGCAAGGCCATCGTGGCCATCGACGGCAGCGCGCCGAATATCCGCGAGCGCAAGGCAGCCAATGTGGTCTCGACCCTGCTGTGGGTGACCGACGGAACGCCGGCGGACATTTCCTCGAACAAGGACCTGGCGGATCGCGAGGTGCCGGTGGCGCCGCCGGCCGGCGGTTCGATCCTGCGGATCGTCGATTTCCTGCCGGTGTCGCAGTCATCGGCAAAGGACAACGATGCGATGCTCAAGGAGATGGGCATTCATTCCGAAGGCGGGAAGCCGCCGCGCCACCCATTCACCCATCGCACCAAGAGCGTGGACTATGCGATCGTGCTCTCCGGCGAGATCGACATGCTGCTCGACGACTCGGAAGTCCATATGAAGGCGGGCGACATCATGGTGCAGCAGGGCACCAACCACGCCTGGGTCAACAACAGCAACGAGATCTGCCGGATCGCCTTCGTGCTGATCGACGCCCACGAGCCGCCAGCCTGGAAGAAGAGTGGCGGCGGGGGACACTAGGCCGCACGCCCTGACGGCCTGAATGCCGGTGGTCCGTATCCCCTGGAAGGCCGAGGGATACGGACGTCATGGCATGTGTTTTGCCTCGTTGCTGCGCTGAATTGGCCCAGGCCGCCGGTGGAAACGCAACGAGGTTCACATGGCTCTTGATCATGGTCGCCACGAGGTCGCGCCCGCCGCCGTCGCGCCGGCGGCGCGGCTGTCGCTTGAGCCGCTCGACATCGGCTTCGGCGCCAGGGTTCGCGACGTCCGCATTCAGGATCTCGTGCCGGCCGCCGCGGAAGCGCTCAACGACGCGCTCTACCGGCATCAGTTGCTGATCTTCGAAGGGCAGTCTTTGACAGCGGCGGAATACACCGCTTTCGGCAACATGTTCGGGCCGATCGAGCGTCATCTGCTCGAGCAGTTTCACCTGCCGCAACACCCCGATATCTTCGTGATCTCCAATCTCAAGGAGAATGGCCGGGCGATCGGCCATACCGACGGCGGCTTTGTCTGGCACACCGACATGGGCTTTGCGGAGCGTCCTGCCGCAGCGACCATGCTCTACACACGGGAGGCTCCGTCGAAGGGCGGCGACACCATCTTCGCCAGCACGTATCTGTCCTTCGAGGGGCTGCCGGACGATGAGCGTTCCTATTATGCCGGGCTGGACGTGATCCACAGTTTCGAGGAGTTGTATCGCGGCCGCAAGGCGCAGCCGCGCGATGAGGAGCGCAAGCGCTGGCCTGACGTGATCCATCCGCTGGTGCGGACCCATCCGGTCACCGGGCGCAACGGTTTCTATCTCGGCTTTGGCGATGTGCGGGCCGTATCGGGCATGGAGCAGGATGCCGGCCTTGAACTGATCAAGCGCCTCGCGGATCTCACCACGCAGCCGCAGCGGGTCTATCGCCACACGTGGCAGGTGGGCGATGTCGTGATCTGGGACAACCGCGGCATGCTCCACGCCGCCACGCCCTATGACAAGGACAACGACCGGCGGCTGGTCTGGCGGATTTCCGTCCAGGGCGAGCGGCCGTTCCAGGCCATGTCCTGAACGCCAGGCTTTTGCAAAGCGCGATACCGTGAACGTATTGTCCTGGTCATTCCGGGCTCACGCCGTTGGCGTGCCCCGGAATGACAACCGGGTAAACTCTCAAACCCGCAGATGGACGCACCCCAAAATCAATTCGCCTTCCACGGGATCGCCCAGCGCTGCAGTTCCTGCATCAGCGCCGAGGCGATCAGCCCAATGAAGCCGATGGTGACGATGCCGACGAACATCACGTCCACCTGCAGCAATTCCCACGAACTCCAGATCAGATAGCCGAGGCCGGTCTTGGAGGCGACGAATTCAGATGCGACGAGCACGATGAAGGAGATCGCCAGTGCGATGCGCAGGCCGGCGAAGATCATCGGCAGCGCGCCGAAGAACACGATCCGCCGGAACATCACCCACTGGCTGGCGCCATAGTTCTTCGCCACATCCCAGTAGATCTTCTCGATGTTCGACGCGCCCGCATAGGTATTGACGATCACCGGAAAGAACACCGCGATGGCAACGAGCGCGATCTTCGAGGCATCGCCGAAGCCAAGCGCCAGCAGCAGCAATGGCATGAGTGCGACCTTCGGGATCGGGAAGATCGCGGCGATCAGCGGATCGAAGAAGATGCGCACCGGGCGGAACATCGCCATCAGCAGGCCCATCGCAATCGCCGGGATCGCCCCCAGCAGATAGCCGGTGAAGGCGCGGTAGACGGTCGCGCCGATATGGGTCAGCAGCATGCCGTGGAACAGTTCCTCATAATAGCGCACCGCGATGTCGGACGGCGCCGGGATGAAGCGGCGGTCGCCGAAGCCGGCCATCAGCAACAACTGCCAGACCAGCAGCAAGCCAATGGGAGAGACCAGATACAGCAACCGCTCCTGCAGTTTGCTCGGCTTGCGCGCGGCGCGCTCGGCGGCGCGGGCCGCTTGCGCCTTCTTGTCCGAATTGCTGGCGAGCGGCGCATTGCCATTCTTGATCGCTTCGACGCTCATCGTTCCATCTCCGCGCGTGCGCGATTGACCTCTTCCTCCAGCACCCGCCAGATCTCCAGCCGCATCTTGCCGAACTCGGGCGAGGCGGAGAGCAGCACCACGTCCCGCGGCCGTTCGAACGGGACGTCGATGATGGTTTTGATGCGTCCGGGCTGGGCCGTCATGATGACGGTGCGGGTGCCGAGCAGCAGCGCCTCCTCGATCGAATGGGTGACATAGATCACCGTCTTGCCGGTCTGCTCCCAGATGCGCACCAGTTCCGCCTGCAGGATGGTCCGGTTCTGGGCGTCGAGCGCTGCGAACGGCTCGTCCATCAGCAGCATGCCGGGGCTGGTGACAAAGGCGCGGGCGATGGCGCCACGCTGGCGCATGCCGCCCGAAAGCTGGTGCGGGTAGTGATGGCGGAAGCGGGTCAGGCCGACCAGCTTCAATGCATCGTCCACCCGCTGCTTGGCCTCGCTGCGCGGCACGCCGCGGGTGTCGAGGCCAAAGCGCACGTTGGTCTCGACATCCATCCAGGGAAACAGGCCGCTCTCCTGGAACACCATCGCGTTCTCGACCTCCCAGCCCTGGGCGTCGACGTTGATGTCGCCGCCGGTCTGGTAGTCGAGACCGGCAAGGATGCGCAGCAGCGTGGATTTGCCGCAGCCCGAGGGGCCGACCAGGCAGACGAATTCGCCCGGCGCGATCGACAGGTTGATGTTGTCCAGCGCCACGACCTGGCTCGCGCCGTCGCCATAGACCTTGCTGACATTGACGATATCCACGGACGCGCCGCGGCGCTCGGTGCTCAGGGGGCGGCCGTCAGGATGGCGCTCAGAGGGGGCCACAACACTCATGATGTACTCCCGTCACCCGTCTTTATATCGCTCCCGAGTCCGGATTGCGTCCCGGAAAAGGGAGCCGGCTCGCCGCGGAAAACGCAACCGTACAACGGTATCCGGAGCATAAGCCGATTCCAGCGAAGCGGATGATGCTCTAGCGGCAGCTCTTCAGCGGGCTTGCCTCGTTGATCAGCTTGAACGGACCAAGCTGCTGGTTGGCGTAGTCGATGTATTCCGTCGTCACCAGGCGGTCGGCCGGGATATTCGCCTTGGTGAAGCCGTTGGCGCGGAACCAGGCCTGTGAATCGAGCAGGCTGTCCACGTTCACCTTGCCGTAGACGTCGCGGCCCGCCCACGGGAACTTGTTCAGGAAATCCGGGCGGCGTTCGACGCCGGTCTTCATCGCGATCTGAATGATCTCGTCGCGGTTGGGACCATGATGATAGGCCTGACAGAAATCGCGGATGCCGCGCTGATAGGCGAGGAAGTATTTCTTCGCGATCTCCTTGTTGTTCTTCAGCCAGTCGGAGTTGACGAGTACGCCGGCAATCTGGACCGGATACGGCTTGATCACGTCATCGGTGTCCAGGAGCTCGAACGCGATACCCTGGTCCGGAAGCTGTGACGACCACGGCGTGATCACCAGCGCCGAGTCGATCGCCTTGTTGGCGAAGGCGACCGCGAGCTGCGGGAAGGGCAGGGTCTTCACCTCGACGTCCTTGATCGAGAGCCCGACTGATTCCAGCACCTTGCCGGTCTCGTAGAGCGAGATCGAGCCGGCGCCGTTGGTGGTGGTGATGGTGCCTTTGAGGTCCTTGATCGACTTGATCTTGTCCTTGAGGTCGGTGCGGACGACGATCTTGTGGCCAATCGGCGAACTGGTGCGGTCCGCAGCGATGATGATCGGCAGGTTCTTGTCGAGCGCGTTGAAGAAGCCGGCGGAGATGCCGCCTTCGATCATCTGCATCTGCCCCTGGGCGAGCAGCGCCATGGCGTCCGCGCTGGAATCGAGATCCTCGATCTCCACCTCGATGCCGACCTCTTTGAAGTAGCCCTTCTCGATGCCGACATAGGTGCCGACCGAGGCCAGCGACCGCGCCATGCCGACCTTGACCTTGGTCTGCGCCGCCGCCAGCGACGTCGTGCCGGCCAGCACCAGCGCCGACAGCAAAATCCTGTTGAGCATCTTCATGAAATCCTCCCCTGTATCCGGTGATTGTCTGCGCCTTCAGGCGTTCTTCTTGAAGAAGTAACGGCCTTCGCCGTCGCGGTCGATATCATACCGGCTGCGCAATTCCTCGATCGTGCGCACGATCTCGCGGCCGTCGCGGCTGCCGACGGCTGTCATCAGCTCTTCGAAATATTTCGGCCCGTCCTCGAGCGCAACTTCGATCGACGCGAAGGTCTTGCCCTTGTAGCGCGGCGGCTCCGGCACGCGGGTCTCGAGACGTCCGCCGGTGCCGAACGGCCAGGTGAGGTCAAAGCCGGTCTTGGCGCCGGTGCGGCTGCCCTTGTTCAGCGACGGGTCGAGCGGCAGCGCGCGCAGCCCGTCGACCATGATGAGGTCGCGGTCGGCCTGGAAGCGGGTGGCCATGGCCCAGTCCATCTCCGCGTCGGAGAAGATGTTGATGTCGGGATCGACCACGAACACGTTCTTCACGTTGGCGAGCGATCCGAACACGGCGGTGATGGCGTTGCGCGCTTCGCCCGGCACGCGCTGACGCAGCGAGACGCGCACGTTCAGCATGCCGCCGCTGGAGGTGGTGGCATAGACGCCGAGCGGCTCGCGCACCGCGACCTCCAGTGCGCGCCAGACCATCACCTCCGTGCGCAGGCCGGAGAGCTGCGCGGTCTCGGTATATTCCATGGTGCGGCCGCTGATCGTCGAGGTCTGGAACAGCGCATCGGTGCGACGCGTGATCGCAGTGACGTGGAATACAGGGTTGCGCTTGACCTCGCCGTAGTAGCCGAGGAACTCGCCATAGGGGCCCTCGTGCTCCACATGGCCGCGCTCGTCGAGATAGCCCTCGATCACCCATTCGGCGTCGGCGGGAACGCGGATGTCGCTGGTGATGCACTTGACCACCGGCATGGGCGCATCGCGGAGCGACGCCACCAGGCCCAGTTCATCCACCGGCAGCCGCATGGTGGCGGCGACCTGGTCGATTGGGTGGGACCCAACGCAGAAGGCGATCGGCAGCCTCTGGCCGGCCGCGGCGCTCGCCTCGTAGATAGCGCGCAGGTCGCTCGGCGACACAAGGTCGATGCCGGTTTCCTTGCGGCCGCGCAGCATCAGCCGGCGCAGCCCGGAATTGGTCATGCCGGTGCGCGGATCGACGACGAAGTCCACCGAGGCGGAGATGAAGGGCGCGCCGTCAGTGCCATGCTGGAAATGGACCGGCAGGGCCGTGACATCGATGTCGTCGCCGGTGATCACCACCTGCTGCACCGGCGCCTCGCTGCGCGACACTTCGATCATTTCGGGGCGGTTGCGCAGCCGGCGCTGGATCTCCTGCAGCAGCTGGCCGGGCTCGACGCCGAAGGCATGGGCGATGCGCGAGCGGCTGCCGACGACATTGCCCACCAGTTCCTGCTGCTCGGGTCCGGCCTTCTGGAACAAAACCGCCTTTGGGTTGCCTTCCAGCACCGCGGCGACGTCCGCAAGGTCGATGGGATCGTGGCGGATATCGAGCTCGCCGTGTTGGGCAAGACTTTCGATGAAACGGCGAAGGCGAAAGCGGTCGAAATCGAGAGCCGTTGACGGCCCGGCTGCTTTGGTCTTTTCAATGACGTTCATCGGTGATGCCTTGGCGTCCGGTCCCTGTTGTCTGGTTCGTGGTGTCGTATAGAGGAAAAGATGCACCCCGTCACCAGACGTAACCCGGTCCGGTCAACCACCGCAGCCCAATTTTGATGCAGAACGACGATGGTCGGGTGGACGCTTGCTTATGGATAACTACAACGGAAAAAGCGCAGGCCAGGGCGGACCGTATATCGGCCGGCCGATGCCGCGCTTTGAGGATCTGCGCTTCGTGCGGGGCGCCGGCCAGTATACCGACGACATCAAGTCCGATGGGCAGGCCTACGCGATTTTCGTGCGCTCCCCCCATGCCCATGCGATCGTTCGCGGCGTTGACGCCTCCGCCGCGCTTGAGCTCGACGGCGTGCTCGCCGTGCTCAGCGGCGCGGACTATGTGGCGGATGGCCTGATCGGCATTCCGCAGTTCCCCAATCCGGCCGATGTCATCGACCACAAGTTGAAGGCCTTCGCCTCGACCGAGACACGCAAGATCCTCGATGAACCGCACTTTCCGCTGGCGATCGATCGCGTGCGTTATGTCGGCGAAGCGGTTGCGGTGGTGATCGCCGAGAGCATCAACGTCGCCAAGGATGCCGCCGAACTCGTTGACGTCGACTACGAGTCGCTGCCCGCCGTCACCGACGTTGTTGAAGCGCTCAAGCCGGGCGCGCCTGCGCTGTGGCCGGCCGCGCCTGACAACATCGCCGTCGATTCCTATTTCGGCGACCGCGCTGCGACCGATGCGGCGATGGGCTCTGCCGATCTTGTTGTCGAACACACCTTCCGCAATCAGCGCATCGCCACCGTGCAGATGGAGCCGCGCTCCGCCATCGGCAGCTATGACGCGGCGGAAGACAAATATTTGCTGATCGCCGGCAGCCAGAGTGCGCACCGCCATCGCCAGTCGATTGCCGATTGTTTGAAGGTGCCGCAGGACCGCGTGCGTGCGATCACGCCGGACACCGGTGGCGGCTTCGGCTCGCGCACCAACCTCAACCCCGAACTGATCGTGATCGTCTGGGCGGCGAAGCGTCTTGGCCGTCCGGTGAAGTGGACCAGCGACCGCACCGAGGCATTCCTGACCGACTATCAGGGCCGCGATATGGTCACCAAGGCGAAGCTTGGCGTCAGCAAGGATGGCCGCATCCGCGCCTTCGCGATCGAGATGTATGGTGGCGTCGGCGGGCAGACGGTGTCTTACGTCTGGCTCAACAACGGCTATCGCGTCTCGACCACAGTCTATGACGTGCCGGTCGCGTCCGCGCGCGTCTGTGCGGTGATGACGAATACGGTGCCGACCGCGCCATTCCGCGGCGCCGGACGCCCGGAATCGACGCTGGTGATCGAGCGGCTGCTGGATATGGCCGCGTCGCGGCTTGGGATCGCACGCGACGACATCCGCCGGCGCAATCTCGTGCCGCACCAGAAGCTGCCGTATCTCACCGCCTTCGGGCTCAAATTCGACAGCGGCGACTTTGCCAGCAACATGGAACGCGTCCTCGATACCGCTGACTGGAAGGGCTTTGCGGCGCGGCGCGAGGAGTCCATCAGGCACGGCAAGCTGCGCGGCATCGGGCTCGCAAATTATGTCGAGTCGCCAGTCGGCGCACCGCATGAGCGGGTCGATGTCCGCGTGCTGCCGGAAGGGGTGGTCGAACTCACCGTCGGCACGCAATCGACGGGGCAGGGACACGAGACCAGCTTCCGTCAGGTGATGGCTGACAAGCTCGGCGTCACGCCGGAGCAGATCCGCTTCGTCCAGGGTGACACTGCGAAGGTGGTGTCGGGCGGCGGCACCCATTCCGATCGTTCGATGCGTCTGGCGGGCACGCTGATGGTTGAAGCGAGCGAGAATGTTGTGACTCAAGCGAAGAAGGTGGCCGCCGCGATTCTCGAAGTCGCGCCCGAGGATGTCGCGTTCGCAGACGGTTTGTTCGTCGCCCAGAACAGAAACCTGCGGCTGTCGATCTTCGATATCGCCCGCACAATTGATGAAGATTCAAAGCTGCCCGAGGAGCAGCGCCAGCAGCTTGCGGCGACCGCAAGCTTCACCGGCCGCATGCCGGCTTATCCGACCGGTGCAACCATCTGCGAGCTGGAGGTCGATCCGGAGACCGGCGTCGTGACCATCGAGCGCTACACCTCCCTTGATGACGCCGGCCAGCCGATCAATCCGCTGATCCTGCACGGCCAGGTGCATGGCGGCATCGCCCAGGGTGTCGGCCAGGCGCTGATCGAAGGCATGTCCTACGACGCGTCGGGGCAGGTGCTCACAGCGAGCTTCATGGATTACGGCATGCCGCGCGCGCACATGTTCCCGCACTTCGACGTCGATCTCACCGAGGATCCGAC
>Ga0182746_1002261_pt1 | contig 15062 bp, 18 predicted proteins | sample eDN3rd30CBELigOP_FD_128881 | JGI IMG/M metagenome (GOLD analysis project Ga0182746, IMG submission 128881) | Enriched Organic Plus compost microbial communities from Emeryville, California, USA - eDNA 3rd pass 30_C BE-Lig OP (version 2) (version 2) ... | reverse complement strand
TACTGCGGCTGCATCTACTCGCTACGCGACACCAACCGCCACCGCCGCGAACAAGGCCGCGAAGCCGTCGAGATCGGCGTGAAGTTCTACGGCAAGGACGAGGACTGATTCCCCTCCTCGTCGCCACAGCGCGCCATTGACACAAATTTTGCCCAAGCTCGCCGCCCAGTTTATGATGTGCGACTTTAGTCGAGGCTGCAGAGCAAGGAGTCACTGATGGGAATGTTCTTCGATCTATACGAGAGCTCGTTCAACATTTCCGATTCCAGACTCTTTCTCTTCAGCGTACTCGTCGTCATGGCGCTGTCGCTGGCGGCCGCGTTGCTCAGCGCTGTCCTGCGCAGGGTGTTCCCCATCCGGACGCCCGGCACCATGGTGGCCACCATGCTGACAGGCATCTTGCTGCCCACGGGCATGGTGGTCGCGTTCGTCGCATCCGACGTGTGGCACAACGAGGAAAAAGGCCGCGCGGCGGTCGAAACCGAAGCCGCCGCGCTCAGCGACGTGCAGCGGGCGGCCCGCTATCTCGACCCCGCCAGCCGCGAAAAGGTCAACAAACTGGTCGACAAATACGTTCATCTGGTCGCGGATTCCGAATGGCCCGAGATGGGCAAAGGCACTTCCCTGCCCGCGGTCGATGAGGTCATCGAAGAGCTCGCCGTGCTTGCCGCCGGGGTGGGGCTGCAATCAGACGCCAGCAAGCGTGAAGCCATTGCCGCAAAAGAACTGGGCAACTATGTGTCGCGTGTCGAACATGCCCGCGATTCACGCCTGCGGATTGCGGAAATCAGGGTCAGACTGCCCAAGTGGCTGGCGGTTTTCATCATGCTTTTCGTTTCGGCCTGCGTCATCGCCGAACTGCATCTGGCGCACCCGCGCACGCTGATCGTTTCCTTGCTTCTCTTCTCGCTTGCATTCGGCGTGACCGTCTTCCTGATCGCCGCCTACGACCGGCCATTCACCGGCAAGACCATCATCGAACCCACGCCGCTGTACAAAGTGCTGCAGTGAGGCTCCGGAAAAGTCACTGTCCTGTCCGGGAAAAGGGAACTTGTCACAACCGCGAAAGTGGGCGGCCACTTGGCTCGTGGATTCCGCCTCGCGGCGGAATGACAATTCAGTACTTCATTTCGACAGCCAGCGTCAAAGGCTCGCTGCCCACGGACACCTGCGCCTTGGCGAAATCCGGCGCGCCAAAAGTAATTGAGGGATTGTTCGAGAACCCGACGCCCTGCCTCGGTTTGCCCAGAAAGCCGTAGCTCACCCGTTCTTCGCCGTTCTCGGCATGAAATACGGCCACCGAATACGAGCCTTCAGGCACGTTGCCAAAATCGCACACGACGCGCCCGGCGCTGATACCCGCAACGACCGTGCGCAATGCCCGCTCTTCAACCCGCCAGGACTCGGCGGTATTGAACAAACCGCAGCGCACCTGGCCTGAATCGTTGCGCACCTTGTCAACCGTCACCGAAACCTGCCCCGCCTGCGCCAACGGTGCAAGCAGCAGCGCGGCGGCCAGAACAATGGAACGTTGCACACCCGAACGCATGACCGACCCCCTCAACGGTAAAACTCATGTTCGGCAACGACGGAAGGCGATTCCGGCTGCCCCTCACGGCCCGCGCGCGCACGGGCAGAAAACATCGATCCCCGCGCCTCGATCTCCGGCGCGAACGAGCGCAATCCGGCGCGCTGCGGAACATCCACATACACCGCTTCCATCCCGCCCTTGCGGAAATACGTTTCGTGCCAGAAGCCGGTGCCCCGCGAATCCTTCAGGAAACTCTTCCACCATTCGCGATGCGGCTCCGAACGCGACCAGGCCTCCAGGCTTTCGAAATCACGCCAATACTGGCGCATGCCGATGTGCAGAGGGAACAGGGAATAGACAATATTTTCATGGGCCAGCAAGCCGTCCGGCTTATCCTTGCCGACTGCGGCGATCTTAGGCCCGAAACCCAGCAAAGTCATCACACCGCGCAGCACATTGACCCGCATACCCAGATAAATCACCACCAGATCGGGATACGGCGACAGATCCACCGTGACGCGTTTCATGGCATTTCTCCTGACACAAGGAAGGCATTAATTCGGCGGTTATTTTCCAGCGATCCGCCGCAGTGTGTCACAAAAAATTACAAAAAGCCATCATGAAAGAACGACGGTCCACAGCGGAAACCGAGGTCTGACCCCGGTTCATTCTGTTAAATCGGACGCTTACAGTCGTTTGAGGTCACGGTAAAAATTCTCGTGCGGCCCGACCATCAGTAGCTTGATGGTCTGTGGGTCCAGCACGCGATAGGCAAGCAGGCACCGCTGACTGATCATCTCGAACTTGTAAACCCGCACGCCGATCAGGTCGCCAACCTTGGCCTTGCCGATATCGGCGTCATTTGCGATGGCGCGCACCGCATCGTCGAGCGCCGCCTTTTGCTGCCGATGCAGCTTTTTGACGGTTCGCTCAAAAGTCGGGGTAACGAGAAAACGCATTAGCCAAACTGGTACTCGCCCACGGACGCTTCCTGATCAGCGATCAGGATGTCGCGGATGACACTGAACGGCAGATCAGGGTTCTCAGCGGCGATCTTGCCGATCTGTGACCAGTATTCGATTTGCTTGGGCACCGAGCGATGCTCAATGGCGCCATAGCGCTTGGCGGTCTCGACCAAGGATTCGGGCAGTTTGACATTGATAGCCATGGGAGCCTCCTTTAAAAGGCTCCATTATAGAACATAAAGGACCAAAAAGGAACCTTTTGAAACACCCAAACTGGCCAAGCGACTCGATACATCGGCTCGCCACAATCAACCCAACCACGAGCAAGATCTCGGAAAAATCGCAGAAAAGTCGTGGTCTGACCCCAGTTAATTCTGTCAGCGGTGCACAACCTGCTGGCGCACCCCTTGTTCTTCACTGGATGTCGATTTTGCCAGCATTTCCCGCACCTTTGCCTGATCCTCAAAGATGTTCTGGCAGTTTTGCTCCACAATTTGCGCGCGATCATCATCCTTGAGGAATCTAGCCATCGCCGGCTGCCCGCGCAGCTTCTTTTGCAGGCTCTGCTGGCAGCGCTCGCGCACCGTTTCTGCGTCGATCTCGACAAATGCGCGCTTGGCGTGCTCGGGCAACGCCCGCAACATGGCCTCGTACTCGGCTGGCGAGCGATTCGCCCCCTGAGACAGGCGTGCCAGGAGTTCGAGTTGATCCTGATTCAATGTTTTCGTCATGAATGTTGCTTAATTTCTCTGGAAGCTCATGAAGCGGCATGACATACGTTGCAGCATTTGCCAAGTGAGCACCAACTTCAACTCAATTGAATTCAACATGCCATTTTTGCTATTGAATGCATTCCCCCGGGATGAACTGACCCCCATTATTTTACGCTTGACTCGTGAACTCCGCGTTCCGGCGGAATGACGAAACAGAATGCGAGGCAACGGGGAAGGAAGGGGAAACCGTGGTCTGACCCCAGTTATCCTTTCAGGAGGAAAGCCAAGCCTGTGGCTTCAAATCGCCGTATTGTGCTGGCCACCTGCTGCCTCAGCGTATCGAGTTCGGTCATGACATGACGGCGGTCATTTGCATCCATAATGGGTGCCCGGTAAGTGTCTCAGAAACTGAAAACCGCCACCGCAGTTGCCCGGGGTGGCGGTTTTCAGTGTAAGCCGCTTCCCTGTCAAATGCCCAGGGAAGCAGTTACCCAAGCTTGCGAATTAACGCAGCAGCGACAGAACGGTCTGCGGAACCTGGTTGGCCTGGGCCAGAACCGAGGTGCCAGCCTGCTGCAGGATCTGAGCGCGCGTCATGTTGGAGACTTCGACAGCGTAGTCGGCGTCTTCGATGCGCGAACGGGCGGCGGACAGGTTGGTGACGGTGTTGCTCAGGTTGGCAATGGTCGACTGGAAGCGGTTCTGGACAGCGCCCAGTTCGCTACGCAGGGAGTCAACTTGAGCCAGTGCCTTGTCCAGGGCTGCCAGAGGATCTTCAGTACGACCTCCTTTGGACTTGGTATCGAAAGTCAGCGTACCATCAGCAGTGGCGTACAAAGTCTTGCCATTGCCAGTTGCGCTGTCCGTAATGACACCGTCTGCGCCAACATAGAGATTTGTCGTGTAGGAATCGTTCGTAACGGCTGCAAAAGTGCTTGACTGACCATCGACATATGCATCCGCAGCGCCGATTTTCACAGAGTTTTCACCCTGGATATCAACGGCTGAAGCATTGAAGGTACCTGCAGCGATTACAATGTTCACCGCATCGGCTGCCGACGCGGCAACCAGGTCTGCCGTCTTAATGACCGCGTCGGTAACGGCAATCGCCGCACCGCCCACTGCAGGTGCAGCAGCGGCAGCCAAGGTGGTACCGTTCGACAGCTTCAAGGTTGCGCCAGCGGTGTCGGCCCAGCCAGCGCTGGAGTCATTTGACAACGCGCTCAGAACGTTGGTTACCGTGGCAGCCCCTTTATTGCCTGCACCTTGGTTTTGAGTCAACTCACCAGCGGACGACATGTACAATGCCTGACCATCTGCGGTTGTGATTGCACCAGCGCTATCAATCTTGATGTCGATGCTTTTCCCACCGAGCGTATAGGTCGCAGTGGTCGTGCCGGAGGTCGGCTTGATGGCCGCCTCAGCAGCTGCATGAGCAGTCGTTGCAACACTAGTATCAAAAGTAAAGCTGTCCGTTGCGGAGTGATACTTGTAATTTGTACCAGCCGCCCCAAAAGGAACGCTCGTACCACCATACGTGACTGCAGTAGAGTTATCTGCCAGTTTTGAAAGGACAGAACTACCCGTCAACTTAGTGTTCTGCGAGGTCAAAACATAATCGACAGCACCAGTGCCTGTGGCAATGCTCTTTCCAGCTTGTGCCTGAACGTCTTTGACTGTAGCCGTGGAATTATTGGAGGGAGCACCATCCACGTTAAAGCCCTGCAGACCCAGAGTTTGAGCGGTGATCTGCTTCAGGTTCACCGAGATAGTTTCGTTATCGTTGGCACCAACCTGGATCTGCAGGCCGTTATCCTTGGCCAACACCTTGACGCCGTTGAACTGAGTCTGCTCGGAAACACGGTTGATTTCACCCAGGCGCTGATTGATTTCATCCTGAATCGACTTCAGGTCGGATTCCGAGTTCGTGCCATTGGAAGCCTGCACGCTCAACTCGCGCACACGCTGCAAGTTGTTGTTGATTTCGTTCAACGCGCCCTCGGTCGTCTGAGCGATCGAGATACCGTCGTTGGAGTTACGAGCGGCTTGGGTCAGGCCTTTGATGTTGGCGGTGAAGCGGTTGGCGATGGCCTGGCCGGCGGCATCGTCCTTGGCGCTATTGATGCGCAGACCCGAGGACAGACGCTCAATGGCCGAACCCAGCGCGGATTGCGACTTGGTCAGGTTGCCCTGGGCAACCAGGGACAGGTAGTTGGTGTTGATAACGGACATGGATTACTCCTTGAGGGTGTATTGACGGAACAGTTCCGCCCGTATTTGCCCAGGGAGACAAGGTACCTGGCCTGCTATCCGTGACGGAGTGGCAGCTTTACAGCGACCCGTGTTCTTCCTGTTCCGCCCCATTAACGGGTTGGGGGGGAGGAACTTTAGGGGGAAAGTGAAATTTTGTGCTGGCTGCCCAAACTCATTTCAACACCCCTACCCGCTTGAGCAAGGCCAACTGCTTGTTCAGCGCATCCTGGGCCTTGGCATCCAGATTACGCTGACCAGTGAGCATCTTGCCATCCGGCCCCGCCACCTTGCCCTGCTGCCAGGCATCGCGCAGCCGTGTCTTGAGTTGGGCAACAGTTTCTCGGCCATCCAAACAGCGCAGAATATAGGCCTCAGCGTCCTTCAAGGTCAGGCGCACGCCTTCGTGCCAAGCGTTGGCCTGACCAATGCCCAAGCCAGGCTCGCGTCCGGCTTCGAGCAGACACAAAAAGCCATGGATCAAGGCCGGGCCTGCGGTCTCACCTGCACCATTTTCCGATTCGTAAGGTCCAGCACCGAGGCTGAAGCGCAACTGATTGAGCCGGAAAAGGATTTCCAGCGCCTCATGCACGGCTTTTGCCTGACCCTGCTCATCGCCCTCGATTTTCCCGGATACTTTGACATCCCTCACCAGCTCATCAAAGGGCAAGGTACGGGGCCAAGCTTGTGTCAGGGCCTCGATGACCGCAATTACCTTGGCCTCCGAAGTGTTCAAGGGGCCTCCGCGATGGTTCGTATAGACGCGATGGCCGGCGGGCGCACCCTCAGCCGATTCGCCGCGCACGAAGTGCCCAGCCCAGCGCAGATCGCGCAGGCGCTCCATCTCGGGGCTGACGGAAATTTCCGGCTCGCGCTCCGCATGAATCACCAGGCTCTTGCGGAAGTTGCGGCCGACAGCAAAATCCAGGTACTGCTGGCGCATGATCTTGGGCTGGCCCAAGGCGACGAGGCTATGGTTCAGTTGTACGTTCTGGCCATAGGTCTGGGCCAATTCGGAATGGGACTCAGCATCACCCAAATACGCCAGACCAGCCTGCTGAGCCGCTGCGGCGAATTCCACGAAATAACACGGTGCGTTAAAGGCTTCCAGGTATTCATGGGCGATGTAGTAATCCGAGTGCGTGCGCAACTGCTCCACCGCAGCACGCAATGAAGGCGCCAAGGGGTTGCTGGCAGACAAACCGTCAGACAACAAGGTCAGCATGGCCTTGGCGCTGGCAAGCTTTTCCTCATCCGAACCTGCCGAATGGCTGTGCAGCAGCATGGCATCGCGCACGATGTCTCCGGCCTTCCAGCCGGGGTACGTGTTGTAGCTGATGTAGGCAATACCCTTGGGCGACAGGTTCTCGCGGCAGATGCGCAGGATGGCCTCGCGCACCTCTGGCGGCACCCAACTGAAGACACCGTGAACGATGATGTAATCGAATTCGCCAAAACCTTTATCGATATCCGTCAGGCTCATGGCCCGCAGGTCGAGGTTGGCGATACCCAGTTCCTGCACAATCTTCTGGCCCTGCTGGATCTGGGCAGGTGAAAGATCCACCCCAATGGCCCGCGCCTGAGGGTAGGCCAGGACAAAAGGCAGCAGGTTGCCCCCGGCTGCGCACCCCAATTCCAAAACTCGGGCAGTTTCCACCGGCGGAGCCTCCAGGCCGTACAGGTGCGCCGTAGCCCGCAAATGGCCCGGCGACGAGTAATAAAAAGCGTTCGAAGTGTATTGGGTGCGATCGTAGTGTTCAGCGATCTGCTGATTGACGAGGTCGGGGGAATTCAAGCCAGGCTCCTGAGGGAGAAATGCGATGCCGGGAGGTTAGCAGGCTCAGAAGGAGGCCAATGGCTTGAATAAAGGGGGAAAATTCCGCCGCTAGGCGGAAACCACATCATGACCTGGCGGAGTGAACGCCGGATGAACGAGTCGCATGACGGTGTGTTCTTGAATCACTTACCACATTTGCGGAAAACGGGGACAGACCACCGTTTTCCGGGCCGAGCTCAGTCAAACCCGCCGACTCGCGTAAAGGGATCGGCGGGTTTGGTTTTTGAGGCGATCAAGAAACGGGCGTGACAAGATGCCCAGGCACTTTATGCCCGGCCAATCAGGGCAAGCGCTTTGGCGCGTATTTCTGCCAATTCATCCAAAGCCACCGAACCCTTGTAGATGGCCTCGCGGACTCTCCAGTCCAGACTCTTTACTTGGTCGGCCAGAACGACACTTGGCTCCTTGCCACCGATGAGGACTTCGAAAGGATACCCCTTGATCTGTGTCGTCATCGGGCAGCACAGCATCAACCCTGCGCGTACGTTATAGCTTGCAGGACTGAGCACGACTGCCGCCCGATGCCCGGCCTGCTCACGACCGGCCTGGGGATTGAATTGCATCCAGACGATATCCCCCGCCTCCGGCACATAGCTCTGTTTCATGCGTCATGACTCATCTGAAAGCCGTGCAAATACAAACGCCATTAAAACGCTTCTTTGCCAACCGCAGGGCCGGACTCGACCTCGTCGTGCCGATTCTCGGGGGTAATCGCCGCAACCAGGGTGTCGAGGTCGTAGGCGGCCGGCTTGGCCAGTTCGATCACGACGCGTCCTTCCTCTTCCCGCACATCGACGGGGGCATCGACATAGAGATTGGCTGCCTCCATGACTGCGGAGGGGATTCGAACCGACGCACTATTACCCCACTTCTTGATCACGGTTCGCATGGCTGCCCCCCAAAAAAGTATCTACTATGTTGATACATTAACATAAATACCCGGGTGGATCCATGGCCTGTCAAAGCACCATAATCAGGGTCAGACCACCGTTTTTCCTTGGCGGGCACGACGAAAAGAAGTAGACCTGACACGAGGGGAAGTGCCTTGAGCGGCCTTGATGAAGTAGGCTTCCAAGCGAAGCGAGTAGTTCCCGCGATGGACAAACGCCTTCGCCCACTGTCTCCACCCTCCCCTGTATCGCTACGATAGCTGCCTGTCTATATTGCCGCGGTCACGGATCCTGCATCGCCGAAGTCGCGACAACGGTCCGTTCAACATTGCCCAAAGTAGTTCAGTGAACTATACTCACCATGAGCATTTCGAATGGGATGAAGCAAAAAGTGAAGCGTGCTTTCATGGACGTGGGTTCGACTTTGCCTACGCCGCAAGGGCTTTCTTCGACCCGAATCGCCTAATCCAAACTGATACGCGGCACAGCTATGGTGAAGAGCGCTATCAATTGATCGGCCAGATCGAACAGCGCTTATTCGTGGTGGTCTACACACCAAGGCGCATCGCCACCCGCATCATCTCGGCGCGCAAAGCCAATCGACGAGAGGCCATGCACTATGAAAACAGTACGCGTGACAATTAACCCTGCCGTTCCTGCATCATTGGCCCCGGGGCGCATTGATCGCGCTCGCGTGGACGCGACAACCGAAGACGACATCGCCAGGCAAGCCGCTGCGGATGAGGCCGAGGCCATGCAGGATACAGCCAAGTTCGCACGTCGAGTTCGAAAACGCCTGGGATTAAGCCAAGCGGAGTTCTCCGCACGGATCGACGTCCCGCTAGAGACCATTCGCAATTGGGAGCAAGGTAAACGTTGCCCAACGGGTGCCGCCAAGTCCTTGCTCAAAATATTGGACAAAGCACCTGAAGCGGCGCTTGCGGCCCTGCACTGAGAAGCATAATCAGGGTCAGACCACCGTTTTTCCACTCCAGTAACAGTAACGGGGCCAGACCACGGTTTCCATGCCCAGATCGAGGTTGGCGATGCCCAGTTCTTGCACAACCTTCTGGCCCTGCTGGATCTGAGCTAGTGAAAGATCGACCCCGATGGCCTTGGCACGAGAGTTGGCCAGGACGAAAGGCAGCAGGCTGCCCCGGCGGGGCTTCCAGGCCGTACAGCTGCGCCGTCGCCCTTATGTGGCCTGGCGATGAGTAATAGAAAGCGTTCGAGATGTATTGGGTGCGGTTGTATTGCTCAGCGATCTACTGATTGACAAGATCAAGGGTATTCAAGCCAGGGTCCTGAGGGAGAAATGCGATGCCTGGAGATTAGCAGGCGCAGAAGGAGGACAAAGACTTGAATAGAGGGGAAAATCACCCGTCGTCATTCCGCCTGCCCATTTGTCATTCCGCCGCACGGCGGAATCCACATGATGACCTGGAGGAGTGGGCGGCGGATGAACGCGGGGTATGACGGTGTATCCTCGTATGATTTACCTCATTTGTAGTAAATTAATTGCATAGAACCGTTGTCAGTCCGGAGGATGTGATGAGTACGTCGATATCTATCCGCATCGACCAGACGCTGTACGATCAGGCGCGCAGCGAAGCCGCGAGCGAGCACCGCAGCATTTCCGGTCAAATCGAGTACTGGGCCAAGGTCGGACGAGCCGCGCTGGACAATCCCGATCTGCCGGTGAGCTTCATTGCCGAGTCCTTGACCTCACTCGCCGAGCCACATGCTGAAGCCGCCGATTTCGTGCCCCGCTCGCATCGCACGTGAGTTACGGCCTGAAGCAGACTCGACGCTTTGCCCGCGCCTACAAAAAGCTGCACGACCATGTCGCCGCCGACGTGGATGCCGCTGCTGTTGTGGTCGCCGCCGACCCCAGCGTGGGCGAGCGTAAAAAAGGGGATCTGGCGGAACTATTCGTCTACAAGTTCCACAGCCAGAACCAGTTGTATTTACTGGGCTACACCATCGATGACGGCGTCCGGCTGGTGTACCTAGAGGCTGTTGGGCCGCACGAAAATTTCTACCGCGACCTCAAGCGCTCGTAGCTGAAGGCTCGCCCTCTTTTGCGTCACTCCGCCATTAGGCGGAATCCGCGCTTAAAGGCGGGGTTTGGTGATTAATGTGGATCCCGCCATCCAGCGGGATGACGAAATGGGGCGACTTCCGTCGCCCCCCTTCCCTTCACTGCAGCGTCCGCGAGAACACGAACTGGTCGTTTTGCCAATCGACCGGAACCACATCCTTCGCCCCGAACTTGCCTTCCAGGATGAGCTTGGCGACCGGGTTCTCGATGTACTGCTGGATAGCGCGCTTGAGCGGGCGGGCGCCGAACACGTGGGAAACGGGGACAGACCACGCTTTTTAGTGAGACCTTTGAGTCCGAGGTTTCAGTAACGTACGTTTGGGCGAACGTGAAGGAAACCTGCGGCAGCTGAGAACAAAGTGGTTCAGCGGACCACAGTTTTCCGCGGTTTTCCGATGACAGCTACGCCGGCGGCAGCGGCAGGTAGTTTCCGCATTGGGCAAAGCCTTTCACCAGGCGTTCCCGAGAGACACTTGGTTTATTAACGTATCCGTTCCTGCCTTCCGACAGAACGATACGTCCCATGAACCGCCACGACCGCAGCTATCGCCGGCTTCTTGGCCAACCGCGCCTGGTGCGCGAGCTGTTCGAAGGGCTGCTGCGCCCGTCCTGGGGGGAAATCCTGGATTGGTCGGGTTTGCAGGCCCTGCCCACCGACTACATCAGCGACGCCCTGCGCCAGCGCCAGGGTGATCGCGTCTGGCGTGTTCCCCGGCGCGATGGCGACGATCTGTACATCCTGCTGATGCTGGAGCATCAGTCCACCGACGATGCCATGATGGCGCTGCGTATGAATACTTACTGTTCGCTGCTGCTCGAGCAGATCCTGCAGCGTGAACCCAAGGTTCGCCGCCGGGGCCGCCTGCCGGCCATCCTGCCCGTGGTGCTGTACAGCGGTCCTGCGCGCTGGGCCTCCGCCACAGAGCTGGCGGAGCTCTTCGATCCCATGCCTCGCGGCCTGCAACGCTACACGCCGTGTTTCCGTTATCTGCTCATTGACGAAGGCGCCTGGGTCGAGCGCGGCGGAATGCCTGTCGAAAACCTGGCGACGCTCTTGTTTCGCTTGGAGCACAACCGGGGCATCGAGGAGGTTCAAGCGCTCGCGCAAACGTTGTATAACTGTACCCAGGGCGCCGAGCATCAGGAAGTGCGCCGGGCCTTCGCTGTGTGGCTCAAGCACGTGCTGCTGGCACGCGCCCTGCCGGAAGTGGACTTGCCCGAGACGGACGATTTGCTGGAGATCAAGGACATGCTTGCTGAAAACACCCGTTCATGGACGTATCAATGGAGGCAGGAAGGCGAGGCTCTGCTGCTAACGCGCCAACTTGCTCGTAAGTTCGGCCCATTATCCCCCGAGACCGAAGCACGTCTGCGTGGTGCCACCCCTGCGCAACTCGAGGCGTGGTCGTTGAATCTGCTCGATGCCAAGTCGTTGGAAGAGGTCTGGCGCGACGCGGCCAAATAGCAGCACCCTCATCATTTCGCTGGACTCTCGTCGTTCCGCCGCAAGGCGAAATCTACGACAGCCGTGGGTCCCGCCTTGCGCCCACTGCTGTCCGGAATAAACATAATCAGGGTCAGACCACCGTTTTTCCACTCGCGGGAACAGACGCAGGGCGGAAATGGCGAGCGCTTGCGGCAATGACGGCAAGTGGTTTCCACATTGTATAAATCGACTCACCGGGCCACCGTCGGCCGTGCCGGTCCGCCACCATGTCCGTTCCTTCGCCACGAACCGACACTACCCATGAACCGACACAACCGCCGTTACCGCCGCCTTCTTGGCCAATCACGCCTGGCGCGAGCCTTGTTCGAGAGGTTGCTGCACCAACACCCCAGAAAGGTGGAGCATGGGCATACATTCTGTATAAAAGTTTGAAGAAGCTGTGTATGTACTGCACTGCTTCCAGAAAAAGACACAGGCGACAGGCCAGCTGGACAAGCGCATTGCCAAAACTCGCTATCGCGCCATTGTCAACATGAGGAAACTTAAATTATGAAGATCGACACAGAAATCCGTCATGTGACCAAGCCGGGAGCCAATCTGTTTTTGGAACTGGGCTTTCCGCCTGAGGAAGCCGAGCGGCTGCAGCTAGCCTCGACGAAACAGATCAACGACACGCAGCAGCTCAAGGAACAACTTATGGACGAGCTGGCGGCATGGATCAAGCTGCATCACCTGAAACAGGCCGAAGCGGCGGACATTCTGATGGTGTCCCGTCCGCGCGTGTCGGATGTGGTGAACAGGAAAACCGCCAAATTCACCATTGATACCCTGATCGAAATGTTAAGCCGTATTGACAAGCCGGTACGATTGGCAATCGGCCCGTAAAATCGTCATTCCGCCGCAGGGCGAAATCCACGGTTGAATGCAGCAGTGGTTAATCGTGTGGATCCCGCCATCCGGCGGGATGACGAAATGGGGGCGACTTGCGTCGCCCCCTTCCCCTTACTGCAGCGTCCGCGAGAACACGAACTGGTCGTTCTGCCAATCGACCGGAACCACATCCTTCGGCCCGAACTTGCCTTCCAGGATGAGCTTGGCGACGGGGTTCTCGATGTACTGCTGGATGGCACGCTTGAGCGGGCGGGCGCCGAACACGGGGTCGAAGCCGGCGTGGGCCAGTTGCGCCACGGCGGCGTCCGAAACCTCCAGCCGCATTTCCTGCTGGGCCAGGCGAGCGGCCAGGCGCTGCAGCTGGATGCGGGCGATCGATTCGATGTGCTTGGCTTCCAGCGCATGGAACACCACGACCTCGTCGATGCGGTTCAGGAACTCTGGCCTGAATGAAGTCTTGAGGTCTTCCCAGATCACTTCCTTGATCGCCTCGTAGGGCTGGCCCACCATGTTCTGGATGTGGTGCGAGCCGAGGTTGGACGTCATGACCACCACCGTGTTGCGGAAATCCACCGTGCGGCCCTGGCCGTCGGTCAGGCGGCCGTCGTCCAGCACCTGCAGCAGCACGTTGAAGACGTCGGGGTGGGCTTTTTCCACCTCGTCCAGCAGGATCACGCTGTAGGGCTTGCGGCGCACGGCTTCGGTCAGGTAGCCGCCCTCTTCGTAGCCGACATAGCCCGGGGGCGCGCCGATCAGGCGGGCCACGGAATGTTTCTCCATGAACTCGCTCATGTCGATGCGCACAAGGTGCTCATCGGAATCGAACAGGAAATCGGCCAACGCCTTGGTGAGCTCGGTCTTGCCCACGCCGGTCGGGCCCAGGAACAGGAAAGAGCCATAGGGGCGTGAAGGGTCCGACAGGCCGGCGCGCGAGCGACGGATGGCGTCCGAAACCAGGCGCACGGCCTCGTCCTGGCCCACCACACGGCGGTGCAGGTGGTCTTCCATGCCCAGCAGCTTGGCGCGTTCGCCCTGCATCATCTTGGACACGGGGATGCCCGTGGCGCGCGACACGACCTCGGCGATCTCCTCGGCGCCGACCTCGGTGCGCAAGAGGCGCGGACGGGCCTCGGCCTGGGGCTTGTCCTTGCCGGCTTCGGCGGCCTTCAAGCGGCCCTCGAGCTCGGGAAGCTTGCCGTACTGCAGCTCGGCGAGCTTGTCGAACTGCCCTTTGCGCTGCAGTTCGGCCATCTCGGCGCGCACCTGCTCGATTTCTTCCTTGATGGACTGCGAGCCCTGTACGGCAGCCTTCTCGGACTTCCAGATTTCCTCGTAGTCGTTGTATTCGCGCTGCAGTTTCTCCAGTTCGTCCTCGATGGCCTTCAGGCGGCGCAGCGAGGCCTCGTCGGTTTCCTTCTTGACGGCTTCACGCTCGATCTTGAGCTGGATGATGCGCCGGTCGAGCTTGTCCATGACCTCGGGCTTGGAGTCGATCTCCATGCGGATGCGGGCGGCGGCCTCGTCGATCAGGTCGATGGCCTTGTCCGGCAGGAAGCGGTCGGTGATGTAACGATGCGAGAGCTCGGCCGCGGCCACAATGGCCGGATCGGTGATGGCCACGCCGTGGTGCAGTTCGTAGCGCTCTTGCAGGCCGCGCAGGATGGCGATGGTGGATTCGACATCGGGCTCGTCGACCAGCACTTTCTGGAAGCGGCGCTCCAGCGCGGCGTCTTTTTCGATGTACTTGCGGTATTCGTCCAGCGTAGTGGCGCCGATGCAGTGCAGCTCGCCGCGGGACAGCGCCGGCTTGAGCATGTTGCCGGCGTCCATGGAGCCCTCGGCCTTGCCGGCCCCCACCATGGTGTGCAGCTCGTCGATGAAGACAATGATGCCGCCCTCGTCCTGAGCCAGTTCTTTGAGCACGGCCTTGAGGCGCTCTTCGAACTCGCCGCGGAACTTGGCGCCCGCCACCAGCGCGGCCAGGTCGAGCGACAGCACCCGCTTGCCCTTGAGGGTTTCGGGCACCTCGTTGTTGACGATGCGCTGGGCCAGGCCTTCGACGATGGCCGTCTTGCCCACGCCGGGCTCGCCGATCAGCACGGGGTTGTTCTTGGTGCGGCGCTGCAGAATCTGGATGGTGCGGCGGATTTCGTCATCGCGGCCGATGACAGGGTCCAGCTTGCCCTGACGGGCGCGCTCGGTGAGGTCGGTGGTGTACTTGGCCAGGGCTTCGCGGTTGGCCTCGCCCTCGGCGTCCGAGACGGCGGCCCCGCCCCGCACGGCTTCGATGGCGGTTTCCAGCGCCTTGCGCTGCAAGCCGCACTCGCGCAGGATCCGGCCCGCCTCGCCCTTGTCGTCGGCCAGCGCCAGCAGGAAAAGCTCGCTGGCGATATAGGTGTCGCCGCGGCGGGTCGCCTCTTTTTCGGTGCGCGTGAAC
>Ga0182746_1002256_pt1 | contig 15081 bp, 13 predicted proteins | sample eDN3rd30CBELigOP_FD_128881 | JGI IMG/M metagenome (GOLD analysis project Ga0182746, IMG submission 128881) | Enriched Organic Plus compost microbial communities from Emeryville, California, USA - eDNA 3rd pass 30_C BE-Lig OP (version 2) (version 2) ... | reverse complement strand
GTGGACCTGCTGACCAAGGCGGCGATCAAGGAGATGATCATCCCGTCGCTGCTGCCGGTGCTGTCGCCGATCGTCGTCTACTTCGTCATCTACTTCGTTGCGGGTGGCGGCGCGGCCGGCAAGTCGGCCGGCTTCTCGGCGGTCGGCGCCATGCTGCTCGGCGTGATCGTGACCGGCCTGTTTGTCGCCATCTCGATGACGTCAGGCGGCGGCGCGTGGGATAATGCCAAGAAGTATATCGAGGACGGCCACCATGGCGGCAAAGGCTCCGACGCCCACAAGGCGGCGGTGACCGGCGACACCGTCGGCGACCCCTACAAGGATACCGCGGGCCCGGCGGTCAACCCGATGATCAAGATCACCAACATCGTGGCGCTGCTGCTGCTGGCGATTCTCTCGCACTGAGCTGGCTTACAGCCACAAACAAAAACCCCGCGGAGCGATCCGCGGGGTTTTTTGTTGTCGCCCTCCGGGAGGATCAGAACGACGGGACGATCTTGAAGATATAGGTGAGGTAGCTCAGCTCCTCGCCGCCGGACGGCGTGGTGCGGCTCACATAGTCGAAGATCTTGCCGTCCTTCAGTCCGTAATTCGCAAGCCGTTCGACCTTGCGGTTCTTGTCGAAATAGACGGCGATGATTCGCTGGTCGACCACCTTCTCCGGCATGAAGGTGACGGCTCGCTCGGTCCGCTGGGAGATGTAGTAGAATACCTCGCCGCTGATGGTCGCGACGGTGGAGGGGGTTCCAAGCACGATCAGGACCTGCTCCTGGCTCGAACCCACCGGAACCTGCTCAAGCGCGCCATCGGCGAGGACATAGCCGCGCTGGAACGTCTCGCCGAAACCGCCGGAGCAGCCGGCCAATGTCAGCCCGAATGCAAAGGCGGCGGCCATGCGCCGCGCGGTCCGGCGGCGGGTGGTCGAAGAAATCTCGTGCATTCCGGTGAGCATCCCCATATCGGTCTGACGGGCCGCCTAGATTAAACGTGGGCGGGCGCCGGAGCTATCTGTCGGTTCCGGCCTCTTGACGCAATACCCGGAACCAACGCTATCGCTATGATCTTCAAGATTTTTCGCCCCGATCCCCAAGCCGACATGGTGGCGGGCCTCTATGGCGTGATCGTGGCGCAGGCCCGCCGTCCGGTTTTTTACCGGGACTATGGAGTTCCGGACACGGTCAATGGCCGCTTCGAAATGGTCATGCTGCACACCCTGCTGTTCCTCTGGCAGCTCGACCGGGCGAAAATTCCGGGCGGGGAGGACCTGGGGCAGGCCATTTTCGACCGCTTCTGCCTGGACATGGATTCCTCGCTCCGCGAGATGGGAATCGGCGACCTCGGGGTTCCGAGGCAGATGAAGAAGGTCGGACAGGCCTTCTACGGGCGTTTGCAGGTTCTCAGCGAGGCGCTGGTGAGCGATGACCATGCAGCCCTGTCGGCCATGATCGGGCGGGCCTTCGATGTCGAGGCCCATCCGGCTGTCGACGTGCCGCGCTTCACGGCCTATGCGCTGGCGGCGGCTGCAACGCCGTTCGAGCCGGGCCGCAGCGTTCCGGTCGAGGCCCTGCGCTTTCCCGATCCCGCAGAGATCGTGGTGGCTGTGTCATGAGCGAAGATCTGACCCCTCTCTGGGATGTCCCGCTGGCTGTGGCCGATGTGCCGGAGACCGGCCGCAGGGTCGAGATCGCGGCCGACGAAGCGGTGCGCCAGGCGATCGCGAAGGAGGCCGGCGTCAATGACGTGAAGCGTCTCTCGGCGCGGTTCGAAGTGACGCCCTACGGGAAAGACGGCCTGCGGGTCGAGGGCCTGGTGTCCGCGACTGTCGGCCAGACCTGCGTCGTATCGCTCGAGCCGATGGAAAGCGAAATCGAGGAGGCTGTCGCGCTCGAATTCCTGCCGCCGGACGCCATCGCCGCGCGGGCGGCGCGGGCGGGCGATTCGGACGACGAGAGTGATGAGGATGGTCCCGATCCCTTGATCGACGGCGTGATCAACCTCGGGGCCATTGCGGCCGAGTTCCTGATTCTCGGAATCGATCCGTATCCGCGCAAGCCGGATGCGGTTCTGCAACCGCCCCGGGACGACCAGCCGTCAGCCAATCCCTTCGCCGCGCTCGCCGCCTTGAAGCCGCCACCCGACAAGGATGGTTCGTAACCCTGTTATGCCGATCACTTAGGCCTTTGTCTTGATCCGGCGAGTGAGTATTCTCCCTGTCCGGTCAATTGCTTCCGCAGGACCGAGCTTCCGGCGCCTGCCGCCGCCAAGATTGGTCCGTTAGATGCCCGAGAAGGTTCGCATTGCACTCGACGCCATGGGCGGAGACCATGGGCCGGCCGTGGTCATTGCCGGAGCCGAGGTCTCCCTGCAGCGTCATCCCGACACCGAGTTTCTGCTGTTTGGCGACAGCCGGGACATCGAGCCGCTGCTCGACACCCGCCCGGCGCTCAAGGCCGCCTCGCGGCTGATCCACACCGATATCGCCATCAAGATGAGCGACAAGCCGAGCCAGGCGCTGCGCTATGGCCGCTGGAAGTCGTCGATGTGGCTGGCCATCGATGCGGTGAAGAAGGGCGAAGCCGATGTCGCCGTCTCCGCCGGGAACACCGGGGCGCTGATGGCCATGGCCAAGTTCAACCTGCGGACGATGGCGGGCATCGACCGGCCGGCGATCGCCGCGCTGTGGCCGACCCTCAAGGGCGAATCCATCGTGCTCGACGTCGGGGCGTCGATCGGTGCGGACGCCAACCAGCTGGTCGACCTGGCCGCGATGGGCAGCGCCATGGCGCGGGTGCTGTTCGATCTTGAACGGCCGACGGTCGGGCTGCTGAATATCGGGGTGGAGGAGATCAAGGGGCTTGAGGCGGTCCGCATCGCCGGCGCCCAGCTTCGGGAGTTGAACCTTCCCCATCTGGACTATGTGGGCTTCGTCGAGGGCGACGACATCGGCAAGGGGACCGCGGATGTCATCGTCACCGAGGGATTTGCCGGCAACATCGCCCTCAAGACCGCCGAAGGCACGGCGCGCCAGATCGCGGAATATCTGCGCAGCGCGATGGGGCGAACGTTGCGGGCGAAACTGGGATATCTGCTGGCGCGAGCGGCCTTCCAGACGCTGCGCGAAAAGCTGGACCCGCGAAAGTCGAATGGCGGGGTGTTTCTCGGCCTCAACGGCATTGTCGTAAAGAGTCACGGCGGTACGGACGGAGAGGGCTTCGCAGCCGCCGTCGATCTCGGCTATGACATGGTCCGCTACGAACTTCTCGCCAAGATCAGCCAGGTGCTGGTCCGTCATCAACAGAACACTGCGGCAGCCGCACAGGCGGCTGAAATAGCCTCGTGACAGTCCTGCGTTCCGTCGTGCTTGGGTGCGGCAGCTACCTGCCGTCGCAGACCCTGACCAATTTTGACCTCGCGCAACGCGTCGATACGTCTGACGAGTGGATCGTCCAGCGGACGGGCATCCGCGAGCGGCATATCGCAGCGCCGGGAGAACTGACCTCCGACCTCGGCATCGCGGCCGCGCGGGCGGCGCTTGCGCATGCCGGTGTCGAGGCGCAGTCGATCGACCTGATCGTGCTGGCGACGTCGACGCCCGACAACACCTTCCCGGCCACCGCCGTTGCGATCCAGGCCGGCCTCGGAATCGCGGGCGGCGCCGCGTTCGACCTGCAGGCTGTCTGTTCTGGTTTCGTCTTCGCCGCGGCGACCGCCGACGGGCTGTTCAAGGCCGGTGGATTCAAGCGGGCGCTGGTGATCGGATCCGAGACGTTTTCACGCATTCTCGACTGGTCGGATCGCACCACCTGTGTGCTGTTCGGCGATGGCGCGGGCGCAGTCGTTCTCGAAGCGCAGATGCAGCCAGGCACCAGAGAGGATCGCGGAATTCTCGCCAGTCAACTTCGTTCTGATGGGCGCCATAAGCTGAAGTTATATGTTGATGGTGGGCCGTCTTCGACGGGCACGGTGGGCCATGTGCGGATGGAGGGACGCGAGGTCTTCAAGTTCGCGGTCGCCGCCATCACCGATGTGATCGAGGATGTGTTCAGGGCAACCGGCTATACCGCGCAGGATGTCGACTGGTTCGTGCCCCATCAGGCGAACAAACGCATCATCGACGGCGCGGCACATAAACTGGGAATCGCACCGGAGAAAGTCATCAGCACGGTCGACAAGCACGGCAACACCTCTGCCGCTTCGATCCCATTGGCGCTATCGGTGGCTGTCGAAGATGGACGCATCAAGCAGGGGGACCTGGTGCTGCTTGAGGCCATGGGCGGCGGCTTCACCTGGGGCGCGACGTTGCTGCGATGGTAATGCAACAACGTCAGCAAAGTGCGGGTGGCCCGGTTGACCGGCCCAACCCAAGTCCATATCGTCCGGTCTTCGTTGTGAGAGTAGGGGTCGTCGAAAGCGGGGCAACCGATGGCCGGTAAGACAGTGACGCGTGCTGACCTGTGCGAGGCGGTCTACCAAAAGGTGGGGCTGTCGCGCTCGGAATCAGCAACACTGGTCGAAATGGTATTGAAGGAGATCACGGATTGCCTTGAGCGGGGCGAGACCGTGAAGCTGTCGTCATTCGGGTCGTTCGTGGTGCGGCAGAAGGGCGAGCGCGTCGGCCGCAATCCGAAGACCGGCAAAGAGGTGCCGATCTCGCCACGACGTGTGATGGTGTTCAAGCCTTCGGCGATTCTCAAGCATCGCATCAACGGCAATTCGGTTGACGACGAGAGTGAGTAACTTCAACGGCGCATCCGCATAGGGAGCGACTGTGGAAAAATCACCCGACGCCTTTCGCACCATCAGCGAGGTTGCCGACGATCTCGACGTGCCGCAGCATGTGCTGCGTTTCTGGGAAACCCGGTTCCGCGAGATCAAGCCGCTGAAGCGCGGCGGCGGCCGCCGCTACTACCGGCCGGACGATGTCTCGCTGCTGCGCGGCATCCGTCATCTGCTCTATGGCGAGGGCTATACCATCCGCGGGGTGCAGCGCATCCTGCGCGAGCAGGGTTCGCCATTTGTCCAGAATGTCTGGCGGCCTGGCGCGCCGCAGCCATCGCCCGCTGCAGCGCCCGCAGATCCGGAGCCGGAGGAGATCGTTGAAGAGGCGATCGCCGGCGCTGCCGACGAGGACGAGGCCGCGTTCGAAGACATGGATGTGGTGCGTGAGCCCGTGCGGATCGAGCCGGAAGTCTACACCCCGGCCGCTGCATCTGCCGCTGATGACGAACCAGCCGGCCTTGCGCCGGGTGACGTGTTGAAACTGCAGGCGGCGCTCAAGGAACTCGGTGAATGCCGGCGCATCCTCGAAGCCGCGCTCAGCGCGCCCGAATAGCTTTTGGGCTTCGGCGTTCTATTTGGTTGTGCGCTGTCGGGTCGCAGGCTGACATTGTCGCTCCCCCGGTGGTTGTCTGGTCTCAGTCGCGCCGCTCGATGTCGTAGCGCCGGTCCTGATGGTCCACATTCAGCCGGTGCGCCACGGCGAGAATTCCCACAAAGGCCGCCACGACGGCGATGGCAGCGAGAGCCAGCTTGAGTCTGGACCAGAACCGGTCGTATGGCGGCACCGCGCCGCGGGCGGCATCGGAATAGTTCAGATACTCGGCTGGCGGCGTGCGACGGGCATAGCGGTAGCCGGCAAGGGCTGCCAGCACGATCGCCGCCAGGATGAGCATCCACATGGGACCAGTCCTCTGCCGGATTGACGGCTTCCGTTCGAATCCGGGCCTTGTCGCTGATTGTGGCGTTCCGCCCCCGGACGCGCCTCCCGATATCAGGCCATGCTGCTGGGGGGAAGGCGGGCGGCCGGTCGCAGGTTCCCGCTTGCGCCAGAACGCCAAAGACCCTAGACACAGCGGGCCTGAGGGCCGTCGGAGCGTAGCGCAGCCCGGTTAGCGCACCAGTCTGGGGGACTGGGGGTCCCGAGTTCGAATCTCGGCGCTCCGACCATTTCCCACTTTAAATCTTTGCCATGCCGCATGGCTGACGCGCTCCCCAGCATCAACGGTTGAACAAGGATGAACTACGTCGTCTGGCCGCTAACGTAGCATCAAACATCCGCTGTGCGTCGAGGATGCAAGGCATCTATTACACGCCTCGATATTGCACGGTTCGACCGTGTTGATTTTGCATAGTCTGGCATCACATCGAGTGATGTGAATTTGCCTTTTACTCGACTCAACTCCTTCCCTGCACCTCAGTTCTTTATTTGAGCGTCACGTCTACAAGGTAGCGTGGCTGCGCCAAATCAGAAAATATGCAGGAAGGAATATTGAATGCCATCCTATCAGGTGCTCGAAGATGTCGTGATTGTGAGAACGTCCGCTGCTACCACCGGGTGGACGAACGGAGGAATCCCCGCGGCAGTCACCGCCGCGCTGACGAATGCGCGTCCACTCTTCGTTCAGGAGGGCTTATACAACAATCTAAATGGCATATTGATCGACTCCCCAATCGAGATCTACGCGGTTCCGAATACAGTTACACTTCGGATGGAGGACGGCGCGCCATTTATCTTTCACGCCTACAATTCGGAAAAAATCAGTCTGTCGGGTCTGATATTTGACGGTGCCAACCGAAATTTCAGTCCGGCTCAATTTCGACCGGCTCTCGTCAGAGTTTCGCGCGACAACAACACAAACACGTTTGTCGAGATTGAAAACTGCCGCTTCACGAATGTAACGGGTGACTCGGAAACAGCCTCAAGCAATTCTGCATTGTACTTGTACAGAAGTGGTGGAATCGTAAGCGGATGTCAGTTCCAGAATTGTAACCAGGGCGTTTTCAGCGAGCGGGCTGATCGCCTTGCAATAAGAAATAATTCTGTCATCGGCGGGTATAACGCTATCGCAGTATGGGGACTAATTCCAAGCCTTCAAACAGATCCAACGACATTTGATGGAACTGTTGTTGAAGGCAACAACATTAACAATATTAGTGTCGCGCCAGACGACCCTAACAAGGGACCGACTGGAAATGCAATATCGTTCTTCTGCGCCAACGGCGTGATAGCGGCAAACAACGTTATCAGGGATTGCGAGTATTCTGCAGTTCGGGCGAGCCGATGCGACAGCGTGGTGATCACCGGAAACAATTGCTTCGATTGCCGCGAAACTGCCCTTTACTATGAAAGGCCGGATGCGCCCGCAGGGTCCCTTGGAGTCTTCGGCGCAACAATTTCCAACAACATCGTTGAGGATTGTGGAAATGGGATTGTGATGACGAATTTTGATACAGGCACGGGACGATGCACGTGCGTAGGCAATGTCGTCAGGCGCCCTCGCGTTCGAACTGGCGAGGAGCCAGCTGCGGGAGGAGTGGGAATTGGTGCTGAGGCAGATACAGTCATCAGCTCAAATGTTGTGGAAGATGCCGAACTGTATGGAATTTTCGTTGGCACAAAGACAATCTACCAAAATCTCCTGGTCACGAACAACCTAGTTGCAAACTATCCCGAATCGGATGTGACAACGCCTGTTGGAATTGCAGTGCGGGACAATAACGCTCAGGGGTATCAGCTGGTGGTTGGAAATATGGTGCAAATGAAGTCGAGCCCTGGGGCGGACTACGGCCTTGTGGCTATGGGTGTAAATCCAGTTACCTTCGAATACTTCATAGTGATGAATGGCGCTGTGCCGAAAGCTGTTACAAACGCCAATTTTCCGAAGGTGACGTCGGGTCTGAACTCTTTGCATACTTGAAGAAATACAAGAGCCACCCGAGCTTGGTCTGGGGTGGCTCTTGGCTGGCTTCCCACGAAAAGCGCGCCGCAGATCAGCGCTAGCTGGTATGCAAGTTGATCTTCGGCAGCCATCTGTGAAGGCGTGTAAAGATCGAGTCGGGCCTGTCGTGCGCTAGCCGGGAGTCTGTGCCCGTCTTTGGGTCGTCGCTGAGACCGCAGCCAGTCCCCACATCAGTCCCAGCAGCAGATAGAAGTGACGCCAGTGGTCCGTGTCGATCTGGATCCCTTGCAGGATGGTGAAGAACAGGGTCGACCACACGGCGATGGCGTGGTGCTGGTACGGCGTCCTTCGGAATACGGTCCGCCATCCGATATACATCGTCATGACGACCAGCACGACGTAGGAAATACCCCCCAGCCATCCATAGGACGCGAAAGCGTTCACATAGACATTGTGCGCGTCGGCGTGAAAGACAGTGTGGTACCGCAAGGGACCGAAGCCGGCCGGGAGCTCGAGCAGCATCGGGATGCTGCGCAAGTGGTCGCCGAAACGGCCGGTGGTTCCGACGTCATAGCTTTGCTCAAGACTGGCGCGGACTTCGAAGACCTTGCGAATGTCGTCGATGGACAGCGCCACGATCAGCAGCACGGCCATCGTCGCCACACCCAGCATGCCCAGGAAAATCAGGCGGACACGTTCGCCATCGCTGCGGCTCGTCAGGATGTGAAGCCCCAGCAGCATCGCGAGTGACGCCAGCAGGTGCCCCCAGGATCCGCGCGAGAAGGTCAGGAAAAGCCCCAGCAGAGGTACGGACATCAGAACGAATGTCTTGATCAGGCCGGCGCGGCGCTGAAACAGGGCCTGCACCAGACAGACGATCGGGAAGACCAGGAAGGTCCCCAGAACGTTCGGGTCCTTGAATGTTCCCGAGGCGCGGTTGTAGCGGGTGAAGAGATCGCCAAGCCCGGCCACCTGAAAATAGCCGAGGATTGCCGCAAGCCCCGCGATCCATGCGGCGGCGATATAGCCCGAGCGGACGACGTTGAATCGCGCTGTCGTGTCTTCGCCCATCAACGCGGCGAAGAACACCGCATTGAACATCATGTAGATGGATATGACGACAAACATCACCGAGGTTCTCTCATCGATATAGGGGATGAGGCCGATGACGCCGCCGAGATTGAATCCCAGGAGCAGGAGCAGGAGGATCGAGGAGAGCGCGTTGAGCTTCAGCCCGGTGGCGAAGAACAGGCCGCCTGCCAGCACGAACATGACTTCGTAGGGCGAGGGTTCAATGAGAACAATTGCGCCGGAGCAAACAAACACCCACAGCAGAATGATGCGCAGGCGCAGGATCGATGCATGCAGCGGGATCCCGACTGCGACATTGTCCTGCGTCGACATCAGTAGGCGTTTTCGCTCTTGAAGAGCGCGAAGGGGGTGGTGGCGAGAATGTAGAGGTCGAACAGCACGGACCAGTTCTCGATGTAATACAGGTCGTGCTCGACGCGCCGCTGGATCTTCTCCTGGCTGTCGGTCTCGCCGCGCCAGCCGTTGATCTGCGCCCAGCCGGTCATGCCGGGCTTGACGCGGTGACGGGCGAAGTAGCCATCGACGGCTTCGTCATAGAGCCGGTCTTCCGCCTTGGCGTGGATGGCGTGGGGGCGCGGGCCGACCAGCGACAGGTTGCCCTTCAGCACGACGTTGAACAGCTGCGGCAACTCGTCGAGGCTGGTCTTGCGGATGAAACGGCCAACCGGCGTGACACGCGGATCGCCACGGGTGACGAGTTTGGAGGCGTTGGCGTCGGTCCGGTCGGTATACATCGAGCGGAACTTGAACACCTCGATCAGGTCGTTGTTGAAGCCGTAGCGCTTCTGGCGGAACAGCACCGGTCCCTTGCTGTCGAGCTTGATGGCGATGGCCACCACCGCCATCACGGGAAGCGCAAACAGCAAGGCCACGCTGCCGACGACCTTGTCGAACAGCCATTTGACGACGACGTCCCAGTCGGTGATCGGGCGATCGAACACGTCCAGCACGGGAACGGTGCCGATGTAGGAATAGGAGCGGGGGCGGAAGCGCAGCTTGTTGGTATGCGCCGACAGCCGGATATCGACCGGCAGCACCCAGAGCTTCCGCAACATCTGGAGGATGCGCGCTTCCGCCGTGATCGGCAGCGTGAAAAGGACGAGATCGACACGGGTGCGGCGGGCAAATTCGACCAGATCGTCCACGGTGCCGAGCTTGGTGTGGCCGGCGCAAACGGTCGGCAGGCGGTCGTCGCCGCGATCGTCGAACACCCCGATGATCCGGACGTCGGAATCCTTCTGACCTTCGATGGCCTCGATCAGCTCGGCGCCGGTGGCATCCGCTCCAACAACCACCGCGCGACGGTCCAGGCGTCCCTGGCGCGTCCAGCTCCGCAGCAGGAAGAACAGCCCGACACGAAACGCCACCAGACCGACAAGGCCGATGACAAAGAAGCTTCCCATCCAGACGCGGGAAATGTCATCGCCCAGTTTCGCGACGAAGGCGAAGGCGGTCACGATCAGGAACACCAGCGACCAGGCGATCAGCATCCGCACATATTGCTGGCCGTAGGCGCGAAACGCCTGGACCTGATAGAGGCCGACAGTCTGGAAGGCGATCAAGGTGAGGAAGCAGACCACGGCGATCAGCGCCGGATAGTGCCACTGAACGCTGTCGGTCGGGAAGAGATAGATGCCGTAGATGGCAGAGCCGACGACGGCGACCAGGATGGTTTCGATCAGGCGGACCGTGCCTGCCAGCACGATCGGCGAATAGGCGGGAGGAACGCGCTCAGTCGCGACCGCCATGGCCTCGGCTGACAGCTGCCGTGGCTGGGATGTCTGACCTGATGCCGCTGTCCCATCGCTCGCTACGGCGTTCAACATCTCACACGTACTGATTTCAACCATGCAGCACCGATTGCGGTCCTGATGCGCCGCCAGCGGCTCGCCTACCCATAGCTTTGAATAGGCGGCAAAATTCAAGAAACCGTTAGGACGAAGCTCACAATCAGACGACGATGTGAGACGCTTCAGCATAGCCCGCGAGAATGCCATCCACCATAGCGTTCTGTGAAAAGCCTTGCCGGACGCGCTCCCGCAGGACCGACGTTTTGCTCGCCAGCTCGACGGGATGGTCCAAAGCCCAGGACACCGCCTGGGCAAGGGCGTCTGCATCATCGGGATTGACCAGCCGGTCGGACTGGTCGCCGAAGATCTCGGGGATGCCCCCGATCCGGGCTGCGACCACCGGCAGGCCTGCGGCGGCGGCCTCGATGGCGACATAGGGCAGGGACTCGTTGCGGGAGGGGATCACCAGGATCCGGCCCATGCCGAACGCGGTCCGCGCCGGCTGAAAGCCCGCGAAGCGGACCGATGCGGACAGCCCGAGCCGGGCGACCTGTTGCCGCAGCGCCTCGCTCTGATCGCCTTCGCCGACCAGGGTCAGGCTGGCCTTGCGGCCCGTCCGCTGCAGCTGCGCAACCGCGTCGATCAGCAGATCCGGTCCTTTGATTTTCCGCAATTCTCCGACAAAGACGAGATCGGTGGCGTCCGGGCGAGGTTCTGCAGGATCGAATTCCTCGGGGCGGACCCCGTTGTGGACGACGCGCACGAGACCTCTGGGTGGACTGATCACCTCGGCAAAACGCTGATGGGCAAACTCGCTCTCAAACAGGAAAAGCTCGGTCCGGCGCATCAGCAGCCGCTCCACCACGCCGTAGACCAGTCCCTGCGGGGAGCGGGGCGGATAGTGGAGCGAGCCGCCATGCGGCGTATAGACCCGGATCCGGGAGCGGTCCGCAGCCAGGCGGGCGAGCGCGCCGCCCTTGGCGCCATGGCCATGGACGACATCGGGCTTCGCCTCGTTCACAATGCGCCGGGCCCGGGCAACCGCCGTCACATCGACGGGACTCGGCTCGCGCGGCATGGGAAGCCGGGTCACGCCCAGCGGCAGGGATGTCGCAAGGGCGGCCAGCGTCGCTTCGGCCCGCGCTCCGCCGGTGGTTGAATCGCAGATGATGCCGACCCGGTGGCCCCGGGCGGCCTGTCCTCCCGCGAGATCGACGAGGTGGCGAAATGCCCCTCCGACCGGCGTGCGGATGACGTGCAGGATTTTCAGGCTGTCCATGGGATGCGGAAGGATGACTGTGTGAGACCTAACACCGCAGCGGTTAAGGAAGGGCAACCATTCGGGGTTAACGTGGCGGCAACCATATTCGTTTGTAAATCGTACACGAGTCTTGATGGCCGGATGCCGGCTCAGATGGGGTGGAGTTCATGACAACAGCTTTTCAGGCGCCGCCGCGCGATCCTGTCGGCGTGGAGCTTGATCTTCGCGCGCTGGGCCGTGCGCTGTGGGCAAAGCGCTTCCTCATCCTGTTTCTGACGATCCTCGCCGCGGTGCTGGCCTATGTCGCCGTGAATCTGGTGACACCGCGCTTCACGGCGGAAACCCGTCTGCTGATCGACACCCGCGAGAGCGTGTTCCTGAGGCCGGATGCGGACCGAGCCCCGGACCGGTCGGCCGCGGACGCCGAGGCTATTTCAAGTCAGGTCCAGCTGATCCAGTCGCGCGATCTGGCGCTTCAGGTCATCAAGAAACTCAATCTTGGCGACCTGCCGGAGTTCGATCCCATGCTGGGGGGAGGGAGCTCGCCGCTCCGGGTGATCCTGAGTCTGTTTGGTATCGGCAAGGATCCGATCGCGACCGCACCTGAAGAACGCGTGCTGCGATCCTATTTCGGCCGGCTGACCGTCTATGCGGTCGAAAAGTCGCGGGTCATCGCGATCGAATTCGTGTCTTCGGACCCGGTGCTTGCGGCCCGTGTCGCCAACACCATTGCGGAAAGCTATCTGTCTCTCCAGCAGCAGAGCAAACAGGATCAGAACCGTTCCGCGGCCCAATGGCTGGAGCGGGAAATCGACAATCTCCGCCCGAAGGTGACGGAAGCCGAGGCCAAGGTCGAGGAATTCAGGTCCAACACCAACCTGATCCTCGGAACCAACAGCACGACGCTGTCGAACCAGCAGCTTGGCGACTACAACTCTCAGCTCGCGGCGGCGCGTGCGCAGCGCGCGGAAGCGGAGGGGAAGGCCCGCCTGATCCGCGAGGCGCTGCGGGCCGGCCGCTCGACGGAATTCAACGACATCCTGAATTCGGATGTGATGCGGCGGCTCTCCGAGCAGCGCGTGACGTTGAATACCCAGCTTGCCGAACAGTCCACGACGCTGCTGTCGCTCCATCCGCGCATCCGCGAGCTCAACGCCCAGATTGCCGATCTTGACCGGCAGATGCGGCTGGAAGCCGAACGGCAGGCCCGTGCGCTGGAGAATGAAGCGCGCGTCGCGGGCGCAAGGGTCGAATCCCTCTCCGCTGGTCTCGACCAGTTGAAGCGTCAGGCCGCCGCGACCGGCACCCAGGATGTGCAGCTACGCGGGCTTGAGCGCGAGGCCAAGGCCCAGCGCGACCTGCTCGAATCCTACCTGGCGAAATACCGCGAGGCTGTCGGCCGGGACAATCTGGAAGCGACCCCGGCCGACGCGCGCATCGTGTCGCGGGCGACGGTGGCGGACACGCCGTCCTGGCCGAAGAAACTGCCGATCGTGATGATTTCGGCGCTCACGGTCTTCGTGCTCACGGTGGCGTTCATCGTGACGGGACAGCTGCTGGGCGCCGGCAGCCCGGTGGCGGCTGCGCCGGTCGTCGCTGCTGCGCCAGCCGTCGAGGCCCGGCCGCGCCGCCGCCTGTTCGGCCTGGAGCGCTGGCTGCCCGCCCGCGCGCAGAAGGCCGCGCCGGCGGAGCCGCTCGTGTCGGCCAAACCGCTGGCGACGCCGGCGAACGCGGACCTCGTCCAGATGCTGGCGAATGAAATGCGGCAGGCGGTGCCTGCGGTCCAGGGCATCACCGTGCTGGCGGCCTCTCCCGACGATGACGCTGCGACGACGGCTTTGGCGCTGGCTCGCGAGATGAGCGAGGACGAGCGCGTCATCCTGGTCAAGCTGGATCAGGGCAGCCCGGTGTCCGACGGCGAGCAGCGCACGCCGGGGCTTGCGGACCTGATGCGCGGCGAGGCGTCGTTTGGCGACATCATCACCCGGGACCCGCAATCAAATGCGCATATCATTGTCGGTGGACGCGCCAGCACCGAGCCGATGTCGGTGTTTGCGTCGCGCCGGGTCATCACGACGCTTGAGGCGCTGATGCTCGCCTATGACAAGGTTGTGCTGGATGCGAGCGGGGTCGCCGAGACGATCACCACGCAATATGCGCAGGTCGCGCCGCATGTGGTGCTGGTGGTGTCGGAGGCGGCACAGTCCGATGCCGCGGAGATCAGCGAAAAGCTGCTCAATGAGGGATTCGCTGCGGTGACGGTCATCGCCCAGAGCCCGCCGGCTCCGGCGGTCAAGGAAGCGGCCTGACTGGCATAAGTCGGCCGTCAATCCGATCGGGAGAGTGTCACTTTTCCGAGGGGCGGGCGCGCAGCCGCCGGAAGAATTGCACGGCGTTCCACAGCGCAGGCGTTTCCTTGATCCTGCGTTTGGCTTCAAAGGTGACACCGACCGCGCCAGCGGTGAGACGGCCCAGCGGCGACAGCGGGACAAAGCTGTCGACGAGCGGTTCCGGCTCGTTGCAGAACAGGGTCTTGTAGGTGGCCTGGCCGACGCCGAGATCGAACACCTTCAGGCCGCGGTCAAAGCAATTGCCGACAATATGCACCAGCAGCACAAGACCGGGACTGTTCCGCGACTGCGGGCCCAGCGTGTAGGTGTTGAACATGCAGGAGAAGCGCTGCCCGTCGCAGCTACCGGCAAACATCGCGATCACTTCATCGCTGCTTTCGATGGCGTGAATTTCAATCGGCGGCGTTCCCGACGCGAGTTGCTGCGAACAGGCCTCGCGGATGAATTCCGGGACGCCGGGCTCTGCAAAGACATCCGTCACCCCCTGAGCCGCCAGATGCGCGGCCTTGTCGGCGAAGAAGCTGGTGAGCAGGCGTGAAACCTCCTCTTCGGTGGAGGCCACGTAATAACGGTAGCCCGGCAGCTTTGTGAGCTTGCGCTCCTTGGCGCGGAGATTGTGGGACTTCGTGACCTGCGCCAGCACGCTCGTGCGCACGTCATCGCCGCTGTCGAGGTCCAGGCGGATGCATGGTTCCGAAGGCTGGTGGGGCAGCATCGTGAACGGGTTGGCGATGCCGCTCCAGTTCAGCGGCTGACGATAAAAGGTCAGCAGATCGATTCCGCGATCGGCCGCGATGTGTTTGAGCAGGCTCCAGAGTTCTTCGCGACGGATTCCACGCGCCGCCTCCCGCCGCCACAATCCGCCATTGAAGCTCGAATGTTTGGCGCCCAGGAAGTGGAGGGTCTTC
>Ga0182746_1002254_pt1 | contig 15086 bp, 12 predicted proteins | sample eDN3rd30CBELigOP_FD_128881 | JGI IMG/M metagenome (GOLD analysis project Ga0182746, IMG submission 128881) | Enriched Organic Plus compost microbial communities from Emeryville, California, USA - eDNA 3rd pass 30_C BE-Lig OP (version 2) (version 2) ... | reverse complement strand
GCGCTGGACCTGTCGCCCGCCTGGAAGCTCGTGGCCGGGCTGCGCAGCGAGCACATGCGCCTGGACAACGACGACCTGCGCGCCGGCGTGCGGCAGGTCAAGCGCTACGACCCGCTGACCGGCCGGCTGGGCGTGGTGTGGACCGCCAGCGAAACGCTATCGCTGTACGGCCAGTTCGCCACCGCCACCGATCCGCTCAGCGGCGCGCTGTCCCTGCCCGGCGGCGGCACCGCTTTCGACCTGACCCGCGGGCGCCAGCTGGAGGCCGGCGCCAAGGGGGCCGTCCCCGCGCTCAAGGGCGAATGGACCGTGGCGCTCTACCGCATCGAGAAACGCAGGCTGCTGTCGCAGGACCCGGACAATCCCGGCGTGGCGCAGCAGATCGGCCGCCAGTCCTCCACCGGCGTGGAGCTGGCCTTCGCGGCCGAGCCCATGGAGGGCTGGACGGTGGACGCCAACGTCGCGCTGCTGCGCGCCCGCTACGACGACTTCGGCGAGCTGCGATCCGGCGTGCCGGTCTCGCGCGACGGCAACGTGCCCGTGGGCGTGCCCGAACGCATGGCCAATCTCTGGACCACCTGGCGCTTCGCGCCCCGCTGGAAGGCCGGCCTGGGCCTGCGCCACGTCGGCAAGCGCCCGTCCAATGCCGCCAACACGGCATGGCTGCCTTCCTACACCCTGGTCGACGCCTCGCTGACCTACGACTATTCGCGCCGGCTCAGCTTCACGCTGGGCGTCAGGAACCTGACCGACCGCGATTACGCGCTGTCGGGCTCGGGCGGCAGGTACTGGCTGCTGGGCCAGCCGCGCACGGTCCAGCTCACGGCGCGCGCCGAATTCTGACCCTTGCCGGATCCGCCCGCGGCCGCGCCCGCCGGGCGCTCACCCCGCCCCGCCGGCCGCCGCCTCCCCGCCCAGCCGGCTCCTGCGCAGCAGGCCGGCCGCGTCCAGCACCGGATAGGCGGTCGAGCAGAACAGCGAGTGCAGCCGCTTCATGTCGCTGATCAGGTCCAGGTGCAGCGAGCTCGTCTCTATGCTCTGGCGCGTCTCGCCGGCCAGGCGCACCAGGTGGGTCTTGGCGTAGGCGCGCTCCAGGTCGCGGAAGGATTCCTTCTCGGCCAGCAGGCGCTGCGCGCTCTGCAGGTCGCTATTGAGGAATACCGACAGCCCCAGGCGCAGGCTGGACAGCAGGCGCGCGTGCATCTCGGCGATCTCCTCCATGCCGGCGCGCGACAGCGTGCGCTGCTTGGCGATCTTCTTGCTCTCGATGCCGCTGACGATGCGCTCGATGATGTCGCCGGCCTGCTCCAGGTTGATGGTCAGGGTGACGATCTCCGTCCAGCGGCGTATCTCCGGCTCGGCCAGGTCCTTGCGCGAGACCCGGGCCAGGTACATCTTGACCTCGGTGTAGAGCTTGTCCACGTCGTCGTCGAGCTTGCGTATGCTGCGCGCGCGGGCCAGGTCGTTGTCGCGGATGACCGGCAGCAGGCCGTCGAGCATGTGCTCGATGATGTCGCCGATGCGCAGCACCTCGCGCGCGGCGTTGGCCAGCGCCAGCGTGGGCGTGTCCATGGCGGCCGGGTCCAGGTGGCGGGCGCGCAGCGCGCCGGGCTCCCTGGGCGGCTCGGGCAGCAGCCGGGCGCACAGGCGGGCCATGGGCTCGACCAGCGGCAGCAGCAGCGTGCAGCGCAGCGCGTTGTAGGCCACGTGGAAGCCCACCACGCCCAGCCGCGGGTCGCCCGCCAGCGCGGCCACGCCGCCGGCCAGGGCGTCCATCCAGGGCAGCACCAGCGCCGCGCCGCCCAGCCGGAACAGCATGCTGCCCAGGCCGACCCGCTTGCCGGCGGCGTTCTGCCGGCTGGCGCCCATCATGGCGAGCACGCCGCTGCCCAGGTTGGCGCCGACCACCATGCACAGCGCCACCGGCAGCGAGATCACGCCGGAGGCCGCCAGCGTGGCCGACAGCAGCACGGTGGCCAGGCTGGAATAGGTCGCGATGGCGACCAGCGCGCCTATGGTCACGTCCAGCAGCCGGTCGCCCGTCAGCGAAGAGAACAGGATGTCCATGCCGGCCGACTCGGTCATGGGCCGGGTAGCTGCCCCGATCAATTCCAGGGCCAGCAGGATCAGTCCCAGGCCGATGGCCGCCCGGCCGACGCGGCCGGCGCGCGTCTGGCGGCGCGACAGGTAGACGATCACCCCGCAGAAGATCAGCAGCGGCGAGATCCAGGACAGGTCGAAGCTGAGCACGCCGGCCATCAGCGCGGTGCCGACGTCCGCCCCCAGCATGATGGCCAGCGCCGGCGCCAGCCCCACCAGGCCGCTGGCCACGAAGGACGCGACGATGACCGCGGTGGCGTTGCTGCTCTGGACCAGGCCGGTCACGCCTATGCCGGCGGCGAAGGCATAGCCGCGGCGCGACACGCTGGTGCTCAGGATGCGGCGCAGCTGCGCGCCGTAGACGTGCAGCACGTCGCTGCGCACGATGTGGGTGCCCCACACCAGCAGCGCCAGCGCCGACAGCAGGTTAAGCAGCGTGGCCACGGTTCTCCAGCAGGTGCCGGGTCAGCTCGGCGAAGCCTGCGCCATAGGGCTGCTCGGTGACGAAGCGCGGCGCGTGCGGCAGGCTGGCGGCGAACCTGCGCACGTTGGCCACGCCCACCGACAGCGGGAAGTAGGCGAACATGGGCGCGTCGTTGGGCGAATCGCCGGCGAACACGCAGCGCCCGCGCGCGTCCTCGTCGTCCAGGTCCATGCCGTAGCGCTCGCGCATCATCAGGCGCGCCATGCTCAGCTTGTCGTAGTCGCCGAACCAGCCGTTGACGTGGATGGAGCTGATCTTGGCCGTCATGCCGGCCTCTTCCATGATGCCGACGATGCGCTGCACCGCCTCGGGCGGCAGCGCCGGCACGTCCTCGCAGAAATCGATCGCCAGGTCGTACTGGCGGCAGAACTGGTCGGAGGCCGGCGCGCAGCCGGGCACCTCGCGCAGAATGCGCTCGCGCACCTCGGCCATGCGCGCCGCGTTGGCGCCGCGCCGGGCCTCGTCCAGCAGGTGGCGGGTGCGCAACACGCCGGCCTCGTCGTCGTGCCACATGTAGAGCGCCCCGTTCTCGCCTATCACGCCGTCCACCGGCCACAGGCGGGCGATCAGGTCGCACCACCCCGCCGGCCTGCCCGTCACCGGGATGACCAGCAGGCCGGCGCGCTTGAGCGCCTCCAGCGCGCCGTAGCTGGCGGCGTCCAGCCGGCCGCCGGTGGTCAGGGTGTCGTCGATGTCGGTGAACACGGCCGCCACCCGGGCGGCCGGTAGATGCTTCAGGGGTTTCACTTCGGGCTTTCGATTCCGGGCGTTCAGGAAAGGACCAGCAATTGCGGCTGGTGGTCGGACGAACGGGTCTGCGCATCGACGCGGAAATCGCTCACGCGCGGCAGCAGGTCCTCGCTGGCGTAGATGAAATCGCAGGTGAAGGCTTCCGGCCACTGCTCGCGGTCGTACAGGCCGACGTTGTGCGGATGCGGCGCCTCGCCGTGCAGGTGCCGCCACGCATCGATCAGCCGCGGCACGCCGGGCTCGTCGAAGGGATCCTGCAGGCGCGCGTGCAGGCGGTCGTCGGGCCGGAAATTGAAGTCGCCGGTCAGGACGGTGCGGGTGGGCTGGGCCAGCGGCAGGTAGGTCGAGCCGGCCTCGACCGGCACGCCGCCGCGCACGGCGCGCAGGCAGTTGTCGGCGTGCACCGCGCGGATCGCCTCGATCTGCCTCGCCCGCTGCAGGCCGGAGTGGTATTCCAGGTGCGTGGTCATCACGCGCAGCGGCCCGCCCGGCGCGTCGATCACGGTATCGAGCAGCACGCGCGGCATGCTGCGCACCTGCTCGTCCGGCGGCCAAGGCAGTTGGTGGCGCAGGATGCGCAGGATGGGGTGGCGGCTCAGGACCAGGTTGCCGAACTGGTGGCGCCGGCCGCCCTCGCCCGGCACGTCCACCGCCGGCGCCCAGGCCGCATGGCAGCCCGGCAGCAGCGCGGCGAACTGGGCGGGCTGGTCCTCGCCGCGGCTGCCGCGCAGGGCCGGAAAGCCCACGGCCACCTCCTGCAGGCACAGCACGTCGAAATCGGCGAGCCCGCGGGCGTCGGCGACGATGCGCGCAGGGTCGACCGCGCCGTCCACCCCGCAGGCCCATTGGATGTTCCAACTGATCAGCTTCATGGTTCCCCCTGGGCCCTAGCGGATGCCCGCGCGCATGAAGGACTGCACGAACTGGCGCTGGAACAGCAGGAAGGCCAGCAGCAGCGGCGCGGACGTCATCAGCGTGGCGGCGGTGATGATGGACCAGTCCACGCCCTGGTCGGTGGACGAGAACACCTGCAGGCCCACCGTCAGCGGCCGCGACTCCACCGAGCTGGTGATGATCAGCGGCCACAGGAAGTTGTTCCAGTGCGTGCTGACCGACACCAGGCCGAAGGCCAGGTAGATGGGCTTGGCCAGCGGCACGTAGACCTTGCGCAGCACCTGCATGGGGGACGCGCCCTCCACCGTGGCGGCCTCGTCCAGCTCGCGCGGCACGGTCTTGAAGGTCTGGCGCAGCAGGAAGATGCCGAAGGCCGAGGCGAAATAAGGCAGGCCGATGGCCAGGATGGTGTCGCGCAGGCCCAGCGCGTTCATGGTGCCGTAGTTCTCGACGATGAGCACGTCGGGCATCACCATCAGCTGGGTCAGCACCAGCATGAACATCAGGTCCGAGCCGCGGAAGCGGTAGCGCGCGAACGCATAGGCCGCCATGGTGGACAGCACCAGCTGGGCGGCCAGGATCATGGTCACCAGCAGGAAGGTGTTCAGGAAATAGCGCGCGAACGGCGCCGCCGCCCAGGCGTTGGCGAAATTGTCCAGCGTCAGCGGCGCGGCCAGCGCGAAGCGCGTGGCGTACTGCGCCGGGTGGAAGGCGGTCCAGACCGCATAGGCCAGCGGCAGCAGCCAGAGCAGGCCCAGCACCCAGGCCGACAGGGTTTCCAGCGTCTTGTTGCGGTCGCCGAAGGGCGTCGTGGCGTGCGCGCTCATTGGTAGTGTGTCCTGCGGTCGAGGATGCGGAACTTGACGAAGGCGATCGCGGCCAGCAGCGCCAGCAGCACCACCGTCAGCGCGGCGGCGTAGCCGGAATCCCAGAAGCCGAAGCCGACCTCGTAGATGTAATAGAGCAGCAGCGAGCTGGCGTTGTTGGGCCCGCCGCGGGTCATGACGAAAATGTGGTCGACCAGCCGGAAGGAATTGATCAGCGCGTTGATCAGCACGAACAGCGTGGTGGGCATCAGCAGCGGGAACTGCACGCGCCAGAAGTACTGCCAGCGCGAGGCGCCCTCCAGCCCGGCCGCCTCGGCCAGGGTGGGCGAGATCTGCTGCAGCGCGGCCAGGTAGAAGATCATGAAGAAGCCGGCTTCCTTCCAGATCGCCACGACGATGATGGCGCCCAGCACCGTGTCCGGGCTGCCCAGCCAGTTGTGCGACGGCAGGCCCAGCGCCTGGGTGATCTGCTCCAGCAGCCCGTACTGCGGCGTGTAGAAGAACAGCCAGATGTTGGCCACCGCGATCATCGGCAGCACGGTGGGGGTGAAATAGGCCAGCCGCAGCAGGCCGCGGCCGAACAGGCGGTCGTTGACCCACAGCGCCATCATGATGGCGATGGCGATGGAAAGCGGGATGGTGCCCAGCGAGAACCACAGGTTGTTGCCCAGCGCCTGCCAGAAGACCGGGTCGTCGGCCATGGCGGCGTAGTTCTCCAGCCCGGCGAAGTCGGGCGGGTTGCCGCCGCGCGGCGTGAAGAAGAAGCTGTGCCAGATCGTGGCCACGGCCGGATAGTGCGTGAATCCGATCAGCAGCACCATGGCCGGCAGCAGGAGCAGCCATGGCGTGATGGAGGATGCGGGGCGATTCATGTCTTGCCTCTGCCGCGTGGCGCGGGGTCTCGGTGCCATGCCCGGGAGGCCGCCGGCCGGCGGGAAGCGCGACTGCGCCGCCCTGCCGGCCCGCGGCGCCCGGCCTACTTGTAGCGGCGCAGGATGCGGTCGGCGTCGCGCTGCGCGTCCTTGAGCGCGGCCTCGGCCGTCTTGGTGCCCGACAGGGCCGCCTGGATGTTGTCGTTCAGCGCCTTGGTCACGCGCTGGTTGTCGTGCGTGGACAGCTCGGCCACGCTGTATTCCAGCTGGTCGCGCGCCACGCCGGCGGCCGGCACTTCCTGCAGGTACTTTTCCATGGTCGGCGTCTGCCAGGCGTCGGCGCGGGTGGCCACGTAGCCGGTGGCGATGCTCCACTGCGCGGCGCGCTCGGGCTCGGTCGCCCAGCGGATGAACTTCATGGCCGCCTGCTGCTGCTCGGGGGTGGTCTTGCTGAACAGGTAGAAGTTGCCGCCGCCGGTGGGGCTGCCGCGCTTCTTCTGCGCGGGCAGCATGGCCACGCCGAAGGGGAAGTCGGCGTTGGCGCGCAGGTTGGCCAGGTTGCCCGTGGTGGTCCACACCATGGCCGCCTTGCGCTCCAGGAAGTCCTTGGGCGTGGTGCCCCACTCGATCACGCCGCCCGGGCTGACCTTGTCCTTGGCCGACAGGTCCACCCACTTCTGCAGCGCCTGCACCGCCTCGGGCTTGTCGAAGTAGGTCTCGGTGCCGGCGGAGTTCATCAGCAGGGTGTCGTTGGGCGTGGTCATGCCCTGGAACATCCAGTACGCGAAGCCGGTGGACGGGATCTTCACGCCCCATTGCGTCACGTTGCCGTTGGCGTCCGTCCTGGTCAGCTTCTTGGCGGCCTCGACCATCTGGTCCCAGGTCTCGGGCGCGCGCTCGGGGTCCAGGCCGGCCTGCTTGAACAGCTCTTTGTTCCAGAACATGACGATGGTCGAGCGCTGGAAGGGGATGCCCCAGGTCTTGCCGCCGGTCTGGCTGTTCTGCATGAAGCCGGGATAGAAGCCCTCGATCCAGGCCTTGTCCTCGGGCGAGGAGGCCAGCGGGTCCATGGGCACGATGGCGTCTTCGTCGATCAGGGTGAACAGGTCGGTGGACAGCAGCACGGCCAGCGTGGGCGGCGTGCCGCTCTTGTGGGCCGTCAGGGCCTTGACGATGCTTTCCTGGTAGGTGCCGGCGTAGACCGCCTTGACCGTGATGCCGGGGTTGTCCTTCTGGAAGTCCGCCACCATCGCGTCGATGGTCTTGGTCACCGGCCCGCCGACCGCCACGGGGTAGTACAGGCTGATTTCCACCGGCTCGGCGGCCAGCGCCGGCGCGCCCCCGAGGGCGGCCACGACGGCCGCCGCCGCGAAGGACTTGAGAACGAATCTACGCATGGTTGTGTCTCCCATCGGACAGTGTTGACTGCTGAAGCCTTGCTGGCTGTTGACGACCTCGATGCCGGGAGGCGCGCGGCTTCACGCCGCCCGGCTCCGCAAACCCGTTTGCTCGTCGAAGAAATACTGGTCGGCCTCGTCCCAGCCCAGCGCCACCTCGGCGCCCGGCTTGAGCGCGAGCTGGCCCGGCACGCGGATCAGCAGCGAGCCCTGGCCGGCGCGCGCGCCGACGATGGTGTCCGCGCCGAAATACTCGACGGTCTCGACCTGCGCCGGCACGCCCTGCCGGACCAGGCGCACGTGCTCGGGGCGCACGCCCAGCAGCAGCGGGGCGGCGCCCTGCCCGCGCGCCACCGCCGGGCCCTGCGTCCCCTTGATGCGCAGGCCGCCCTCGCCCGCCTCCAGGGGCAGGATGTTCATGGGCGGCGTGCCGATGAAGCGCGCGGCGAACACCGAGGCCGGCTGCGCGTACAACTCGGCGGCCGGCGCGTTCTGCTCGATGCGGCCGTCGCGCAGCAGGATGACCTGGTCGGCCATGCTCATGGCCTCGGTCTGGTCGTGCGTGACGTAGACCATGGTGATGCCCAGCTGCTGCTGCAGCGAGCGGATCTCGCGGCGCATTTCCTGGCGCAGCTGCGCGTCCAGGTTGGACAGCGGCTCGTCCATCAGGCATACCGGGGTCTCGGCGATGATGGCGCGGCCCAGCGCCACGCGCTGCTGCTGGCCGCCCGACAACTGCCCGGGGCGCCGGTCCAGCAAATGGCCCAGGCCCAGGATGTCGGCCACCCGCGCCAGCCGCTTGTCGTAGTCGCGCCGGGGCTCCTTGCGCACGCGCAGGCCGAACAGGATGTTCTCGCGCACGCTCAGGTGCGGGAACAGCGCGTAGGACTGGAACACCATGGCGATCCGGCGCTGCGCCGGCGGCAGGCGGGTGACGTCGCGCCCGGCGATGTGGATGGTGCCCGAGCTGGGCGTGTCCAGCCCGGCGATCAGGCGCAGCGTGGTCGACTTGCCGCAGCCCGAGGGGCCCAGCAGCACGGCGAACTCGCCCGATCCGACCTCGAAATCGATGCCCTTGACGGCCTGGGACTCGCCCCACTGCTTGGTAATGCCTTTCAGAGAAATCGCGGCCATCTCGGGCCTCCTCCCGGTATTCTGGTCAGGCGCCGGCCCCGTTCGCCGGCGCCGCGTCGTTGTTGGCAATATCGGTATGCGCCTGCGCGAACCACTGCGCGAAGGCGTCCCGCTCGGCCTGGCTCATGTGCAGGCCGCACTTGGTGCGCCGCCACAGGACGTCGTCCGGCTCGCGCGCCCATTCGTGGCGGATCAGGAAAACGGCTTCGCGCTCGGTCAGCCCGCCGCCGAAGTCGCGGCCCAGGCCGGCCATGTCCCGCGCATCGCCCAGCACCTCGGCGCTGCGCAGGCCGTGGCGGGCGAACAGGCGCTCGACGTAGGCCGCATCCAGGCCGGCGTAGCGCGCCTGCAGCGCCGCCAGCTCCCGGCCGCGCCCGGCGCGGGCGAAGCCGCCGCCGGGCAGCGCCTGCCCGCCCGTCCACGAGCCGCGGCGGCCCTTCACCCAGGGCGAGAGCTTGTCCAGCACCGATTCGGCCAGGCGGCGATAGGTGGTGATCTTGCCGCCGTACACCGACACGCAGGGCAGGCCCTGCGCATCGTTGACGACCAGCGTGTAGTCGCGCGTCACCGCCGAGGGGTTGTCCGACTCGTCGTCGAACAGCGGCCGCACGCCGGCGTAGCGCCAGACGACGTCGCCGGCGGCCAGCGGCCGCGCCAGGTAGGCGTTGACCGCGCGCAGCAGGTAGGCCTCCTCGTCGGCGCTGACCTGCGCGCCGCCGCGCATGTCGTCCTGCGGCACGTCGGTGGTGCCGATCAGCGTGTAGCGGCCTTCGTAGGGGATCATGAAGACGATGCGGCGGTCGTCGTTCTGCAGGATGTAGGCGTGCTCGCCCTCGAACACCCTGGGCACGACGATATGGCTGCCGCGCACCAGCTTGACGCCCGCATGCGCGCCGCCGCTGCCCGGCGCGCCGGCGTTCAGCGCCTTGTCCATCTCGGCCACCCAGGGGCCGGCCGTGTTGACGATGGCGCGTGCCCGCAGGGTGCTGCGCTGGCCGCCGGCCATGTCGCGCAGCGTGCACTGCCAGGCGCCGTCGCGCCGCTCGGCCGCCTCCAGCCGCGTGCGCGCCAGGATGCGCGCGCCGTGCTCCTGCGCGCTCAGCAGGTTGAGGACGACCATGCGGGCGTCGTCCACCCAGGCGTCGGAATAGGCGAAGCCGCGCACGATGTCCGCGCGCAGGCCGCTGGCCGCGCCCAGGCGGCGCAGGTCGACCGCGGTGGAGCGCGGCAGGCTGATGCGCCCGCCGATGTGGTCGTACAGCCACAGGCCCAGCCGTATCATCCAGCGCGGCCGCAGGCCCGGCACGTGCGGCATGACGAAGCGCAGCGGCCAGGCGATGTGCGGGGCGATGTCCAGCAGGTGCTCGCGCTCGCGCAGCGCCTCGGCCACCAGGCGGAATTCGTAGTATTCCAGGTAGCGCAGGCCGCCGTGGATCAGCTTGGTGCTGGCCGAGGACGTCGCCCCGGCGAAGTCGCCCTGCTCGCACAGCGCCACCGACAGGCCCCGCCCGGCGGCGTCGCGCGCCACGCCGGCCCCGTTGATGCCGCCGCCTATCACCAGGACGTCGTAGGTCTGCATTTGCGTCATGGCCTGCTCCCGGGGCGGCCGGCCGCGCCGCGCGCGGGCGCGGGCGGGTCGACCAGCAGCCGCGCGGTCGGCTCGTCGACCACCAGTTCGTTGATGAAACCGCCGCGCAGCGCGGCGCGCAGGGCCGCGGCCTTGCCCTTGCCGGACACCACGCACAGCGAATGCGCGGCGCGCCGGAAGCGATCCAGGTCCGGCCCGCTGCTGCGGGCGTTGAGCGTGACCTCGCGCCAGCGCCCGTCTTCCCGGAAGAACACGGTGGCGATGTCGCCCACCACGCCTTCCCGGCGCAGGCCCTGCATGTCCTTCCTGTCCAGGTAGCCGCCGGTATAGACGTGGCTGCCCGTCTCGGCCACGCCTATGCTGTAGACCAGGATGGAGGCCCGCTCCTGCAGGGCGCGGATGGCCTTGACGCTGCGCTCGCGCCAGAGCGCCTGGCGCGTCTCGGCATAGTCGAAGAAGGCCGGCACCGGAAAGCTGTGCGCCCGGCCGCCGTAATTCTGCGCGAAGCGCGCGACGATGGATTCGCCGAAGGTGTTGACGATGTCCACGCCCGTGGCCGATCCGTTGAGCTGCACGACTTCGACACCGTGCAGCGGCCGGGGCGACAGGCAGCCGGCGATCGCTTCCACCGTGTGCCCCCAGGCCAGCGCCAGCACGGCGGACGGCGCCATCAGCGTATTCAGGTAGGCGGCCGCATGCGTGGCCACGCGCTGCAGCGCCTGGCGGGCGCTGGCCGTCTCCGGCACCGGCACGACCTGCACGGTGCGCAGGCCGTATTGCTCGCGCAGCACGCTTTCGATCGACGCGGACCGGGCCTGCGGGTCGTTGATGCGGATCTCGACCAGGCCGTTCTTCATGGCGTAGGACAGCAGGCGCGACACGGTCGCGCGCGACGTGCCCATGTCCTGGGCGATCGCGGCGGTGGTCATGTTCTGGATGTAGTACAGCCGGGCCACGCGCAAGGCGGCGTGGGCGGTGTCATGCCTGGTCTCGGGGGGCATTTATGCGTGGACGGACTGTCTTGAACAAACGATCAGTTCTTATGAACGTTTGTAAAGTTAACGCACTCCGAGGACGAACGCAAGCCGCGGCGAAGTGGAAAGCAGGCCGGCGGGCCAGCTTGTCGCGCAGATTGCCATGGTTCGATGACAGCTTGTACCGCGCCGCCGGCCGCGGAGGCAGCAGCGACGTCCAACAGGGCACGGATGTGTCTTGCAAATGACATAAATCGCCCCTCCGACGTGCCAGATCCTCGTGTTTCCCCGGCTGCCCCGCTCAGGGCCCGGCTCGCGCTACGATCAGCCTGGAAATCCTATCCCGTGAAGCAGGTAAATGCCCCACGATTGCCAGGACCGACCGGCCTCTGCAGAAGCCGGCGCTTGTCCTCATGCGCCCACGCGGCGATCCGGGCCGCCCACTTCGGCCCCGGTGGATGAGTCGACGGCCGCCGCGGCCCGTGCGCTTGCCGCCGGCGACCCGCTGGCCGCGCTGAACCGGGTGGCGCTGCTCGACGACGCGCCCGCGCTGGCGCTGCGCGGCATCGCCATGGCGCAGCTGGGCGACCTGGAGCGGGCCCGGGCGCTGGTGCGCAGCGCGGCGCGCGCCTTCGGGGCCGGCGACGCGGCGGCCCGCGCCCGCTGCATCGTCGCCGAAGCCGAGATCGCGCTCGCCCAGCGCGACCTGGGCTGGCCGGCCCCGGCCCTGGACGCGGCGCGGGCAATACTGGAAGCGCACGGCGACCGCGTCAACGCCGCCCATGCGCGGCAGGTGCAGGCCAGGCGCCTGCTGCTGGTCGGCCGCCTGGACGAAGCCGAGCGCGCGCTTGCCGGATACGGGGCCGAGCCCCTGCCGCCGGCCCTGCGAGCGGTGCACGAACTGGTCGCCGCCGGCATCGCGATACGCCGCCTGCGGGCGGCGGCAGCCCGCGACGCGCTTGCGCGCGCCCGGCTGGCGGCGCGCCGCTGCGGCATCGCCGCGCTGGCCGCCGAGGTCGACGACGCCTGCCGGGTCCTGGACGCGCCGGCCGCCCGCCTGGTCGCGCGCGGCAAGGAGCAGCCCATCCTGCTCGCCGAAGTCGAGGCCCTGCTGGCATCCCCCGCGCTGGTGGTCGATGCCTGTCGCCACGCCGTGCGGCAGGCACGCAGCGTCGTGCCGCTGGCCAGCCGGCCGGTGTTGTTCGCGCTGGCGCATGCGCTGGGCCGGGCCTGGCCGGCGGACGCGCCGCGCGAAGCGCTGATCGAGGCAGCCTTCCGCAGCAGGCACCCCGACGAATCGCACCGCGCGCGGCTGCGCGTGGAGATCGGCCGCCTGCGCGCGGCGCTGCGCCCCCTTGCCGGCATCGCCGCGACGCCGCGCGGCTTCGTGCTGGCGCCTCACCGCGCGCGCGAAATCGTCGTGCTGGCGCGCCCGGTCGACGAAGCGCACGCGGCGGTGCTGGCCCTGCTGGCCGACGGCGCGCCCTGGTCCAGCTCGGCGCTGGCGCTTGCCCTGGGCGCGAGCCAGCGCACGGTGCAGCGCGCGCTCGGCGAACTGGCGGCGGCAGGCAAGGCGCAATCGTTCGGCAGCGGGCAGTCCCGCCGCTGGCTGGCCCCGCCGGTGCCGGCGTTCGCGACAACATTGTTACTCCCCGCCGCGCTGCCGCGCGGATAGGATGGAAGCTCCCATCGACAGGCAGGAGCAGGCATGAAACGATCAGAGGCTTCCATCACCCGCGAATACGGCCCCTTCCCCGGCGTGGACGTCGTGCACGGCCTCACCTTCGACGGCCGGCACGTCTGGTTCGCGGCGACCGACAAGCTGCATGCGCTCGACCCGGCAAGCGGGCAGATCGTGCGCTCGCTGCAGACCCCTGCGGACGCCGGCACGGCCTTCGACGGCAGGCACCTGTTCCAGATCGCCGGCGACCGCATCCAGAAGCTGGACCCGCAGACCGGCAAGGTGCTGGCCACCATCCCGACGCCCTGCCCCGGCGGCGGCAACTCCGGCATGGCGTGGGCGGAAGGCTCGCTGTGGGTCGGCGAATACCGCAGCCGCAGGATCCACCGCATCGACCCGCAGACCGGCGAGATCCTGCGCACCATCGAAAGCCGCCGCTTCGTCACCGGCATATCCTGGACCCGCGGCGAGCTCTGGCACGGCACCTGGGAAGACGGGCACAGCGACATCCGGCGCATAGACCCGGAAACGGGCGCCGTCCTGGAGCAGCTGGACATGCCGGCCGGCGCCGGCGTGTCCGGGCTGGAGTCCGACGGCGCGGAGCTGTTCTATTGCGGCGGCGGCGACAGCGGCAGGATCAGGGCCGTGAAGCGGGCCTGAGGGCGCAGGCCGTGGCCCGCGCAGCCAAGGGCGCCCGTACCTACGACGACGCCCGTACCGCCAAGGACGCCAAGTGCGGCCAGGGCGCCGGCCGGCCTGCGGCCCGGCCCTACCCGCCGCGCGCGGCCACCTTGTCCTGCGTGTTCGTGTCGAAATCGCTGGCGTCGTGGCGCTCGTGCAGCTGGCTGGCGGGCTCGCCCATGACGCGGTTCACCATCCGGCCGCGCTGCACCGCCGGGCGCGCGCCCACGGTGTCGGCCCAGCGCTGCACGTGCTTGTAGTCCTGCACCGACAGGAACTCGGCCGCGTCGTACAGCCAGCCCTTGGCCAGGCCGCCGTACCACGGCCAGATCGCCATGTCGGCGATCGTGTAATCGCCGCCCGCCACGTACTCCGACTGCGCCAGCCGCTTGTCCAGCACGTCCAGCTGGCGCTTGGCCTCCATCGCGAAGCGGTCGATCGCGTATTCGATCTTGCTCGGCGCATAGGCGTAGAAGTGGCCGAAGCCGCCGCCCAGGTAGGGCGCGCTGCCCATCTGCCAGAACAGCCACGACAGGCACTCGGCGCGCGCCGCCGGCTCGGCGGGCAGGAAGGCGCCGAACTTCTCGGCCAGGTACAGCAGGATGGCGCCCGACTCGAACACCCGTATGGGCTCGGGGCCGCTACGGTCCATCAGCGCCGGGATCTTGGAATTGGGGTTCACCGCCACGAAGCCGCTGCCGAACTGATCGCCCTCGCCTATCCGGATCAGCCACGCGTCGTACTCCGCGCCGGCGTGGCCCAGCGCCAGCAGCTCCTCCAGCATCACCGTCACCTTCACGCCGTTGGGCGTGGCCAGCGAATACAGCTGCAAGGGATGGCGGCCGACCGGCAGCTCCTTGTCGTGGGTCGGCCCCGACACGGGCCGGTTGATGTTGGCGAAACGGCCGCCGCTGGCCTTGTTCCAGGTCCAGACCTTGGGCGGGACGTAGTCCGGCGGGTTGCTCATGCTCGATACTCCTTGCGTTTGCGCAGACGGGGATGCCAATGCGAGAGTAACAAACCCGGCGCAATATGCCGGCGACGGATATCGGGACGATGAACGACTGGACCGCCCCCCTGGACCTCTACTGCGAACGGACCGCGCCGGGCCTCTGGAACGAGCCCCTGAACGCGGCCACCAACCTGGCTTTCTGGCTGGCCGCCGCGGTCGTCGCCGTCGCCTGCCGGCGGCGGGGCAAGCCGATCACGGCCGACCTGGCGGTGCTGCTGGCGCTGCTCGTCCTGGTCGGCGCCGGCAGCCTGGCACTGCACACCCTGGCCACGCGCGCGGCCGGCGCCGCCGACGTCGCCGGCATCGCCCTGTACCTGCACGCCTGGTGCGCCGTCTACCTGCGCCGCCTGTGGCATTGGCCCTGGCGACTGGCCTGGCTGGGCATCCCCGGCTTCGCGCTGCTGTCCGCAGGCCTGGAATGGGCCTGGCGATCCGTGGGCATGCAGCCGGCCGGCTACCTGGCCGCCTGGACGGTGCTGCTGCTGGCCTGCCTGGACGCCGCCCGGCGCCAGCCCCCGGTCGCCCGGCCGCTGGCGTGCGCCTGGCTGCTGTTCGCCGCCAGCATGGCGCTGCGCCAGATCGACGCGCCGCTGTGCGATGCCTGGCCGCACGGCACGCATTTTGCGTGGCATCTGCTCAATGCGTGCACGCTGGGGTTGACGCTGTGGGGGCTGGCTTGCGCGCGGCCGGAG
>Ga0182746_1002252_pt1 | contig 15091 bp, 17 predicted proteins | sample eDN3rd30CBELigOP_FD_128881 | JGI IMG/M metagenome (GOLD analysis project Ga0182746, IMG submission 128881) | Enriched Organic Plus compost microbial communities from Emeryville, California, USA - eDNA 3rd pass 30_C BE-Lig OP (version 2) (version 2) ... | reverse complement strand
ATTCGACGAACCATAAGGACATCGGCACGATGTACCTGATCTTCGCGATCATCGCCGGCATCATCGGCGGCGGTCTGTCGATCGTGATGCGCATGGAACTGCAAGAGCCGGGGATGCAGTACTTCTCCAACGGCGGCATGTTCAACGTGTTCGTCACCGGCCACGGCCTGATCATGATCTTCTTCATGGTGATGCCGGCGATGATCGGCGGCTTCGGCAACTGGTTCGTGCCGCTGATGATCGGCGCGCCGGACATGGCGTTCCCGCGCATGAACAACATCTCGTTCTGGCTGCTGCCGGCCTCGTTCGCGCTGCTGGTCATCTCGATGTTCGTCGAAGGCGAGCCGGGCGCGCCCGGCGTCGGCGGTGGCTGGACGCTCTATGCGCCGCTCTCGACCTCCGGCCATCCGGGCCCGGCCGTCGACTTCGCGATCCTGTCGCTGCACATCGCCGGCGCCTCGTCGATCCTTGGCTCGATCAACTTCATCACCACCATCTTCAACATGCGCGCTCCGGGCATGACCCTGCACAAGATGCCGTTGTTCGTGTGGTCGGTGCTGGTGACGGTGTTCCTGCTGCTGCTGTCGCTGCCCGTGCTCGCGGGCGCCATCACCATGCTGCTGACCGACCGCAATTTCGGCACCACGTTCTTCAGCGCTGACGGCGGCGGCGACCCGGTGCTGTACCAGCATCTGTTCTGGTTCTTCGGCCATCCGGAAGTGTACATCCTGATCCTGCCGGGCTTTGGCATGATCAGCCAGATCGTCGCGACCTTCTCGCGCAAGCCCGTGTTCGGCTATCTCGGCATGGCCTACGCCATGGTTGCGATCGGCGGCATCGGCTTCGTGGTGTGGGCGCATCACATGTACACGGTCGGCATGTCCTCCGCCGCGCAGGCCTATTTCGTGCTCGCCACCATGGTGATCGCGGTGCCGACCGGCGTGAAGATCTTCTCCTGGGTCGCGACCATGTGGGGCGGTTCGATTGAATTCCGCACGCCGATGCTGTGGGCGGTCGGATTCATCTTCCTGTTCACCGTCGGCGGCGTCACCGGCGTGGTGCTGGCCAATGCCGGCGTCGACCGCGTGCTGCAGGACACCTATTACGTCGTGGCGCACTTCCACTACGTGCTGTCGCTCGGCGCCGTGTTCGCGATCTTCGCCGGCTGGTACTACTGGTTCCCGAAGATCAGCGGCTACATGTACGAGGAGTGGATCGGCAAGCTGCACTTCTGGGTCACGTTCATCGGCGTGAACCTGGTGTTCTTCCCGCAGCACTTCCTCGGCCTGTCCGGCATGCCGCGCCGCATCGCCGACTATCCGGAAGCCTTCGCCGGCTGGAACCACGTCTCGTCATATGGCTCGTATATCTCGGCCTGCGGCGTGCTGATCTTCTTCTTCGGCGTTGCGCGCGCCTTCATGAAAAAGGTCCCGGCCGGCGACAATCCGTGGGGTCCGGGCGCCACCACGCTGGAGTGGACGCTGTCCTCGCCGCCTCCGTTCCATCAGTTCGAGACCCTGCCGCTCATCAAGTGAGCACGGCGAAGGAGAGCGATGTCACTCGCGGGTGAGAATATCGAGATGCGTGGCACGCCGGCGGTTCCGCCGCTGGTGAGCCTCGCGGGGCCGGGCGACTATCTCGCGCTGATGAAGCCGCGGGTGATGTCGCTTGTGGTCTTCACGGCGTTTGTGGGTCTCGCTGTCGCTCCGGGTCACATCCACCCGCTGATGGGCTTCGTCGCGCTGCTCTGCATCGCGGTCGGCGCGGGCGCGTCCGGCGCGCTCAACATGTGGTACGACGCCGACATCGACGCGATCATGTCGCGCACGACCACCCGGCCGATCCCGCAGGGGCGGATCGCTCCCGGCGAGGCGCTGGGCTTCGGCCTCGTCCTGGCGGGCTTCTCGGTGGCGATTCTCGGCGTGCTGGTCAGCATGCTGGCCGCGGCGTTGCTCGCCTTCACGATCTTCTTCTACGCCGTCATCTACACGATGTGGCTCAAGCGCTGGACGCCGCAGAACATCGTCATCGGCGGCGCGGCCGGGGCCTTCCCGCCGGTGATCGGCTGGGCGGCGGCGACCGGCTCGGTCGGGATCGAACCGATCCTGATGTTCCTGATCATCTTCTTCTGGACGCCGCCGCATTTCTGGGCGCTGTCGCTGCTGCGCAGCGACGACTATGCCCGCGCCGGGGTGCCGATGCTTCCCGTGGTGTCGGGCGTCGCCGAGACCCGGCGGCAGATCCTGATCTATGCGCTGATCCTGGCGCCGCTGGGCGCGAGCCCGTTCATGCTCGGCTATTTCGGCCTGACCTATGGCGTGGTGTCGATCGCCGGCGGCGCCGTGTTCGCGGCGATGGCATGGCGGATTTTCCGCGCCGACGCGGACGCGCTCGAGCGGCCCGCGCGCCAGCTCTTCGCATTCTCCATCCTTTATCTGTTCCTGCTGTTCGCGGTGATGCTCGGCGAGCACGCCTTCGGCGGCTGGATCAGCCGGGCGATGGCGTGAGAGGTCTGGCGAGAGAATGGACAATGACGGCGACAAGCCTGGCATCGTGCTTACCGAGGAGCAGCAGCGCCGCCGCCGTGCACGTTCGGTCGCGCTCGCCATCATCCTCGCGCTGCTTGTCGTGCTTTTCTATGTGGTCACGCTGGTGAAGGGCCCCGGTGTTCTGAACCGGCCGATGTGAGGGGGCGGTTGTTCTGATGAGCGGCGAACCGTCGAAAGCACCTGCTGCGCCGTTGCGCACCCGCGACCTCCTGGTCGCCGGGGCGTGCGGCGTATTCGTGGCGCTGATGGTTGGCGCCTCATACGCCGCCGTGCCGTTCTATGACTGGTTCTGCCGCACCACCGGCTTTGGCGGCACCGTTCAGGTCGCGACCGCGGCGCCGGGGCAGGTGCTCGACCGCACCGTCACGGTGCGTTTCGACGCCAATATCGCTCCCGGCCTGCCGTGGCGCTTCGTGCCGGACCAGAACACGATCGAGGTCAAGCTCGGCGAGGTGGTGACGGTGGGCTACACCGTGATCAACCAGACCGCGCGCACCACGACCGGGCAGGCCTCCTACAATGTCTCGCCGCCGACGGCGGGCGCGTATTTCAACAAGATCAACTGCTTCTGCTTCACCGAACAGACGCTGAAGCCGGGCGAAAAGCGCGACATGACTGTCGTCTTCTTTGTCGATCCTGCGCTGGTGAAGGATATCGACGAGAAGGACATGCACACCATGACGCTGTCCTATACGATGTATCCGGTCCGTCTGCCGACGCCGCCGGTTGCCGAAACCAATCGTCCGGACCCATCCGGGCGGAGCTGACACAGGATCAAGGCCGGACGCCGGGCGGCGCATCCGGAGCGACAACGGAGACCATGATGGCCCAAGCCCATGCCAAGCACCACGATTACCATCTCGTGGATCCGTCGCCATGGCCGGTCACCGGATCGATTGCGGCTTTCGTCCTCGCCGTCGGCGCTGTCGGATGGATGAAGCATATGTTTTCCGCCGCGCCGCTGGTGTTCGGCATCGGCGCGGTCGGTGTGCTCTACACGATGTTCGGCTGGTGGCGCGATGTCATCCGCGAGGCGGAGCACAAGGGCGACCATACCCGCGTGGTGCAGATCTCCCACCGCTACGGCATGATCCTGTTCATCGCCTCGGAGGTGATGTTCTTCGTCGCCTGGTTCTGGGCCTACTTCAATACGGCGCTGTTCCCGGATGCGATCAGGGAGGTGGTCCGCACCGAATTCATCGGTGGCGTGTGGCCGCCGAAGGGAATCGAGACCTTCGATCCGTGGCACCTGCCGCTGCTCAACACGCTGATCCTGCTCACCTCCGGCACCACGGTGACCTGGGCGCACCACGCGATGCTCGAGAATGACCGCGACGGCGTGAAGTGGGGCCTGATCTGCACGATTGCGCTCGGCGCGCTGTTCTCTTGCGTGCAGGCCTACGAATACTCGCATGCCACTTTTGCCTTCTCCGGCAACATCTACGGCGCGACCTTCTTCATGGCGACCGGCTTCCACGGCGCGCATGTGCTGATCGGAACGATCTTCCTGCTGGTCTGTCTGTTCCGCGTCTATGCGGGTCACTTCACCCCGACCCATCACCTCGGCTTCGAATTCGCCGCCTGGTACTGGCACTTCGTCGACGTGGTGTGGCTGTTCCTGTTCGCCTGCATCTATGTGTGGGGCTATGGCGGGCCGGTCGCGGGCGGCGGCCATTGACGCCGGCTTCGGTGTGATCCAAAGGGCGGCGAGAGCCGCCCTTTTTCTTTTGCACCGCCGCCGGATTAAGTTCAGATGGGCTGCATCGCGAGAGCATTTTCGGGACAAGCGGACACCGGTTGTCCGCAGGACATGCGATCCGTAAAGGGAATCCAGAGCGCCATCCGGTTCAGCCCAGTCGGAAAGCGCTCTGGCGGTTCATCGTTGTTGTGAGACTGCCATGACTGACGCTTCGCCCCAGCCGCTCGGAACCACCATCACACGCGGGCTGCTGTGCCGCTGTCCGCGCTGCGGCAAGGGCAAGCTGCTGCAGGGCTTCGTCACGTTGCGGCCGAACTGCGAGGTCTGCGGCCTCGACTATTCCTTCGCGGATGCCGGCGACGGCCCCGCGGTGTTCGTCATCATGTTCGCGGGCTTCATCGTCGTCGGCGCAGCGCTGTGGGTCGAGATGGCCTACCAGCCGCCATTCTGGGTGCATGCCGCGCTGTGGCTGCCCTTGGTGCTGATCACCACAATTGGGCCACTGCGTCCGCTCAAAGGGCTGCTGATCGCCCTTCAGTATCACCACAAGGCCGCGGAAGGGCGTCTCGTGGAGAAGAGCCCGCGTGAGTGAACCGAAAGCCGTCCCCGGGCGGTCGCGACCCGTTATCGCCATCGTCAGTGTCATTGTCGCGCTTGTCATTCTGGTCGGCCTCGGTCTCTGGCAGCTTGAGCGCAGGGACTGGAAGGCGGCGCTGAATGCGACGCTGGCGGAGCGCAGCCAGGCGGCGCCGGCTGTGCTCGCTCCGTCGCGCGATTGGCCCTCGCTGCGCCAGGACGATGATGAATTCCGCCGTGTCCGCCTGACGGTGACGTTTCCCGAGAGCCGCGACGCCGTGGTCTATGCCGGCGGCTCGGCATTGCGGCCCGAGATCAAGACGCCGGGTTATTTCGTGTTCTCGGTCGCACAGCTTTCCGATGGCGCGCGGATCGTCATCAACCGCGGCCACGCCGCCGAGGCGCTTGCGCAGGCGCGCAGCCACGCCAGGCCGTCAGGCCCGGTGGAGATCATCGGTGCGCTGCGCTGGCCGGAAAGCGGGGGACTCTTCGTCACTCCCTATGAACCCAAGGACGACACCTGGTTCGTGCGTGATCCGCAAGGCATGGCGATGCGGAACGGCTGGGGCGATGTCGCATCATTCTACATCGAACAGGAGGCGCCGGTTCCGCCGGGCGGCAGCCCCCGTCCCGGGCCGCTCACGGTGACGCTGCGCGACCCGCATCTCGGCTATGCCCTGACCTGGTTTGGTCTCGCCGCGGTTCTGGCGGTAATGTCGCTGGTGTGGTTGTTCCGCCGCGAGAAGGCGTGATCCCCGGCCTTGGTTGCGACGACCAAGGCGCGCTATGCTGACGGCCCCGAAAAAGGGAATGTGGAATGAATATGAGGGTGGTGACGTTTGGCGCGGCGGTGGCGGCCTTTGTCGCATTCGCGCTTCCTGTGGCGCAGGCTCAGGACACGACCGACACCGCTCTTCAGAAAATCATCGAATCGTCGTCCCGCAGCCCCTCGTCGGTGGCGCGCGACCCGTATCGCCATCCCTACGAGGTGCTGAAATTCTTCGGCCTGCGGGACGACATGACGGTGGTTGAGATCCTGCCCGGCGGCGCGACCGCCTACTGGACCGAAATCCTTGCGCCGTATCTGCGCGAGAAGGGGAAATACATCGCGGCGATCGGCGACAACGAGGCGGCCTCGGACGAGCGCCGTCAGATGAACACCGCGTTCCGCGCCAAGCTGATCGCCGATCCGCATCTCTATGATCGCGTGCAGGTCAACCTGTTCGGCTCGTCGCGCTACGATGTGGCGCCGGCGAATTCGGCCGATATGGTGCTGACCTTCCGCAACGTCCACAACTGGATGGCGGATGGCACCGCCGATGCGATGTTCCAGTCCTTCTTCAAGGTGCTCAAGCCGGGCGGAATTCTCGGCGTCGAGGAACACCGCGCGAACGACGATCAGCCGCAGGACCCGCAGGCCAAGTCCGGCTATGTGCGGCAGGACTATATCATCGCGCTGGCGGAGAAGGCCGGCTTCCAGTTCGCCGGCAGCTCGGAGATCAATGCCAATCCCAAAGACACCAAGGATTATCCCGGCGGGGTCTGGACCTTGCCGCCGAACTACAAGCAGGGCGACCACGAGCGCGCGAAATTCGCTGCGATCGGCGAGAGCGACCGTTCGATCCTGAAATTCGTCAAGCCGCAGTGATTCCAGCGCCGCATTGCGCGGCGGCATCTTTGTTTCGTCCCCTCCAGCCGGATTGGAAGCCCATGAAGATTGTCCGCGTCACCGCCACACCTGTCCGTGTGCCTCTCAAGCTCGATCTGCCGGGCGTCAAGAACACCCGCTCGGCGATGTCGCCGTGCGTCGTCGAGGTCGAGACCGACACCGGCATCATCGGCCAGGGCATGACCGCCATCACCGAAGAGGACGTGATCGCCGCGGCCATCACCAAGGTGGCGGGACCGGCGGTGATCGGCGAAGACCCGCTGGCCCATGAGAAGATCTGGGACAAGCTCTACTGGTCGATGATGCCGCGCGGCCAGACCGGCTACGCGGCCCATGCCGTCGCGGCGATCGACGTCGCGCTGTGGGACATCAAGGGCAAGGCCTTCGGCCAGCCGGTGTGGAAGCTGCTGGGCGGCGCGCGCGAGCGCGTGCCGATTTACGTGACCTTCGGCTTCGACTTCTTCGATCGCGACGGGCTCGCATCCACCGCGAAGCATTGGGTCGGCCTCGGCTTCACCAAGCTGAAGATGACGGTCGGTCATCAGGCGCTTCGCCATCGCGACCGGACGCCGCTGTCCGAGGTCATCCGTGAAGATGCCGAGCGGGTGCGCACCGTGCGCGAAGCCGTCGGTCCCGATATCGACATCTATATCGATGCCAACTGCAGTCTCGATCTCGACCATGCCGTGAAGCTCGCGGACATGATCAAGCCGTATCGCATCGCCTTCTTCGAGGAGCCGATCACCCAGAACGATCCGCTGCTGATGGCGCAGCTGCGCCGCCGCACCGGCATGGCGCTGGCCTGCGGCCAGAACGAAGGCCTGATCTACCGCTTCCGCGATCTGCTGATGCACGAGGCGGTGGACTATGTGCAGCCGAATGTCGTGATCAGCGGCGGCTATACCCAGTGCGCCAAGATCCTCGGCCTTGCCGCGGCCTTCAACATTCCGGCGGCGAATGGCGGGGCGTGGTCCTATCACAACATGCATCTGCAGGCCGGCCTCGCCAACGGCAGCCTGGTCGAGCATCACTATCTCGCGGTCGAGATGTACAAGCAGCTCTATCGCGACCTGCCGGAGCCGAAGGAAGGGTGGATGCAGATGCCGGAGACGCCCGGCCTCGGTTTCTCGCTCAATCCGGATGCGGTGAAGGAATTCACAAAGAAATAACGTTAAAATGAGCCTTGCGCTGGACGCTGGCCGGCCCCCTCAGGGCGGCGGCCAGCTTCCTTGTGCGGGAGCCCCCCAGCGACTATTTTAGTTGTCGAGATTGGCCAGTCCGGCCAGGAAATTGACCGACATTTCAACGGTTTGCGGGGCGCCTTGCGCTATTTATCCACCCGGGGCGAGGCCCCGTCGCTTGGGTTTGTGGACGTTACGCTCGCGGGGCTGGCCCGCGACGGCGGGCTGTATGTGCCTGCGACCTGGCCACAATTCTCGGCCGGGACCATCGCTGGCTTCGCCGGCCGGCCATACCCGGAAGTCGCCTGCGAGGTGATCCGGCCGTTCGTCGGCGACAGCATTCCCGAGCATGACCTGGCGCGGATGATCCGCGACGCCTATGGCGCGTTCCGCCATCCGGCGGTGGTGCCGCTGGTGCAGCTTGGATCCAGCACCTTCGTCGCCGAGCTATTCCACGGTCCAACCCTGGCGTTCAAGGACCTGGCCATGCAGCTGCTGGGACGGCTGATGGATTTCGCCCTGGAGGCGCGCGGCGAGCGCACCACCGTGGTGGTGGCGACCTCGGGCGACACCGGCGGGGCGGCGGTGGAGGCGTTCCGTGGCCGCGAACGGACCGACCTCGTCGTGTTGTTCCCGCAGGGCCGGGTCTCCGACGTCCAGCGGCTGATGATGACCACGGCCAGGGCGGACAACATCCACGCTATTGCCATCGAAGGCACCTTCGACGACTGCCAGGCCCTCGTGAAGGGCCTGTTCAATCACCATGCCTTCCGCGACCAGGTACGGCTCTCCGGCGTCAATTCGATCAACTGGGCGCGTATCGTCGCCCAGGTGGTCTACTACTTCACCACCGCCGCGACCCTCGGCGCGCCGCAGCGCCGCGTCGCCTTCACGGTGCCGACCGGCAATTTCGGCGATGTCTATGCCGGCTATGTCGCCCGGCGCATGGGCCTGCCGGTCGACCGGCTGGTGGTCGCGACCAACGTCAACGACATCCTCGCGCGGACGCTGGCCAACGGCGCCTACGAGGTGCGCGATGTGATCGCCACCTCGTCGCCGTCGATGGATATCCAGGTGTCCTCCAACTTCGAGCGGCTGCTGTTCGACGCCTGCGGGCGTGATCCGCAGATCGTGCGGATGCTGATGGCCGCGCTGGCGCAGTCCGGGCGGTTCGTGCTGCCGGACGATGCGCTCGCGACCATCCGCAACGACTTCTCTGCGGGCCGTGCCGATGAGGACGAGACCGCCGCGACCATCCGCACCGTGCTGCGCGAGACCGATCAGCTGATCGACCCGCCCACGGCGGTCGGCGTCGCAGTCGCCGAGAAAGAGACCCGCGATCCCTCAATTCCCATGGTGGTGCTCGGCACCGCCCATGCGGCGAAATTCCCCGATGCCGTGGAAGCGGCGTGCGGCGTGCGGCCGCAGCTTCCCGAATGGCTCAGCGATCTTCCCGAACGGCAGGAGCGGTTCACCGTGCTGCCGGTCGATCAGGGAGCAGTCGAGCGATACATCCTCTCCACGAGTCGAGCCGCACGCGAAGGAGCTGCAGCGTGAGCGTACAAGTTACCCGTCTTCCCTCCGGTCTTGCCGTCGTCACCGATACGATGCCGCATCTCGAAAGCGCGTCGCTCGGCGTATGGGTCGGCACCGGCAGCCGCGACGAGCGGCCGGACGAGCATGGCATTTCCCATCTTCTCGAACACATGGCGTTCAAGGGAACGAAGCGGCGCACCGCGCGGCAGATCGCCGAGGAGATCGAGGCCGTCGGCGGCGATCTCAATGCCGCCACCAGCATCGAGACGACGAGCTATTACGCGCGCGTGCTGAAGGCCGATGTGCCGCTGGCGCTCGACACGCTGTCCGATATTCTCGCCAATCCGACCTTCGATCCGGAAGAACTCACGCGCGAGCAGAACGTGATCGTGCAGGAGATCGGCGCGGCGGAAGATACGCCGGACGATCTGATCTTCGACCGCCTGCAGGAGGTCGCATTCCCCGGCCAGCCGGTGGGGCGCAGCATCCTTGGCACGCCGCAGACCGTGCGGTCATTCAGCCGCAAGAGCCTGAGCGCCTATCTGGCCCGCAACTACTGCGCGCCGGACATGGTCGTCGTGGCCTCCGGCGCCGTCGATCATGACCCGGTGGTGGAGCAGGTGGACAAGCTGTTCGCGAGCTTCACGGGCCCGGCCGCGCCGGTGCCGCTGCCCGCGACATTCTCGGGCGGCGCCCATATCGAGAAGCGCGATCTGGAGCAGGCCCATGTGGCGATGGCGCTGCACGGTATCCCGGTCGGTGATCCGTCGCTCTACAGCCTGCAGGTGTTCACCAGCGTGATGGGCGGCGGCATGTCCTCGCGGCTGTTCCAAGAGGTCCGTGAGGTGCGTGGCCTCTGCTACACGATCTACACCTTCCACATGCCGTATTTCGATACCGGCGTGTTCGGGCTGTATGCCGGGACCGACGCGGCCGACGTGCCGGAACTGATGCGCGTCGTCGTCGACGGCCTGCAGAAGGGCGCGGTCGACATCACCGAAGCCGAGGTGGCGCGGGCCAAGGCGCAGATGAAGGCCGGCCTGCTGATGGCGCTGGAAAGCTCCGGCCGCCGCGCCGAGCAGCTGGCCCGGCAGATGATCGCCTATGGCCGCACCATCCCGCTCGACGAGATCGTCGCCAAGATCGATGCCGTGACGGTCGAGAGCACCCGCGCCGCCGGGCTGGCGCTGATCCAGCGCGACAAGCCGGCGGTGGCGGCATTGGGACCGGGCTCCGGCCTCGACAGCGCCGCGACCATCGCGGATACGCTGGCCCAGGCGGCCTGACCTGCTCCAGCCGTGGCGAGATGCGACAAAAGGGTGCGGCGGACTTTGCGTCCGGCTGCACCCGTCGTCTATATATGGAGGAATTCCGGCGGCTGACGGCTAAGTCCAGCCGCAATGGCGCCGGAGACAAGCGCTCAAGAGCGTGGACGCAATGGCCTTCTTCCGGTCAGTCAGTTTTTCGGAGCTCTCGCCCGTCATCGATGGTGAGAACGTGTCGTTGCGTCCGCCGCAAATGGCCGACTACGAGGAATGGGCGACGCTGCGCGAGGCGAGCCGGGATTTCCTCACGCCGTGGGAGCCGACCTGGCCCTCCGACGACCTGACCCGCTCGGCCTTCCGCCGCCGGGTCAAGCGCTACAGCGAGGACCAGCGCAACGACATCGCCTATCCGTTCTTCGTGTTCCGGCACTCCGACGGCGCCCTGGTCGGCGGGCTGACGCTGGCGAATATCCGGCGCGGCTGTGCGCAGGTCGGCAGTCTCGGCTACTGGATGGGCCAGCCCCATGCGGGGCAGGGCTACATGACCGCCGCGGTCCGCGCGCTGCTGCCGTTTGCCTTCGGCTCGCTGCGCCTGCACCGGGTGGAGGCCGCCTGCATCCCGACCAACGGCGCGTCGATCCGGCTGCTGGAGAAGGTCGGTTTCGAACGTGAAGGTTATGCCCGCGAATATCTCTGCATCAACGGCCGCTGGCAGGACCACGTTTTGTTCGGGCGGCTGCCGGATAGTCGGACGCGCTGATTCACAATCTGAATCCGGCCTTGGGCTGGCCACAGATGGGCTGTTATAACCTCCGGCCGCATCCTGAGACGGGGGATATGATGAGTCTTGAGTCGCGACCGAAGCCTGCATTGAACGGCGCGCGGGTTGCCTTTGCTGTGTTGTTGTGTACGGGGCTTGCGGCCGGGTGCACATCGTCGGGCTCGATCGGCGGCATGAGCGATTTCACGCGGCTGTTCGGCAGCGGGAGTTCGTCGAACGCCCAGGCTGACGCAACGTCGTCGACGCCGGCGTCGAGCGATGTCGACTGCCCCACGGTGGAGGTCCGCGTCGGTGCGGGCGCGCTGTCGGTGATGGCCGGGAAGGGCGAATCGGCGGAGGACATGCGCCATCAGCTTTCGTTCGGCCAGATGGCGCGGGAGTGCCGCGTGCAGGGCGGCGTGCTGACCATGCGTGTCGGCGTGCAGGGGCGGGTGGTGCTCGGCCCCAAGGGGACGGCCGGCACGGTTGAGGCTCCGCTCCGCTTCGCCGTGGTGCGCGAAGGCCCGGAACCGAAGACGGTGCTGTCGAAATTCTATCGCGTGCCGGTGGCTGTCGAGCCGGGGCAGAACAACGTCGCCTTCACATATGTTGCAGAAGACATCGAATTTCCGATGCCGTCGGGAGACGAGCTTGACGCCTATGTCGTCTATGTCGGCTTCGATGCAAAGGGCGAGCCTCCGGCGGCGCGCAAGACGCCGGCCCGCAGGAGGTCGTAGAGTTTCAAGCCCAACCCACCTCCTCGCAAGCGGAGCGAGGGAGCGCAGCCGTCGTGGGTGAGAATCAAAAACGCCACCCGGGGATCCGGATGGCGTTTTTTGTGGATATCGGTTCGGGCCTGTACCGGCGGCCCATATCCGGATCAGGTCAATTGAGGCTCTTCTTCACGTCCTCGATGCCGCGGCCGATCAGGTCGGCGGCGATCTGGCCGCTGACGTTCCGCGAGAGGATCTTTTCCGCAGCGGTGACGGCAGCGTCGGCGGCGGCGGCCCGCACGTCGGCCAGCGCCTGACTTTCGGCATTGGCGATCTTGGTCTCGGCCATCTTGGTGCGGCGGGCGACGAAATCCTCGATCTTGGTCTTGGCCTCGGCGGCCAGACGTTCGGCCTCGGCCTTCGCGCCTTCCAGGATCGCGGCGGCTTCCTGCTCGGCTTCCTTCTGCTTGCGCTGATAGGCGGCGAGCAGGGATTGCGCCTCTTCCTTCAGCTTCCGCGCCTCATCCAGATCGGACTGGATGGTGTCGCGGCGGGCATCGAGCGCTTTGGCGATCTGGGTATGGATGCCGAAATAGATCAGCAGGCCGGCGAAGATGATGAAGGAGACGGCAACCCAGAATTCTGCGTCGAGATATTCAGGCATGTGATCCTCAACGCTTGAGGGAGTCGGCGACAGCAGCTGCGACGTCGGCCGCCGGAGGCGCCTTGCCGATCAGACGTTCGACGATGGCGCCAGCGGTGTCGGATGCGATCGTCGCCACATTCGCCATCGCCGCACTGCGGGTTGCTGCGATCGACTTCTCCGCGGCCTCGATGCGGGTCGCAAGCTCGCCTTCCAGCGACTTGCGCGTGGCCTCGGCGGCCTCCGCTTGCTTCTGATGCGTTTCCGCCGCAAGCGCCTGGGCACGGCCGCGCGCCTCGGCGAGGGACTTCTCATAGGCCGCGACGGCGGCATCCGATTGTCCCTTCAGGCGCTCGGCCTCAGCGAGGTCGCCATCGATCCGCGCCTTGCGCATCTCGAGGATCGACCCGACCCGCGGCAGGGCGACCTTCGCCATGATCACATAGAGCAGAGCAAAGACCAGGATCAGCCAGACGACCTGCGACGCAAAGGTTTCCTGCGCGAACGGAGGAAACGCGGGGTGTCCGCCCGATGGCGCCTCGCTATGTGCGCTGTTTGGAGTCGTGGCCATCAACCTCTCCGGATCTTCGCGACGTGCGGTCTCAGACCGCGAAGAGGAGCAGGAGCGCGATCAGCAGCGAGAAGATGCCCAGCGCTTCGGTCACGGCGAAGCCGAAAATCAGGTTGCCGAACTGGCCCTGGGCGGCAGACGGATTGCGCAGCGCGGCGGCCAGGTAGTTGCCGAAAATCATGGCGACGCCGATGCCGACGCCACCCATGCCGATGCAGGCAATGCCGGCGCCAATGTACTTCGCGGCGACTGGATCCATGGAAAGAACTCCTCTGTGTTGCTGTGTTGAGTGGAAAGCGCGGCCGTCAGTGGCCGGGATGGACGGCGTCGTTGAGATAGATGCAGGTCAGGATGGTGAAGACATAGGCCTGCAGGAACGCAACGAGCAGTTCAAGAGCGGTAAGCGCGACGGTGAGGCCAAGCGGCAGCACGGCGCCGACCCAGCCGATGAAGCCGAGACCGCCCAGCATGGTGACGAAGCTCGCGAACACCTTGAGGGTGATGTGGCCGGCCAGGATGTTCGCAAACAGACGCACGCTGTGCGAGATCGGCCGCGACAGGAAGGAGATCACCTCGATCGCAGACACCAGCGGCAGGATATAGACCGGAATCCCGCTCGGCACGAACAGCTTGAGGAATTTGAAGCCGTGCCGGTAGAAGCCGTAGCCGATGACCGTGAAGAACACGAGCAGCGCCAGCACCACCGTGATGACGATGTGGCTGGTCACCGTGAATGTATAGGGAATGATGCCGATCACGTTCAGCGTCAGGATGAACATGAACAGCGAGAAGACGAGGGGGAAGAACTTCAGCCCTTCCTTGCCGGCACTCGTTTTTAATGTGTTGGCGACAAACTCGTAGGACATCTCCGCGACGGACTGCATGCGGGACGGGACAAGCTGGCGGCGACCCGTCGCACCGAGCATCAGCGCCGTGATCGCGCCCAGCGCGACCAGCATGAAGACGGCGGAGTTGGTGAAGGCGATTTCGTGGTCACCGATCTGGGTGACCGTGAAGAGGTTCTTGATCGCAAACTGGTGGGTCGGATCGGCCATGGCCGGGTCGGTCCTGTCTCTCAAGCCCCGCGCGAGCGGTGCGGAATTCGTCTCATTTGTCCTGGTCGGGATTGCCCAGGGAGTTCGGCGCCATCACGCCGGCAGCACGCATCACATTGAACACGCCCGCTGCGAAACCGAGCAGCAGGAAGACAATCATCCCCCACGGCGAGATGCCGAGCCAGTAGTCGAGGACCCATCCGATCACCGCACCGACCAGCACGCCCGCGACGAGCTCGGTCGACAGTCGGAAGCCGCGGGCCATCGCCGAAGGATCGGATACTGGCCGCGTCTCGGGGTCCGGCTGGACTGGTCGGTCCGACTCGGCTTTGCCGAGCCGCGCGCCAAGGCGCGCAAGCCTCGCAGAGAGGGCAGCCTCCTCGGATGACCGATCGCCGTGATCCCCGTGCCCTTGCGTGTTGTCGGCCATAGTGTCGACCACCCGCTACAAGTCCGGAAATCCGCAGCGGAAATGCCGCCCCCGAAAGCCGCGCGGACCATACTGATAGGGTATACCCGAGTCAAGGAAACGTGAGGCTGGCTTAAGTCCATGAACTCCCGCGATGAATCGCGCTGTGCAGGGCGGGTTTTCCCCTGCCGGCTGGTCTCGCGGCGTTCCGTCGCGGACGTTCCGCATCGGCGCGCGGAAATGCTAATGTAGAAGGCAGCGCCGGACGACGTGTGGTCGGCCCATCATGACAGGGAGACTTGCAATGATCCGCAGTGCTTTGGCTGTCCTTACGATCAGCGCCGCCCTGATGTCCGCCCCCGCTCTCGCCCAGACCACCCCGGCCCCCGAGAATGACGATGGCCGCTTCAGCTTCAACCGGGCCGGCGATGGCTACCTGCGGCTGGATTCCCGGACCGGACAGGT
>Ga0182746_1002250_pt1 | contig 15093 bp, 17 predicted proteins | sample eDN3rd30CBELigOP_FD_128881 | JGI IMG/M metagenome (GOLD analysis project Ga0182746, IMG submission 128881) | Enriched Organic Plus compost microbial communities from Emeryville, California, USA - eDNA 3rd pass 30_C BE-Lig OP (version 2) (version 2) ... | reverse complement strand
GCCGGCTCGTTCGGCCAGTTCCTGTTCTCGCCGCTCGCCGTGGCCTTGTCCGGCATCTATGGCTGGCAGAATGCGCTGATCATTTTCTCGGTGGGTGTTTTGCTGGTGTTGCCGCTCGCGCTCGCACTCGCGTCGCCGAAGGGGTCGGCGTTGCCGGCGACGTCCGGCAGCGTGCCGGCGCAGACGCTGCGCGAGCAACTCGTGCAGGCCATGGGGCATCGCTCCTACATCCTGCTGGTGCTCGGCTTCTTCACCTGCGGCTTCCAGCTTCAGTTCATCACCGTCCACATGCCGGCCTATCTGATCGACCGCGGCCTGAGCGCCGAGGTCGGCGGCTGGACCATCGCGGTGATCGGCCTGTTCAACATCGTCGGCTCGATCACCGCGGGCTGGCTCGGCAGCCGGATGCCGAAGCGCTACATCCTCGCCGGAATCTATTTCATCCGCGCCGCCGCCGTGCTGGCATTCATTTCCTTTCCGGTCACGCCGGTGACGGCGCTGACCTTCGGTGCGGTGATGGGCTTCATGTGGCTCTCCACCGTGCCGCCGACCAACGGCCTGGTGGTGGTGATGTTCGGCACGCACTGGCTGGCGATGCTCACCGGCTTCGCCTTCTTCAGCCATCAGGTTGGCGGCTTCCTCGGCGTGCTGCTGGGCGGCATCGTGTTCGAGCGCACCGGCTCCTATGATCTGATCTGGTATCTGTCGGTGCTGTTCGGCGTGCTTTCCGCGCTGATCAATCTGCCGATTGTCGAGAAGCCCGCACCGCGTCTCGCAGCCGCGCCAGCCTGAGCAGACCATGACAACATTCAAAGCCATCGTCGTGGAAAAAGCCGGGAGCGGCACGCGCGCCGCGCTCACCGACTTCGATGCGGCTAACCTGATGGATGGCGACGTGGACATCCGCGTCGAATGGTCGACGGTGAACTACAAGGACGGCCTTGCCGTCACCGGCAGGGGGCCGGTGGTGCGCCGCTTCCCGATGATCGCGGGGATCGATCTTGCCGGACAGGTGACGGCGTCGTCACATCCTGACTGGAAGCCGGGCGACCGGGTCATCCTCAATGGCTGGGGCCTCGGCGAAACCCATCTCGGCGCCTATGCCGAGATGGCGCGCGTGAAGGGTGACTGGCTGGTGCCGGTGCCGTTCGAGATGAGCACGCGCGATACGATGGCCATCGGCACCGCCGGCTACACGGCCATGCTCGCCGTGCTGGCGCTGGAGCGCCTTGGCGTGGAGCCGGCCAGCGGACCGGTGGTCGTCAGCGGCGCGGCAGGCGGTGTCGGGTCGGTCGCGGTGGCGATCCTGCACAAGCTTGGCTACGAGGTCACCGCGGTGACCGGCCGGCCGCAGGAAAGCGACTATCTCCGCTTCCTCGGGGCGTCCGAAATCATCCCGCGGTCGGACCTCACCGGGCCGGTCCGGCCACTGGCGAAGGAACGGTGGGGCGGCGGCATCGACGTCGTGGGCGCCGAGACCCTGGCGAATATGCTGTCGATGATTCGCTACGGCGGCGCGGTGGCTGCGTGCGGCCTCGCCGGCGGCATGGAGTTGCCCACATCGGTCGCCCCCTTCATTTTACGCGGTGTGTCGCTTTTGGGCATCGCTTCCGTGATGTGTCCGCAACCGCTGCGCCGGGAGGCCTGGAACCGGCTGGCCCGCGATCTCGACCGCGCGAAACTGGCGGAAATGACGCAGGAAATCGGCCTGGCCGATGTCATCGCCGCGGGGGAAAAGATTGTGGACGGGCAGGTCAGGGGTCGCCTTGTCGTCAAGGTTTCCTGATTCCGTTCAGACTTTGGCGATAAACAGCAGGCATTATTTGGTTGATTTCCTTGGTTAGCGAGTGGTTAAAAATCCGGCGGAATGGCTGAAGTGGAGTCTCCGATGATGGTGCGTTCGGTCCTCGGGCTTGCAGTATTGGCGGTGTGCAGCGGGGCGGTGGCGCCGGCCGTTGCCCAGACGTTGAAGCCTGAGGAAGCGCGCAAATTTGTTGCCGGCAAGCTGTTCGCCTTCACGTGTTTCGAGGGCACCCGCGGTGCCGGCCGCATTCAGCACGACGGCTCGGTCGCCGGCTCCATCCAGTTCCAGGGCAGCGGTCCGGTGCGTCACGTCTCGCTGCCGGCGAATACGCTGCAGGTGCGCGGCGAATATGTCTGCGCCCAGGTGAAGGGCATGCCGTTCGAGCCGTGCTTCAACCTTGAGAAGACCGACAACCGCAGCTTCCGCGGGTCGGTGTCGGGCTTCGGCTTCGCCTATTGCGAATTCACTCGCCGCAACGTGAACACAGTGATTGCCGGCGCATCGGAAACGGCCGCCCCGCGCCGCCGCGCTGCCCGCCGCGAGGCTTCGGCGGTGGTGCGGACATCCGCTGAAACAGCGTCGCGCGACTCCAACGACTGATTGTCAGCCCGGAGGCGGTGTCTCCCCGGGCGGCGTTCCTCCTGCCGGCGCCTGCACTGCTGCTGGCACGCGCGGAAACAGCAGGCGCTGATACAGCCAGCCGATCCCCATCAGCACGATGCCCAGGCCGATGAAGGACAGGGCGCGGTAGATGCCGGTGAGATCGGACATATCCCACAGGAACACTTTCGCGACGGTCAGGCCGACCACGGCGGCTGAGGCGAAGCGCACCGAACGCGACCGCAGGACGAAACCCGCGACCAGCAGCAGCACGCCGAACACCAGCCACACCGCCGAGTAGGCGTATTGCTCCGCATCGGTGGTCGGGCCGGCGGTGAGCACCGGCCCGTGATAGAAGCGCGTCACCTGCAGGGTGAGGTAGCTCAGCGCCAGCCCGACCGCGACGATCGCTGCGGTGGTGCTGTAGGCCTGCGGCCGGATCCCGCGCGTCATCAGCGCCAGCACGCCGGCAAGCAGCGCCGGCAGGCCATAGCCGAGCAGGATCAGATTGATCACCGGCCCGCCGACCGGATCGCCGGTGACGAACGGATTCACCGCGATGCCGAGGCCGAACACGATGGCGGCGAGCGTCAGCACTGCGATCACCAGCGCGCCGACATTGTGCACGATGCTGGCGGTGCGTTCGCGCAACCGCTCGAGCCCGATCACCATGGCGAGGCCGACGCAGACCTGCAGTGCGATCTCGGCGAGCGGCGCGGTTTGTTTGTAGACATCGCCGCCGTTGACGAGGTGGCGGATCTCCCACACCGCCAGCAGCACCGTGAACAGGATCGCGCCGGAGTCGATCATGCGCGCCGGCACGTCGTCGGCGCGCTTGCGCAGCATGTAACCGGCCAGCCAGAACGCCGCCGCCGGCACGCCATAGCCATACAGCAGCCAGTTGAAGATCGGCGTGGTGCCGACAGTGTCGCCGACGATGCGCGGCTCCCAGCCGATGCGCAGCACCACGAGCACGACCATGACGGCCGCGAGCCAGCGCAGCGCCGGCAGCGGCCGCTTCTCACAGATCCAGGCAATGCCCGGCACGATCACAGCAAGCGCGATGGTGAGCCAGCCTTTGCTGAGCGCCATGGTGAAGGCCAGCGCGAGTGCGGCGACCGCGCCGGTGGCGAAGATCGCTTCCGATCCGGCGAGGCCCGGGCGCGGTTCGCGCTTTGTCAGTTGCTCGACCGCAAAGGCAAAGATGCCGGCAAGGACGAGGCCGATCGCGGCAAACGGAATCGACGCCTCGAAATTCGCGATGCGGTAGTACAGCGCCGCGAGGATCGCGACCGGGACGAAGGTCGCGCAGGCGCTCCACAGCATCGGAATGAGCGGCTGTCCGGAACGGCCTTGCGCCATGAAGCCGACGATGCCGAACAACGCGGCAAAGCCCGCGCCGAGCAGCAGATGCATCGTGTATGCGACGGTGGACGGCTCCGGGATCGCGCCGGCGGTGGGGCCGGATGGCGCGATCAGCGTTTCGATGCCGAAGCTGACGGCCCAGCTTGCGAATACCAGCGCGACCAGCAGCGCGCCGGCCGGCAAGGCGGCCGCTGCCGCATCGGTGCGCCACGCAATGGCGACGGTCGCCGCGGTGAGGGCTGCAAACAATCCAAGCGGCAGCGGTTCGTGTCCACTGAAGATCACAATCAGCGCGGCGGCGAAGAGATAGGCGCCCAGCGCGGCGGAGGACATCGAGTCGATGCGGCCCGGAATCGCATCCGGACCAAACAAAAGCCCGGCGACCACGATCAGCGCGACAAGCGCAAAGCCGACGATGATGTGGAATGACTGCGCGGCGAGGGTGTCGAACTTGACCTCGCCCAGGCCCGGCAGGACCCAGAACACGCAGAACACCACCGCGGTGATGGCGAGCCAGCGCCACATCCGCATGCGCGCCAGCGCGAAGGCCGCGGCGGTGACGACGGCGAGGTAGAGATACAGCGCCCAGTAGTTCGGATCGTCCGAAGCGATCAGCAGCGGCGTGACATAGGCGCCGACCAGGCCGAGCCCGGCGAGGGCAGGGCCGTGCAGCAGCGCGGCGGCGAGCGTCGCCAGTGCGACGAGACCTAACAGAATGAACGCGGCGCCCGACGAGAGAAAGCCGTACAACTCATAGGCCGCGTAGACATCGGCATAGGCCGTCATCGTTCCGGCGGCGGTGAGGATCGCCGGAATGCTGACGGCAGGCAGCCCGGGCAGCCCGGCCAGCGTTTCCTTGCGCCGTGTCCATTCGCCCGCTGCGATCAGGCCGGCGGCGAGCAAGGCGCCGAGGACGACGCGCACGCCGGGACCGATGAGGTCCTGCTCGATGGAGTAGCGCACCAGGAAGATGCCGCCCAGCGCCAGCGCCAGTCCGCCGACCCACACCACCCACTGGGTGCCGAAGCGCTCTTCGAAACTGATGGCCGGCGGCGTGGCTGCGGGCTGCGAGGGTGTCTCGGACGGTTGCGGCGTCGCCTCCGACAGCACCGGTTCCGGTTCGGGCGTTGCGGTGGCGTCTGGCGTCAATTCCGCAGGCGTGACCGGCGCCGCTGGTTCGGCACCGCCGGCTGCCGTGACCTCTGGTGCGATCGAGACCTGGCCCTCCGCCAGCCGCCGTTCGAGCACGGCGAGGCGCGCCTCGACCCGCCGCATGCGGTTGCGGTTGGCGACAGCCATCACGACAAGCGCGATGACGAGCAGCATTTCGATCATGTCGGCCCCGGCTGGATTCGTTGGCGGAATGCTAGAGACTAGCTGCTGGGGTTACCAGAAACTCGGCGCTGACCTCCCCTTGAAAAGGGGAGGTCGCTTTGCGCAGCAAAGCGGAAGGGGATCCATCTGAAACAGCCAGCACATACAGTCTCTCGTGACCCCCACCCCAACCCTCCCCCTTTCAGGGGGAGGGAGTCGAGAGGCAGTGCCCCGACTACCCCCGAGTTACCGAAACTACACTCAAGTTACCGAAACGTACCTGAGCGGATCGCGGACGTTCTCACGCCCGCCCGCCCAGGCGCAGCCCGGGGGAGGGCCGCTCCTGCACCACTTCGCGGCGGAAGCGGTAGAGCGCGGCGGGGCGGCCGCCGGTGGCTGTGGACATCTCGCCGGTGGCTTCGACCAGCGCGGCGGTTTCCACCACGCGGCGGAAGTTCTGCTTGTGCAGGTGACGGCCGGAGATCGCCTCCACGGTCCGCTGCAGTTCGGTGAGCGTGAACTCGCCGGGCATCAGTTCGAACACCACCGGACGGTATTTCAGCTTCGCGCGCAGGCGCGCGATGGCGGTCGCGAGGATGCGGCGGTGGTCGAACCGCATCGTCTCGCCGAACTGCGGCAGGGTGTGGCGGGTCAACGCCGCTTCGCGGCCGTCGCGCCGCGCCTCTTCGACCAGCCCGGCTTCGTACAGCAACTCGTAACGGTCCAGCACCCGCTCCTCGTCCCAGCCGCGGCTGTTGCCGAAATAGAGGCTCACCCGCTCGCGCCGGCCGAGCGCCCGCCCGGGCTCGCTTTTGGAGGATCGCGACGCCCATTCGCTGAGAAACGGCAGGACCACGTCGTCGAGAATGTCGGGACGGCCCTCGCGCCAGTCCTCCCAGGGGAAGAAACGATACCAGGGGGCGAAGCCGGCTCCCGTTGTCCGCAGCGGCGCGGTGTTCTCCGGCACGCGGGTCAGCGCCAGGTAACCGATCGAGACCATATGCGCCGTATCGTCGGGGCGGGCGTGGCGGCCGCGGTCGCCGAAGGTATAGAGCTGCTCGACGTAACCGACATGGAGGCCGGTCTGCGCCTCGACGAAGGCCCGCAGGCCGATCTCGAAGGTGCGGTGGCTCAGCGGATCGAACGGTCCGAATGGCAGGCCGGCGCGCGGTTGCCGCTCGGTGCTGTCGCCCGCCACCAGGATCTCGGGTTCGTCCCCTTCGACGGCAACGATGGCCGCGGTCAGCCCGATTTCGATCGGGGTGAGATGCGCGTCGGCCACCGCCAAAGTCTGCCTCCCATCCTGAATGGACCACGGCGCGGACGCCGTGGCGGTGATCGGACGATCGAAACGCTGACTACTCAAGACTCAGGCTGAACGGAACGCCCTCTTCAGCAATAACACCGCGGCCGATCGATTCGACCGCTGCGATCATGCGGCCCTCGCGGCCCAGCAGCTTGTCGGCATAGGCGACGATGCGCGTGTTCGGGCACGCCGTGGGCGAGGCCTGACGGATTTCCAGCGCGATCTCGCGCTCGTCGCGCCGGGGATTGAGCGCACAGACGGTGGTGAAGGCCGCCGCCGTCGAGCGGCTGATGCCGGCATAGCAATGCACCACCATCGGCGCCGCGCGGTCCCAGTTGCGCACGAAGCGCAGCAGATCGCCGACGTGGTCCTCGGCCGGGATGATATGGCCGTCGATCGGCGAGACGATGTCATGCATCCGCAGCCACAGGTGGTTGTCGCGCGGGATGCAATCCGGGCAGTTCACATTCGTTTCGTTGCCCAGCAGCGTGACGACATGGCGCGCGCCGGTTTGCGTGACGACCGAGGGCAACAGGGCAAGGGAGCAGACGTGAATCATGGCGTTGCTCGTATCAGGTTTGCCGCCGGGGTCCCATGGAATGATGACGCGACCGTGTCAGGCCGGTGCGATTTTTTCGAACCGCTCGAGGAAGCGCGTTTCCGCCTCGCCGGCGGCCCAGGGTCCGAGATAGTCCTTCACCAGCAGATGCGCCGCCGCGGGCGGATGGCCGAAGAAGCGCTTGGCTTCCGCCGGCTCGAAACCGGCGAGCCGCGTCGCCTCGAGATAGGCCGCGGCGCGGTCGGCAGCCTTGATCTGCGCCGTCAGCGCGTCCGGGACGGCTGGCGGCAGGCCGAAGCGGATGTGGATCGCGGCGAGAAGCCGGTGCTCGACGGCCTTGTAGATGTCCCCGATCACCACCTTGAACGGCGAGATCATGTCGCCGATCACGTATTCCGGCGCGTCATGCAGCAGCACCGCCAGCCGTGCGGGGTTGTCGAGCTCCGGATTGACCTTGCGCGCAATGGCTTCCACCAGCAGCGAGTGCTGCGCGACGGAGAAGATATGCGGGCCGTTGGTCTGGCCATTCCAGCGCGCCACCCGCGCCAGCCCATGGGCGATGTCGCCGATCTCGATGTCGAGCGGCGAGGGATCGAGCAGGTCCAGCCGCCGGCCGGACAGCATGCGCTGCCAGGCGCGGGGGGCAGCTGACAGCGTGGTGGTTTTGGAAGGCGCTGCTTTGGAAGGAACTCTTGGCAAACAAACAGTCTCTCGGTTCATCGGCTGCGGCTGCACTGTCGAAGTTGCGGGCCATCACCGCGTCGTTCAGGTCAGCTCAGCTCGGTATGGCGGTGGCAGGTGGTGATGTGGTCGTTGACCATGCCGACCGCCTGCATGAAGGCATAGACGATGGTCGGGCCGACGAATTTGAAGCCGCGGCCGGCAAGGTCCTTGGAGATCTTCTGCGACAGCGGCGTTTCCGCCGGCACCTGCTTGAGGGTCTTGAAGTTGTTCACCTTGGGCTTGCCGTCGACATAGTCCCACAGCAGCCTTGAGAAGCCGGGGCCTTTCTCCATCACGTCGAGATAGGCGCGCGCCGACAGCACGGTACCCTCGATCTTCAGGCGGTTGCGCACGATGCCGGCATCCTGCATCAGCTTCTCTTTCTTGCGCGCGGTGTAGCGCGCGATCTTCTCCGGCTCGAAGTTGTCGAAGGCGGCGCGGAAATTGTCGCGCTTGCGCAGGATGGTGATCCACGACAGCCCCGCCTGGAAGCCATCGAGGATCAGCTTCTCGTAGAGCGCCCGGTCGTCATATTCCGGCACGCCCCACTCCTCGTCGTGATAGGCGACGTAGAGCGGGTCCTTCACCGACCACGGGCAGCGGACGAGGTTGTCAGGGACCTGGAACTCGGACATGCGGGGACCGGCGGTTTAAAATGGGGCCAATGGTTTGAATCGGATCGAGCGGATCAATCCCGAGTCCGGCAAATTCCGCAACTGGCCGGCAGTCGAACCCCTGATCGCCGAGGGTCGTTTTGATTTTGTCATGACATTGTCGGACAGAATGCCTATACTATGCTTGAAGGAATATTGCCATGCAGCACCATTCAAAACGTGTCAGCCGCAGTGAAAAGCTCGATTTGCGGGTCACTGAGCAGGTCAAGCGCACCATCCAGATGGCGGCTCAAGCCGACAACAAATCGGTCTCTGAATTCGTGGTCGAAAGTGCGCTGCTTCGGGCCGAAGAGCGTCTGGCGGACCGGCGCCATTTCTTTTTGAACGCGGAGCAATGGGAGGCTTTCCAAAAAGCTTTGGATGCACCGCCGCGGGATCACCCCCGGCTGAAACGTCTGCTGACAGAGCCGACCGTGTTCGACCGCGGTAATGACGACAAATAATCCTCCGCGGATCGAAAAGCTTCGCGGTGAGCACTATGTTGACGGCTTCGAGTCCGGGCAGCCGTCGCTTGATCTCTTCTTCCATCGATATGCGCTTCAATCTCAACAAAGCGGCGGGTCGACAACGTATCTCGGGATGGTCAATCAGACCATCGTTGGATTCTACACGCTGGTGTTTGGCGACGTGTCGTATGCCGATGCGCCGGAGCGTCTCAGTCGGGGCCTTTCTCAGCAGCCTGTACCTTTGATGGTGCTGGCGCGACTCGGTGTTGACCTTGCATGGCAGCGGCGGGGGATCGGCTCCGCGCTTCTGCGCGATGCCATGAAAAGGACGCTGCAGGCTTCGGAAATTGCTGGCCTGCGTGCGCTTGCGGTTCACGCCAAGAATGAATCCGCCGCTTCCTTCTATTCTCACTTCGGGTTTGTTGCTTCGCCGACCGACCCGCAGCACCTTTTCCTTCTGATGAAGGACTTGAGGCGCTTGCTTCCCAACAAGCCGTTGTAACTCTTACTCCGCCGCCTTCGCCGCATCCGGCCAGGCGAACCGCGCCCAGCCGGGCTTGCGGGGCAGCAGCGTGATGCCGCCGGCGGTGATCGGCTGTCCCTGCGCCAGCGCGTCGGCCATGCGGTCGAGCCGGAGCATCGCGAGGCCCTGGCCGCTGGCGGCGGAGCCCATGCTGCCGATGGTCTTTTCGCCGGCGGACACCGTGTCGCCGCCCATCGGCGCCGGGCCGTCGAATGCGACCGGCACGATCCGCGTGCGCGCGGTGCCGCGATGCTCCATCCGCGAGACCACCTCCTGGCCGATGAAGCAGCCCTTGTCGAAATCGACGCCGGTCAGCTGGTCCATGTCGGTCTCGTGGGGGAAGGCGTCGCCATAGGTGAAATCGACGCCGCCCTGCGGCACGGCCAGCGCGATGCGATGGGCGTCATAGGCGGTTGCATCGATCAGGTTCGCGCCGAGGTCGCCGATGGCCGCGCTCACATTGTCCGGCGGCAGGATCACCCGCAGGCCCAGCGCCGGCAGGCGCGGGTCGGCATAGACGAGGCCGTGCCGGGTGTCGCCGGCGCCATCCCACGCTGCCATCACGCCGAGCGAGCCTGACATGTCCTCGATCGCCACCTTGGCGCGCAGCCGGTAGAATTTCAGCTTCTCCACCAGCGCGGGGGCGAGCGCCTTCGGACAATCGAGGAAGAAGCCGCCGCCGTCCTCGGCCGGTGCTTCAACAACCATGAAATCGGCGATGATCTTGCCCTGGGGCGTCAGCAGGGCGCCGAAGCGGGCGGCGCCGGGCGACACCCGGTCGAGATCCGACGTGACGATTCCATTGAGGAACTTGCGCGCCGCGTCACCGGCGACCTTGACCACGCCGCGGTCGGGGAGGAAGGCTGCGTTCATCGGGGATACTTGCCAGAAGTGCCGGCCAAACGTAAGGCGCGCATGGGCCGTCCTCAAGTGTCGTTCAGCGTGGGTTCCATGACCGGGATATATGATCTGATTCTCAAAGGCGGCAGCATCGTCAATCAGGACGGCGAGGGCGTGCGCGACCTTGGTCTGCGCAACGGCCGCATCGCCGCGATCGGCGACCTCAGCCGCGCCTCGGCCGGCGAGACCATCGACTGCACCGGCCTGCACATCCTGCCGGGCGTGATCGACACCCAGGTGCATTTCCGCGATCCGGGCCTCACCCACAAGGAGGACCTGGTCTCCGGCTCGCTCAGCGCCGTCATGGGCGGCGTCACGGCGGTGTTCGAGATGCCCAACACCAATCCGCTGACCACCAGCGCCGAGACGCTCGCGGACAAGGTCAGCCGCGGCCATCACCGGATGCATTGCGACTTCGCCTTCTTCATGGGCGGCACCCGCGAGAACACCCACGATCTGCCGGAACTCGAGCGGCTGCCGGGCTGTGCGGGCGTGAAGGTGTTCATGGGCTCGTCCACCGGCTCGCTGCTGGTGGAGGACGACGACGGGGTGGGGGAGATCCTCAAGGTGATCCGCCGCCGCGCCTCGTTCCATTCCGAGGACGAATTCCGTCTCAACGAGCGCAAGGGCGAGCGCATCGAGGGCGATCCGCGCTCCCATCCGGTCTGGCGCGACGAGGAAGCGGCGATGCGCTCGACCCGGCGGCTGGTCGGGCTGGCGCGGCGCTACGGCAAGCGCGTCCACGTGCTGCACATCTCGACGGGGGCCGAGATGGAGTTCCTGAGGGACCACAAGGACGTCGCCTCGGTGGAGGTGACGCCGCATCACCTCACCCTGGAAGGGCCGGAGTGCTACGAGCGGCTCGGCACCCTGGCGCAGATGAATCCGCCGGTGCGCGATGCCGCCCACAAGGCTGTGATCTGGAACGGGTTGCATCAGGGCGTGGTGGATGTGCTCGGCTCCGACCACGCGCCGCATACGCTGGAGGAGAAGGCCAAGAGCTATCCGGCGAGCCCCTCCGGCATGACCGGCGTGCAGACGCTGGTGCCGCTGATGCTCGACCATGTGAATGCCGGCCGGCTGTCGCTCGCGCGGTTCGTCGATCTCAGCAGTGCCGGGCCCGCGCGGCTGTTCAACATCGCCTGCAAGGGCCGCATCGCTGTCGGCTATGACGCCGATCTCACGATCGTCGACCTCAAGCGCCGGGAGACCATCACCAACGCCTGGGTCGCCTCACGCGCCGGCTGGACGCCCTACGACGGCAAGCAGGTGACCGGCTGGCCGGTCGGCACTTTCGTGCGCGGCCGCCGGGTGATGTGGGATGGCGAACTGGTGCAGGGCGCGCAGGGCGAGGCCGTGCGCTTCCTGGAGACGCTGACGCCGGGGGCGTGACGCCGGATGTTTAGTCCCGGCATTTGCTGGAGCACTGTTGTGCAGACCAGGACTGGGCGCCCAACCTCCCCTTTGAAAAGGGGAGGTCGACTGCGCAGCAGTCGGGAGGGGATCAATCCTGAACTTCCACGATGCAGGGATGAAGTAGGACCCCCCACCCCAACCCTCCCCTTTCAGGGGGAGGGAGCGCACGGAGTTCGCGATAAGGGCCGTGCAAAAGAATCCGGATGATGCTGCTACTGCCGCGCCTGATTGACGGTGAACTCGCCGCTGCGGATGCGGCTTCCGAGCCGGTCCGCGAAGTCAGCCGCGGCATCCTCGCCATAGGTCGTCACGAATTCCACCAGCGCGGTGAACAGGCAGGCCTGCGCCAGGCAGTCGCCGTCGATGCCATCCATCAGGGCTTCGGACCAGGCCTCGTGAAGATAGCCAAGCGCGGCCTGCTTCTGCTCGCGGTCGGACAACGGAGCGGTCTCGTGGGCTGCGTGCGACAAAATGCTGGTCCCGAATCAGTGCGCCATCAATCGGGTGTTTTCATATCACGCGCCTTCCGCGAGCCTAGGCCACACCTTGAGGAAGGGTTAATTTGCACAGTGCAATTGGCCGTGCCGGCGGGTTCCGGCGAGGTGTGGCTCAGTTGCCATAGCGGGCGGTGACGTCGCGGGCGATCTTCGCCCCCTCATCCAGATACCGGCGGATGGCGACGTCGGCGGAGGGCGTGCAGGTCCGGTAGGCCTGCTGGAAGCCGCGATAGCCGCGGTTGAAACTGTCGATGATCCTGGCCTTGCGGTCGCCGGTCATCGATTCGGCGTCGATCAGCGCCTGCATCTCGTTGCGCCACTTCTGGCCTTCGTTGGCGCCGCAGACGCTGCGCAGGTGGTGCAGCGCGCCGAGGATTTCCGCGAGCCGCAGCAGGTCATGGTCGAACGGCGCCGCCTGCTCCTGCGCGCGGGCCGGCAGGATCGCGAGCTGGGCGATCATCAGCAGAACCAGGGGCAGGCGCAGCGCGGCGATCATCGCCGAGATATGCGCTGCCGGTTCCGGCGCCGCAAGCGAGGAACGTCGGAGACAGATTCTCCCGGTCATTCCGGATTCGCACTTTCGGTGCGCTCCGGAATGACGGCTCTTGCGGAACTCCCGTAAGCCGGGTCGTCAGCCGGCCTCCGCCATCCGCCGGAACGCCGTCAGCACGATCTCCTCAAGGCCCTCCGTGGTCGGCAGGCCCGCGACCTCCGTGGGCAGCAGCCAGCGGAATTCGCCCAGTTCTTCGTTGAGCACCGGCTCGCCGCTGATCCAGCGGGCGGCAAAGGCGATGATGACGAAATGGCGCGAGAGCCGGTTCCCGGCGTCGCGCATCAGAATGTCCCGGTGGCCTGCAATCCCGACCGGCTCCACCACCAGGCTGGTCTCCTCCAGCACCTCGCGCCTGAGCGCCTCGTTCACCGTTTCGCCGGCTTCGACCACGCCACCGGGAAACGTGAACAGGCCGTGCATCGGCGGCCGCGCCCGGCGCACCAGCAGCACGCGGCCATCGCGGATGATGGCGGCGCTGGTCGCGAGGATGGGACGGTCGGGATAGGCGCGCGGGTCGGTCATCTTGTTAACGGCCTATATCTGGATATATTACAGGGGATAGCGCGAGAGCACGCATGAGTAACACGTCCCGGAAGCAAGCGATCAAGAACTACCGGAAGCGTCTGGTCCAGCGTGGCATGGCCCGCTTCGAGGTTCTCGGGCGCGAGGCGGATCGTGAGCTGATCCGGTCATTCGCGAGGCAGCTTGCGGATGATGGCCCCGAGGCCGAGCGCCTGCGGGCGGTTGTCAGCCGGGGGCTTGCCGGCGAGCCGCCGGTGAAGGGTGGAATCCTTGAAGCGCTGCGGCGCTCGCCGCTGGTCGGCGCTGATGTTGTGCCGGCCCGCCCGTTCGAGCCGGGCCGCAAGGTTGATCTGTGAGCCGGTATCTTCTCGATACCAACATCATCAGCAACGTCACCCGGCCGGTCCCGTCGGAGCTGTTGCTTGCCTGGATGGCCGGGCAGGCCGACGAGGACCTGTTCATCAGTGCATTGACGCTCGCGGAGATCCGGCGCGGCATTCTCGAAAAGCCTGCTGGCCGCAAGCGTGATCAGCTCGAGGCGTGGTTCGCCGGGCCGGAAGGACCATCAGCTCTTTTTGCCGGCCGCATCCTTCCTTTCGACGACAGGGCGGGGCTGGCGTGGGCGCGCCTGATGGCGGATGGCATTGCGGCGGGGCGGCCGCGCAGCGCGCTCGACATGATCATCGCTGCGGTGGCGGAGGTGAACAACTGCATGGTCGTCACCGACAACGAACGCGATTTCGTGGGTATTGAGATCATCAATCCGCTGCGCGGTGCTTAACGACTCAGCGAATCTCGCCGATCATGGCGCCAACCGTGCGGCAACTGGACAGCGGTAAACGATGTGCGGACGTTACCTCATCATTCTGTCGCCGGAGGAGATGCGTCGCCTGTACGGTTACGACGAGGTGCCGAACTTTCCTGCGCGCTACAACGTCGCGCCGACGCAGCCGATCCCGGTGGTGCGCCTCAATAACGGCCGGCGTGAATTCGCGCTGGTGCGCTGGGGCCTGCTCCCGCCCTGGGTCAAGGACCCGGCCAAGTTCACGCTGCTGATCAATGCGCGCAGCGAAACCATCAGCGAGAAGCCGGCATTCCGCAACGCCGTGCGCCGGCGGCGCTGCCTGCTGCCGATGGACGGCTTCTACGAATGGAAGCGCGAGGGCGAGCGCAAGACGCCGTATGTCGTGCGTCCGCGCGACGGCGTGCGGATGGCGTTCGCCGGCCTGTGGGAAACCTGGATGGGACCGAACGGCGAGGAACTGGAGACGGCGGCGATCGTCACCACCTCGGCCAATCGTACGCTCGCGCCGATCCATGACCGCATGCCGGTGATGCTGACGCCCGATGCGTTCGAGCCCTGGCTGGATTGCGTGAATGTGGACGAACGCGAAGCCTCCGCTCTGATGCGGCCTGCGCGCGATGATCTGCTGGAGGTCTATCCGGTGTCGAGTGCGGTCAATCGCGTCGCCAACGACTCGCCGGACTTGCTGAAGCACATGTCGCCGGATGAGATCGAGCAGACAGTCGCTGCAAAGCGGCCGGCGCCGAAGCGCAAGCCCGCGGCCGCGCCGGATGATCAGCAGTTCAGCCTGTTCTGACATCCGTTTCTAAGGAAAATAATCCTTGACATAAATTCCTATCGCGGATAGCTGTCGCGTCGTCCTGTTCGCTGAGGGGCATCAACCGGTGATGCTCGGCGGATGGAGCAGGATGCGGCGGCCTGCGGGCGGGGTCTCATCATCCCTGCACTCGGGCGGCTCCGGGACCCCGCCCGGGCGGCACTATGACCGCTCTGCGAGGAGCTCGCTGCACGTGGCCAGGCGAGAGCCTGTCCCGGAAGCGCGGCCCGGAGCCGGAAAGTTCCGCGGTGGAGCGCCGGGAGGCGCGT
>Ga0182746_1002249_pt1 | contig 15100 bp, 11 predicted proteins | sample eDN3rd30CBELigOP_FD_128881 | JGI IMG/M metagenome (GOLD analysis project Ga0182746, IMG submission 128881) | Enriched Organic Plus compost microbial communities from Emeryville, California, USA - eDNA 3rd pass 30_C BE-Lig OP (version 2) (version 2) ... | reverse complement strand
CGTCCGCTCTACGGCACCCGCCTCGCGCCGCACCGCACCGCGGTGCTGCGCGTGCGCGGGCGCCGGAGCGGGAGGATGCTCTCCACCCCGGTCGCCATCGCCGTCTGGCGTGGGCGCGGGCACCTCGTGTCGATGCTCGGCCCGGCCGCCGACTGGGTGCGCAACGTGCGCGCGGCGGACGGCGTGGCCGTCCTGCGGCATCGCGGCCGGGACACGCCCGTCCGGCTCCACGAGGTTCCGGTCGCCGAGCGCGCCGAGATCCTCCGCCGCTACGCGACGATCGCACCCGCCGCACGACCGCATCTGGGGCTCGGGCCGCGTGACGCTCTCGCCGCGTTCGCCCGGATCGCCCCCGGGCATCCGGTCTTCCGGATCGAGAGGCGCTGACTCAGACGCCGGACTGCTCGAGCAGCGCCGCGAGGTTGCCCGCGAGCTGCGCCCGGTAGTCGATGAGCCAGTCGCCGGTGAACCCGCGCGGCACGATCTCCGTCGTGATGACCGTCGTGAACCACACGCGGTAGATGCGGATGCGGGCGAGCTCTTCCGGACTGAACGCCTCGACCGCGGCCAGCCGGGGATCGGGGTCGCCGATGTTCATCGCGTCGCCGGCGACCACGTCGAAGAGCGGGTCCGCCCACAGGGCGCGCTCGACGTCGATGAGCCCGAGCACCTCGCCCGTCTCCGGCACGACGAACACGTTGCCGGGCCACGGATCGGCGTGCACGAGCCGTGGCTCGGTGACCGCCGAGAGCACCTCGCGCCCCTCGGCGATGACGCGGCGGATGCGGTCCGCGGGCAGCGGCACACCGGCCCGGCGCGCATCGTCGAGCACGCTCCCGACGATGCGCTCCACGGCCTCCGGCCACGTCGGCGCCCGCAGCGTCGTCGACGAGGGATAGCCGAACTCCGTCCCCGTCTCCTGGTGCACGCGCGCGAGAACCCGGCCGAGTTCGCGTTTCGCGCGGTCGTTCGCCTCGGCAGTCATGGCGGGCTCGGCGAGGTCCCATCGATCGCCGGGGGTCCGGCTCATCGCGAGCACGTCCACGGGCAGCACCTCGCGACTCGTGTCGAGCAGGAGAAGCCGCGGGTACGGCCAGCCGCGCGCGGCGGCGAGCCGCATGATCATCGCCTCGGTGCGCAGCATCCGCTCCTCATACCGGAGCAGGCTCGGAGCGTCGTCGGGCGGGGCGATCTTGACGATCGCCTCGTCGCCGGAGGCGAACCGCGCCTCCCCCACCGACGCGAAGGTCCCGCCGTCCAGTGCGTCGAGCTGTGCGAGCTCGCCCAGGGGCGCGAGCACCCGCGCGACCGCGTCCGGGTCAGGCCAGTCCATCCGGCGAGGCTACCGGCTCCGGCGCCTCCGATGACAGTCTCCGGCCCTGGACGGCGGCAGCATGAGCGTCACCCGTCGGCGAAGCGGGCATCCACCTCGAGATAGGCGTCCAGGCCGACGACCTCGTTGAGGTCGTCCAGGCCGTGCATGCGCTCGCGCCACGGCACGCTCGAGCCGCTCTCGCGCAGGTCTGCGAAGAAGTCGCCGATGGTGCGCGACGCGACCCGCAGCGCCGTGGTCGGGAAGATGACGAAGTCGAACCCGAGATCGGAGAACTCGTGGAGCGCCAGGGCGGGTGTCCGTCCTCCCTCGCTCATGTTCGCCATCCGCAGGCCGGGCACCTCTCGGCCGATCCGCAGGAGGTCCTCGCGGGACTCGGGCGCGTCCACGAAGACGATGTCCGCTCCGACATCCGCGAACGCCTGCGCACGGCGGATGGCCTCGTCGATGCCCTCCGGCGCCAGCGCGTCCGTGCGTGCGATGATCACAGTGTCGGGGTTCTCCCGCGCCGCGACGGCCGCGGCGACCTTGCGGACCGCGGCGTCCCGCTCGATGACGGTCTTGCCCTCCATGTGGCCGCATTTCTTCGGCCAGTCCTGATCCTCGATCTGCACGGCGGCCGCCCCCAGCGCCTCGAGCGTGCGCACGTTCGCGGTCACCGCGATCACGTCGCCGTAGCCGGTGTCCGCGTCCACCACGAGAGGGATGTCGGTCACCCGCGCCACCGCCTCCAGGGCGTCGGAGGTGTCGCGCATCCCCAGCAGCCCGATGTCGGGGAGCCCGTGACGCCAGGCCGCCACCGCATATCCGGAGAGGTAGAACGCCTCGAAGCCGGCGCGCTCGGCCAATCGCGCCTCCAGGGGCGTTCCCCCGCCGGGCACGAGGAGCGGGCCGCGGGTCAGCCGCGCGCGGAGGGAGGTTGCAGCGGTCATGCGGGGGTCGCTCCTTGGTCGGCCTGGGCCGGGTCGTGGGGGAAGTGGATGAGCTGCCGGATCTGCCGACCGGCCGCGAGGTCGTCCATCGCCTCGTTGATGTCGTCGAGGCGGATGTGCGCACTGACGAGTCGCTCGACCGGGAGCCGGCCGGCACGCCACAGGTCGAGGAACAGCGGGATGTCGCGGGCGGGCACGCATCCGCCGAGATAGCTGCCGATGATCGATCGGCCCTGCGAGACCAGACCCAGCGGAGACACCTCCGCGGTCTCGCTCGGCGCGGGAAGCCCGACGGTGACGGTGCGTCCGCCGGGGCCGGTCAGCGCCACCGCCTGCGCGAACGCGGACGCACGCCCGACGGCCTCGACGACGACGTCCGCGGTGACCCCCGCGGCGGCGGCCTCGTCGGGTGTCATCGCGGCGTGCGCGCCGAGCGCCCGCGCGGTGTCGAGCTTCGCCGGCTGCACGTCGACGGCGGTCACCCGCGATGCGCCCAGCGCCAGCCCCGTCAGGAGAGCCGCGAGGCCCACGCCGCCCAGTCCCACGACGACGAGCGTCTCTCCGGCGCGCAGCGACGCGGAGTTCAGCACCGCTCCTCCGCCGGTGAGCACGGCGCAGCCCATCAGCGCGGCGACGTCGGGCGGCACATCGTGGCCGACGGGGACGACCGAGCGCTCGTCGACGACGGCGTGGTCCGCGAAGCCGGAGACGCCGAGGTGGTGTGCGAGGTCGCGCCCGCCGTCGTGGAGGCGGGTCCCCCCGCGCATGAGCACTCCCGCGCCGTTGGCCGCGCTGCCCGGCTCGCACGGCGCGCGGCCCTCCGTCGCGCACGCCGCGCATTCTCCGCACCGGGGAAGGAACGTCATCACGACGCGGGCCCCCACCGGGGTCGTCGCCTGCGCGCCGGCGGCGACGACGATGCCCGCGGCCTCGTGGCCGAGGAGCATGGGCACAGGACGGGGACGCACGCCGGAGACGACGGAGAGGTCGGAGTGGCAGACCCCGGCGGCCTCGATCCGCACGAGCAGCTCCCCCGGCCCCGGATCGTCGAGCTCCGCCTCCACGATCCGGATCGGGCGGGACTGGGCGTAGGGCGCCGCGTCGCCGATGCGCTCGAGGACCGCGCCGCGGATGCGCCGGGTCATGCGAGGCTCCCCGCCGGGCGGGTGGCGGGCGCGAGATCCGACGGCGCGGCCAGCGTCCCGCGCACGGCGGTGGCGGCGGCCACGGCCGGCGACACGAGGTGCGTGCGTGCGCCCTTCCCCTGCCGCCCCTCGAAGTTGCGGTTGGAGGTCGATGCGGTGCGCTCTCCCGGCTTGGCGGCGTCCTCGTTCAGTCCCACGCACATCGAGCAGCCCGCCGATCGCCACTGGCCCCCGGCGGCGGTGAACACCGCATCCAGGCCCTCCTCCTCGGCCTGCCTCTTGACGGCCATCGAGCCCGGCACGACCAGGAGCGTCACGTCGTCGGCGACCTGTCGTCCGCGCAGGACGTCGGCCGCGATGCGCAGGTCCTCGATGCGCGAGTTGGTGCAGGAGCCGATGAAGACGGTGTCCACGGGCACCGCGCGCATCGCTGTTCCGGGACGCAGGTCCATGTACTCGAGCGCGCGCCGCGCGGCGTCCGCGGCGGTCTCGTCCTCGAACGCCTCCGGGTCGGGGACGCTGCCCGACAGCGATACCCCCTGACCGGGATTGGTCCCCCACGTCACCCACGGCTCCACCTCGGCGGCGTCGAGCCGCACCTCCGCGTCGAACTCGGCGTCCTCGTCCGTGCGCAGACTCTCCCAGTAGGCCACGGCGCGGTCCCACGCGTCGCCGTGCGGCGCGTAGGGGCGGCCGCGCAGATACGCGAACGTCGTCTCGTCGGGAGCGACCACGCCGGCACGCGCCCCCCACTCCACGGACATGTTGCACAGCGTCATGCGGGCTTCGATCGAGAGGGCGCGGACGGCGGCGCCCCGGTACTCCACGATGTACCCCTGCCCACCGCCGGTGCCCACGCGGGAGATGAGGTGCAGTGCCAGGTCCTTGGCGGAGACGCCCTCGGCGAGAGCGCCCTCCACGGTGACGGCCATCGTGCGGGGCCGGTTCTGCGCGAGGGTCTGCGTCGCGAGCACATGCTCGACCTCGCTCGTGCCGATGCCGAACGCCAGCGCTCCGAGTGCCCCGTGCGTGCTGGTGTGGCTGTCGCCGCACACGATCGTCATGCCGGGCTGGGTGAGCCCCGTCTCGGCTCCGATGACGTGCACGATCCCCTGTCCGGGCTCGCCGAGCCGGTGCAGCGTGATCCCGAACTCCGCGCAGTTGCGGCGCAGCGCCTCGACCTGGGCCCGGCCGATCGGGTCGCTAAGCAGCAGCTGCGCGGTCGGCACGTTGTGATCCTCGACCGCGACGGTGAGGTCGGGTCGGCGCACGGTGCGGCCGGAGAGCCGGAGCCCTTCGAACGCCTGCGGGCTGGAGACCTCGTGGACGAACTGCAGGTCGATGTACAGGAGATCGGGCATCCCGTCGCGCCGGATGGCGTGGGCGTCCCAGATCTTGTCCAGGATGGTCCGCGCACTCACCCGTGCACCGCCACCGCGAGCTCGTGTGCGGAGAGGTCGTCACGCTCGATGGTGCGGATGATCCGGCCGTGCCTCATCACGTGCACGCGCGTGCAGAGGTGGGCGAGGTCCTCGTACTCGACGCTCGAGATGAGCAGAGTCGTGCCGCCGCGCGCGAGATCGCTCAGATGGCGGAAGACGTCGCGCTTCGCGCCGACATCCACTCCCTGCGTCGGCTCGTGCAGCACGAACACCCGCGGCTGCGCCATCACCCACTTGGCGAGCATGGCCTTCTGCTGGTTGCCGCCGCTGAGGGCGGACAGCGCGGCGTCCATGCTCGGGGCGACGATGCGGAACCGGTCCGCCTGAGAGGCGACCTCGGCGCGCTCGGCCCGGGCGGAGATCACCCCGCGGCGCACGATGTCGGGAAGCGTGGCGATGGTGATGTTCTCCGCGACGGACAGCGACTGCGCGCCGCTGGCGTTCTTCCGATCGGCGGGGAGCAGCGCGACGCCGGCGGCGATCGCCCGCTCGGGGGCGAGCGCGACGCCGTCGTGGCGCACCCCGCCCACCTCGACCCCGCCGCCGGTCGCGGGCACCGTGCCGGCGAGGAGGTACGGGACGTCTTCGTAGCCGCTGCCGGGCAGACCTACGATGCCGACGATCTCGCCGGGCCGGGCGACGAGCGAGACGTCCTCCACGCGGCGACCGGCGAGGCGCTCCACGGAGAGGATCGGCTCGGCCGGGGCCGGATCGACGTACGCCGGGTAGAGGTCCTCGGGGGCGCGCCCGAGCATCAGGGTGACGAGGTCGCGCTCCGTGCGCCCGGCGGTCGGCTCGTCCGCGACGAGGGTGCCTCCGCGCAGCACCAGGACGCGCGTGCAGTGCTCGAGCACCTCGTCCAGCCGGTGCGAGACGAACAGGATGCTGACGCCCTCCTGCGCCAGTTGCGACACGGCGCGGAACAGGCGCTCGACGCCGGTCGCCGGGAGGTACGCCGTGGGCTCGTCGAGGACGAGCAGGCGCGCCTCCGAGGACTCGGCGAGATCGATCTCCGCGAGACCGCGCGCGATGGCCACCAGCGCCCGGTCCGTCACGCTGAGCCGCCCGACCTCGATGTCGGGGTCGATGTCCAGGCCGACCCGCGCGAGCAGGCCGGTCACCGTCTCCCGCTCGGCCGCCCACCTGATGCGTCCGAGCATCCCGGTCTCGAACTGCCCGATGCGGAGGTTCTCGAGCACCGACATGGTCTCCACGAGGGCGAGGTCCTGGTGGATGAAGCCCATCCCGGTGCGCTGCGGACCGTGGGCGAGCAGATCGCTCACGTCCTGTCCGCCCATGCGGATCACCGCCGCCTTGTCGACGTCGTAGAACCCGGAGAGCAGCTTGATGAAGGTGGACTTCCCGCTGCCGTTCTCGCCGATGAGGGCGACCATCTCCCCGCGACCGATCGAGATCGACACGTCGTCGAGCGCGCGGATGCCCGCGAAGCTCTTGGACACGTGCTCCGCCTCCAGGGCGTAGGACGTCGTCGTGGCGATCATGCACACCTCCCTGCCGTCATCCGGCGGATGGTGACCGTCCGGGCGGGCGACCGGCCGGCCGCCCGCCCGGAGGCGGTCACTTCGTCCAGAGCTCCGCGAACTCGTTCTTGTAGCCGTCGTACTCGTACCAGGCGAACTCGTCGTCGCCGACGATGAGGTCCCCGGCGTTGTCACGGTCGAAGATCCGCAGTCCGACGTTGTAGTTCTCGATCGGGTCGGTGCCGCTGAGCACGCGGAAGATCTGGTCGGCCATGGCGTACGCCCACCACTCGTTGTGTCCGCCGATGTCCAGGCCGAGGCCGCTCGCCGGGTCCAGCAGCATCTCGACGATGCCGGGGGTGGCGTTGAACGCGCCCATCGTGACCTTCTCCCCCGCGCCCGCGGCACGGATCGCGCCGATGCCCGACAGTCCCTGTCCGTCGTACAGCGGAAGGAAGTAGGTGCGGTCCGGGTCGGTGTTGATGGTCGACTGCACGTACGTCGCGACGGAGGTCTCCCACTGCGGGATCTGGATGTCCTCCACCGTGACGTCGCACGCCGGGCACAGCTCCGCGACCCGGTCGAGGGTTCCCTGGACCTGCGGCTGCGAGGCGGGCACGTCGTCGGACGAGATCACCGTCGCCTTGCCCTTGCCCTCGGAGTCCACGATGAACCAGTCCGCGATGAGCTCGCCGACCTTGACGTAGTCGAACGAGACCTCGGCGTCCTGGCCGGCGGAGACGTCGCCCGGGATGCCGGTCTGCGCGGTGATCACCTTCATGCCCTTCTCGTGGGCCTCGGCGATCTGCTGCGAGAACATCTCCGGGAACAGCGCGACGAGCACGACGACATCCGAGCCACTGGCGATCGCCTGCTGGAAGCCACGGTTCGCCTCGTCGACCGAGCCCTTCGCGTCGACCTCCTCGAGCTCGACTCCGGCTACATCCTTCAGGATCGTCTTGAGCTCGTCGACCCAGTACTTCAGCACCGGGATGCCGCTGGAGACGTTGATGTAGGTGACGCGCTTGCCCTCGAGGCCGGTGACGTCCACCGGAACGTCCGGGCCCTGCCACGAGGGCGCCTGACGGTACTTGTCGAGCTCGGCCTTGGCCGTCTCGATGCCTTTCGTGTCGACGCTGTCTCCGCCGGCGCTCGGGTCGGACGGGGTCTGTCCGGAGCCCTGACAGGCGACGAGACCGATGGTGAGCGCCAGCGCGGCGCCGGCGCCGAGGAGGGCGCGCAAGGGTGTGCGGGTGTTCATGCGAGGTGCCTCTCAGATAGGGGTGTCGGGTATTGCGTCGGATGGATGGGGTCAGGTGATGCCCTCACGGCGTCGCCGGCGGGCGAGCACGCCCAGCGAGACGGCGACGAGGAGGGAGGCGCCGTAGAACACCTGCTCGGGCCACCCCGCGAAGCCGAGGTAGACGAGACCGGTGATCCCGGTGATGAGGAAGTACACGGCGATCCACGTGCCGACCGCGTTGAAGCTGCCCGGTCGGATGGTCGTGGAGCCCAGGAACGCGCCGGCGAATGCGGGCAGGAGGTAGTAGGCGCCGGCCTGCGGGTTGGCGGCCCCGTTCTGTCCCGCGAGGATGACGCCCGCCAGCCCCGCCAGGGTGGCGGTCATGATGAGGCCGCCCATCCGCACGCGGTCCACGCGGATGCCGGCGAGCCTCGCCACGACGCGGTTGGCGTTGACGAAGGCCATCCGGCGTCCGATCGGAGTGTGCTGCATGACGAACCACAGCACGACCGTGAGCAGGACGCCGAAGTAGAACGGGATCGGGATGCCGAACCACCGTGTGGAGATGAGGCCGACGAGAGCCGGGTCCAGCCCGGTGACCACCTTGGCGCCGGTCACGGCGAGCGTGATGCCCGCGAGGAGCGTCCCGCTGGCCAGGGTGACGATGATCGACTGCACCCCGACGATCACGGTGAGCACGGCGTTCAAGAGTCCGAACGCCGCGCACGCGAGGATCGTCAGGACGAACGCGAGCCACACGTTCAGGTCGGCCACCCCGTTGAGCACCACCATGAGCGACGCGCCGAATCCCACGACGCTGCCCACGGAGAGGTCGATCTCGCCCACCGCGAGGGTCAGCATCAGTCCCAGCGTCGCGATGAGGATGACCGTCTGTGTGCCGAGGATGAGCGACACCGTGCCCGCCGTCGGGAACGTGGCGGGGCGCAGCACCGAGAAGACGACGATCACCACCACCCATGCCACGATCACGCCGTAGCGCTCGAGGATCGACAGCGGGGTGAACCGCGACGGCGCCTTCGTCTGGTCGAACATCACGCGTCCCCTCCGCCCGCGATCCCGCTCAGATACGCGAGCGCGTCCTCGAGCGCGAACACCTCGCCGTACTTGGCCTGGATGTCGAACAGGCTCGCCTCGTGCGGCGCCGCGTCCCTGTCGCCCACGGCTTCGCGCACGACGATGGGGATGAAGCCGCTCTGGATCGCGTCCACCGCGGTCGCCCGGATGCAGCCGCTCGTCGAGACGCCGGCGATGAGCAGCGTGTCGACGCCCCGGGCCCGCAGCGTGGACGCGAGGGTCGTGCCGAAGAACGCGCTGGCGTACTGCTTCACGATCGTGACCTCGTCCTCGCCGGGCGCCACCTCGGGCATGATCTGCCCGAGGTGGCCGTCGCCGACGAAGTGCCGCAGCGCGCCCACCTTGCGGAAGAAGTGGCCGCCGTCGGCGCCGCCGGGACTGTACGAGACCCGCGTGTGCGCGACGGGGATGCGCGCCTGTCGGGCAGCCTGCAGGAGGCGAGCACCGGCGTCGAGACTCGACCGGTCGCCCATGTACAGCTGGGCACCCGGCTCGTAGTACGCGCGCACCATGTCGACCATCACCAGGGCGGGAGTCCCGCCCGGCTCCAGCCGGTTGGCGAATCCGGCTTCGTCGGGTGGCAGCACGCCCTCGCGTCCGGTCACGAGACCACCGGCGGTGCGGTCGGCGCAGGCAGGCCCGTCTCCTCGAGGGCGCGGGCGAGGATGTCCTCGATCGCGCCGCCGCGGTCGAACGTCTGCAGCGGCGGACGCTCGGCGCGGATCTCGGCGCGCCGCGCGGCGGTGGCCGCCTCGTCCACCTCGCCCGAGTCGGTGAGGACGACCCCGTAGTGCTCGGCTCCCTCCCGCGTGACCAGACCCTGCAGCACTTCGAGGGCGACCAGAGCGGGATCGCGCTCGAGCGGGTCGCCCCAGCCGCCGCCGCCCCACGTGCCGAAGTGCAGACGCTCCCCCGCCTTCACCGGGACGTCGTGGATCTTGCTCGGCAGCACCTCGACGGTGCCGTCGGCGCGGTCCACCCATTTGCGGGCACGGGCGCCCGGCTTGCCGCCATTGACGCCCCAGGGATACGTGAGCCACCGGTCGTCGTGGATCGTGATGACGCCGTCCTCGAGGAAGTGATAGACGACCTCGACGCCGTTGCCGCCGCGATGCAGACCCGCCCCGCCCGAGTCCGGGATCGTCTCCCACTTGACGATCCGCATCGGGTAGTAGCTCTCCAGGTACTCGCACGGGATGTTCATGAACGAGGGCCACAGCGAGTGCCCGTCGCGGCCGTCCCCGATCGGCCGGCCGGGGATGCCGCCGAAGCCGATGGAGTACAGCTGGAACGCCTCGCCCTTCTTCTCGCCCTGCGAGTAGCGACCCGCGTACATGAAGTGCGGCGACGAGGAGAACCCGGCGGCGTTGAGCAGGTCGGGCGTCTTCTGGCCGAGGAGGCCGCCGAACAGGTCGAACAGCCGCCCGATGCCGTGGTTGCGGGCGTTGAGGGCGGCCGGGAACTTCGGCTTCCAGAACGACGCCTCGGGGATGTTGACGTCGATCAGCGGGTAGTACCCGTCGTTCCACAGGATCTGCGGATCGGCGACCGTGATGACGTAGATGCCGAAGAACATCCGGACGAGGTTGTCGTTGAGGAAGTAGTTGATCGGTCCGGGCGCCTGCGGCGACGAGCCGTCGAAGTCGAGCAGCACCTTGTCGCCGTTGCGGGTCAGGGTGAGCTTGAGCTCGAACGGCCCGTAGCCGACGCCGTCGTCATCGATGTAGTCCGTGAACGAGATCGACTCGCCGTCGGCGAAGAGCACCGACAGGAGCGTCTTCATCGCGCGGTAGTTGCGGTCCAGGAGCGCCTCCAGACCGGAGGTGTACGTCTCCACCCCGAACCGCGCGCACATCTCCTGCACGCGCTTGCCCGCGATCCGCGTCGCGGCGACCAGGCCGTTCAGGTCGGCGCGGTTCCACTCCGGCTGGCGCACCTGGTTCATGATGATGTCCAGCGCGTCGGTGCTCAGCTCGCCCGCCTTGTACAGCTTGAACGGCGGGATGACGATGCCCTCCTCGTAGATGGTGCGCGCGTCGGTCGGCATGCTGGAGGGCGATTTGCCGCCGACATCCGACATGTGGCCGAACATGGCCGCCCATCCGACCAGCCGCCCCTCGAAGAAGATCGGCGTGACGACGAGCCAGTCGTTCGCGTGACTGATCGCGGCACCGCAGCTGTACGGGTCGCTCGTCAGCAGCACGTCGCCCTCCTCGATCGTGCCGGCGAAGTTCTCCAGCAGGTCGGGGACGGACAGGCCGAACTGGCCCACGACCATGCGCCCCTTCGCGTCCGCGATGAGCGGGAACTCGTCGTGCTGCTCGCGGATGCCGGGCGAGAGCGCGGTGCGGAAGAGCACCTCATCCATCTCGTACCGCGCGTTGCGCAGGCTGTTCTCGATGAGGTCGAGCGTGACGACGTCGACCTCGACCGGCTGCAGCGGGGAGGTGTTGGTCTCGATGATCGATGCCATGGCGGTTACTCCTTGACGGGTTCGATGAGCAGCGCGCCGCTGGCGTGGACCGTCGCGGCGTGACCGGGCAGGACGAGGGCGGTCGAGTCCATCTCGACGACGATGGCGGGACCGGTGACGACGTCACCGCTCTTCAGGCGCGTGCGGTCGTACAGGTCGGCGGCGTGGCGGCCGCCGTCGACCCAGATCTCGGTGGTGCGCAGACGCGCGGCCGAGGGGTCGCCGTCACCGGGCTCGAGGTCCACCAGCGGGATCTCCGTGACGGGGCTCGTGGCGATGACGGTGAGGGCGACGACCTCGTGTCCCGAGTCGAGGAGGAACGAGAACAGCCGGCGGTGCTCGGCGTCGAACGCCGCGGCGATCGCCTCCAGGCCGCCCTCGCCCTCCAGAGCGGCACGGTCCACGTCCACGGTGAGCTCGAAGCCCTGCCCGTGGTAGCGGACGTCGGCGCGGTACGTGAAGGACAGCTCGTCCGGGTCGATCCCCTGCCGCGCGAGACGCGCGCGGGTGACGTCGGCCAGACGGTCGAGCTCCTGGGCGAGCTCCTCCGCAGTGAGCGAGGACAGCTCCCGCAGGATGGTGCGGCCGGACTCCTCGCGGTAGCTGGTCATGACGTCGCCGTAGGCGTTGAGGACTCCCGGCGAGGGCGGGATGATGACGGGCCACGATCCGAGGAGCTTCCCGATGGCGTTGCCGTGCAGAGGGCCGGCGCCGCCGAAGGCGACGAGCGCGAAGTCGCGCGGGTCGTGCCCCTGCTGCACCGAGACCAGCCGGATCGCGCCGAGGATGTTCTCGTTGACGATGTCGATGATCCCGGCCGCGACCGCTTCGACGCTGTCGAGTCCGGTCGCCTCCTGGATGCTCGCGACCGCGGTCCGCGCGGCCTCGACGTTCATCCGGATCTCGCCGCCGGCGAGCTCGTCGGGAAGGTACCCGAGCACGACGTTCGCGTCCGTCACCGTGGGCAGCTCGCCGCCGATGTCGTAGGAGGCGGGGCCGGGGACGGCACCGGCGGACTGCGGACCGACGCGGAGCGCGCGGGTCAGCTCCGGCACGTGCGCGATCGATCCGCCGCCGGCGCCCACGGTCCGCACGTCCACCGAGCTCACGCGGATGCTGAGGTCGCCCACCCGGGTGTCCTTGGCGATCCGCGGCTGATAGCCCTGCACGAGGGCGACGTCGGTGGAGGTTCCTCCCATGTCGAAGGCGAGGAAGTCGCCCTGTCCGGCCGCCTTGGCCGCCCAGGTCGCTCCGGTGACACCGCCGGCGGGACCGGACATGAGCAGCGAGACGGGGCGCTCCACAGCCGCGATCGGGGCCGAGAGGCCGCCGTCCGAGCGGAGCACGCACAGCTCGGCATCCAGCCCGCCCGCGGAGATCTTCTGCTCGAGGTTGCGCACGTAGTCGCCCACCTGCACCTGGACGTAGCCGTTGGCCACCGTGGTGAGGGTGCGCTCGTACTCGCGCATCTCGGGCAGGACCTGGCTCGAGATGGAGACCGGAACCCCCGGCATCTCCTCGGCGAGCAGCTCCACGAGGCGACGCTCGTGCGCGTCGTTGGCGAAGGAGTTGATGAGGCTGACGCAGACGGTGGCGACGCCGCGCTCGCGGAGCACGGCGATCTGCGCACGGGCGTCCTCCTCGTCGAGGGGGTCGACGATCTCGCCGTGCGTGCCGACGCGCTCGCGCACCTCGATGGTGTTCTCGAGCGTCGCCAGTGGCTGCGGCTTAGGCCAGATGATCCAGCCCGCGAGGCCGCCGGGGACGTAGGACCGCGCGATCTGCAGCACCTGCCGGAATCCGCTCGTCGTGATGAGGCCCACCTGCGCGCCCTTGCCCTCCAGCACCGCATTGGTGGCGACGGTCGTCCCGTGCTGCACGTGCGTGACTGCCGCCGGATCGATCCCCGCGATCTCGCAGGCCTTCTCGATGCCGCGCAGCACCCCGATGGACTGGTCTTCCGGGGTGGAGGGCACCTTCGAGCGCCATGTCTCCCCGGACTCCGCATTGATGAGCAGCACGTCGGTGAAGGTTCCTCCGACGTCGACTCCGACCCGATAGGTCATCCGACTTCCTTCCCTAGATGATTCCGTCGTCTGCGAGCGCGGCGATCTCATCGGGTGTCATCCCGAGCAGGCCTCCGTACACGCTCTGGTTGTCTTCTCCCCGCTCCCGCCCGACGTGGCGCACGCGCCCGGGTGTCGCGGACAGGCGCGGGAAGACGTTCTGCATCGAGAGGTCCCTGCCGAGGGTGCGCGAGGCGACCGAGACGATCGCCTCGCGTGCCGCGAAATGCGGGTCGGACAGCATGTCCGGCGCGGTGTAGATGAGTCCGGCGGGGATGCCCGCCTCGTGCAGGGTGGTCAGCAGCTCGTCGGTGTCGTATGTCGCCGTCCACTCGGCGATCAGCGCGTCCAGCTCCTCCATGCGCGCGCCGCGCGCGTTGTGGTCGCGGTAGCGCGGGTCATCGGCCAGCTCCGGCTGCCCCATCGCCTCCGCGAGACGTCGGAAGACCGAGTCCTGGTTGGCGGCGACGAGGACCATCGCGCCCTCACGGGTCGGGTACACGTTGCTCGGGGCGACCCCGGGCAGGGTGGCGCCGGTGCGCTCGCGGACGTATCCCGCGATCTGCCACTCCGGGATGAGGGACTCCATCATGGCCAGGACCGCCTCGTAGATGGCGGAGTCGACCACCTGCCCCTTCCCGGTGCGATCACGGTGGTGCAGGGCGACGAGCGTCCCGATGCAGGCGAAGACGGCGGCGAGCTCGTCGCCGATCGAGATGCCCGCGCGCGACGGCGGGGTGGAGGGGTCGCCGGTGACGTACCGCAGCCCGCCCATCGCCTCGCCGATCGAGCCATATCCGGCGCGCTTGGAGTACGGGCCCGTCTGTCCGTAGCCGCTGACACGGGTGATGACGAGCCGGGGGTTGATCTTCCAGAGCTCCTCCGGCGACAGGCCCCACCGCTCGAGCGTGCCGGGGCGGAAGTTCTCGAGGAGGACGTCGGCCTCCGCCACGAGACGCCGCACGATCTCCTGTCCCTGCGGGGTGCGCAGGTTCAGGGTGACGGTGCGCTTGTTGCGCCCGAGCACCGGCCACCACAGCGACGCTCCGTCGGCCTTCGCCTGCCCCCACTGGCGAATCGGGTCGTCGACGTCGGGCTGTTCGATCTTGATGATGTCCGCGCCGAAGTCGCCCAGCAGCTGCGCGCAGAACGGCCCGGCGAGCAGCTGACCCATCTCGATGACCCGCACGTCGGCCAGCGGCATCCCGCTGCGGTCGTCCTCGGAAGCCGTTTCGGCGTGGACGTCATCGCGAGTGTGCATAGCTGCACACACCTCCGTTCATCGTCGAACTGATTGCATACAGTTCTAGCGGGACTCTGGCACGCTGTCTACGTTTTCCGCTAGATCTGCATACAGGCGTTTACCTGATGCATACTTGGACGAAACATCCCGCGCGGTGAGGAGCCCTCATGGAGATCGTGGAAGTCGGCCCGCGAGACGGTCTGCAGAACGAACGGGTGGCGCTGGATGCGGCGACGCGGGTGCGGTACATCGAGATGATCGTCGACGCCGGGGTGCGGCGGATCGAGGCGGTCAGCTTCGCCCGGCCGGACCGGGTGCCGCAGATGGCGCACGCCGAAGAGGTCATGGCCGGTGTCCCCCGCGGGGACGACGTGCGCTACATCGGCCTCGTGCTCAACCCCAAGGGCGCCGAGCGCGCCGTCGCCTCCGGCGTGGATGAGGCGAACATCGTCGTCGTCGCCACCGACGAGTTCTCCCGCCGCAACCAGGGGATGAGCGTCGAGGAGACACTCGCGCACCTGCCGGCCACCGTGGATCGCCTCGTCGAGGCCGGCATCGCCACCACGGTCACCATCGGCGCGGCCTTCGGCTGCCCGTTCGAGGGCGAGGTTCCCGTCGAACGGGTGCGCGAGATCGCCGCGCGGCTG